>Ga0136644_10000041_pt1 | contig 91792 bp, 90 predicted proteins | sample C_130820_EF_Meta_FD_94780 | JGI IMG/M metagenome (GOLD analysis project Ga0136644, IMG submission 94780) | Freshwater microbial communities from Lake Croche, Canada to study carbon cycling - C_130820_EF_MetaG (v2) (version 2) | ecosystem: Environmental > Aquatic > Freshwater > Lake | place...
ATATTTCTCCCATGGTTAAGATTCACACGTATCTAAACGGCGAATTCCTGAACACTTACTGGGCCGATGGTTTGATAGTTTCTACCCCAACTGGTTCTACAGGTTACAATATGAGTTGTAATGGCCCCATTGTATTCCCCGAATCCAGCAGTTTTGTAATTACACCTGTTGCCCCCCACAACCTTAACGTTCGTTCCATTGTAGTGCCGGATTCTAATGTGATTTCATTTGAGGTTGAGGGCCGAGCCGACCAATTTATTTGTGCCTTGGATGCCCGAAGAGAAATTGTGAACAAAACCATTCAATTGGCAGTTAGGAAGGAGAATTTTTATGTTAACCTAGCTAGGTTGAATGAAAATAATTTTCTTTCCACCCTTAGAACTAAGCTCACTTGGGGATTAGACAAAAGAAATTAACTTTTACGTTCAAAAAATTTGGTGCTATTTTACAATAACTAGATTCAATAGTCAGATGCTTAACAGAATTGCAGTTGTTGTTTTACTGTCCTTGTTCACCTTTTCTGCCAAATCGCAGAGCATGGAAAGCTACGTGCACCAAGGCGAGTATGGGTTTGCAGTTGGTTTGGGTCATTATTTTGGGGATCTAAATACAGGGATGCAGATAAACCGTCCCAAATTTTCTGGAAGCCTATTTTTCAGGAAACAGTTTAACAATTATATTGGTGTTAGAATAACTGGTGCCTATGCCCTTTTGGGTTATTCTGATATTTACAGTAGTAACCCCACAGAAAAACAGCGAAACCTTAGCTTTAATAGCAATGTTTGGGAACTCAGTGTTTCCGGCGATTTCAACTTTTTTAAATTTATTCCTGGGTTTGAACAATACCGCTATACCCCCTATATTAGTCTAGGTTTGGGTGTCATGTCATTTGATCCTTATGCCTATTTAAACGGGGAGAAATATCTGCTAAGACCATTAGGCACCGAAGGGCAGGGTAGCAGTTTATATCCTGAAAGGATTCCCTATAGCCCCATTGCCATTACCATACCTTTTGGCGTGGGTGTCAAATATGCGCTAAGTGAGCGGATGAATATTTTTGGGGAAGCGGTCTATCATTTTACAACCACAGATTATTTGGATGATGTGAGTAGATCTTATAGCCCCGATGCATTCCCGCCCTTACCGGATGGCTCTCCTTCAATCGCCTTTTTATTGCAGGATAGGAGTTATGAAACTGGAACTTCTATAGGAATCAAGGGGCGTCAAAGAGGAAATAGTCTTCAAAAAGACGGATACCTGACCATTCATGTTGGTCTTTCCTTTAATTTACAGAGTTATCGTTGCCCAAAAACCACCCATTAACAGCTAAAATCTTGCCTAAACGGGGGATCTGCCCTTTTTTCTGCAATTAATTCCTGTCAACACAAGCCTTTTTGTTAATTTTGCAGCCTAAATGAAGGGAATACCATGCTGGAAGACCTCATTATTAAATTAAAAACAGAGCGCCTGCCTAGGCACATTGCCATCATCATGGATGGTAATGGACGTTGGGCAGAGGAGCAAGGCCAGGAGCGCCTCTATGGGCATTTCCATGGAGTTGAGTCCGTTAGAATTATTGTAGAGGGTTGTGCAGAATTGGGGGTAGAATACCTGACTTTGTATGCTTTTAGTACAGAAAACTGGGATAGACCCCAAAAAGAAGTAGAAGGATTAATGTCTTTGTTTGTAGACACTATTCGTAAGGAAGTGCCTGTTTTAAACAAAAATAATATTCGCTTGCACGTAATAGGAGATTTAAGTCTATTGCCACAGGACGCACACAGGGAATTGCATGAAGCACTAGATATGACCAGTCATAATACAGGTCTGAATGTAATTTTGGCCCTGAGTTATAGTAGCCGTTGGGAATTGGTGAATGCAGTAAAGCAAATTGGCCTAGACGTTGAGGCTGGAAAAATTAAAGCTGAGGGAATTAATCAAGAAACCTTAGAGCAATACCTTGCTACCAGTGAGTTTCCGGATCCTGAGTTAATGATTAGAACCAGTGGAGAATATAGAATTAGCAATTTCCTCTTGTACCAATTGGCTTATGCTGAACTCTATTTTACCAATACCCGCTGGCCTGATTTCAGGAAAGAAAACCTAGTAGAAGCCATATTGGATTTCCAAGGTCGGAAACGGCGTTTTGGGAAGACGGATAAACAGATTGAGGAGGAAGCCTAATTGGTCGGAAACAGTTTATATTCAAAACAGTTGGTTAATAATGGGTGATTTAACAAACACTTTTAATTATTCCCTTTAATTTGCCCAACTTAAAACCTTGAAAAACGCTGAAAGTAGCATGGAACCTGTTTTCAGACTGGAATATCACAAAAAGAACCGGATGCAGAAATTGTACAAATATTTAGTGTTGGCTTTCCTTGTTTTGTTGTTGGGTAATAAGGCCCAGTCTCAATCATCCACGGGTTCAACAGATACCACCATTACCTCCATAGAAGCGGATTTGGTTAACATCTTCCAACAAAAAACACCAAAAACTTATAAAGTGGCAGGTGTTAAAGTAGTTGGCAACCGTTTTTTTGATGAGAACTTGCTCATTTCTATTGCCAATATCAATATAGGTGATGACATCAAAATTCCTGGAGGCGACAATTTTGCCAAAGCAATCACCAAACTCTGGAGTCAGAATTATTTCAGCAATATTGAGATCTATTTGACCAAATTAGAAGGCAAGAACATTTGGGTAGAAATTGAAGTAACAGAAAGGCCTAGGTTGTCAAAATTCTATTTTAGAAATACCCGTAAAAGCGAGAGCGAAGACTTATCTGGTAAAACTGGTTTGGTACCCAACCGTGTTGTTACAGAGAACATGAAGATTACAGCAGTTGAAGCTATCAAGAAATATTATGCAGAAAAAGGTTTCCAAGATGCCAAAGTAGAAACTAGAGAAACCAAGGATTCTAGCTTAAACAATACCCTCACCCTCAACTTCATTGTTGACAAGGGTATTAAAGTCCATATCAACAATATCAATTTTGGAGGCAATGCCAATGTAGAAGAAGGTAAGCTGAAAAAACAATTGAAAGACACCCACGAGCAATCACGTTTAACCTTGTTTCCAACTTATGACAAGGGTATGATTGTAGAAGCCAAGCACTATACATTTGATGATTACCTAAAAGAAAAGGGTTACCTCACTTTTAGTAGAACAAAGAAAGTATTGGATCCTTATGTGCGTGTCAAATTCTCTTCTGCCAAATTCAATGAAAAGAAATTTGAATCTGACTTGGATAATATCCTAACTTATTACAATAGTTTGGGCTATCGCGATGCGGTGATTTTGCAAGACACTGTTTACCATACCAAGAAAGGCGATTTGAATGTTGATATTAAATTACAAGAAGGACGCAAATACTATTTTGGTAACATCACTTGGAGGGGTAATACCAAGTTTAGTGATTCAGTATTAACCTCTATCATGGGTATCCGTAAAGGCGATACTTATAATATGGAAATCTTGGATAAGAAATTGGGTAAGAACGCATCACCAGAAGGGGGCGATATCAGCGGCTTATACCAAGATGATGGTTATTTGTTCTTCCGAACAGATCCTGTTGAAACCGCGGTATATAATGATACCATTGATTTTGAAATTAGAATAGTAGAAGGTCCTCAAGCCACTATTAAGAATATTAGGATTGCAGGTAATGATAGAACCAAAGAGTATGTCATTAGAAGAGAATTGAGAACCATTCCTGGTGAAAAATTCAGCAGAACTGACTTAGTGCGTTCAAACAGAGAGATTGCACAGTTGAACTACTTTAACCAAGAAAAAATCAATATCCAACCCATTCCAAATCCAGAAGACGGAACCGTAGATATCAACTATACTGTGGAAGAAAAATCCAGCGACCAGTTAGAGCTGAGTGCAGGTTGGGGTGGTGTCATTGGACTAACAGGTACACTGGGTGTGTCCTTTAATAACTTCTCTATTCGCAATATTTGGAAAAAAGCTGCTTGGGATCCATTACCCATGGGAGATGGTCAAAAACTGAGTTTGCGTATTCAGAGTAATGGTAAGGCCTTCCGTTCTTATAACTTCTCTTTCACCGAACCTTGGTTTGGAGGAAAGAAAAGGAATGCACTTTCCTTTAGTATTTATAATACCAAATATGGTCAAACCTATAACCCCATTACAGGTCAGTATGACCCCAACTATTCCAATCAAAGTTCTATTACCACCACTGGCGTAACCGTGGCTTTGGCCAAACAGTTGAAATGGCCGGATGACTATTTTTCTTTAACTACTGCGCTAAGCTTTACACGTTATAATTTAAATAACTATGCCATTGACCCTGTAAACCTACCCGGTTTTGACAATGGATTTGCGCATAACGTGAACCTGAAGTTAACCTTACAACGATCTTCTGTAGACCAACCTTTGTTCCCTAGAAGTGGTTCTAACTTCTTGGCCAGTGTTCAGTTTACTCCTCCATACACCATGATCAGTGATAAGATTGCCAATTCAACCAACCCATATGAGTGGATTGAATACCATAAATGGCGTTTTAATGGGGAGTGGTTTATACCATTGGGTAAACCTGGAGGCGCTGAACATAACAAACAGTTTGTCATCAGAACTTCTGTTAAATTAGGCTTCTTAGGTAGATACAACCAAGACTTACAAATCTCTCCATTTGAACGTTTTCAAGTGGGTGACGCTGGTTTGAGTAACCAATTTGCATTGTTGGGTTATGATATTATTGCGCACCGCGGTTATCCGGTGTATAGTAGCTCTAATCCTAAAATCAATCCTGACCAACAAAGTACGCGTCAGTACTTTACTATTTTTAACAAATATACCATGGAGCTACGCTATCCGCTTAGCTTGAACCCAAGTAGTACTATCTACGCTTTGGGCTTCTTTGAGGCCGCAAATGGCTGGTATTCCATGAAAGATTACAATCCTTTCCAGCTAAGAAGGTCTGTTGGTATTGGGATGCGCTTCTTTTTACCCATGTTTGGACTACTTGGATTTGATTATGGCATAGGATTGGATAGGTTTACACCAAACAACGCGTTAAAAGACGCAGCAAGATTCACCTTCATGCTGGGCTTTGAACCGGAATAAACCTAAAAATCAATTATCATGAAAAAATTAGTACTCTCTTTTGTTGTCTTACTCTGCTTAGCAGGGTCTATTCAAGCACAGCAACGCTATGCGGTGATTGACACCAAGTATATCCTGGACAAGGTTCCAGAATATAAAGATGCCGACAAGAAATTGGCAGCCGTTAGTCAGCAATGGCAAAAGGAAATTGATGACCGTCAAGCTGCTTTAGACAAAATGTACAAGAACTATGAGGCAGAGCAGTTTATGTTAACTGAGGAACTTAAGAAAAAAAGGGAAGATGAACTTTTTGTTAAGGAAAAGGAAGTCAGAGAGTTGCAGAAAAAGCGTTTTGGCTACGAGGGAGACCTGTTTAAAGAGCGCCAAAGGCTTGTTAAACCTATTCAAGACAAGATTTACAATGCCATTCAGAAACTGGCAACCGCTAGAAACTATGATTTTGTACTAGATAAAAGTGAAGGAATTACTGTTATATTTGCCGACCCTAAGTTGGACAAGAGCGATGACGTTTTGAAAGAATTGGGCATAAAATTTTAAACAACCAACAATTATAAATTCTCAAAGATGAAGAAAGTATTATTTGTGTTTGCGGCTGTACTTGGAAGCCTTTTGTTCAGCAGCAACACCAATGCACAAACCAAAATGGGCACTTTTGACGAAGAAAGCGTTTTGGGTTTGATGCCAGATATTGACAAGGTTACTGTTGCTTTGCAGAGCTACGCTAAAGATTCATTACAAGTAGATTATGAATACAAAGTGGGTGAGTTTCAGCGTAGAGACAGCATTTTCAAAAAAGACAGTGCCACCATGCCAGCTAGGGCTCGTGAACAAGCTTTAAAGGAAATCAACCAATTGAAATACCAATTGGTGAATTGGCAGCAGTACCAACAACAAGCAGTTCAACAAAAGCAAGAAGAATTGTTGGTTCCTTACAAGCAAAAGATCTATGCTTCATTGGAGAAAATTATCCGTGAGCAGAAATATACGCATATCTTCCGTAGTGATGCTTTGTTAAAGTCTCCTATTGGCGATAACCTTTCTATTAAAGTAGCGTTAGACCTAAAACTAACCCTGCCTAAAGAAGTCTTAGACGAGTTAAAAGCACAAGGAGTTCCAACACCGGCTCCAGCAGCAGCTCCGGTTAAGAAGTAATTTGAAGAATTCTTACCAATTTTAATAATGGAACCCTGTCCTTGCGGCAGGGTTCTTATTTTTGGATATGCAACAAAAACCGATTGGTGTATTTGACAGTGGTTACGGTGGTTTAACCGTACTCAAGGAAATTGTAGACCGATTGCCTGAGTATGATTATCTCTATCTAGGAGACAATGCCCGCGCACCCTATGGTCCAAGGTCTTTTGATACGGTGTATCAATATACATTGGAATGCGTAGAATGGTTTTTCAAACAGGGTTGTGAGTTGGTGATTCTTGCCTGCAATACTGCATCGGCAAAGGCCCTGCGCAATATTCAGCAAAAGGATCTTCCCAAAATTGATCCTTTTAAACGAGTGCTAGGAGTGATTAGACCCAGTACAGAAATCATTGGGTCCTATTCCTCATCCGGACATTTGGGCATTTTAGGAACCCAAGGAACCGTTCTAAGTAATAGTTATCCAATTGAGATTCATAAGTTCTTTCCAGGCATGGAAGTTTTTCAAGAAGCTTGCCCCATGTGGGTACCCTTGGTAGAAAATGGTGCAGCCAATGAGCCAGGAGCAGATTATTTTGTTCAAAAACACCTGAACCAAATAATGCAACAATCCCCTAGTATTGATACCATTTTATTGGCTTGTACGCATTATCCATTGTTGATCAATAAGATTAAGCAGTTTGCCCCAATAGGAGTGACCATTGTTTCTCAAGGTGAGATTGTAGCCAAAAGTTTGGTTGACTATTTGGAGAAACACAAAGAAATGGCTTACAAATGTTCCAAAAACGGGGTTATTCGCTTTTGTACCACTGATTCGGCGGCAGATTTTGACGCTCACGCCAGTCAATTTTTTGGCCAGTCAGTATTTTCACAACATATTGATTTACAGGGCTAATTTGGCCTTTTTAGAATCATGTTGTGAGGTAAAACGAAGAGTTTTTTGGGCTGAAAACCGCCATATGAAAGGCTTTGAGGTTTTTTTTAGGGCTTTTTTTGATATTCCTTTGCAAGTTTCCTATACAACCATTACCTTTGCCGTCCTTTCACAAGCAGCAGTATGGTGACTGCAGGCATGAAACGTAACAATATTACCGGGTTAGTAAAAAATCGATAAAATGAAACGTACATTCCAACCACACAAACGTCGCAGAAAAACCGTTCACGGTTTCCGCAAACGTATGGAGTCTGCCAACGGCCGCAAAGTATTGGCTAGCCGTAGAGCGAAAGGTCGCAAGAAACTAACTGTTTCTAGCGAAAAAGGATTGAAATAATTCCACAACAAAGTTGTAAAAATATTTAGCCCTGTTCCGTTCATTCGGAACGGGGCTTTTTTAATTTTGTCAAATGAACCAAGGACCATATACCTATCCACGCAAACAAAAGCTCAAGAGCCGCAAGGTTCTGGGAAACTTGTTTCAGTCAGGTAAGTCCTTGAATGCTTTTCCGCTAAAACTCATTTATCAGACCAATAGTCCAGTTGTTGGTGAGATCTTAATGGCTGGGGTAGGAGCTAGTTCTAGGAATTTTAAAAAAGCAGTAGACCGCAATAGAATTAAACGCTTGCTACGCGAATCCTTTAGGTTAGAGCAAGCCATCTTGCAGAATGGTCTACCCCAAGACAGGCAGTGGCAATTGTTTTTTATCTATACTGGTAAAGAACTGCCAGATGGCGGACTCATTCAAAACAAGATGCAGTTATTGATGAAAAAATTAGTGGATCAATTTGGCTCCAAAGAAGCGGTTACTAGTCCAAAAACTGATTGACCAATAAAGCTCCTAAGACCTATTATCACCATCAAAAAACTCCATACTCAAATTTTAGTCATGAAGGAAATAATCAGTCAAATTTTGATCTTCCCTTTCATGTTATTGATTCGGTTCTACCAATGGGTTTTATCGCCCGCAATGGGCCCTAAATGCCGCTTCACGCCAACTTGTTCTCAGTATGCTGCTGAGTCCCTGAAAAAGTATGGAATTTGGAAAGGTGGGGGTCTGGCACTCAAAAGAATCTCCAAATGTCATCCGGGTGGACCACACGGTTATGACCCTGTTCCTTGAATCTGCACAAAGCCTCTTTTTACATTGCGTTTAAAGCATTGATTGAAAACCTACTAATCCCTTGAATGTTTCAGGATTATTTTTTTGCAGGTTCAGTAGCAGCAGTAGGCTTGGTTAAACCTTCTAATTTGCCAATAGTTTCCCTGATCTCGCGAATTGAATAAAAGCGATAAACTTCTGGTGCTTTTCCATCTACTGATTCAGCAGAACGCATTTGGTGATAAGGGGTCACAATAATGGCATCTAAATTGTCTGTAATCTTTACCGCTTGATTGGGTAGGATAAAGAAATTCTTTTCTTTGGATACAATTTTTCCAGCCACCAGTTGTTGCAAACTATCAATCTTTACTTTCAAGTCTTCTTGTGTCAAAAGATTCTGTTGTAGTTTGGGTGCGGTATAATTTTGCAAGGCACCAATAATGGTATCGTTCTTTACATTCAATATATACAAGCCTTTTTCAGTAAGGGTTACAGAGGTCTTGCCAGCTGGTGCGTCTAATTGAATAGTGGTAGTAGCATCTGTATAACTCACCATTTTTTCTTCATGACCTGTTCCGTCTTTGGCGCTAATGGTTTTAGCGGACTCATCAATAGTTGCAGGTCCCTTACTCAGCACATAAACTCGTTTGATACTAGAAGAGCAAGAAGCTAATAAGGTCAATGCAAGAAGGCTGTAAGTCAATTGTTTCATGATGCTGGTTTTTTAAAAAATAATCCCGCCGAAGCGGGATTAAAACTAAGCTATTTTCTGTTTGATTGGTCTGTTTCAAAGACCCATTTCAAGATTAGTGAGCAGCTGCAAAACGTTCAGCTACCTTGGTCCAGTTTACCACATTCCAGAATGCAGCCAAATAGTCTGCCCTGCGGTTCTGATACTTCAGGTAATAAGCGTGTTCCCAAACATCAGCACCCAAGATTGGTTGGCCTTTTACTTCTGCAACATCCATTAAAGGATTGTCTTGGTTAGGGGTAGAAGAAACTTCTAATTTGCCATCTTTTACAATCAACCAAGCCCAACCGCTTCCAAAACGGGTCATACCTGCTGCTGCAAATTTTTCTTTGAATGCATCAAAAGAACCAAATGCTGCGGTAATAGCATCGCCCAAAGCGCCTGTTGGAGCACCTCCAGCGTTGGGTGCCAAACTTTCCCAGAAGAAAGTATGGTTCCAGTGACCACCGCCATTGTTTCTAACAGCAGGGCTAATGGTACCTGCTACGGCAACTAATTCAGCAAGGGTCTTGCCTTCATTGGGTGTGCCAGCAACGGCTTTGTTCAAATTGTCTACATAAGCTTGGTGGTGCTTGCCATGGTGAATCTGCATGGTCAGCGTATCAATATGTGGTTCCAAAGCTTCGTGTGCATACGGTAAAGGTGCTAGTGTAAATGACATATAATAATGGTTTTTATAAAAGGTGAAAACAAATTTACTCCCTTAAAGTTGATTAACCCCCGAAGATTTCAATTCTTTCCCATCTCGAAAACAGGCTATCGTTTGGCCCTAAAGAAACTCTGGATAATAAAACTGCAATCGGCTTCTAAAACCCCGCCCACTAGTTCGGTTTTAACGTGAAAAGGAGACTGTTCCTTGGTAATATGTTGGTAGCCGTTTTTAACGTCATATGCCCCAAAAACAATGCGCCCAATCTTACTCCAGTAAAGGGCTCCGGCGCACATGAGACATGGCTCTAAAGTTACATAGAGGGTGGCATCTGGTAAATACTTGGCACCCATAAAGGCAAAGGCCGATGTAATGGCTAGAATTTCTGCGTGAGCTGTGGCATCATTCAAAAATTCTACTTGATTATGACCACGAGCAATGATCTTGCCGTCTTGTACCACTATTGCTCCAACCGGCACTTCGTCTGCATCATAGGCTTTCTGTGCTTCTTTAAGCGCTTGTTGCATATAATATTCATCGCTCTGTATTTCCATGATGCTAAGATAAAGCAAATGCTTGGGCACAAAAAAGCCATCCCGGAGGATGGCAATTGTTGGTATTGGCTGTTGTTTGAGAGTTTAGAGTTGTTTGATGCGAATATTGCGGAAATACACGTCATCACCATGGTCTTGCAAAGCAATATGGCCTTTAAAAACCTTACCAAAATCTGGCTTGGTTTTGAATTTACTTCCTGCAATCAGGTTCTTCCAGTTTTCATCGCCGTAGGTGGTAGAAACCACCACTACACCGTTTAACAAGAGTTCCAATTTGCCTTTATTGCTGATGACTTCGGCCAAATTCCATTCGCCTACTGGTTTTACCACGCCTTCTTTTCCTTCTACTAAATCATAGAGATTGCCAGCACGGTGTTTAATAATTTTACCATCGCTATGGCCGTCATTATCTAGAACTTGCATTTCAGGACCAGTCCACCAAGATTCCTTGTATTTGGCTGTGTCTTCCTGAGAATAGAAAATGATACCGCTGTTGCCCTTTGGAGAAATTTTCCATTCTATTTTCAAATGAAAATTTTCATAAGCACCATCAGTAATCAGGTCTCCACCTCCATTGCCTTTATTGGCTTTTTTATACGCGGCGTCTAAATGAAGAACACCGTCTTCTACTTTCCAGGCTTCTCCACCTGATTTGTTACCGTATATATGCCAACCCTTGCTGGTTTTGCCATCAAAGAGAGACTTGAATCCTTTTTCAGTTTGAATGGGTGTAGTTGGTTTGTCAGGATTGCCCACAATCAAGGAAAGGGATACAAGACTGGCTAAAAGCAATGTTTGCATGTTGTTTTATTTGCGGAGTAAGAAAATATATTTCACCATTTGTTTGGCGTCTGCTTCTGACAATGCTGGATGCGGTGTCATAGGCACTTGACCCCAAACACCTGAACCACCTTTGATAATTTTTCCTGCTAACATTGTCAGGTTTTCTTCTGTGTTTTCATACTTAGCTGCCACGTCTTTATAAGCCGGTCCAATATTCTTGGTATCAGTTTTATGACAGGTTAAACAGTCAGATTTAGCAATCAATGTCAATCCTTTTTCATAATCAGGATTAGCTGTCATGTCATTGGCTGCAGGTGTTGCTGGTTCTGCACTAACACTAGGGTTTTCTTTTTTCTCTGGAGTACTGCTTCCTCCGCATGATGCCAAAACTACCAAGGCACTCAATGCTACTAAATACTTTTTCAATGCGATAAATTTTAAATATGAATGGTTAAAGTTATTACTGAATTCCCAAAATGCGTTTATTAAATGCTTCGTCAGATCCGGTATTGGCAAAATCGTCAAAAGCTTTTTCTGTTACGCGAATAATATGGTCCTTGATAAACACAGAACCTTCTGCAGCACCGGTTTCTGGATGCTTGATGGCGCATTCCCATTCCATCACCGCCCAGCCCTTATAGTTATAAGCGGCCAGCTTGCTGAAAATGGATTTAAAATCTACCTGACCATCGCCTAGCGAACGGAACCTGCCAGCTCTGTCTATCCAGTTTTGGTAACCACCATAAACGCCTTGTTTTCCTGTTGGATTAAACTCTGCGTCTTTAACATGGAACATTTTAATGCGTTCATGATAATAGTCAATATAAGCCAGATAGTCTAGGCTTTGTAGCACAAAGTGCGATGGGTCATAGAGTAGGTTGGCCCTTTTGTGGTTGCCCACTTTTTCCAAAAACATTTCATAGCTAATGCCATCGTGTAAGTCTTCTCCAGGATGAATTTCATAACAGAGGTCAACACCTACTTCGTCAAATTTATTCAGGATGGGTAACCAGCGTTTGGCTAGTTCTGTAAATCCTGTTTCTACTAGACCTGCTGGTCTTTGTGGCCAAGGATATACCGTATGCCATAATAAGGCACCACTAAATGTAGCGTGGGCATCTAATCCTAGGTTCCTAGAAGCTTTGGCGGCATATTCCAATTGTTGCACCGACCATGCGGTTCTAGCGGTTGGATTATTTCTAACAGCTTCTGGCGCAAAACCGTCAAACAAAGCGTCATAAGCGGGATTCACGGCCACCAACTGTCCTTGCAAATGAGAACTGAGTTCGGTGATTTCCAAACCTGCTGCATTGACAATGCCCTTGATCTCGTCTGCATAGGTTTTGCTTTCTGCTGCTTTTTGTAGGTCAATGCATCTTGGATCCCAGCTAGGAATTTGAACGCCTACAAAACCTAGGCTCTTGGCCCAAGCGCAAATGGTATCTAGTTGGTTAAACGGGGCGCTATCGCCCATGAATTGGGCCAGAAAAATACCAGGCCCTTTAATATTGGTCATAATCGCTGATTAATTGGTTAGATCTTGTATTCGGTCCATTTAATATCTGATTGTGCAGATGCCACTACATTGTCAATAAAGGCCATGCCCCTGATACCATCGGCCACGCCAGGAAAATCTAATTCTTCCTTGGTGGGTTCAGTGCCGTCAATTCTAGCAGAAAGGGTTTTGGCAAAATTGTGGTAGATATTGGCAAATGCTTCTAAATAACCTTCTGGGTGTCCGCCTGGCGTGCGGCAATTCATGGTAGCATAACTGCTTAAACGGTCTCCATAATTGCCTCCGGCACGTAAGATTTGGGTAGGAGCGTCTAGCCATTTTACCAATAGGGTATTGGGTTCGTGTTGCGCCCATTCAATACCGCCCTTTTCTCCGTATACGCGAATCTTAAGTGCATTCTCTTCTCCTGCGGCTACTTGAGAAGCCATTAATACTCCGTGCGCGCCATTACTAAATTTCAACAAGACATTGCCATCATCATCCAGCATACGGCCGGGTACCATGGCGTTTAAATCGGCACAGAGATGGGTAATCTGTGCTCCTGTAATATATTCAGATAAGTGAGCAGCGTGGGTTCCTATATCGCCCATGCAACCGCTCTTACCACTTTTCTTAGGATCGGTTCTCCAAGCAGCTTGGGCATTACCCTCACGCTCAGATAGTTTGCTTAACCATCCTTGTGGGTATTCTACCCAAACTTTACGGATAGCACCCAATACACCATCGGCCACCATGGCCCTGGCTTGTTTTACCAATGGATAACCAGAATAAGTATGGGTTAGGCAAAGGATCAATCCAGTTTCTTCAACCTTTTGTTTGAGAAGCTGTGCTTCTTCTAGGGTAAATGCAATGGGTTTTTCTATAACTACATGAAAACCATGCTCTAAAGCCATCATGGCTGGGGCAAAATGCGCAAAATTGGGTGTTACAATAGTTACAAAGTCAATTCTTTTGTCTGCAGGAAGGGCTGCTTCCTTTTCAATCATTTCCTGAAAGGTTAAATAAGTTCTTTCAGCAGGTAGGAATAACATTTTACCTGATTCTACTGCAATTTCTGGATTGATGCTCAAAGCACCTGCGGCCACTTCAATTAATCCATCCATATTGGCGGCAAAACGGTGGATGGCTCCAATGAAAGCGTCTTTTCCGCCTCCAATCATGCCCATTCTGAGTTTACGATTCATATAGCTATTTTGAAATTAATGATGCAATCGGGTGAAGCTTAAAAAATTCCTTTCAAATTTAATGCAAGGGAAGCAGTGATGGATGAATTTTTTGGTAACAACTAAGACCTTGATACTTTTTTGTTCTAGGAGACTGATTTTTTGACATTTTAATAGTGTCAGACAGACACAAAGCAATGGTTTGGCCAAATTGCCGAAAAAAATAGACCTATTGCCGATGAATTCAAGCCATTTTTAAAAATAAAAAATTACATTTAGTTCCTAAACATTGCTTTTCATAATTCTAACGACATGCAAACTACCCCTCAGCGTAGCCAATTATTTGTTGCCAGTTGTCTGGCATTATTGGTAACATCACTTTCTTTTGGAATCCGCGCCGGAATTCTTGGTCAACTTGGTACCGAGTTTCATTTAAATGCGGAAGAACTTGGATCCATTGCCGCAACTGCATTTTGGGGATTCCCATTGGCCGTAGTGGTGGGTGGAATTTTTGTAGACATTATAGGTATGAAAAAACTATTGCTGGTAGCATTTAGTTTTCACCTGATTGGTATCTTCCTCACCATTTTTGCAGGTGGTTATTGGAGCCTATTTATTTCTACACTTTGTATTGGGATTGCTAATGGAACCGTAGAAGCTGCGTGTAATCCATTGGTAGCTACTATTTATTCAGATAATAAAACCACCAAACTCAACCACTTTCACTTATGGTTCCCTGGTGGGATTGTAATAGGCACCTTGATTGTTTATTTCTTGAGTAAGTTGGGTATCAGCTGGCAGGTTCAAGTAGGATTGATGATCATTCCTACCCTTATATATGGTTACTTGTTTAGCAAACTAACTTTTCCTGTTACCGAACGTGTAGCCAGTGGGGTTTCAACAATAGACATGTACAAAGCAGTTTTGAATCCCTTGTTCCTTTTCATGATTGTATTGATGTTTGGAACTGCCATTACTGAATTATTCACTGGTCAGTGGATTGACGTATTATTAAAGAACGTTTCTGATAACGCCATCTTGTTGTTGACTATTGAAACGGGTGTTATGGTGTTGGGTAGGGCATTTGCTGAACCTGTAGTGCACAAGTTTTCTCCACAAGGAGTGTTATTGATTTCAGCAGTATTGGCTGCACTAGGTCTTTACTTATTAGGGCATACCACTGGTAATATGTTATTTGTTGGTGCTATTGTTTTTGGAATGGGCGTTTGTTATTTCTGGCCTACCATGCTTGGATTTGTATCAGAAAATCTGCCTAAAACTGGAGCCATAGGCATGAACTTTATGGGAGGAGCCGGAATGTTTGCCGTTTCTGTTTACATGATCTTTATGGGTGGTTATTATGATCGTTTGATATCTGGTAAACTTCCTGCAGGGGCAGACATGAAACAATATGCAGATGCAGCACCTGGAACTGAATTTGCTACTGTGCTCAATGAAGCCAAAAAAGCAGCAGGTCCTGAAATTATCAATGCTACTTTAATCATCCCAGTAATATTGACCGTTGCATTTGCGGGTCTATTTTTCTATATGAAGGGAAGGAAAAAAGAAGTATTGGCTACAGCATAATTTATTTTCAACTTATTTAATACCTATGTCCCAAACATCCAATAGAAGAAACGTAATAAAAAACCTTGTTGCTGGTTCAGCTGCTTTGGCTACTGGTGCAGGATTGTCTTCTTTTACATCCAATATGAATCAAGCATCACAAGCCTTAAAAGGTAATATCAATCATTCTGCCTGCCGTTGGTGTTATAATTCCATTCCTTTGGAACAGCTTTGTAGCCAGTTCAAAGAATTGGGTTTGGTAGGGATGGACCTAGTTGGTCCCAAAGATTGGCCCATGCTCAAAAAATACAACCTCATTTCTACCATGTGTAATGGGGCTGAATTGGGTTTGACCAAGGGCTGGAATGACAAACAATACCATGCTCAGCTCATTAAAAATTATACGGAACATATTGACCTAGTAGCAGACGCAGGATATACCAATCTCTTCTGTGCCAGTGGAAACCGCGGTACCATTGATGACGAGACCGGTTTAAAAAATTGCACCGAAGGGTTAAAGCAAATTGTTGCACAGGCCGAGAAGAAAGGTGTGATTTTAGTAATGGAATTGCTCAATAGCAAAGTGGATCACAAAGACTATATGTGTGACCGAAGCACCTGGGGCGTAGAACTGGTTAAGCGTGTAGGTTCTCCCAATTTTAAATTGCTCTATGATATTTACCATATGCAAATTGACGAGGGAGACGTAATTCGCACCATTCGTGCCAATCACGAATACTATGGACACTATCATACTGGTGGTGTTCCAGGCCGTCATGAAATTGACGAGACCCAAGAGCTCTATTATCCCGCCATCATGAAAGCCATTCATGAAACAGGATTCAAAGGATATGTGGCACAGGAATTTATTCCATCGGCCCCAGACCCCATTGCCTCTCTGCGTAAGGCAATTCAAATATGTGACATCTAAACAAATCCATAACATCCAAAAACAAACCCACAAAAATGGCCGATCAAACTTATGACGCAATTGTAGTTGGTTCAGGAATTAGCGGTGGCTGGGCTGCCAAAGAATTGACTGAGAAGGGTCTGAAAGTATTGCTACTTGAAAGAGGACGCAATATTGAACACATCAAAGACTACGTTTCCGCCAACAAGGAAGCTTGGGATTTTCCACACCGTGGAAGAAGAACCCAGCAAATGATTCATGATTATCCCAATTTGAAAAGGGATTATCCTTTAAATGAAACCAATTTAGACTTTTGGTGCAAGGATAGCGAACATCCTTATACAGAAGTAAAACCCTTCTACTGGTTTCGTGGATACCATGTAGGTGGAAAATCATTGATGTGGGGTAGACAAAGTTATCGCTGGAGCGATTTAGACTTTGAAGCCAATGCCAAAGATGGTCATGGTGTAGATTGGCCAGTACGTTATAAAGAAATTGCTCCTTGGTATGATTATGTAGAAAAATTTGCCGGTATCAGTGGTAATAAAGATGGTTTGGCAGTTTTGCCCGATGGTCAGTTTTTACCTCCCATGGATATGACCTGCGTTGAGAAAGACGTAGCTGCAAGAATTAAAGATTTGTACAAAGGTGAGCGCGCCATGATCATTGGCCGTACGGCTAACCTGACTGTTCCGCATGAGGGAAGAACCAATTGTCAGTTCCGCAACAAGTGCTGGTTGGGTTGTCCTTTTGGGGGATACTTTAGTACCCAGTCTTCAACTATGCCTGCTGCCCAAAAAACAGGTAATCTAACCCTACGTCCTTTCTCTATTGTTACTAGGGTTTTATACGATAAAGACAAGAAAAAAGCAACTGGAGTAGAAGTACTAGACAGTGAAACCAATAAAACGGTTGAATACAAATCCAAAATTGTATTCTTAAACGCAGGCACATTGGATAGTGCTAAAATTTTGATGAACTCTGCTACGGATGTATGGCCTGATGGCTTGGGTAGCAGTTCAAATGAACTGGGTCATAATCTAATGGACCACCACTTGGGAACAGGTGCTAGTGGTAAGGTAGAAGGTTACGAAGACAAATACTATTTTGGACGCCGTGCAAACGGCATCTATATTCCAAGATACCGCAACGTTGGTAATGATAAGCGCGACTATGTTCGTGGATTTGGTTATCAAGGCGGTGGTACCAGAGAGGGATGGAGCCGTCAGGTGGCTGAGTTTAGTATTGGAGCTGACTTTAAAGACGCCCTTACAGAACCAGGTTCTTGGACCATGGGAATGGGTGGCTTTGGAGAAATGTTGCCATACCATGAGAATAAGATTACCATTGACAAAAACAAGAAAGACAAATGGGGTCTGAATGTCTTGGCCATTGACTGCGAACTCAAGGAGAACGAAAAGAAAATGCGCAAAGACTGTGTGGCAGATGCTGTTGAAATGCTGACTGCTGCTGGTGTTAAAGACGTAAAAGGATGGGATGGTGACGGAACACCCGGAAAAGGGATCCATGAAATGGGTACGGCTAGAATGGGTAAAGACCGTAAATCCTCTGTCTTGAACGGAAATAACCAAGTATGGGATGCTCCAAACGTATTTGTAACTGATGGTGCATTTATGGCTTCCGCTTCTTGCGTGAATCCTTCATTGACCTATATGGCATTTACAGCAAGAGCTGCGGCTTTTGCGGTAGAAGAACTAAAAAAACAAAACCTTTAATCAAACACTTAAACAAAAGATAATGAACAGAAGAGAAGCCATTTCCAGTGTTGCATTACTATTGGGCGGAACTTTGATTGGAGCAGAAGCATTTCTGTCTGGTTGCAAAACTTCAGATAAGGGTGCAGCTGGTTTCAATTTAAGCAAGGACAATATTACCTTCCTCAATGAAGTGGGTGAAACCATCCTTCCTGCTACTGCCACACCTGGTGCTAAAGAAGCCAAAGTGGGCGAATTCATGAGCGTCTATGTAAAAGACTGTTATGAAGAAAAAGACCAAACCATTTTCTTAGAAGGATTTAAAAAGCTAGATGAAGCTGCTAAGAAAAAATCTGGTAAGTCTTTCTTGGACAGTTCGCCAGAACAAAGACATGACTTATTGGTAGACTTGGACAAAGAAACCAAGGAATACCAAAAAGCCAAAAAAGATACGGATCCAAACCACTATTTCAAGATGATGAAAGAATTGACCCTATTGGGTTTCTTTACTTCTGAAGTAGGTGCTACCAAAGCATTGCGTTATGTAGCGGTTCCAGGAAAATACGAAGGTTGTATTCCTTATAAAAAAGGAGACAAGGCCTGGGCTACCTAGTAGTAACCAAATTGATTCTTATCCCGGAATGAACTTTCATTCCGGGATTATTCATTTATAAAAACGATTGTATGAGTAACAACAGAAGAGATTTCCTGCGGATGAGCGCTTTTGCTGCTGCGGGATTATCCTTGCCATTTGCTGGCAAGTCAGCATCCTTATTTGAAGGTTTCGGTGCCAATAAATTGCCCGCATTCGGATTACAACTTTGGACGGTTAAAGAAGATATGGCCAAAGACGCCAAAGGCACTTTGAAAAAGTTGGCTGCTTATGGCTACAAACAAATTGAAAGCTTTGAAGGTTCCAAAGGTATTTTTTGGGGCATGGAACACAAAGAATTCAAAAAATATATGGATGAGTTGGGCATGAAAATTATTTCTGCGCACTGCGATACCAATAAGGATTTTGAACGCAAAGCCGCAGAAGCCGCTGCAATTGGCATGAAGTATTTGATCTGCCCCTATAAAGGACCACAAAAGTCTATTGATGATTACAAGAAATTTGCGGACGAGTTTAATAAAAACGGAGAGATCTGTAAGAAAAATGGCATTCGCTTTGCCTATCATAACCATGACTATTCCTTTGTTCCTATGAACGGACAAGTACCTCAGGATGTGATGATGGATAATACCAACAAAGACACCGTTGATTTTGAAATGGATATTTATTGGGTAGTAGCTGCAGGTATTGATCCGTTGACTTATTTCAAAAAATATCCTAATCGTTTCCGTCTATGTCATATCAAGGATTTGGCTAAGACTAAGTCTGGTCATGAGTCTTGCCACTTGGGTAAGGGAACCATTGATTTCAAAACCATTCTGAAAGCCGGAACTGAAGCTGGTTTAAAGTATTATGTGGTTGAGCAAGAAGCATTCACAGGATCCAATCCTTTAGAAAGCGCTGAATTAGATTCTGCCTATTTACAAGGATTTAGTTACTAATACTTACTTCAAACACCAAATAAAAAGCGACCCCAAATCAAATTGGGGTCGCTTTTTATTATAAGATCATTAAGACTAAACACCCAATGACCAACCGTCGCGGTAAGTACGCTTCACAAACTGGTTGGCATCGTCAAAATTGGTAATCTTCATATTTGGTCCATCCCAAAGTAATTTGATAAATCTTCCTGGATGATCCATGCCACCCTTGGCATTTTTCTTTTCTAAGTCATAGCTTCTGATGGCTAGGTTACCCATTAAGATACTCTCGGTCAAAGGACCTGCAATATCAAAATGAGAACTCAGGTTCTTGGCCTTATCAGAACCATATCCTGCAATGGCAGCTTCTACCCATGCTGCATAGTGACCGTTATCGCCTTTTGGTACACGAGCAATGGTTTGAGGAACTATTACCGTCTTGGTTCTTTCTGTAGGCAATAATTGTGGGTTAATACCATAAGTGCCGCACATCATCTTTCCTTTGCTGCCAATAAAGATGGCGCCGTTTCCACCATCACCCATCACTTCATTGGGTCCTAGTTCTTCAGGACGCTCGGGCTGAATACCACCATCCATCCAGTGTAGTTTTAAATCAGGTTTGCCATTCTTGCCTTTAAAGGTTAGAATAATATGAGAAGCAATGGGCCCACTTTCAGGATAAGCCGCCTTGGTCCAGTTAGCCACATATCTTGTTGCAACACTGCATTCTGCAGCATCTGGATAACCCAGACCTAATACCGCAAAAGCGGGTGCCATAATATGACAAGCCATATCCCCAAGGGCACCGGTACCATAATCCCACCAGCCGCGCCAGTTAAATGGCAATAGACCTTCTACATAATCTTTTGAAGGAGCAGTTCCCTGCCAGAGATCCCAATCCAATTCTTTTGGGATAGGCGCATTCTGTTTTGCCCAAGCAATACCCTGTGGCCAAACTGGACGGTCTGTATAACAATAAATGGTATGCACGTCTCCAAGAAGACCCGCATTGTACCATTCCATTAATTGCCGTACACCATCACCTGAAGAACCTTGATTCCCCATCTGTGTTACTACCTTATTGTCATGAGCCGCCTTAGTAACCATGCGCGCTTCATAAATATCGTGTGTCAATGGCTTTTGAACATAGACATGCTTTTTCAATTGCATGGCAGCCATGGCTTGCACAGCGTGTTGGTGGTCTGGAGTAGATACGGAACAGGCGTCAATGAACTTGTGTTCCTTGTCTAGCATCTCGCGAAAATCTTTGTAGACCTTGGCCTTGGGGTAACGTGCACGGCTCTTGGCAGTTTGACGTTCATCTACATCGCAGAGAAAAGCAATATCGGCCTTGCCACTCTGGAAAAAATTCCAAAGATCACTTTCGCCCTTGCCACCGGCTCCAATACCAGCAACTTGTAATTTATCACTGGGAGCGGTGAAACCCCTGCCCAAAACGTGACGGGGAACAATGGTAAAACCGGCTAAAGCCAGTGCCCCGTTGCGTAAAAAGCCGCGGCGGGAATTGTTTGTTGGTTCGTTTTTTTTCATGGAAGAATCGTTGGTATGGTTGTACTTGTAATTTAGGCTATGAATTTATTGATTTTGCAAGAGATTGCAAGAAGAATTCTAACTTACCTAAGTTAAATTGATATTATGGAACAGATGCTTGCCAGCATGCGCAGTTATTTTCAATCAGGGGCTACCCAATCCCTCTCCTTTAGAAAAGCACAGTTATTACGCTTGCGCGATGCTATTATAGCGCATGAAGAACAACTTTATGCTGCTTTATACCAAGACTTGAAAAAGGGAAAAGAAGAATGTTGGGTTACCGAAAACGGTTTCGTACTTTCTGAATTAAATGCCACTATTAGTAACTTGGAAGCATGGTTAGAACCAACATCGGTTCCTACTAATTTGTTGAACCTACCCTCCAGCAGTAGAATTGAAAAAGAACCTTTGGGTGTGGTACTCATTATTGGTCCATGGAATTATCCCTTTCAATTATTGTTTACGCCCTTAATTGGAGCTATGGCCGCAGGCAATTGTGTGGTAGTAAAACCCAGTGAATTTGCAAGCGCAACGGAGCAAGTGATGAAAGAGATTATTACTACTTGTTTTTCTCCTGAATATATCTCATATGTTCCAGGTGATGGGGCATCGGTAATTCCTGCTATGATGCAATCATTTGTTTTTGATCATGTCTTTTATACGGGTAGTACTGCAGTAGGAAGGTTGATCTATAAAATGGCTGCGGAAAATTTGGTGCCGGTTACTTTAGAGTTAGGCGGCAAGAGCCCCTGTGTGGTAGAAGCCGATGCCAATATTGAAATTGCAGCCAAGCGAATTGTAATGACTAAATTCTCTAACGCTGGTCAAATGTGTGTAGCACCTGATTATGTATTGGTGCATACTAGCAAAAAGGAAGCATTGGTTAATGCCATGCGCAAAAGGATAGAACAATATTTTGGTGTTTTGCCAGAGGAGAGTGAGAACTATGGTAAGATTATTAATGAAAAGCAATTTGATAGGGTGAGTGCCTATTTGAGCCAAGGCAAAATTTTATTTGGAGGCCGAGTAAATAGAGCGATTCTTTATATTGAACCTACCTTAATAGAAGCTGTTTCATTAGATGCAAATATTATGCGTGATGAAATCTTTGGACCCATTTTGCCCATCTTTTGTTTTGAAACAAAAGAAGAAGCTTTGCAGATTATTCAGCGCCATCCCAACCCCTTGGCCTTTTATGTATTTACTGCTTCGGGGTCAGTAGAAAGAGATTGGTTAAATGCGGTTCCCTCTGGAGGGGCTTGCGTTAACAATGCCAGCTGGCACTTAACCAATCATAACCTACCTTTTGGAGGGAGGGGTTTTAGCGGAACAGGAGCTTATCATGGCAGGTTTTCTATTGATACATTTAGCCATCAAAAAGCAGTCATGAAAACACCAACTTGGTTTGATCCTGCCATGAAATATCCACCACTAAAAGGCAAGTTGAAATTATTCAAATGGATTATCCGATAATATGAAAAAACTCATCCTGCTAATAGTTGTGCTAGTAGTAGCCCTGCTTTTAGTTAAAAAAGAAAACATGACTTACAGGCAATCAATTTTAAAAGCCATTTACCCATTGATCATGTTGTCTGGCAAATTATTTGGATCGGCCAAAGCCATTCAAAAAAATACCAGTAACAAATTACCCTTGACTAATATCTATGACTTGGAATTGGGGTTGAACAATGGAACTAAAATTCGCATGGATCAATTTAAAGGAAAGAAAATCCTCTTGGTTAATACAGCTAGTGACTGTGGTTATACTGGTCAGTATGAAGCATTGGAGCAAATGCACAAACAATATGGCAGCAAATTAGTAGTGATTGGTTTTCCAGCTAATGACTTTAAAGACCAGGAGAAAAAAGACGATGCGGCTATTGCAGAATTCTGCAAAGTCAATTATGGGGTGAGTTTTTTATTGGCCAAAAAATCATCTGTGATCAAAGGCAATGATCAAAACCCATTGTTTGCTTGGCTATCACACGCAGACCAAAATGGTTGGTGCAACCAGCAGCCCATTTGGAATTTTAGCAAGTATTTGGTGAGTGAAACAGGGGTGCTCACGCATTTTTTTGCGCAAACCGTTTCTCCATTAGATGCTGTAGTAATAGATCAAATTCAATAAATCATTATGTTGACTAAGACCTTGATTGAAAAATATTTTCTAGCAGAGAAACAGGAGAGTTTACTCTTTATGGGTATTGGCATCATTGCCATTATTTTAGCTGTTTTGGGTTGGCTCTATTTTAAAACTGCTTTTTGGAAAGGGGCTTCCATTCCCTTCTTAGTCATTGCATTGATACAAATCATAGTGGGTTATACCGTTTATGCGCGGAGCGATGAACAAAGGGTTGATATGGTCTATAGCTTAGACATGAATCCAGACCAACTGACCAAGGTGGAACTACCAAGAATGGAGATAGTAAGTAAAAATTTTGTTATTTACCGTTTTGTAGAAATAGCCTTGGCCTTGATAGGAATGGGACTCTATGTCTATTTTAGAGAAAATACACCTCAAGAATTCTGGAAAGGATTTGGATTTGCGCTTTGTTTGCAAGCCTTATTGATGCTTGGGGCAGACTATTTTGCGGAGAAAAGAGCCCAGGAATATACCCAGGCCATTCGCCTATTTTCTGTTAAAAAATAAGACATTTTAAACAGTATGTAGATTTTCCCGTCCATAGTGAATTGTTAACTAAGACCTTTTTGGCACGGATTTTGAAAACCTTATAAATTGCATCAGTAAAAAGTATCACATGAATCAATGGAAAAAAGCTAGCATGTCTTTGTTGCTCTTATTGGGCATGACTATGGCTGCATGGGCACAGTCTGAGTGGCCAAAAGAAATACCATTCAGTAGCGGGGGTAAAATTACCATTTATCAACCTCAACCTGAAAAATTGGATGGTATCAAGTTATCTGGTAGGGCAGCAGTATCTATTCGCAAAAAATCAGGGGAAGAACCCATTTTTGGCGCTATTTGGATGGATGCCATTTTGAACACAGATAAGGGTAATGGAAACGCTACTTTGGAGAGTTTGAAAATAACACAGTCTAAATTTCCTGGCATTGATGATGCCAACCAAATAGAAGCATTGGCTTCTGCTATTGAAAAGGAAGTGCCAAAATGGGATCTGGTAATGTCTTTAGAAAGGTTAAAAGCCAGTATCAAACAGGAGCAGACCGTCAACAATCCCAATCTGAAGAATGACGCTCCAAAAATTATTTATACTACCAAAGCCGCTACCCTGGTAACCATTGATGGGGAACCCAAGATTCAACAAGACAAGAACTTGGGAATGGAGCGTGTAATCAATACACCTTCTTTGATTATTCGTTATCCAGAAGATAAAAAATTCTATCTCTATGGAGGTGGAAATTGGTATGTATCTGACAATGCTACTGGTGGATATACCAATGTACAAAAATTACCTTCTAAATTGAAGGAATTAGACAAGAAAATCAAAGAGCAAGAAGCTTCTGCAGCAAAAGACAAGGAGCCCGTTGAAAAACAAACCACCCCTACAGAAATAGTTATATCAACTATTCCTGCAGAGTTAATTCAAACAGAAGGAGAAGCTTCTTTTAAAAGTATCTCTGGCACCAGTTTGCTCTATGCAGATAATACCCTTGATGAGATTTTTAAAGACATTAATTCTCAAAAAAATTATATTTTGATTGCGGGTCGCTGGTATAGCAGTAGTTCAATGAACGGTCCTTGGGATTTTGTGGCTGCAGACCAATTGCCTACAGACTTTGCCAAAATTCCTGCTGGATCTGAAAAAGACGGTGTCTTGGCTAGCGTAGCAGGCACTGATGCGGCGGAAGAAGCCAAGGCAGATGCCGTGATTCCTCAAACCGCAAAGATTGATAGGGCTACCGCTAAGTGTAGCGTTACCTATGATGGCGAACCTAAATTTTCTCCCATTGACAATACTAGTTTGTATGTTGCCGACAATAGTAATATTACTGTGATCAAAGCCAACAACAAATATTTTGCAGTAGAGAATGGTGTTTGGTTCCAGAGCAAACAAGCTACCGGTCCTTGGGAAGTAAGTACAGAAAGACCCAGCGATGTGGAGAAGATTCCACCAAGTAGTTCTGCCTACAATACCAAGTATGTATATGTGTATGAAAGTACGCCTCAATACGTGTATACCGGGTATACCCCAGGGTATATGGGTGGATACATTTATGGGCCTACTGTAGTATGGGGTACCGGTTGGTATTACAGACCTTGGTATGGTAGTATGTACTATCCACGTCCGGTAACTTATGGATTTGGTATGCACTACAACCCTTATTCAGGATGGAATATGAGCTTTGGTATGAGCTTTAACGTAGGCTGGTTCCATTTTGGTTATAGCACCGGAGGCTATGGCGGTGGTTGGTTTGGACCCCCAATGTATCGTCCTCCATACGGTGGATGGGGTTACCATGGTGGATATTATGGTGGTGGTTATGGCCGACCAGGATATAGACCAGGTGGTGGGAATAATATTGTGATCAATAATCCCAATATCAATATTAACCGTCCTAATAATAGCATCAATATTGGCAACAACAATAATATCAACAATAACCGGAACAACATGTACAAAAACAGGAAGGATGCAGTCAGTACCAATAATGTTGACCGCAGACCTGGAAGCATGAATAATAACAGGCCTAACAATAATGGTAACGGCAATAATTTTGGCAACAATAGCAACAACCGTTTGCCAAATAATAATGGTAATACCCGCCCTTCAGGATTTGATCGCCCAGATGCAAGACCTGCAACAGGTGGATCCAATAATATTTTCTCTGACAAGGAAGGAAATATTTTCCAAAAAGACAATAAGGGCAATTGGAACCAACGCGATCAAAATCAGTGGAAACCCGCAGATAACAATCGATTACCCAGTGATATTAGCAGAGACGATAGAAGCCGTGATAGGGCCAATACCCGTGAGCAAATGCAGCGTCCATCTTTTCCTTCTAACAATGGTAATTCTACAAGACCAAGTATGCCTCAGAACAGACCAACACCACAAACTAGACCTACACCACAGTCTAGACCTGCACCACAGAGCAGACCGGCTCCCGCTGGAGGCAGAGGTAGGATTGGAAGAGGATAAAACCTTGATTATATTTTGAGAACCGCTCCAGATTGGGGCGGTTTTTGTTTGCCCTTATGAACTAAATTAGACCCGAGCATAACCAAGCTTTTCAATGTCTTCAATGCTTTTTGTTAAATGCGTTTTTCCGTTTGATAAAACATAGAGATTGTCGCAGATGTCCGTAACAGCTTCATTCAAATGATCTGTAATTAAAATGCCCTTGTTGGCTTTTTCTTCCAAAATCAACCCTTGGGTCTTTTCAATTTGAAGTGGACTTAAATGGGTAAAGGGTTCATCCAATAAAGCAAACTGGGTATTGGATTTGAGAATGGTAAACAATTCCACCAAACGGCGCTCACCCCCCGATAAGCTTCCAATGCTTGATTGGTGTTTTGATCTAAATTCCGGAAAGAGGTTTTCAAATAGGGAATAGTCTAGTTCAAAATCCTGAAAGACCCTTTTTAAGCTAAGCTGTTTTGGAATAAAATTGAACTGAGGCAGGTACTTGATTAAATATGGCTGTTGGTATGCAAAAGGCTGTGATTGATTGTCAACGCGAACCGATTTCTCAGAATCTAGGCTGCCGAAAATGATTTTTAGTAAGCATGATTTACCAGCTCCATTTCTACCTAAAAGTCCTGTTATCTTTTCTGTCTCTAACTTTAAATAAATATCTGATAAAATGCTTCTACTATCAAAAGCCAATTGTATACTATCTGCTTCTAGTATATGCATTAGTTGAATTGAGAAATGATGAAAAGGAGTAAAAGGAATAGTACAAAGTCAAAAACTAAGGTAGCTGCCCAAATCAATGTCCTAGAAATCCCTAAATTATAATAATAGTAATATTCCTTGCTTTTATAATTGTTGATGAAATAGTAGGTTAATCCTAAGGTTATAATTCTAAACCAAAAAATCACAGTAAAGATGCTAGTTCCAAAATTCCAAAATAGGCTCAAGCAACAAAGATTAATGACTATTGAAAACAATAGAAAGCTTTTATAGAATCTGCCAATAAGTTTTAATTTATGAAGCATTTGCACTTTTTTTTCTTTATTGGGTTGCCTTTATGGCTACTTATTTTATTGCGTCTTAGTCTTTTTCAATTCTTTTGCTAATTCAATAGAATGCTTTAGTGAGGTATTATTTTTCCAGTTGGCATGAGAAACAATTATGTATTTTGGGTTGCTATATTTTTTCTGAACATTTAATAAAGTGGTCTCATAGGCCTTAGTATTTCCGTCTCCTAAAAAGCCTAAATTTTCTGCGTCTGCGCCTTTGATTAAACATCCGCCATACAATATTTTTTCCTTGTTAAACCAGACAACTATATTGTCTTTGGTATGCCCTTCTCCAGGATAATAGGTTTCAAAACTATATTGATCAAAATGGAAGACCGTGTCCTTGGCAATTAAGAATTCCGCTCTTTTGCCATTTTCTTTTTTGCTCAATTGGTCGGTTAGAATTGTTGTATATGTTGGAATTCCTTGACGCAGATAATATTCCAGACCAGCGGTTCTGTCTCCATGCCAATGTGTTGCCAAGCAAAATATAACAGATTTCTGATGCCTCTTTTTAATGCTATCAAGCAGTGGTTGAAACTGTGTGGTATCCCAAGGTGTGTCAAATAGGACAACCCCTTTTTTAGTAACCAGGTACATACCATTGGCAGGCGTTCTGCTTTCCTGATAAGTGCTATAAGTGGTATAAATATAGAAATTGTCTTTTAAGGCTGTAATCTTTAATGGTTGTTCATTTGACTGCGCCAAAAGAATGTTGGGTAATAAAAAAAACAAGATTGTTAGATAAGGTGGTCGCATGTATGTTCCTATTTAAATTGAGTTCCAATGGGAATAGGAAATAAATATACTTAACTGTCTATGAATAAAATAGTCAGTCAAAAGGTTTAGGAAATTTATAGGAAAATCAATATTTCTTAATTCCTTATCCTATTTTTCAAAAAATTAGTCATGAATATTCGCAACGTTGAATTCAAAGCAAAGGTAGGTTCATTAGAAAAATACGAACAGCAACTATTGGCTTTGAATCCCTTGTTCAAAGGAACGGATCATCAAATAGACACCTATTTTAATGTAACCAAGGGGCGATTAAAACTCAGAGAAGGGAATATTGAAAATGCTTTGATCAATTATGATAGAGAGGATCAGGCTGGTTCAAAACTGTCTTCAGTTATTTTATATCGGCACCAGCCAGACCCGGCTTTAAAAGCCATTCTTACCCATCAATTGGGCATTAAGATGGTAGTTGACAAAGTCCGTAAAATCTATTTTATAGAAAACGTAAAATTCCATTTTAACCAAGTAAAAGGACTTGGTAGTTTTCTAGAAGTGGAAGCCATTGATTATGATGGGCAATACAGTTTGGAAAAATTGCAGGAACAATGTAATTACTATGAAACTATGTTTGGCTTAGCGCCCCAACAAATGATGCGTCAGTCTTATAGCGATTTGCTTATGGAATAATTCTAGCCTAAAAACCATTGGATATGCGTGCATTCAGAACATACAAAACATGTGGCTGATCTATTGGCCCAGTCTAACCCAAAGAAGGTAGCAGCAGAAGTATTTAGCTGGGCGGATCTTGTCCAGAAATAATTGTTGGAACAGATGGGATAAACTAATTGTTTACCCTTTACTTCCACGGTAATGGGTTCTTTCTTTTGGAATAAGCTCATGATAGTTATTTTTATATTGAATCATTTGCAAGTAAAAGTTAGAGTTTGACTAAATTCTGGAACAATAATCATCAGGCGCAAAAACGGGAATTACACTGCCCTTAAAGTCTTTAATATTTCTTGTAACTATACAATCCATTTTTTCAATTGATGTAGCACAGAAAATCTGAACAGCATCCTAAAAATCTTTTTGCTTTGATCTCAGCCCTTTTGATAGCACTTCTATGTCAACTGGAATCACAGTTAAAAAATCAAATAATCCTAAAAGAATGGATCTTAACGCTTTATCATCTACATGTTTTTTTAGTAGATAATATGTTGTTGCTATACTATGTGAAGAGGTAAATAATTGAACTTTTTTTGATTCCGCGGACTGGAATATTTCAATTGCGAATTTGCTGAATGGTTTTCTGTCTGCAATTAAATCTACAAGGATATTTGTATCTAGGAAAATTTTCTTCATAAGTGTTTTATCTCTAGATATGATTGAAGTTCCTTTTTTTCATCAAACCCTTTAGGTAGCTTAACAGAGCCAATTAGCTTTTTCAGTTTTGGAGAAACTGATTGGTGATTACTTTCATCTGTGATGGTGTCTAGGTATTGTTCAATAATTTCTGAAAGACTCCTACCAGACTTCTTTGCATAAGATTTAGCTCTTTCAATAACATCTTTCTCCACCGTAAGCGTGAGTTTAGTTGTCATGATACGTGTGTTTATTTCAAATATACGTGTCTTTTTCAAAACTTCAAAATAGACATTTTCTCTTATGGATTGTATAACTAGAAGGGAAACTAAAAAAAAATTACACCGGACAATTCTGATGATAGTCAATCAACTCAATATTGAGTCTTTCAAATTCATAGCCTTTGTAGTAAACGGCAATTTCATCTAACACTGCTTCAACTTCCTCAACCGTATTGAGCGTAACTAGGCGGCCTCGGAATTCCTTGATATTGGGTAGGCCTTTTAAGTAATTGGTATAGTGTCTGCGCATTTCATAAATACCCGCAATGCCACCCTTCCATTCAAATGATTTGTGCAAGTGTTTTTTGCAGACAATGATTCTTTCTTCCAAAGTAGGAGGGGCCATGACCTCACCCTTTTCCATGTAATACTTAATCTCCCTAAAGATCCAAGGATATCCAATGGCTGCGCGTCCAATCATAATTCCATCAACACCATAGCGTTCTTTGTAAGCCTTGGCTTTTTGAGGGGAATTGATATCGCCATTGCCAAAAATGGGCATTTTAATTCTGGGATTGTTTTTCACTTTGGCTATCAGTGTCCAGTCTGCTTCTCCCTTGTACAACTGGGCGCGTGTTCTGCCATGAATAGACAAGGCTTTTACCCCTACGTCTTGTAAGCGTTCCGCCACTTCCTCAATATTCAAACTATTATTGTCCCAGCCCAAACGGGTCTTTACTGTTACAGGAAGCTTGGTGCTTTTAACTACGGCTTCTGTTAGGCGGATCATCAGGTCAATATCCTTTAATACGCCAGCTCCAGCACCCTTACTTACTACTTTTTTTACGGGGCAGCCAAAATTGATGTCTAACAAATCGGGGTTTACAGTTTCTACTATTCTAGCACTAAGGGCCATAGCGTCTTCATCGCCACCAAAAATCTGGATCCCAATGGGTCTTTCATAGTCAAAAATGTCCAGTTTCTGGCGGCTCTTGATGGCATCGCGGATCAAGCCCTCACTGCTAATAAATTCAGTATACATTAAATCGGCTCCATTGTCCTTACAAACGGCCCTAAAAGGAGGGTCGCTCACGTCTTCCATGGGCGCTAATAAAAGTGGAAAATCGGGTAATGCTATATTTTCTATTTTGACCATGAAACCTTTGATATTGCTTTTATGCGTTTTGAATTGATTCGTGCCTGCCTTTTATCCTTTAACTTGCAGCTGCATTACACAAAAATGCAAATTTACAGGCTTATTTTTAGTTTTATGCAGCAAAGGTCTATTCCGCTTACTTACGCATCGCAATTTGCCATTTTATTGGGTTTATTGGGCCTTGTAATGATTGTAGGAAATTTGCTGGTACTGTCCTTGGGGTCAGTGATGATGCAGATACCCATCGGCCAAGTGGCCAAAGCCCTTACCCAACCAGGCCATTTACAAACCACCCGTTTTTTAAATACCCTTGCCAGCTTTCTGGTATTTTGTACACCAGCCCTTATTTTAGCCAGGGTAGTAGACCAAAAGCCTCTACAATGGCTTGGTTTTAATAGAGTTATGTTGCCAAAACAATTGCTTTTGGTTATCTTAATTGGATTTACAGGATTGATTATGAGTGGGGCTTTGGGAGAGTTAAACCAAAACATTCCACTTCCAGCCAAGTGGTTGGCAAAGGCCAAAGAACTGGAAGCCAGTTATAAGCAATCTATGTTAGCCATGATTACCATGAAAGGCTTTTGGGATTATTTGTTGGCCTTGCTGGTCATGGCCGCAGCACCTGCATTTTTTGAAGAAATTTTATTCCGTGGCGGATTTCAACAAATTTTTGTTGGCTGGACCAAGAGTGCTTTTGTGGGAATCCTCATGACTAGTATACTTTTTAGTGCTATCCATTTTTCCTTTTTTGGTTTTCTGCCTAGAACAGCTTTGGGTATGATCTTAGGTTATGTATTTTATTACAGCCGTAATATTTGGATGAATATTGCCATGCATTTTATGTATAATGGGTTGATTGTTACCCAGCTCTATTTTGCCAGTCTTAAGGGTAAGAGTGTTGAAAAAACCATGGATGAGAATATGCCACTTTGGTTGGGAGTTCTTGCTATCAGTGCTGTTTTCTTACTGTTGCAAATGTTCCGCAAGGAATCCACACTTGCCCTATCTTTGCTGTCTAGCAACACTACAAAAACCCATGCAACAGTGGAAGAAAATCTTTAGCACCCGTGATTACGCCGAAGCCAGTATTATTCAGGGGTTGTTGGAAGAGAATGAAATACCCGTAGAAGTATTAAACAAGCAAGACAGTAGTTATGTGAATTTTGGTGATATAGAACTCTATGTTCCTGACTTGTTGAATGAAACCGCCAAGCAGATTATCAACAAGACCATTTTAAACTAAACGGCCCTATTTTAAATACAAGAATTTTCTATCATGGCTTTTAATATTGCAACATTTAAAACCAGAGCGCTTAGTGCCGTATTCTTTGTAGCCATTATATTGGTAGGCCTGCTCTGGAATCAATGGAGTTTTCTAGCCCTATTCTTGGTCATTCATACTGGTTGCTGGTGGGAGTTTTACAAATTGATGGATCAAATTGACCCCAAATTTCAGCAAGTTCCGGCCTACTTACGTTATTTGGTCATGGCATTAGGAGTAGCTTTTATGTTTTGGATGAGTAGTGCCTTGTCTTACCCATTGTGGGAAGCATGGAATCTACACAATCTAGGATGGTATTTGATTTTGGTGATTGGTGCTTTAACCCTTTTGGGGGGTCTGATCTCCTTCAAAAAATTAACCCTTGATTCAGTACTTACGCTGATTGCCGGTTTTTTATATATTTCCTTGTCATGGGCCCTCATGGTCAAATTACGTGGCAGGATCACCGCTGGTTTTCAGGCCGATCTTGGTTGGGTATTACCAATAGTATTAATTGCTTCTATTTGGATCAATGATACCATGGCCTATATTACGGGGTCTTTGTTTGGTAGAACGCCATTGTCTAGTATTTCTCCCAACAAAACATGGGAAGGCACCATTGGTGGGGTCATTCTATCCGTGATGGTAGTGAGTTATGGAGGAAATGGTTTATTTGACTTACCCTTAAGACCATTGATTTTCATCTCTTTAATAGCATCAGTGATTGGAACGCTGGGCGATTTATTAGAGAGTAAACTCAAGCGTATGGCGGGTGTAAAAGACAGTGGCCAAATGATGCCCGGACATGGTGGTTTCCTTGACCGATTTGATTCCTTATTATTGGCAACCCCCTATGTTTGGATCTTTGCCGACCTGTTTTTATAAATCAATTACATTTGCCCCTCAATAATTGAAACATGACCATACACAAAGAAGGATATCAAACCATTGGCATTGCAGCATTGGTTTTTGGCGGTATTAACCTTGCCTCTTTTACTTTTTTAAGCGCTAGCCTACCTTGGGTGGCCATTTCAATATTTTTTCTAACACTTGCTGTATTCCTATTCTTGGTTTCTTTTTTTAGGATGCCAAATAGGGTGCATACCATTAATCCCAATCAGATCATCTGCCCAGCAGATGGAAAAGTGGTAGTAATTGAAGAAGTTACGGATGAAGAGTACTTTCATGACCGTAGAATTCAATTGAGCGTATTTATGAGTCCGGCCAATGTACACGTAAACCGCAACCCGGTTGATGGTGAAGTGGTTTATAACCAGTATCATCAGGGAAAGTACCTGGTTGCTTGGCATCCTAAGTCTTCTACAGAAAATGAGCGATGGAGCGTGGTGGTAAAAAATTCACACGGTGAAATCTTGTACAAACAAATTGCTGGTGCTTTGGCAAAAAGAATTTGTAATTATACCAAGGTTGGACAAAAAGTAAAACAAACAGAGGAATATGGTTTTATCAAGTTTGGTAGTAGGGTTGACTTGTTATTGCCTTTGAACGCCAAAATCAACGTAGAGCTGAATCAAGTGGTAAAAGGCGGGGTAACGGTTTTAGCATCCTGGTAACAATATTTTCTGTTGATTCCCGTAAATTCACAAGTATAAAACTTAGACATATGAAAAAAGTAATTGTACTAGCTGTTGCCGCCTTCTTTTTTGTAGGAGCTGCCAATGCCAATTTCTGCGAAAATGGCAAAAAATGTGATGGTAAGGAATGCAAGAAAGACGCCAAAGGAAATGGCAAAGAATGCTGCAAAAAAGAAACAAAAACAACCACAGCTAAAGTAACTCCAAAGACAAAAGCTTAATGGGTTGGTTGATACTATTAAAAAGCCTCCTTTTGGGAGGCTTTTGTAGTTATAAGATGTTTTCTAATTCTTGTAAATGCTCAATGGTATAAGTGGCTTTGATTTTTGGAATCACCAGCAAATGGTTTACAAAAATGGTATCAAGACCAGCATCCATTCCACCTTTAATATCAGCGTCTTGGTTATCTCCAATCATAATGCTCTCTTCCGTTTTTGCTCCCGCCTTCATCAAGGCATAATCAAAAATTTCCTTGTTGGGTTTGAGACTATTACTGGCTTCTGAGGTAATTACTTGTTGAAAATAACCAGCCATTCCACTTTCTCTAATCTTATTGTGTTGTACATTTTCAAAGCCATTGGTTACTAAATGCATTTGATAGCCCTTTGCTTTTAGGTATTCCAATATTTCAATAGTATAGGGGAAGAGTCTTTTTTTATTGGGTAGCCCTTCTAAAAACTGCACGGCCAATTTTCTAGACAGGGGTTCGTCTGCAATTTTAAATTCCAACAAAGAAAGCCACATTCTTTTCCAACGCAATTCTTCTTGTTTAATAAAACCCTTGGTATACCTATCCCATAAACGTTCATTGTGATAACTATAATGTTTAAAAAAGACCTCAAAATCGCTCACGCCTCTTGCTGCTAATTCGTTAGCGATAAAAATGTCTTCTAAGGTCTCTTTGGCATTGGTTTCAAAATCCCATAAAGTATGGTCTAGGTCAAAAAACAGGTGACTGTATTGCATGCTGCAAAATACGGACTAAATCTAAAACTCCCTTTACCTAATGAGTTCACTAGGTTCAATAAAATGTTCGAACTTAGCAGCTAGAAATTTGAACCATGAATATCATAGTTACAGGCGCGTCAAAAGGAATTGGAAAAGCCATTGTGGAAGCATTTGCCAAAGAAGGGCATCAATTATTGGTTTGTGGAAGGAGTGAAGTGGACTTATATGCACTGGTAGCCAAAGTGATGGAGCAGTATCCCAATGCCAGCATCAAGGCTAAGGCAGCAGATCTTGCAGTAAGAGCGGAATTAGATGCTTTTGCTACTTGGTGTTTACAATATGGTCAACCCCACATCTTAGTCAACAATGCGGGACAGTTTCAACCGGGTTCGGTGTACAATGAAGCCGAGGGTTTATTAGAACAAATGATGCAGGTGAATGTGTATAGTGCCTATCATTTAACTCGCGCCATTTTACCAGCCATGATGGAGGCCAAAAAGGGTCATGTCTTTAATATTTGTTCTATTGCTTCTTTGCAAGCTTATGCCAATGGCGGAGCCTATAGCATTAGCAAATTTGCCATGTTAGGCTTTAATAAAAACCTGCGTGAAGAAATGAAACCCCATGGCGTTAAAGTAACAGCTGTTTGTCCAGGCGCCACTTTGAGTGCCAGTTGGGATGGGTTTGAGATAGATCCAGCACGCATTATGGAAACAAATGATATTGCCAAAATGATGGTTGCTGCTGCAAGCCTATCGCCGCAGGCAGTAGTGGAAGACATTGTGATGCGTCCGCAATTGGGAGACTTATAATTTAAACATTTTCCATTGCCAACAATACCTGCCATGCTGCATCTACCTGATTGCTGTTGAGTAATTCGGCTGCATAATGGTGTAATTCCTTTTCCATCTCCTGTGGGTTCACACTATAGTATTGGATAATGCTTTTTAATCGTTCGTCTTCGTAAGTGGGATTCACTTCTGGTAAGTCATGCACATTTCCTAGGAGTCCTAAATGGTTACCCGTGAGAATGGTGCTATTTCTAATGCCTTCTGGTAAACTATCAATACCAATGCCCAATTGGGTATTGGGTTTATCTACTTGAAACATATTGCCGGATTCTACCCTGCAATACCAGTCTCCACCCAGTCTTGCCACCAAATGCAATTGGTGCTGGTCTATTTTTCCATTGCTTCCAATGACAGCATCGGCCACGTGCATACAGAGCACTTCTGCTATGACCAATTGACCCGCTCCAGCTTGTTCCCCCAAACTTTTTACCTCCAATACTTTGCATTCCAGTTGAATCTTAGCCTGTGCTACCATGGCGGGTTTCACTAGGCTAGCAGCCGTTTTGGTAAATCCTGCTTTCTCAAATTCATCTACCCCTTTTGGAAACTCACAACTGGCCAAACTCATTTGTTGCACCATGTCATAGTCTACCATATTGATCACCACTTCTGGTACTTCCAATACATTTTCCAATGTATGCTTTAAAGTGTTGTCCCTGCCCCTTCTAGAGGGAGAAAAAATTACCACGGGTGGGTTTGAAGAGAATAGGTTAAAAAAACTAAAGGGGGCTAGATTTTGGTTGCCTGCCGCATCAATGGTACTTGCAAAACAAATGGGTCTGGGCGCAATGGTGCTTTGCAACCATTGCTGTTTTTCCATGGTGGAGAGTTCACTAAAATTGATGCGCATGGCTTAGATTTTTTTGCGTGCTAGAATTGAAAAATCAGTATTCTCTTTTTCAATTTGGTTAATCAATTTACCAAGGCCTGCTATTTCCATTTCCACTGTATCACCATCTTGTAACCACTGTTCTTGGTAATCAGGGTTATTTAATTTGCCCGTGCCATTGAGTTCTAAAAAACATCCAGTACCAACAGTGCCACTTCCAATTACATCACCAGGTTGTAAATCAACACCATAAGCACAGCGTTCTAAGATCTCTGCAAAAGTCCAATCCATCTGACTTACATTTCCTTCACTCACTTGTACGCCGTTTACTTTGCAAGTCATAGAAAGGTTCCAACTCTTTCCTACATGTCCTTCTTTAGCAGGCACTTCATAGCCTTCTAATTCATCCAGTGTTACCAGTACTGGTCCAATACAAGTGGCAAAATCCTTGCCCTTGGCGGGTCCTAGGTTTAACAACATTTCTTCCATCTGCAAACGCCTAGCACTCATATCGTTCATGATCATGAGACCGCCAATATAGCTATCCGCTTCTTCAGCAGTAATATTTCTACCGGATTTGCAAACAACAATGGCTACTTCTAATTCAAAATCCAATTTTTCAAAATGGTCCGGCATGCATTTGATGGGTCCGGGTCCTTGAATGCTATGGTGATTGGTAAAATAAAAAATGGGGTATTGGTCAAACTCGGCAATCATCTCTACTTTTCTATTTCTTCTGGCTGCAGCTACGTGTTGTCTAAAAGCATAACCGTCTCTGCAAGAAGTAGGAAAGGGTACAGGTGCCAATAGGTCCTGACCTTCTATGGAGATGCCTCTATCAGTGCTAATCTTACCTGACTTAATAGCGGCATCTACTTGCTGGGCTATTGGAAACATATCTTCCCAATAGTGCAAAAACATATTCATGCTATTGGGTAGTTCAGGGTGCATCAGGTCACAATCATAGAGATATCCCTCTACCAAAAAAGCCAATTGATCGTGGCCATCGGCCATATAAGAGACAAGCTTCATGCTAGTTGTTTTGAATGGCGAAAATAGCGGAAAATGTGCTGCTAATTGGTACATTTAATCCATGAAAAGGATCCTTTCTACATTACTGCTCTTGTTCACCCTAATGATGGACAAACAAGTTATGGTTGTTGCATTGGCACAAACCAGTAACGCATTGACATTGCTTGCTAATGCCAATGGTTCCAACACTTGGATCAGGATCAACCAATTGGGCTATCCACAACAATCTATTAAGGTTGCTGTATGGTGTGCCAAACAAGAAGCAGCTTTAAAAGAATTTGAACTAATAGATGCAACAACCAACAAGACCGTCTATCGCGCGGCAGCGGGAAAGCCTTTTGGTGCTTATGGACCTTTTCAACAAACCTATCGTTTAGACTTTTCGGCTTTTACAAAACCGGGTACCTATTATTTGAAAACAGGAACCATTCAATCTCCAGCTTTTTCCATTAATAATCAGGTCTATGATGGCACAGCCGATTTTTGTTTGCGGTATATGCGTCAACAAAGAAGTGGGTTCAACCCATTTTTAAAAGACAGTTGTCATACCCATGACGGCTATACGGTTTATGCACCGGTGCCAGATGGTACCCATATTGACGTAAGTGGTGGTTGGCACGATGCCAGTGATTATTTACAGTACTCGGCTACATCGGCCAATGCTACCTATCATTTGTTGGCGGCGTACCGCGATTTTCCTACTCAATTCAAAGACATAAAACAGGCCAATGGGTTGGATGGAAAAAATGGCAAAGCCGATGTATTGGACGAGGCCAAATGGGGCTTGGATTGGTTGCTAAAAATGCATCCTAAAAAAGACTGGCTCTTTAACCAATTGGCCGATGACCGGGATCACCGCAGTATGCGTATTCCCAAAGAAGATAGTTTTTACAACCGTGGTTATGAACGTCCCGTGTATTTTATTACGGGTAAGCCACAGGGTTTGTTCAAATACAAGAATCGTGCAACGGGTGCGGCATCTACGGCGGGTAAATTTTCAAGTGCCTTTGCTTTGGGTTATCAATTGTTTCAAAAACGTAATCCTACTTATGCCAAGACTTTGTATGAGAAAAGTTTTTCTGCCTATGACATAGGATTAAAAATGCCTGGTGCTGCACAAACTGCTCCCGGTGGCGCGCCTTATTTTTATGAAGAAGACGATTGGCAGGATGATATGGCATTGGCGGAGACGCAATTGTACCAGATTTCAAAGAACAAGCAATATGAGCAGTTACATGGCATTTATAAACGATTAAGAAACAACACAGATTCTACTTGGATGGGAAATGATACCATGCGGCACTATCAATGGTATCCATTTATTAATCTAGGTGTTTATGAACTAGCAAAATCTTATGGCACTAAAAACATGATGTCTTCAGAATCCATATTGTTATATGGAACCGATATTTTTAATGTTTGGCAAAAAGCCAAGCACAATGCTTTTTATAGAGGCGTGCCTTTTACTTGGTGTAGCAATAATCTCACTACCAGTTTTGCCATTCAGTGTTATTGGTACAGATCTTTTGACAAAGACAGTAGTTATGCTGCATTGGAACAAGCCAATGTGGATTGGCTATTTGGATGTAATCCTTGGGGAACCAGTATGGTCTATGGTTTGCCCGCCAAAGGCGATACACCAGTTGACCCACACTCAGCTTTTACCCACTTGAAAAACTATCCCATTGATGGTGGTTTGATAGACGGTCCGGTGTATACTTCAATTTATCAAAACCTCATAGGGATCAAATTGCAACATGAAGACGAATACGCCCCTTTTCAAAGTGACCTAGCGGTCTATCACGATGACTATGGAGATTACAGTACCAATGAACCCACCATGGATGGTACGGCTTCTTTGGTGTATTTGTTGGCGGCAAAAGCTGCTGAAGCCAATGCCGGCAATGGTTCAAACAAGTATTGGGGAGTTGCTTCCAAAAAGAGTCCTTTAACCGTTCAGTCTCATGGGGCTGCCATAAGAGGAGATGTTTCTAAAAAAGAAATTGCCCTAGTATTTACAGGAGATGAATATGGAGAAGGCTTATCTAGTATTATTCAAACATTGAATAAAGAAAATACCAATGCCTCTTTTTTCTTTACAGGAAGATTTTATAGAAATCCCTTGTTCAAAAAAGACATTCAAGCTTTGGCAGATGGTTTTCATTTTTTGGGGCCACATTCGGATCAACACTTATTGTATTGTGATTGGATCAAACGAGATAGTTTGTTGGTTACGCGTGGATTCTTTCTACATGATTTTAACCAGAATCTCAAAGCCATGCGTGATAATCAGTGGTTAGCCCCAGGCAGTCACTATATGATTCCTCCTTATGAATGGTGGAATGATACCGTTGCCAAATGGGCCAATGAAACAGGGATTAGTTTATTGAGCTTTACGCCAGGAACAGGTTCTAATGCAGACTATACTTGGCCTGAAATGGGAACTTCCTATAAAAGCAGTGAAGCCATTATACAATCCATCAAAGCTTTTGAAGCAAAGGATCCACACCAATTGAATGGGGTGGTAATATTGGTGCATGCGGGTACAGACCCTAGAAGAAAAGACAAATTCTATGAACATTTAGGAACATTGATATCAGAACTAAAAGCAAAGGGTTATCAATTTAAAACAGTAGACCAGATGCTCTAATTACCACCTGTCTTCTTCAGGTATGTCTTCGGGTATTTGTCGGAACTGTTCACGGCTTTTTCGTTTTTGTTCCTGTCTTTCAAGCATGAGTTGAGCGATGATTTTTCCAGCGTTCTCTCCGGGATTTTCTGCCAGTAATTGTTTGAGTTTTTTCTCAGGCACGTCTACCGCATAGAGTAAGTAAACCAGTTTGGAAAAATCATGGGCAATCAGGTGATTGATATGGGCTATCAAATCAGCCAGGCTCATTTTTTCTAAGGCTTGCAAATCAGTATTTGTATTCATCTGCTAAAACTGTCAAACATATTTTTCCATGACACCTAGTCCAAACAAGGCAAAATCGTATTTCACGGGATCCTTTGCATCCAAGTTACGCAAGTATTGGGTTAGTTCCACAGCGGCCGCCCAATCGGTTTGTTTTCTAGCTAGTAATTGAAAACGTTTTGCCACCCTTGCAACGTGTAAGTCAATGGGGCAGATTAGGTCTGCTGGTGAAACGCTTTTCCAAATGCCAAAATCAACCCCTTGTTGATCCTTGCGTACCATCCAGCGTAAAAACATGTTGAGCCTTTTGCAAGAAGAATTTTTATAAGGGGTGGCAATATGTTTTCTAGTTCTATTGGGTGCGTCTTCTAAAGAAAAAAAGTATTGGTGAAACCGGGTGAGCACCGCTTCTATTCTCTTGTCTTGAACTTCTGCCAAAACTTGTTTGTTAATAAAAGCTGACTCTAAACTTTTGTGTTGTTTATAATGCATTTGCATAAAACTGATGCTATACAAGAGATCGGTGGCATTAAAAGTTCGGTGTTTAAACCCCAACATGTTTTTTAAATCCGATTCCTGATGATTCAAACAAAAATCATGGGGCGCCAGATCCATTAAATGCATCAGTTCCTTAGACTTGTTGATAATGGTGGTTCTATTACCCCAGGCAAAGATAGCTGCGTAAAAACCTGCAATTTCTATATCCTGTTTTTTGCTAAACAAATGGGGTACACAAATTGGGTCAGCTGCAATAAAACTTGGCCGATTATATCGGTCTACTTTTTCATTGAAAAATGCTGTGAGCGATGCTAGGTTTTTGACCTGTTCCAAGACTTTGTGGTTTTTTAGCCGATAATGGTGAAAATTAGTGTTTCAGCGGGAATATGTGTGTTTCTGGGTTAACTTTATGTCTCGATTGTACGTGATTTCTATCATCTTAATTACAACATATGAGAAAGCAGTTTTTTGCAGTGGCAGCCATTCTATTTATGTCCATTGCAGCCCAGGCCCAAAATAGTAAGCCTGCTAACACAGTTTTGTACAAAAATGCCAAAGCCCCTATTGATCAGCGCATCAAAGATTTGTTGCAGCGCATGACTCTGGAAGAAAAAGCAGGCCAGCTAAACCAAGTAAATGGGGGTGTGTTCACCGGTCCTGCAGCCAATGATCCTGGACAAAAAGCCAAATTGGCTTTGGCCAAAAAAGGTGGCGTGGGATCCTTTCTAAACGTGATTGGGGTTGCTGAAACAAGAAATGCCCAACAAGCGGTGATGGAAAATTCCAGACTGGGTATTCCCTTATTATTTGGCTTTGACGTAATTCATGGATATAGAACCGTATTTCCTATTCCTTTGGCAGAAGCCGGTACTTGGGATTTGGCTGCCATTGAGAAGAATGCTAGCATTCATGCCAAAGAAGCCGCCGCAGCTGGTGTACACTGGACATTTGCACCCATGTGCGATATTAGTAATGACCCTCGTTGGGGCCGAGTGATGGAAGGCGCTGGAGAAGATCCCTATTTGGGTGGATTGGTTGCAGCAGCTCGTGTAAGGGGCTTGCAGGGCAAACAATTTGATGCAGAACATATCATGGCTTGCATTAAACACTTTGCAGTATATGGAGCAGTAGAAGCCGGTAGGGAATACAATAATGTAGACGTATCGCGCGTAGCGCTTTGGAACAAATACCTGCCGCCTTATAAAGCCGCAGTTGAAGCTGGAGCAGCCACTGTGATGAATTCCTTTAACGTGTTTGATGGTATTCCTGCTGGCGGTAATAAATATTTGGTGACCGATATTTTACAGAAAAAATGGGGCTTTAAAGGATTTGTAGTGAGTGACTGGGGAAGTTTTGGAGAGATGATCAACCATGGTTATGCAGCTGATGAAAAGGATGCAGCTTTGAAAGCCTTGCAAGCGGGTAGTCATATGGATATGGAAGCCAATGTATCAGGCCGTTTTGTTCCACAATTGGTGAAGGAAGGCAAACTGACCATGGCGCAGGTAGACGATGCTGTTGGTAGAATTTTATATTTCAAATTCAAACTAGGATTGTTTGAAGACCCTTTTAAATATTCCAATGCAGAAAGGGAAGCGGCTACTTTGTTTAATGCAGCCAATCGTGCCCAAGCGCTAGAAGCAGCTAAAAAAAGCATCTTATTGCTCAAGAATAATCATGAGGTACTTCCCTTAAAAACAGATGGATCTAAGATTGCTTTGATTGGACTGTATGCCAATAGCAAAGAAGATATGTTTGATTTTTGGATTGCCAATGGAACTGCTAATGATGCGGTTACTGTGAAAGAAGGAATGGAGAAAAGATTTGGAGCCAACAATGTGAACTATGCGCCAGGTTATTTAGCCGATGGTAGCACAGACGAACAATTGGTAAAAGACGCAGTAGCTGCTGCAGATAAAGCTTCTGTAGTAGTAGTGAATATTGGCATCAGTGGTAAGATGGCTGGAGAAGACAGGGCCTTAGCCAATATCAATATTCCTGAAGGACAAATTAGATTATTGCGTGCTTTGCAAAAACAAGGCAGACCTGTGATTGCATTAGTAAGCAGTGGTAGACCACTAGTGTTAACCAATATCCAAGACATTACAACGGCTATTGTTCAAACCTGGATTCTTGGAACAGAAACAGGAAACGCCGTTGCAGCAATGTTGGCAGGTGATTATAATCCATCAGCCAAAGCCGTAATGAGTTTTCCTTATGCATTGGGTCAAGTGCCTGTGTACTACAACCATTTCAATACCAATAGACCAGCACCTGAAACTGGTGATGCTAGTTGGAAGTCTCGCTATCGCGATATTCCCAATGAACCACTCTATCCTTTTGGATATGGTTTGAGTTATACCTCTTATAGCTATTCTAACCTTAGTTTAAGTTCTGAAAAAATCACCCGCTCTCAACCTTTGCAGGTTCGCGTAACGGTGAAGAATACTGGAAAAATAGATGGAGAAGAAGTGGTGCAATTGTATATCCGTGATATTGCCGCTTCTATTGTACGTCCGGTGAAAGAATTAAAGGCTTTCCAAAAAGTACTCCTCAAAGCGGGTGAGTCAAAAGAAATCAGTTTTGTACTTACTGGCAAAGACCTTTCTTTCTATGATGGAGAAGGCAATGCCCGTTTTGAGAATGGCGCTTTTAAAGTAATGGTGGGTGGTGATTCTAAAAATGTGTTGGAGAAAGGATTTGAGTTGCAATAGAAAATTGAGTTAGTATTTACTAGATTCTAGTTCCCCTCCTTCGCATGCGAAGGAGGGGTGCCCGCAGGGCGGGGTGGATGTGATGAATCAGTAAAATGCTTTCAGTCAAAAAGCTGTTCTCCCAAGAATAGCTTTTTATTTTGTTGGATGAAGCCAACAGTAAAATTCAATCATCCAGAATTCAAAAAGAAACGTAAAAAGTTAAGAAATCAGAGTACTTCTGCTGAAGCGTTCCTATGGAATTATTTAAAGCAAAGAAAATTATTGAATAGAAAATTCACCAGACAAAAAAGTATTGGCAATTTCATTTATGACTTTTATTGTCACGAAGAAAAATTGGTTATTGAATTGGATGGAGAAGACCATTTTTGGGAAGAAGGCATTCAACATGACATGCTTAAAGCCAAGTTACTTGAAAAGCTAGGAATAAAACTGGTTAGGTTTGAAAATAAGTGGGTATTTGAAGATTTGGAGTATGTACTTCAAGAGATTCAGAAGCGTTTTAATGGATGACCCACCCCGCCCTTGGGGCACCCCTCCCGCGAGCGGTAGGGGAATTTTTAGGAATAATTTATTTAAAATGGACTTACCCAATTGCCTGATCTAGGTCTTCTATTAAATCTTCTACGTCTTCAATACCCACGCTCAAACGAATCAAGGAATCTGAAAGGCCATTTTTAATTCGCTCTTCTCTTGGAATAGAAGCATGGGTCATGCTAGCAGGATGGTTGATCAAGGATTCTACACCACCTAGACTTTCTGCCAAAGAGAATACTTTGGTAGAGCTTAAGACACGCTTGGCATTTTCAACACTATCATCCTTAAGGGTAAAGCTCATCATGCCACCAAAACCACGCATTTGCTGTTTGGCAATAGCATAATTATGGTGGTCCTCAAAGCCACACCAGTATACCCTTTCCACTTTTGGATGGTTGCGCAAATGACGCGCAATCTTTTCGCCATTTTCGCAGTGGCGCTGCATACGAACGTGCAAGGTTTTGATACCGCGCAAGACCAAGAAACAATCCATGGGGCCAGGAACCGCACCGCAGGATTTTTGAATAAAGTATAATTGCTCCCTTAGATCAGCATCATTCATCATCAAGCAACCTTGAATTAAATCGCTATGGCCTCCCAAGTATTTGGTGGCGGAATGCATCACAATATCTGCACCTTGTGTTAAAGGATTTTGTAAATAAGGAGAAGCAAAAGTATTGTCAACACAAAGCAGCGCACCTGCAGATTTTGCAATAGCGGATACTGCTGCAATATCAGTAATATTCATGAGTGGATTGGTAGGAGTCTCAATCCAAACGAGTTTGGTAGCTGGGCTAATGGCTTTGCTAATATTACTCACATCGGTAGTGTCTACATAAATAAACTTAATGCCAAATTTTGCAAAGATCTTTGTAAAGAGTCTATAAGTTCCCCCATACATATCATTGGCTGCAATAACTTCATCGCCAGGGGCTAGGAGTTTGATGACTGCATCCGTGGCAGCAACGCCACTGCTAAAAGCTAAACCAAATTTCCCCTCTTCCAATTGTGCATAAGCTTCTTCCAAGGCCTTGCGGGTTGGGTTTTGGCTACGAGCATATTCAAAACCCTTGTTTACACCAGGGGCTTCTTGCACATAAGTAGAAGTTTGATAAATAGGGGTCATGATAGCTCCTGTAGAAGGATCAGGTTCTGCACCCGCGTGTATATATTTGGTACCAAGTCTAACGCCGGGTTTGTGTTTATTTTGGCTCATAATTATTTTTTAGTAGTGGTTTCAGGAGCAAGCGTAATTGGAAGAACAGTTTTGATTTCATCCCAAACAATCACCATATTGGCACCATTTTTTATATCATCAAAATAAATGGTGAAAGCTTCTACATTTTCACTGTTTTTTTCAACGTCAACGTCAGTGCGCAACAAATCCTTTTTGCCATCATAAGTGAAATTGCCCCAGCAGAAATTGTCCTTATTCAAAATTAAGGTCCACTTGTTTTCCGCTGGAAGACAATAAAAAGTATACCTGCCTTTTAGAATCAGTTTGCCACCAATTTTGACGTTTTTGAAAAATTCAATTTCAGTAGCTTCATTGGCACCAAGTCTCCAGAGTTCATTGTATTTGATGATGCCTCCAAAAATGGTTCTCCCACCTTTCAGCGGTCTTCCATAAATCACTCGGGCAATGGGCTGATCCTTTGCCATCCCCTTCATTTTTAAAATGGGATAATTAGCAGGCCAATAACTCATGTCCATGGGCGATTTGTCCAATTCAGTGGGTTTTGGTTGGGCCCAAAGACTTGTAACAAAGAGCATGCAAGCGCAAAACAATATTTGTTTCATAAAAAGGGACTAGTAGGGTTGAACTACTAGAACAAAGATAAGGGGCTAATAGTTCTGCAATTCCGCTAACTGCTTTTCTGCCATATTTTTAACAGCTGGGAAAAATTCTTGATAGCAATCTTCTAACAGGGGCAGGTTGGCTTCAAACAGTTGAAAAGCAGCGGATGAATCCGTAAGATATGCCGCCCTTCTAACCAGACCCCCAAAGCTTTTTTCTATGCCCCAGGTATAGCGATAGTTGAAAAGCCAATCTTGGGTTTGCATATAAGGCAACATGCGGGCAAATTTTTCTGGCAAAAAGGAATGCTGTTCAATTAGGGAATCATAAACAGTTGAAGTAAATTTTTGCCAGGCTATTTCATCATTGAGATTGGTATCCAATGCTAGAAAATGGTCATATACCACATCCATAAAAGCACCAGCGTATAAACCAACAGCTGGTTTAAATACTGCTTTACCCCTTGCCGTGGCAGGATGATGGTCTGTGAAATCATCAATGGCCCTGTGTAAACGAATCCCCTGTTGTATGCCAATGGGATAGTCATACTGTTTTTTACCCTTTACATAGTCACTAATCATATTGCCCACCAAGATTTGGGGTTGGCCAAAAGATAAGTAGGCATGTGCCAATAGATTCATGCTGCAATAATAACAGAAACCTTGATTTATTACTTAGTTGTTTTCAAAATCCAATTAGCCATAAGGTTGGCAGCTTCTGGAGAAAAGGTTTCATCAATAGTATCGTAGGTTTGTACTTTTGTTTTAGCAGTTTGGAATAAGTGGTTTAAGTTTAGAAGGGCATGCACTTCCTGTTTTTTGTTCCTTCCTTTTTTCAAAGCGGTTTCAATAGCACTAAGGTTTTCATCACAAGAAACTTGTATGTCATAAGTCCCATTCAAAGCTAGTACTGGAATTTTAAGTTTTGCAAGGTTAATGGTTGGTTCATAGTTTAAGAAATAATTCAACCATGCAAGTCCTCCTTGGAATTGTTTGGCCATTGCCAATATGCCTGCCTGCGGCGATATAAAAAATAATTTTTTCTCCAAATCATCGGAAACCGATTTTTTCCAATTAGCATAAGCCAGCTTTATTTCTGATTCCACCATTGCATAATCAGTATATTTTGCAAATGGAGCATTCATATTAGTTATCAAACTATCAGCTAATTCCTTGTCTGATCCAGACAGATTTACTGATTCAAAACTGCGTTTCATCTGAAAATTCCAGATCTCCTGACCCTTTTGACCAGGACCTGCCAGCAAAACAATAAAAGATACTTGTTTATTATTCACGGCCACCATGGGTGCTATCATGCCGCCCTCACTATGTCCAATCAATCCTATTTTTTTCTTGTCAACGTCTGCACGGCTAAGCAAGTATTGAATGCTATTATTTACATCCCCAGCAAAATCAACCGATGTAAGTTTAGATGGATTGGAACCCAGACTTGATTTTCCAGCACCACGGTCATCCACGCGCAAAACAGCAATGCCCTGTTTGGTTAACAAATCGGCTAAAACTCCGTAAGTTTTATGGCCAAACATGGTACCATCTCGGTCTTGGGTGCCACTGCCACTTATGATAATCACGGTAGGAAAATTTGTTCCTTGTGATGGTTTGGTAAAGGTTGCACCGTATTGCAAACTACTATCGGCATTTTTATACAATACTTCTTCAGCCAAATAGCCAAAAGGGGCTTTGGGTGTTTGTGCACGAACTGGCGCAGATGGTGGTTTGGGAATATCTTTTTCCTCCATCCGTTTCATATTCAAAGCTGTCTTGAAATTACCCTGTTTAAAAGATCCATAGATACTATCTTTCCCATTCCAAAGACCCCGATACCCCGCCTTCATCACATTGATCTCGGCAATAACACTATCCCCATCCATATAAGTTTTGCTACCCTGTAAGCCAAAACTATTTTGATCAGGGCTGTCAAAGCTAGAACGGTATTCGTTACCTGTTTTATCTAGATGCATGACAAAACGGATCTGTTTTGCTCCAACAGTTAGAAAGCCCTGCCAAACTCCAACAATACTTTGTGCTTGAGATGCATGTAGCGAAAGCAACATGCAAATTAGTAAGAAGATTTTTTTCATGGTATTAGGATTGGTGTTTTTTAAAGTAACGGTATGAAAATATAAAGGGTACTAAAGAAATAATCACAGTAATGGCAGTAAAAATAATCCAACCGGCTACACTAGGCAATGTCAAGCTTAATACTGTAGAAACCAATCCGCCAATCACCCAAATCTTACCTGCCAATAGGTGAGTGGCACGCCAATTAGCTGGATCTTCTAATGCCCAAGGTGTTCTAAAACCTGCAAAATAATTGGGTTTGATGGTGTGCATATAATTACCCATAAATACAAACAATAAACTCATTAAAGGAAGAATGTATTTTGTGCCATTGAACCCACTATTAACAGCAGATTGAAGAATGATCATATTTAGGATACCCATAAAAACCACTAATACCAATCCAATTTTATTAAGAAAAACAGGGGATTGACCTGCAGATTTTTTTGGGTCAATCTGTGGCAAGTATTTCAATAGAAAATAACTACTTAAGCCTACAACATCTAAGAGAATGGTTGTGAAAATGAGTGTTGACTTTTCTCCAAAACCATCGGCCTTGCCCTCTAAATTAAAATGTGTTGGAACAGTGTCTGGTAAAAAGGAATATACAGAAGCAAGATATACCAAGGGCATACCCAGTGCTGCTAGAATGACGATAATATTGAGCGATTGATTTTTTTTCATGCTATTTCTTTTTTATTTTGGTAAACTGGACTACCCATTTGAGTACTTCATCCATCACAGTAGTGTTCAGTGAGTAATTGATAAATTGTCCATCTTTTACTGCTATTACCAGTGCTGCTTGTTTTAGCAAATCAAGATGATGCGAGATGCTGGGTTTTGACATATGGAACCTGTCAGCAATCTCTCCAGCATTCAAGTCTCCCTCCTTGAGCATTTCTAGGATGGCTCTTCTAGTGGGGTCGTTTAATGCTTTGAATAAATGGTTCACTGGTTAATTATATATTTAGACAAATGTCTAAATAATAGTTGAATCACCAAATTAATTTCCTTTAAGGTCAGGGATTATGACAAAACCTGCCTGTAGGAACTTGTAAAAATGCCAAGGTTAACCGATGTTAAAACCGCTTTTAATTTTTAACCCATTGGTAACCGGGTTTTAAGATTTTTTTGTGAATTCCACCACAACTATTGAAAACAAAGGGTTTCAGACATTTTTTAACCATACTTAACTTTCATTTTAACACCGTTCATCCCAAAACAGCTAGTAGTAGAAAATGCTCATCACAATCCATCCAGGAATGTTCCATCCATTTCTATGTTTGTCTTGTCAAAACAGACAATCAAATCCAATATCAAATCCTAAAAACCAAACAAATGAAAAAAATTATCATCGCCGCTTTTTTTGCAGCTAGCATCATCACCACTGCCTTTGCCGCAGACGCCAGTAAAGTGAGTTTAAAAGTAATGGACAATTTTAAAAAACAATTCCGCAATGCCGCAAAAGTTGAGTGGACCATCAAGGAACAATTCACCAAAGCTAATTTTAACGTAAACGGTATTGCTGTGGAAGCTTTTTTTGATAAAGAAGGAGAACTGATTGGTACTAGCCGTCATTCAGATTTTAACCAATTGCCTATGAATGCCATTGAACAAATTCAACGAGAATATGCCAATTATCAGGTAAGTTCAACTATTGAATTTGACCAAAGAGGCGATAGAAATTATTATGTGTCAATAGAAAAAGGAAATAAGAAACAAATTCTAGCAGTCTCTCTCTATGGAGAAGTAAGCAAATTTGAAGGTTTGGGTAAATAAACCAAACAACCTATGAAACCAGCCTCACGCAAGTGGGGCTTTTTTATTTTAAGAAATCCCCCATGGTTTTAAATCCGTAACCTTCCAATTTCAGGTCTTTGATCAAACGGTTGAGTTTGTCTAATAATTTGGAACCACAATCTTTTCTGGTATAAGCCGGTAACCCATAGGCTTCAATGGGAACAAATTCCCAAGGATGAAAATAAAGACAGACATAACCGTCTTTTTCCAAAGTATTTTTGGTCCAAGAAAGAAATAAAGAATAAGGAAAATTTTTAAAACTCAACCAAAACAAAGGAATCCGCATGGGCGATACGGAAGCAGGCATTCTAGTCATGCCTTGGTCTTGATACACTGTTCTTGGCAAGTGCAAGTTATTATATCTACCAGGAATCCAGGTAGGGTTAATGGAAGAGTCATAACTAAAACCCGCTTTAATAACTTCTGACATGTCCACTTTGCGCATCCTTGGCATGCGCAGTCCCCGAATCTCCTGTCCACTAATGTTAGCCAATACTTCTCTGGATTGAGCCAAGTGTTCGTTTTCAAATGCGGAATGATAAAATGTATGGGATGCTATCTCATGTTTTACCGCGTGTTCCCGAATAGATTCAGGGAAATGCTGTGCAAAATTGGCAGTAGTAAAAAGTGTAGTTGGAACAGCTTGGTTATCTATTATGGGCATCTATGCATCACGTCCAGCCTTTCTCACTAGCATTTGCTCTTCTGAAGAAATAGGAAAATCATAATCCAATGGCATGTCAAATTCCTCAACGTCAAAACTCAAGAGTACCTGCCCTTTCATAGCAAATTTGTTTCCTTGACAATATAATGAGGACGTTGTTTACTTTGCATAAATAATTTTCCAAGGTATAAACCAATAATTCCTAGAATCATCAATTGTAAGCCACCAAAAAAAGCAATGGTTGCAATCATAGAAGCCCAACCAGACACTACATGACCATAGATAAAGCTGGTTATGATATAAGGAATGTATAATAAAGAAAATAAAGAGAAAAACAATCCTAAATAAGCTGCTATATACAAAGGTTTTGTACTAAAAGAAGTAATGCCTTGTAATGCAAAACGAATCATTTTCTTAACAGTGTATTTTGATTCTCCTGAACCTCTTAGTGCAGAAGTATATTCTATACCAATTTGATTGAAGCCCATCCATTTAATCAAACCTCGCATAAAAATATCTGATTCGGTAAATGTGCGAAATACTTTCACCACTTTATGATCCATCAATCTAAAGTCTGCAGTTCCCTGCTCTAATTCTATATCAGATAAATTATTGATGATATTATAGAATATATTTGAGGTTTTCTTTTTTAGGTATTGAATATCTTGGTGATCGTTTCTAATGGTATAAACTATATCAAAACCTTCTACCCATTTTTGAATTAATGTTGGTATTAATGCTGGGGGGTGTTGTAAATCTCCATCCATCATAATTACGGCATCGGCTTCTGTTCTGTCAAGTGCGGCTTTCAAAGCATTCTGATGACCAAAGCTTTTGGTTAAAGAGATATAAAAAATATATTTTGTATTAGCTGCCTGATCTTTAATATACTCAAGCGTTCCATCGGTGCTACTATCTTCAACAAAAATGATAGAATAAGTATAATTCAACGGACTCATTGCCTTTTTAATTTCATCAATTAAAATGGGCAAATTGCCACGCTCATTCCAAACAGGAACAATTATCGAAATAGTCTTAAGTGCTTCAGGGGACTGCATATTCAATACACTAGTATTTTCAAAGCTAAAACTTATTTATTATGCTACCAATTTATAGGCCAAAGGCTTAAACCTCCTTTTTAACTGACTCTATAACGCGAGAAAGCCCTTCTAGCATAGAGATTTTTGGCTTCCAATTCAATATGGAACCTGCTTTTGTAATATCTGCAATAGTGTCCATTATTTCCGCAGTTCTGGTTTCGTTACTACTGGTAACGGGGTAATTGGTTCCACAAATCTGTTGAACCATGTCAATTATTTCTTTTACTGAATAACTAATACCTGAACCAATATTAATAATTTCAAATTGATTAATGTGGAGGCATTTAATAATGGATGATATAAAATCTTCAATAAATACATAATCTCTTTTGGGCGCAAGGTCTTTAACATGAACCGTTTTCTTTTGCAATACTTGATTAATAATTTCAGGAATCAAAAAAGAAGGATTCTGATTAAATCCGTAAATATTAAATGGCCTTAGAATCACAGTATTTACTCCATAAGAATTTGCAAATAGCCTACAATAGTCTTCTGCGTTTTTTTTTGATAATGCATAAGGGTTGGGAGTATACACTGGGGCTTCTTCATTAATTGGTAAAGTCTTGGCATTTCCATATAAATAGGAACTGATATAGACCATGTTGGCTTGATGCTTTTTGCAGTATTCCAATGACCTTAATGTACCAAGTGTATTGGTCTCTAAAAATGTACCTGGATTTTTCCAACTTTCAGGTACAAAAGTTTTTGCTGCCAAATGAATTACGGTATCAGTTGCAGAAATTTGTTCCCAGGTTTTGATTAAAGAAATATCGCCAAGATCACTAGAAATGGCTGCTACTTCGTGGCCTTGGAGGATGAGTTGGTTACATAATACTTTTCCTATAAAACCATTTGCACCAGTAACCAATATTTTACTCATACATTATTTTACTTTTCAATTGATCAAATTGTTCAATGGCTTCAATATAATCATCAGGTCTTCCAATATCCAACCACAAACCTGTAAAAGTATTTACTGCTACTGATTCTTTTTTTGCCAAGAGTTCCAACATCAATTGATCAAAACCATAAGCTGTGTCATTTGGAATAAATGAAAGCACTCTTTTATTGAGCATGTAAATTCCCATACTCACTTCATAAGTATTCTTTGGTTTTTCCTTGAAACCTGTTAATAGGCCAGATGCTGTTTGTAATACTCCATAATCAATCATCTCTTCTCTTAAATGAGAGGAAATGGTATAGATATTTCCACTTTGAACATGTTTTTCATAGAAATCAGCAAAAACAATATCTGTTAAAATATCTCCATTCATCACCAAAAAATTATCCGGTAAATCTTGAATCAATTTTAATGGCCCCATAGTACCTAATGGTTGGTCTTCTAAAGAATAATTGATTGAAATTCCCCATTTAGATCCATCTCCAAAAAATGCCTTGATCAATTCTGCTTGATGATTCACCGCTAAAGTTATATGCGTAAAACCCTGTATTACCAATTGTCTGATGATGACCTCCAAAATGGGGTATTCACCAATTGGCATCAAAGGTTTGGGAAGTACTACGGTATAGGGCCTTAACCTTTTTCCTTTTCCTCCTGCTAAAATAACTGCGTGTTTACCCATGTTCAAAATTAAATGTTATAAGTATCTGTTTTATATCTAGCTAAATTAGCTGGTTGTGTAAACCAATTGATGGTTTGTTCTAATCCTTTTTTGAATCCTTCTAATCCACCATAGGCTGGCTCCCAATTCATTAAACGCTTTGCTTTATCATAACTAGCAAATAATCTTTCTACTTCACTTTTTTCTGGGCGAAGCCTTTCAGGGTCTAAAACAAAATCAACATCTTTGCCCATTAAATTGGCAATCAATTCTGCAGTATCCAAAATTGAGATTTCAAATCCACTTCCAATATTGGTAACTGTTCCGTTGACCGCATCGCATTGCATGGCTTTGATAAATCCATTGGCTGTATCTTCTACAAATGAGAAATCTCTTGTTGGACTTAAAGCACCGAGCTGAATGATTTTTTTCCCTGCTGCAATTTGAGAAATAATGGTTGGTATTACAGCTCTTGCTGATTGGCGAGGACCATAAGTATTAAAAGGCCTTAATACAGCAATTGGCGTATTGAATGAAGTATAAAAAGATAAGGCAATTTGGTCTGCTCCAATTTTGCTAGCTGAATAAGGAGACTGCCCTTGTAATGGATGATCTTCAGTGATAGGAACAAATTGAGCGGTTCCATATACTTCGCTTGTGGATGTTTGTACTACTTTTTGAATACCCAATTCTTTAGCTGCCTGAACAATGTTTAAAGTTCCTTTTATATTGGTATCAATATAGGTGTCAGGGGAATGATAGGAATAAGGAATGGCAATCAACGCTGCTAAATGTAAAACCACATCACATCCTTTCATGGCAGTTTTAACACCATAAGGGTCTCTAATATCGCCAGTAAATACTTCAAATTTTCCTTTTACTGCATCATCGCAATGATCTAACCAGCCCCATGTATTGAATGAGTTGTATAATACAAAAGCACGAACATTAAATCCTTGCTTTACCAATAGCTCAGTTAAATGTGATCCTATGAATCCATCTGCACCAGTAACTAATATTTTCATGCAATTGATTTAGTGGCTTGGGCCATTTTTTTAAAAGTAAACAATTCAATCATACATACCGCCCAAACAAGAATACAAGGAATTGCTTTAATATGATATGGTTTAAAGAAATGATCTTTTATATATTTTGGAAATAGTTCTGTTGGAGATAGGCAAGTAAAAATAAATAAGGATATCAAAAGCCATTTATGCCATGGTGATCTATCTAAGCTAATATACCAAATTGCTGCTCCTGCAACTGCAATTATATAAGTAGGCGACTCTACACCAGGATTAAAAACGACTGTAAAAATTAAAATACCCGCAAGATAAAGTTGTCTAAATTGGCTATTCTGATAAACTTCTTTTTTTAATAGTACGGCCAGCATTATGATTGTGCCTGCTAACATTATCCACCCTTGATCAATATGAATAAACTTAAACATGCCTATAACACCAATCAAACTCAATGAATCTCTGATAGCTTGTAATTGCAAACGATGTGCCCAGCTTTGGTATAAAAAGAGTAAGTGATCAAAAGAGACCAACAACAATGGAAAAGAAAAAAACAATATTGCCCATCCCAATCCTTTAATTGCAAATTCTCCTCTTTTTTTAAAACATAAAAAGAAAACGCCTGCTGTGAGTACATAAATTTTAAAGAAAAATCCAAATGCAAAAAACAGACTCGACCAACTTGTTTTCCCTTTTTCTTGGTAAATGTAAACAAGCATGATTAAGGCGGTAACCGTAGCATTGGTTTGTACATTTTCTGCAGCTGTAATATATTCTATCAAGCAAAACCAGTAGATGAATATTTTTTTCTTTAGGTTGATGGGCATTAAATGAATTGCAGCGAGAAGTGCCACTGTATGTGTGAGATTCCATAGTAAAATACCTATCCAGTCCGGAAAATAATAAAACAGACCCATAAAAATAGCAAACGAAGGACTGTAATTATATTCTGTATGGTATTCCGAAGGATACATCAAGTACAAATCATATTGCTTTTTCAAATGTTCAAAAGCAGCAACAAAACTATCATAGTTATCATAGCTTTCTAAAAAAGCAATTTTCAAACTAATTAATACACAAACCACCAAGTAGATACGAATGAGATTTTTCTCACTATGGAAAAATGGTTTTCGCGTAAATTCTTTGATGGGAAAATTCATAATCCTACAAAGATATATTTTTTAGATGCTCATGCAATAGCTTATCCTGCTACTTTGAAGTGTAATACATGGTAAAATGGTTACTTTAAGACCAGAAGATGCAGCAATTTCAAATACTTCATTTCTAGAAAGCATGAACAATTGGTGTGTTTTCCTTAATGAATTGTATTTAGACAATTTTGCCCTAAACATGAATTGGATAAAGGAAAATAAATAGCCTTTCTTGATACTGTGTAGCATAACGCTTAAAGCATCTTTCCAAAGCCCGTTTTCATTTTCAATGACATCTACCAATAAGATTTTACCACCCGAGGATAATAAAGCTTTGGCGTTTTCTATTAACTCCATTACATCCTCTTTTTTCTTGAAATACTGAATCACACTCAATATGATAATGGTATCAAATAGATTGCCTTCCTGTTTAATTAAAGTCAATGAACCTACCGATTCTTCCAAGTGCAATTCTCTAAAAACGAATTCCTTATTTTCTTTGCATTTTTCTTTTGCAATTTCAATGTATTTGGCAGAGATGTCTACCCCAAAATAGTTGGTTATTTTTCCTTTTAAAGCATTGGCCAGATAGCCTGGCCCACAACCAAAATCAAACAAATGAGTGGAATGATTAATCAATTGATGTTGTTCTAGCTGTTCTGCAACATATTCTGTACTTTTTTCCATCACTTTCATAAATAGTTTTGGATTTTCCTTCCAGTAATTGCCCCAACTTAACATATACAATAAATTTTATAATTAATTAACCGCTGTTTAAGGCAGTCACTGATAACAGAATGCAAATTTCAACAATAAACTATGAGTTCAGTTCACATTAAAAAATTACTTTTGTTCCTCTAAAATAAATAAAATGAGCAAAGGACCCGTATCCCAATTCATACAACACCATTATCGTCATTTTAATGCGGCTGCCCTGATTGATGCAGCAAAAGCTTATGAAACCCATTTGTTAGAAGGTGGAAAAATGTTAGTTAGTTTGGCAGGCGCCATGAGTACTGCAGAACTAGGGATTAGTTTGGCAGAGATGATAAGACAAGACAAAATTGCCATTATTAGCTGTACTGGAGCCAATTTGGAAGAAGACGTGATGAATTTGGTGGCGCATAGCCACTACAAGCGTGTTCCTAATTACCGTGACCTGACTCCTCAAGACGAGTGGGATCTCTTGGAAAACCATTATAACCGTGTTACCGATACTTGTATTCCGGAAGAAGAAGCATTCCGCAGACTACAGAAACACTTGGTAAAGCAATGGAAAGACGCAGAAGCCAATGGCGAGCGCTATTTTCCTCACGAGTTCTTGTATAAGACCGTTTTGTCTGGTGAGTTAGAGCAATACTATGAGATTGATCCCAAGAATAGCTGGATTGTTGCTGCCGCTCAGAAAAACATTCCCATTGTGGTTCCAGGTTGGGAAGACAGTACTACCGGAAACATTTTTGCCAGCTACGTCATCAAAAATGAATTAAAAGCATCAACCGTTAAAAGCGGGATTGAATACATGGTTTGGTTAACCGAATGGTATAGGGCCAATAGTGGAGGAAAGGGCGTTGGATTCTTCCAAGTGGGTGGTGGTATTGCTGGAGACTTTCCTATTTGCGTAGTACCCATGATGTACCAAGATTTAGAATGGCACGATGTTCCTTTTTGGAGCTATTTCTGCCAGATCAGTGATTCTACCACATCTTACGGATCTTACTCTGGTGCGGTTCCCAATGAAAAAATCACTTGGGGTAAACTAGACATTCACACCCCTAAATACATTGTGGAAAGTGATGCAACCATAGTAGTTCCCCTGATCTTCGCGTACCTCCTTGGTTGGTAAAATATAGTGAAATGAGAAGTAAGAAGTGGAAGAAGAAAGGGATGGTATAAAAGTGAAGAATGGACGCTGATCTCAGTATGCGAGTTAACCTATGCCGCGCCTAGGTTCTAATAAAAGACAATGCTCTTCAAATAAAGAAACCCGCGGTAAAACCGCGGGTTTCTTTATTAAATAGTGGATTAAGTTTTCTTCTCATTCCTCATTCCTCATTCCTCATTCCTCACTTCTCATTCCTCACTTCTCATTCCTCACTTCTCATTCCTCACTTCTCATTCCTCACTTCTCATTCCTCACTTCTCACTTCTCACTTCTCACTTCTCACTCCTCTCTTCACTACCTCGCTGGCATATTGAGTTTCAAATCACGCTTCAACATATTGTCTCTGTTGGCAATCTCCCATGATGTGTGGAAGATCATCAAGACGCGTTTTTGCATGAGGTCAAAATTGATTTTCTCAATAGTGTCAGTTGGTTGGTGATAATCAGCCAACAACATACCATCGTAGAAGAATAAAATAGGAATACCTTTTTTAGCAAAATTGTAATGGTCGCTGCGGAAGTAAATTCTGTTTCTATCATTAGGATCATCATACTTATAATCCAAAGTAATTTTAGAAGAATTGGCATTTGCGGCTTCATTGATAATAGGAAGATCCGTACTCAATTTATCATGCCCAATTACATAAACATAATTTAATGAATCAGCCGTTTTGCGCTCAGTATCAACACGGCCAACCATGTCTATATTCAAGTCAGCAGTAGTTTTTTCAACTGGGTAAATGGGGTGCTCAGAATAATAGTCAGAACCCCAAAGACCTTTCTCCTCACCACTTACGGTCATGAATACAATGCTTCTTCTAGGACCTTTGCCCTTCTTAGCAGCAACGGCATAAGCTTCTGCCATTTGCATCACGCTAACAGTTCCAGAACCATCGTCATCAGCACCATAATAAATCACGTCACCACGTTTACCTAAATGGTCATAGTGACCCGTGATAAACAGGTATTCGTCTTTTTTATCGGTACCTGGCAAAAGGGCTACCACATTGCTACTTTCTAAGTTTTCAGTGGTTTTGGTTGCAGCAATATTTAGTTCGGCAACATAATTGCCTTTCTTCAAGTTTTTAAAATCTGCTACACTTAAAGCACTGGTTCTACCAACTAAGGCAGTAGCAACTTCTGTAGAAACGGTGGCCATTAAAAAGGCAGCAGCGTTATTTTTATTTAAGTACATATTACCCTTTACTGGTGTAGGATTCTTGCGCGGAAAATCTGCTGAAATCACCAATAAGCCAGCTGCTCCTTTGGCCATGGCTACACGCATTTTAGCAAAGGAAGAAGAAGGGCTGGTATTCATACCCCTTCCACCTGCAGCAGGTGTAGCAGGTGCGGTAGCACTTCCTTCTAATACCAATACAATCTTACCCTTCACGTCTAAGTTAGCGTAGTCATTGATTTTATTAGCAGAATCTACAATACCATATCCTGCAAAAATGCTGTTATTATAACCCCAATCGCCACTGGCAATGGTTTGCAAAGAGAAACTATAGTCTTTGTCCCACTCAAATGTCCTACCGTTTACCCTCAATTTCTTGTTGGTTAAGGCGTCTTGGTAAACAGGATACAATTGCTGGTAACTATCGCCATTACCTGGTTTCAGTCCCATTCTTTTGAATTGCGCTTCAATATAAGCAGCAGCTCTTTTTTGGCCGGGCGATGCTGTTTCACGTCCTTCCATTTCAGCACTAGCAATCACAGATAATTTTTCTTTCAATCCTTGTGAGGTAATCAATGCCCCATACTTGGTTAGGTCTTCTTTGCTTTGAGCATAAGCCATACTGCCCAAAAATGGAAGGCAGAGGAATAACAGTTTTTTCATTTTTCAGTTTTGGTTTTGAATTATTCGCAAGCTATTTTATTAACACGGGTAGCATGTCTGCCTCCCTCAAATTCAGTGCTGATAAAGGTTTCCACCATTTGTTGTGCTATATGTACAGATACAAATCTGGCAGGAATACAAATGATATTGGCATTATTGTGTTGACGAATTAGTAAGGCCACATCGTTTTGCCAGCAAAGTCCTGCACGGATCTGTTGGTGCTTATTTGCGGTAATGGCTACCCCATTGGCACTTCCACAAAGTAGAATACCACAAGCAGCCAATCCATCTTCCACAGCTGTTGCTACTGCATGTGCATAATCAGGATAATCTACTGAATCAGGCGTGTAAGTGCCATAATCCTTTACTGCAATCCCCTTTGCTTCAAGAAAGCCAATCAGGTTTGCCTTGTATTCCAAACCCGCGTGATCGCTGCCTATGGCAATGGGTTTGCTACTGTCAAAAACAAAAGACATGTAAAATCTGGTTTAATAGGTGCCGAAGTTAATTGTTTGCACTTATCTCTCCTCAAAAAAAGTATCAATGGATAAAGCTGATTATTTTAGCTCCATTCTTCCTTTTCCTTTGCTTGTTCTTGTTTATAAACACGTGCAGAAACAAGAATGCTCAATTCATAGAGCAGGAATAAGGGAATAAATACAATCAATTGACTCATCCAGTCTGGGCTAGGCGTTATAAATGCAGCCACTAATAAAATAATGACAATAGCGTATTTACGGGTGCTACGCAGATAGCTTGGGGTAATTAAACCAATTCTGGTAATGATAAAAGCTAGAACTGGCAATTCAAAAGCCAGTCCGCAACCCAAGATAATATTGGTCAAATTATCTACATAGTCAGCAAATGTGGGTCTGGTTGTTAGCATTCCCTTGGTACCTAATTGGAATCCACCCAAAAAGTTGAAGGTGAATGGTCCTAATAAAAAGAAGCCAAATGCGCCTCCCAAAAAGAAAAAGAAGGATACCCAGAAAATGATAAAACGCGTATTCTTGGTCTCGGTGTCTTTTAAAGCTGGTTTTACAAAGCGCCAGAACTCCCAAAAAATATAAGGAAAAGCGGCAATAACGCCCCCCACTAAAGCAATAGAAATGGCACCTAAAAATTGGCCCCCAAAAGTGGTTGTTTGCATTTCTACCTTAACCGGTGGCATACACAAAGCCTCGCCCATATGGGCCCAGTGGCTAAAATTGCACAAAGCCCTATAACTGATGAAATCAGGGTTTACAGGCCCCAAAATGATATAATCAAAGATCCAGTCTCTATAAATGAAAATGACCGTAGCCATGACCAAGATGGCCAATACGGAACGAATGATATGGGAACGAAGTTCCTCTAGATGATCTATAAAAGTCATCTCTGCTTTTTCGGAATCGGGATTTCTATTGAATAAAGCCATTGTTCTGATAACGGTTATGGGTGGCAAAGTTAGGGGCAAGTCCTGCTCAAAGGGCAGTTATGGCAACAACTTATTTTAAAATCTTCATTTTTACCATTTCTATACGGGTATCACTGACGGCAACCACATCAAATTTATAGTGTCCAATGATGATGTTTTCCTTCAATTTGGGGATTGTTTCGTGTTCATTAATAATATAGCCACTCAGGGTTTCTGAGTCGGCAATAGGAAAATCCAATTAATACTTCTCGTTCAAATAATCCAACTCCAACCTGCCGGAAAACAGGAATTCATCCTCTGTTAGTTGCTTTTCTTCAAATTCTTCCACGTCATACTCGTCATGAATCTCTCCAAAAATCTCTTCAAGCAAGTCTTCCATGGTAACAATGCCAGCCGTTCCTCCAAATTCATCTACCACCCAAGCAATGCTCCTACGCTCTTTTGTAAATTTGTTCATCAGGTCAGTAGCGCTCATAGTTTCCGGAACTACCATCATGGGGTGCATGATAGATTGAATACTAGCTGGTTTTTGGAATAGGTCTAATTGGTGTACATAACCCAAAATATTGTCAATATTATCGTCATAAACCACCAGTTTACTCAATTGGGTATGAATAAAGTGGTTTTTCAAAGCTTCAATACTTTCATGGATTTCAATGGCTTCAATCTCAGTTCTAGGAACCAAGCACTGCCTAATTTTTACCATGGGCAGACTCAAAGCGTTTTCAAAAAGCTCGGTATTTAATTCAGGGTTATCCTCATCCTGTTCCTTGGTTTGCTGAAAAAAATGCTCCAGATCCACTTTATTAAAAGCTTCATTCTTGTCATTCATACGCATATTGAAAACATACTTCAGAATCCATTGTGATATGTTCACCAATAAATTGGCAATGGGCTGGAAGAGGGTATAAAAAAAATGAGCAATAGGCGCAAAGCTGATCAACAAACTATCGTTACGCGCTTTGAAAATGGCCTTGGGGATGAATTCTCCCAATACCAGTACAACAAGGGTGGACAATAAAGTATTGACAAAAAGTTGAATACCATCATTTTCAATATGAATGGGTCGCCAGGCAATTTTCTTGAGCAACTCATCAAAAAGCAAACCATAGATTACCAAGAAAATATTTAAACCTACCAGACAAGATCCAATAAATTTAGCAGGGTGTTCCATAAAATTGGCCACCATTAAGGCGCTTTTACGTCCTTGTTTTTTTTTTAATTCAATATTAAGGCGATTGGCGCTGACAAAGGCAATTTCATAGCCTGCAAAAAAACCAATCATCACAAGGGTGCCAATGATAGAAAGGATGGTATACAATTCAGACATATAGGAAAAATAGGATAAAAATCTTAAAATGCAAAGCTAGGGTAAAGCTAGCAAACAAGAGTGCCCCAAGGAATTGGGGCACGTAGGTAAACTAACAACATGAGAAACGGCTGGCCTATCCAACCGAACAGACTTGGGTTTATTTAAAATCAACCGTACAATTCTGGCATTTCAGGTCTAATTTGGCCCCCTTGCCATCACCAACCGTTGCGGTAAAATGACTATCGTTGTCTCCATCGCCACCGGTACGGGCTAAAGAACGATTAATGGTTCTTAGGTTATCAGCCAAACCATCTTCTTTTGCATTTCCAGTTTTAACCGGAGTTTCTTTTTCAATGACAGCTTTTTTCTCAAAGCCTGCATAAACCGTACTATAAGCACCAAGATAAGTTACCGCATAGTTTTTTACATTGCGCATGGGTAAACGGATATCTGCGTATTTATTGTTGATTTTAATGCTTTCCAGCGATGCTGCAATATTGCGCACTTTTACATCCGCATTGGTGCCGTCCAATTCAAAAGCCGTATTGAGTTTGGTAATGCGTAGGTTACCATAGTTTTTGCGTCCTTGTAAGCTGCCAACTTCTTCTAGTTCATATTCATCATTGGTGCTGCGAATATTGATCTTTTTAATAGTGCCTGCTTCAATAGTTGCATACTTGGTATCCAAATCCAAATCATCAGCATCTTTTATGATGAGTCTGCCATTGATCAATTCTACTTCCCCATTTTTGATATTGCCGGTTGTAACATTGGCGTATTTGGAACGGAGGGTCAGGTTGGCCACGTCTTGGATTTCCAAACCTCCATTGGTAATGTCAGCATTGAGTTTATTCAAATTTCCAGAGATCAAGACCTCAGCATATTTGGTTTCTAGATCAACCTTATTGTCTTTGGGAACATAAATGGTAACCTGTCTTTTCAATTTGGATTGAGTGCCAATATTTTGACCATCAGCATTGAATACAGCTGTATTATTTCCACCACCACTACTCCAGGCATATGCATTTCCATTGATGGTATAAGAGCCACCACCAACAGTACCAGATTTAATTTTTATAGAGCTGGCAGCTGAACGCAAACTGATATTGAGTTTCTCAAACCATTCTTCATCAGTCACTTTTGAACCTTCTCCCTCGTAGAAAATAGTGGTCACAATTTTTACTTTTGGTTGTTCCCATGTCTTGATTTCAATAGCGCGATTATTGTTTTCAATATAAATATCTTGGGCCTTTGTAGCCGATACTTCTGTGCTAATTTCTTTTGACTTTAAGTCTTTGGGGTCAATTTGTTTTTCAGCACCAGGATAGTAAAAGCCCTCTACTGGTCTTAATGTAGTTCCAAGGGCATTGAGTTGCCCACGAGTAGCTTCAAGTTTTCCACGAGTTGCCTCAAGCAGTTGTTTTCTCTGTGCCATGTCTTGTTCCGCCATGACCCTATTCTGTTCAATAGTGGCTGTTGCAGATTTTTTAGCACTAACTTTTACATCTTCTTGCGCCATGGCGGAAAAGCTGCTGAAAAAGAAAATGCCGGTAAGCAATTTGCTGATGATTGGTTTCATTATGCTGTTTTTATAGATTCAGAAAATAGGTTTTTGCAGTGTCTACTGATTCGCGGTTTTGTTTGTAACGCGTATTCAGTTTCTGCATTTCATTTTGCAATTGTTTGAGCATGGTGAGTTTTTGTTGGTATACATTGATCAGTTGATCCAACAATTCATCAGTCATGCCGTTCTTGCTAATGAACACCTTGATTTGTTTTTCGTCTTTTTCCATCTGTTGCATTTGCAACTTAAAATCCTTGAAATAATTGGGCGATTCTGCATACAGTGGGGTATGGCTAATTCTGGCTCTTTGAAGGTTTATCACTTGGGTAAAACTTGTCTCCAAAGAGGCCATTTTTGCTAAGTCATTATTAGAAAGTTCGCTCACGGTATGAATGGTGGTAATAGGTGTTGCCGCAGGGAAGCCTCTTTGCAAATTCTTGGCTTTTGTTGCTGGTTTTGTTAGTGCCGCGGTAATGGTTCTTTCAATAGTATCCACCACATTTGGAATGCTTAGCTGCTGTGTGGGAATGCTTTTATTAGATTCCTTAACCAGGCCTTTAGTAGGGGCAGAAGGTTGATTAAAATACCAGATGACTGTTCCAGCCATTAGCAAAAAGATTGCCGCTGCAGCCCAATGAAAACGGAATGGAATTACTGGAGTAGCTATAGGCTCCAAATTTTCATGAATACCCGTCCAAACCTTTGGACTTGGTGTATCATCGCCTAGTTGGTCCCGATTATTTTGAAGATATTTTTTTAACTCATCCATGTAATGCTATTGTTGCGCTAATGCGTGTTCTTAATAGTTGTTTGGCTCTATGATACTGACTCTTACTGGTAGATTCAGAAATACCCAGTTGTTGTGCTATTTCTTTATGCCCCAAGTCTTCAATAGCATAAAGGTTGAATATTTCTCTGCATCCATCTGGTAAGGCTTTAATTTGTTGGTGTAACATAGCTAGGCTTACCGTTTTCCACCAGGCCAACCCTTCCTCATCTACCTTTTCTTCTAATTGCTCTTCCCAGGGTTCCAGCCTGATTTGTTTTTTACTTTGTCTAATACATTCATTTACCACAATCCTGCGCAACCATCCCCCAAATTGCAAGGGTTCTTTTAATTGGTGCAGGTTTTTGAATGCCAGCATAAATGCGTCTTGTAACAAATCCTCCGCCTGTTCCTTATTGCCCGTCATCCTGATGCAAATTTGAAACATGGCTTTACAGTACAATTGATACAACTGACCCTGCGCTAAAGCATTGCCTTTCATGGCGTTTTGCACCAGTGTAGCAGGTATGTTGTTAGTTGCTTCCAAATCTTGTACTAATAATAAGAGTGGATGAGTTGAAAAAGGTTGGAATTAGCGTCAAAAAAAATTTAATCCCATTTACCTTTGTGCCCAAAGTCTAAAACTCTATTTAACCGTACTGCTATCCGGAACCACAAAAAAACTTCCGGGTTGAATATGGTTAATGTGTACGTCAGCTAGATTTTGGTCTGAGTTAAAACCAATGCCAAATAATCGCTGGCGCGATGGATTTGATTGGCTAATAAATACTTCTTTCTCTGTTGAAAATCGTTGAGTGGTTTGATCCCAAACAAGTTCCTTACAAATTAGCGTATCCCCTTTTACGTTGAAAACAATCACGCTATCGCGCAGGAAAATTTTGCTTTCTCTTTCTATATAGCTGCCATATCGTGCAAACAATTTGCTTTGCAACTTTAGGCTGTCTGTAAAAAAATCTACCCTCAAAGTTTTGGGGTACTCTACTTTCCTTCCGTTTTCATCATTGCTTAATAGCATGAGCGGGGCCGTCAATTTTGCCCTAGTTTTTCCGTCTTGACTCATATAACTCAAGACATTATTGGCCTCGTCTACACCCTTTACTTTAACGCCTAAGTTCTTCACTACATTAATATCGTTCTCACAACCTGTACACACAAAAAAGCAGCCAATTACCATGGCTGCTAGCTTGTTCAAACTATGTGAAAATTGATTAATCATATTTACGTGGGATAAACCAAATATCGCTCAAACTTAGGCCAAAAGACAAACGGAAAAAGTTTTCTGTTATATTATTGACAGAAGTACCTCGTTTTCCAAATTGCAAAGAGGTATTGACAATGGTAAACTGGTTGCTGTAGGTATTCCATTTTCTAACGGGGATGCCCAAACCAAAAGAACCTCCAGTGGTTTTCAAACCCTTTCCATCGGGGTTAACACCTTCTAATCCTGTAAAGAATCCAAAACGATAATTGACAGTTCCCCAATAGGACCTACCACTTACCGGGTCAGGAGAAATTTGGGCGCCTGCTTTGAACATCCAGCTATCAGAAAGCGCATCGGCCTGGCCAAAATAGCGGTATTGGCTCCATTGGGTGGCGGTATATTCTGCACCAATGCTCCATATATCAAATAATCCCCTTGGGGCTAAAACTGTTTTTCTAAAGTTAATTCCAGCAGCATAGGTAGAAGGCATGGTAATAGTACCTTTCTGATTAGCTACATTGTAAATGGTATCAATGCCTACAAATTCTCCTATTGAATTGAAAGCAACGGTGGCTCTATTGACATCTTGTTTGGCATTCATGTTATTGCCAAGGGTACCAGTTACGCCAAGTCTAACCAAATAAGTTTCTGTGGTTTTAATTCTTGGAATAGTAACCTTCTTAATGGCAAATTCCCATTGACTACCCAATGAGAGAAATAAACTACTAAAAGTGCTGGTAGAACTTGATCTAGATTGTTTGTAACTAACGCTATCATTTACAAAACTTACAAAAGTGGCAATTTCTTTTCTGCCAAAATTGATACCGGTATTGAAACCAATACTAAAGCCCTTCCATTTTTTTCCAAGCCCAATAAAGGCTTGATTTAAACCGCCAGATCCACTATAGGTTCTTTGAATACTGTCTCCCGCTGCCCTTCCCGCATCAATAATAGAATAATTAATCCTACTTAGCGGTCTTAAGCCAAATGCCATACCAATACCTTTTTTCTTATTTAGAGGCATACCCAAGGCAAAATAAGAGGGTATTAGGTAGTTAGAACCAAATTTACCCGAAGGATTGTTGCTTCTAAGGGTTCTTGAATCATAGGTCAATCCAATATCATAAGAAATTAGATATAGGTTGCTAAAAGCTGCTGGGTTGGCAAAATTCACGGTTTGTCCGTTGTTATTTGCGGTTCCATCGGCATAAGCCGCACCCAAACCACCCATTCCACGGCTATTAATATGCTGTCCTTGAAAAAAATCACCCATCCCATATCGGGAATAAGGGGAATTCTCCTGGGCATGCACAGATAGTATGGTAAACACGGCTACAACCGCTGCAAAAAACCTAAACATTGTTAAACTCACTGATCGCATACAGGCCTTTATAAATTAGGTAAGGGTCGGCAAATATCTTGTTTTTTAGGTGTGGTACAAAAAAAGCCATATCGCCCCCGGTTAATAGCACGTTAAAGTTGTTGAATTTCAACGCATAAGCGTCAATAATTCCATCAATTTCCTTAGCCATACCCAGGATTACACCGCTTAAAAGGTTGGTTTTGGTGTCATAACCAATCAAAGGGAAGTTGTTTTCGGCCTCCACCAAGGGTAGTAATGCCGTGTATTCGTGCATGGAACGGAAGCGCATTTGCATTCCCGGAGAAATGCTCCCGCCCAAGAATTGGTGTTCCTGATTTACGTAATTATAAGTGATACAAGTACCCAAACCTATGACCAGATTGTGCTTTTCAGGGAATAAATCCACCGCGGCAGCCACGGCAGCCAATCTATCGGCCCCAATGGTCTCAGGTTTACCCACCGGAGTGCTAAAAGGAATCTTGCTGGTATGACCCAATTTGTGAAACTGGGTGGCATTGGCTAATACAATTTCCACTTCAGGGTTATGGTTAATGACTGAAGCTAGGATAGATTTATCTGGCTTGAAGCTATTAATCAGTGTCTGAACCGTATCTGGATGGTCGTTTTCAAGCACTACCAGTTCTATCAATTCCCTGTCTTGAAAGAGGGCGCATTTTAGTCTGGTATTGCCAAAATCAAAACAACAGGTTTTTTGCATGGTACTAGTATGTATGGGAATAGTAGGCAAGATGCAAAAGATTTCGGTTCTTTGGCGGAATTATTGAAAGGAATATGAAAATTTCAGGGTTTACCATCATTCGCAACGCGGTTATGAACGATTATCCCGTGTTGGAAGCCATCCGTTCTATCTTGCCTGTTGTGGATGAAATGGTGGTGCTGGTGGGTGATTCCACTGATGAAACCTTGGCCCTGATTGAGTCTATTGGAGACCCCAAGATTAAGATTCATCACTCGGTTTGGGATACCAGTTTGCGCAGTGGGGGAGCCGTTCTAGCTGTTGAAACCAATAAAGCCTTTCAATTAATTGACCCCAATGCTGATTGGGCTTTCTATATTCAGGGCGATGAAGCTGTTCACGAACAATACCATACCGCTATTCGTGAAGCCTGTATCAAGTACAAAGATGACCCACAAGTAGAGGGACTGTTATTCAAATACCTACATTTTTATGGAACTTACGATTATGTGGGCGATAGTAGAAAATGGTATCACAGAGAAGTGCGGGTGATCAAGAACAACAAAGCCATACATGCCTATAAAGACGCACAAGGTTTTCGTGTTGGGACTGCCGACAAAAAGATTGCCGTAAAACCCATTGAAGCCTATATTTACCACTATGGTTGGGTAAAGAGTCCCAAACAAATGAAAATCAAACAAAAAAATGTTGTACAGTTCTGGCATTCAGAAGATGAAGTACAACAAATGTTAAAGACCCCTGATTTTTTTGACTTTTCCGATTTTGATTCTTTGGCAAAATTCACTGGTACGCATCCATCTATAATGCAAGAAAGAATTGCTAGTAAAAACTTACAAGTAGACTTGGACATTCAACAGAAAAAATTCAACTTGAAGGAGAAATTCCTGTATCATTTTGAAAAAATGACGGGTATACGACCATTTGATTTTAAGAATTTTCGAGTACTTCGCTAGCGCGATGTTCTTGGGCGCTTTGCCAAAATAAAGCCAGCGGAAATACGTGCAGGAATGCACCATATTGGTAGTTCACGGTAGTCTCAATCAAACAACTGATGGCTATGGCGATGGTCCAAATAACCATACCGGGTTCTCTCAATTTTAAGCCCTGCCAAATAGGATAGAAAAACCAGCCGCTAAATAATAACATGGTCCACCAACCAGCGCCTATCCACCAGAACAACCATTGATTGAATGGCCAACCAAATTCGGTTTTTTGTCCTTTAAAAAATTTGGAAAAGGATTCAGACAATTGCTCCCTAATTCCCGCCCAACCTGTATTTGAATGACCTTCTTGAATGGATTGCCAAGCCGCCCAATTAATAGCCCTTCTAGTACCATCGGAAAAAGTAGGGTTGTACTGGCTTGGTTTAAATTGTTTCCATTCCCAAATGCTATAAGCCATTTTTTGTTGCACCGTAGGGAAGAGAAAAAAAGTAGCTGCTATTGCAAACATAGCAAAGCCAATCAGCCATCCTACCTTATTCTTGGTGAGACTTTGTAATTTTTTCCATTCCAATAATGGGTAAACCAAAACGGTCAACACTAAAATGGCCCAACCCGTTCTTACGGCCAGAAAAAGAATGATCATAGACAGAATGGCCAATAGAAAAATCTGTAGTTTTCTGTATAAAATGTCTTGAGTTAAGAGTAGTAAAAAACTAGCACAAAGAAAAATGGAAAAACGCACATGGTCCGTATCCATAAATGTGGGTAAGCTCTTCCCTTGTCCATAATCTTGCACCGCTGAAAAAGAATGGGTTAGATAATAACCAAGCGGATAAGCTACACCAATTAAAGCAGCAACAAGCCAGATCTTGATCCAATGGTTTTGCCGAATGGTAGTATGGGTGGTTTGCAATACTACAACCGTTGCGGGATACATGGCCCATGTTAGTGCTAGGTCTCCGTTGGCCTGGGCTAGGGGTGCTTGGTAAGCGCCCAATAACCAAAGCAGCATTGGAACCAGACTCCATACCAATAGCGGATTTTTCCAGGAGAGATGCTTCCATCCAATCACCAAAGCATAGATACACCAAGTTCCCTGGGTCAAAGACATGAGGGCCCTGCTCCAAAACATGCCCGATAAAAGCAAGATAAATAAGAAAATGGGGATTTGTTTTTTTAACATGGTCTATTCTTCAATGCTACTGATTTTTTGGGAAATGGAATAGGATCCGGTTTCTATTTGTAAAAATTTATGCTAATTGACCATGCCGTCTTACATTTGGCCCAGCTAATCAAGATGTGGTCCCAACTAGTTAATCATATTACTGCACTAGACGTTAAAAGCTTGGCCCGTGCCATTTCATTGATTGAAAATGAAGTGGAAGGTTACCAAGATTTTTTGCAAAAACTCCCCGTTGGTAAAACGTCGGTAACTGGCATTACAGGTCCACCTGGTGCTGGGAAAAGTACCCTGGTTGATGCCCTGATTGGGGCATGGGTAGCAGAAGGAAAAAGAGTGGCCGTGCTCTGCGTTGACCCATCCTCCCCTTTTCATTTGGGATCCTTACTTGGCGATAGAATTAGAATGAGTGAATGGTACAATGAACCCTTGGTCTATATCCGTTCCTTAGCCAGTAGAGGCGCTTTGGGTGGTTTACATCCACATATATTAGACATTATTACATTGTTGCAAGCCGCAAAATTTGATCAGATCATAGTTGAAACTGTAGGTGTTGGTCAAAGTGAAATTGATATTACGGGCTTGGCCGATACAACTGTTGTGGTGCTAGTGCCAGAAGCGGGCGATGAGGTTCAAACCATGAAAGCGGGGCTGATGGAAATTGCAGATATTTTTGTGGTGAATAAAAGTGACCGGCCGGATGCGGGCAGATTTGTTAAAAATTTATTGGCCATGCTTCCGCATCCGGCCTCAGACGGCTATCAAATTCCGGTGTTGAAAACGGTGGCTTCCAAGCAAGAAGGTATTGTTCCTTTAATTGATGCCATTACTACCCATCAACAACTTATGCAAGTCTCATCTAGAAAAGCTTGGCTGCTAACTGAACGGGCCTTTCAACTAATTCAACAACAGCGTATGAGCGATATAAATAAAACCAACCTAAAGTCCATTATTGAATCTGCCATGCAATTGCCTGACTTTAACCTTTTCAGTTTGATTGCCCAACATTTCAATAAATTATGATGGTAGTTTCTATGGAAATAAGCGGGGCAGTTATTTATTTGTAAATTTGAAAGAAAAGTCATGTCTGTTAAAGGTTTTTTAAGATATCAAAGATTGTTTAGGCATATTAATAATCCTGAGGAATACATCTTTAATAAAAGTGCAAGGAAAAATAAAGCCCTTAATTTCAGTACAAGACCAAATAAAATCACATTTGAAGTGCCAGAAAGTTTGTATCAGGTATTCAAAGAAATTTTCATGGAGGATGTGTATGAAATTGACACCTTATCAAAACAATTGCCTTATAATCCTACAATAATCGATATTGGAGCAAATGCAGGTTTTTTTTGTTTGCAATTACTTTCGAAAATTGAAAGAGCAACAATTTATGCCTATGAGCCAATGTTAGCCAATGTTACTTTATTTAAAAAAACTGTTGAAAATAATGATAAAATAAAAGACTTTATCCATATAAGTCAGATGGCCGTAACAGGAACTAAAAAAGATTTTCTAGCATTATATGCCGAACCAGAAGAAAAGAATCAAGTAGTTGCTTCTGTATTTTCAGACTTCAATAAAAATAACTTAACAAGAATTCAAGTTCCTTGTATCACGCTAGAAGAGATTATCAATAACAATGGTCTTATGAATATTGACTTGTTGAAAATAGATTGCGAAGGAAGTGAGTACGATATTATTTATAATTCTTCACCAAACATTTTTTTGTTAATCCAAAAAATGACCATAGAAGTTCACAATATAGATACGGATAAATGTAATATAGATTATTTCAATAAATACATTCAGTCCTTGGGTTACCAAACGGAATATCAGCCAATTAATAATTTTTGTTTTGCCCTAGAAGCAAAAAAGTGCTAATAGTATAATTAAGCTAAATGAAATTGCTTTTGCCAAAAGTTATTGTTGATTGTGAAAGGATGAAGTATCCTTTTACTGGGTTGTATGAATATTGTAAAAACCTTTGTAACGCTTTGGTTTTAGAAGCAGAGAATGGCCAACAATTGTCTTTTTATGTACGTGAGAGCGAGTTTGGTTTTTTAGGTGAAGGTTTTCAATATGTAAAACAAAAATCACTTCACAAATTTGTTTTACCTCCAACTAAAAAATTTGATGTTTGGCATGCTACCTACCAAGGCACAATGTATTTTCCATATAGTAGAAAGATTAAGGTTGTACTAACGGTACACGATATTAATTTTATGCATGAAGCGGATCGGTCAGTTTCTAAAAAGCAAAAAGAATTAAAAAAATTGCAAGACAAAATTGATCGGTCGGATTTTATTGTGGCTATCTCACACTTTGTTTTGGATGATCTGAAAAAGAATTTAAACCTTGAGGGCAAAAGAACTGTTGTGATTTATAATGGTTGTACTATAGATCAAAATTGGACGCCAACTCAAGACAGCAAATTTGTTCAGTATGATTATGAATATATTTTTACCATAGGCACAATCATTGACAAAAAAAATTTCCACGTAATCCCTACATTGCTTGTTGGAAATGAACTACATCTAATCATTGCTGGTATTGTTCAGAGTCAAGCATATTATGCAGAGATTATCCTGGAAGCAAAAAAAAATGGTGTGGAAGATAGGATTCACTTCATTGGCACAATCTCAGATGAGGTTAAAAACTGGCATTATCAAAATTGCAAGGCATTTATCTTTACCTCATTAATGGAAGGATTTGGTTTGCCGGTGATTGAAGCTATGCACTTTGGAAAACCAGTCTTTCTTTCTAAATGCACTTCTTTACCTGAAATTGGTGGAGAACAAGCCTATTATTTTGAAAGCTTTAATCCTGTAAGCATGCAGGAAGATTTCAAAAAAGGTATGGAAGATTATCAAGAAAACCCCATTGAAAAATCCTTATTAATTCGTGAGCGTGCAGCAATGTTCAGTTGGAAGCATGCAGCAATAAAGTATTTGGAAGTGTATCAATCTTTAATTGATTCATATTAATCCAATAATCAAATTAATGTTTGGTAATTTGAAGCCCTGCCAAAGGAAGCATTCAAATTTTCTGCTTATCATTAAGAATAGGACTTAATTGTTTTGGGTATTCAGTTCTTTTTCATTTTTCCACCAGCGCCATCCAATGTATCCCATTATGAAAAATGGCGTAAATGCAAGATATACTATGGCAGAATTCAATGCCTTGGCTGGACCTTCACCAAGTTGTGAGGCGGTTTTAGTGCAAATGCTGCATTGCGCCACAGCTGTATCACTAATAAGTAGACATAGTAACAATAAATAAAACAGTAGACTGATTTTGCGAAACATTTTAGAAAATATTATGCAACAAAGGTAAAGGTTAAAAGCGCATCTTTTTTATTTTTCGGATGGTATAATAATTTGACATATATATGTGGTGGTCACCTGTAACCATTATAAATCTACTATTTGATTGGAACAATAATCCTATTTCAGTAACTTTCTGATTCAAACTTACCACCGTGAATCAAAGAAGGGAATTTTTGCAAAAAATGGGCTTCCTTGCTGGGGCATTTTCTGCCAATAGCTTATTCAACCAATTGCATGCAGCCAATTTTGAATCGGCACAAGCCGCTGTGCAACATTTGAGCGCAGACGCGATTGCAATGGATGAAGATTATTGGTCGGTGATTCAACAAGCTTATACGGTAAATTCCAATTTTGTGAACCTGAACAACGGTGGAGTAAGCCCATCGCCCCGCGTAGTTCAAGAAGCGGTAGAACGATATAATCAGCTCACCAACCAAGGTCCTTCTTATTATATGTGGCGGATTTTGGATCAGGGAAGAGAGCCCCTGCGCTATAAACTAGCAGAGATGGCTGGATGCAACATAGAAGAAATTGCCATTAACCGCAATGCCACAGAGGCCCTGAATACCGTCATTTTTGGGCTTGACCTAAAAGCTGGCGATGAAGTAATTGGCACTAAGCAAGACTATCCCAATATGATTCAGGCTTGGAAACAACGAGAAATGAGGGAGGGGATTGTTTACAAGCAATTGAATTTTCAGTTTCCCATTGAAAATGATGCAGAAATAGTCAAAGCTTTTGAAAACGCCATTACAGCTAAAACCAAAATCATCCATATTACCCATATCATTAACTGGATTGGACAAATTTTGCCAGCAAGAAAAATTGCTGATATGGCCAAGTCTCATGGTATAGAAGTCATAGTAGACGGGGCGCATAGTTTTGGTTTATTGGATTACAAGATTCCAGATCTGAATTGCGACTATTTTGGCACTAGTCTACACAAATTTCTGAGCGCACCCATTGGTAGCGGTATGCTCTGGATTAGAAAAGAAAAGATTGGCAAAATTTGGCCATTGCTTTGTAATGGAGACCCTAAGGGAACCGATATTAGAAAGTTTGAAACCCTTGGTACCCGTAGTTTTCCCATTGAACAGGGAATTGGAGAAGCCGTGAATTTTCAAATGGCCATTGGGGGCAAACGAAAAGAGGATCGGATTAGGTATTTAAAAAATTATTGGGCCAAAAAAGTGGCAGAAGTGCCAAAAGTTAAAATTCATACTTCTTTTAAACCGGAATATGCTTGCGCCATTTGTGGGGTTAGTATTGATGGCATGACGCCGGGAGAGTTAGATGGCGCCTTATTCAACACCTATAAGATTCACACGGTAGGAATTGTTTGGGAAAATATCAGCTGCGTTAGGATTACGCCCCATGTTTATACCAGAATTCAAGACCTAGACAAATTGGTAAAAGCCATTACAGAGCTGGCCACCAAGAAAAAATAAAGCAGCTTTGCCTTACAACAAAACTGCTTCCTGCACTGGTACGTCCTTTATTAAGACTGCTTAACAGTTGGTTTCTTTGATTTGGTAGCGGTAGCGGGTCTGCTTTTACCAAAAGAACCCTTAAAACGCTTGCCTTTTGCGGTCTTTTTATCGCCTCTTCCCATGATGGTATTTTTTGAGTGAAACATTAGGTGAGCTGCAAAAATAGAAAAACCCCCGCATATAGCGAGGGTTTTCTCAAAGCTTGATGCAAATTATACTTTTGAAGCCAATTCTTTACCTGCTTTGAAGCGGGCAACCTTTTTAGCTTTGATTTTAATGGTAGCACCTGTTTGTGGGTTACGGCCAGTTCTAGCTGCACGCTTAGATACAGAGAAAGTACCAAATCCAACTAAGGTAACTTTATCGCCTTTCTTTAATGTTTTTGTTACGGTGTCAACAAAAGAATCCAAAGCGGCATTCGCTTGGGTCTTGGTGATGCTTGCGTCTTCGGCAATCTGGGCAATCAATTCTGCTTTGTTCATAGATGTTATTTTAAGTTGTGTTTGAAACAGGACAAATTTATTTCCTTTTCAGTTCTAGCAAAATTTTTTTTCTGCAAGTATTTTCTGTATAATCCTTTGCATTAAAGGGTTTCAGCCATTTTTTACTCTTTCAAAAAAGGCATTTTTAAAGCCACACAAAACCCTGAAACCCTTGCTATTGTTGTGTTTTAGGAATATTTCGCTGAAAACCTTGTGTCATAAGGCTTTCAGGGGAATATAGGAAAGATTTGTGATTGCCAAACTGGAAAAACAAAAGTTTCCACACTCAATGCACAAGTTCCATTAATGAGCGAAATCCTATAATTTTTTCTCCCCATTTTGACAAAGAATCCTTACGTAAAGAAGGGGCATGAATTTCAATGTATCGGTTATAATCTGCTTTAGAAGCGGCTTTGAACTGGGTGGCAAAAGTAGGGCCCTCACTGTCGTCTAATTCTAAAAGGCGCACAAACTGGCTTTCAGTGAAGCATCCGGTAGCCATTATTTGCGGAATATGATGCATTTTCATCCATTCTACCCAGTTTTCATGGATACTTGTATGCACTTTGGTGGTAATATTATAGATATACATGGTCTTATTTTTTTAAGGATAGATAAATGGGGCAGTGGTCACTATGTTTTACGTCTGGGTAAATAGCCGCTTCAGCAATCTTTGATGCCAATGGTTTGGTCACACAAATATAGTCTATGCGCCAACCCTTATTTTGTAAGCGAACTGAAGGAAAACGTTGGCTCCACCAACTATATGCACCAACGGTATCTGGGTGTAACTGTCTAAAACTATCTACCCAGTCATTTGATAAAAATAGATCCATCCATGCCCTTTCTTCTGGTAAAAACCCGGAACTATTTTTATTGCCTTTGGGGTCATGTATATCAATGGCTTGATGGGCAATATTATAATCGCCTAATAAAATTATATTAGGCCTTGTTTTTCTCAAGTCTTCTAAGTAGGCAAAAAATTCATCCAACCATTTGTATTTATATGTTTGTCTTTCGTCTCCACTAGTACCAGAAGGAAAATAGGCATTGATCAGGGTGATGTCACCAAAGTCAGCACGAATCACGCGTCCTTCAAAATCGCTATGGTCAATTTGGTTGCCATAAAATACTTGTGTGGGTTTAATCTTGGTAAAAATGGCTACGCCACTATAACCTTTCTTCTGCGCTGAAAACCAATAGGTTTCATATCCAAGAGCCTCAATTTTTTTGTAGTCCACATTGTCCTTGTGGGCCTTTGTTTCTTGTAAACAAACTATATCGGCAGGGTCGGTGGCCAACCAATCCGTGAATCCTTTATTAATGGCTGCCCTAACCCCGTTAACATTATAAGAAATGATGCGCATAGAAAACTTTTTTTAGGCGGTAAAGATGCACAAAATATTGAAACCTATATTTGCGCCCCTAAACAATCCAATTGTTATGAAAGCTAAGTCTCTAATTCTGGCTCTAGTAGTATGCTCATTAGCCAAGGCTCAAAATATTGATAGCCTTTTAAATCCAATTACAGTAACGGCGTCTTTACAAGAATTACCCGCTTCTAAAACGGGTAGAAATATTACCAGTATCAGTGGTGCTTATTTTAGTCAATTACCCATTCATTCTATGGATGATTTACTCAAATATTTGCCAGGAGTAGAAGTGCAACAAAGAGGGCCTGCTGGTTCTCAAGCAGACATCATTATACGCGGCGGAACTTTTCAACAAGTATTAGTGATGTTAGACGGGTTAAGATTAAATGACCCTAATACAGGCCATTTCAGTGCCTATATTCCTATCTCTCCTTCAGAAATAGAAAGAGTTGAAATATTAAAAGGCGCCGCTTCTGGCATATATGGAAGTGAAGCCGTTGGCGGAGTTATTCAAGTGATTACTAAAACATTTACTGCTAAGAGAAATACCGAACGGCAACAGGTTCAGTTACAAGCCAATGCTGGGCAATACGGTATGTTTGGCGTTAATGCGGGAGGGATTTATCAAAAAGGAAAAACTGCCATTTCAGGAGGTATATTATTCAACCAAGCCGAAGGTCAACAACAAAGAGGCACCAATGGATTTTACAATAATCAAACGGCTTCTTTTTCTATCAATCAATTTTTAAGTAAACACTTGCGTTTGTCATTTAGAACAGCCCTTGATAAACGAAATTTTAGTGCGCAGAATTTCTATACCAGTTTTAAATCTGATACAGCAAAGGAAAAAGTGACTGGATATTGGAACCAATTATCTATTGCCTATCAAAAAAATAGCAATCTGTTGCAACTAGATGCTGGTTATAAACAAACCACCGATATCTATGCATTTAATAGTGGCGCTGCTCCCAATGAAAATTTGTCAAAACTGTTTCAATTTTCGGGTAGGTACCAGCATGGATTTTCTGCAAATACCCAATTGATTTCTGGTTTGCAAGTACAGCAAAAATCAATCTCTTCCAATGATCGGGGTAATCACCAATTAACCCAAACTGGTTTGTTTCTACTCTTGAATCATCAGTTTTCTGAACAATTGCTTGTTTCAAGTTCTATTCGTTTAGAACATACTCAATACATTGGTTCGGAGCTAGTACCCCAAATAAATGTTTCTTATAAAACCGGCATCATTCAATGGCGCGGAAGTTTGGGAAAAACTATTCGCCAGGCCGATTTTACAGAGCGTTACAACAATTACAATAAGACCTTAGTAACCAGCGGTAGTATTGGCAATCCTGATTTAAAAGCGGAGACCAGTTGGAGTTATGAATTTGGTATGGATTTAATAGCCAATACGCATTGGCGTTTGTCTAATACCTTATTTCAAAGAAACCAGTCTGCCGTAATAGACTGGACGCCTACCCCGTATTCCCAAATGCCTAGAAAAACCAACCTAGTTTCAACGGGCACTTATGCACTTGCTAGCAATGTTGCAAAAGTAAATGTAATAGGTTGGGAAACAGACCTTAGGTATTTTAACCAATGGACCAATGGAAAAAAAATAATGGCTACAGCAGGGCTGGTTTGGTTAGATAGCAAAACCTTTGACGCTGCTCCATCCTTTTATCTATCTTCTAACGCCAAACTGCTCATCAATGGTTCAATTCTCTATGGTAGAAAATATTGGCAGTTGACTGGTAATGCTGTTTATAAAATGAGAGCTGCAGCAAGATCCACCGCTATTGGGGCCGAACTTTCTGACAATTATTTTCTAGTCAATGCAAAATTTCAAGTCTTTGTACTCCAACAAAAATTAGGTTGTTATTTGCAAGCAGACAATCTTTTTAATACAAACTACAGTGATTTGTTGGGTGCTGTTATGCCTGGGCGATGGGTATCGTTTGGATTGCAATGGAATCTCAAATAATTTTTAACGCAGGTCTCTTCCTGAAAAGAAAGCCAAGGGAATATTTTTCTCTTTATACAGTATCAACATATTTCCATTTACAGAATATCTACTGGCATTTGTCAATACATCTAGATACGCTCTTTCTATTTGCATGTCTATACATGCCATCATGGTGGACCCCATTTTGCCAAAACTGATGCCATTGTCTGCCTTTAATTCAAATGAACCAAAAAAACTATTGCATCCAGTATTCCCATTTACCTGCGTGCCTTTTAGAATCATATGCGCTTCTTTGGTTGCCAATGGATTCTTTGTTACGGGAACACCATTTAATTCAACCAAGCGCCAATATTTGGGTGTCAATAACAATGATTGATTTTTTCCTGTTTGTGCTGTTTTACAAGAAGTTAAACCAATCATTGAAAAGCAAATTATCCAAACAAAATATTTCATACTATTTTTTTTAAAGACTTAATCAAATAAGATGCCTAATAAAGTTATGGGAAGATTAAATACGGCATTTTGCTTTTTATTCTATTAAAAAACTACATTTGTCCCGGTTTCGGTTCCTGCGTTTGATAAAACAAACAAAGGATTAAAAGGGAATCCGGTGTAAATCTGGAACTATCCCCGTAGCTGTAAGCTCCTAGCAAATTATCCTCTCACACGCCACTGGTGCCAACATCGGGAAGGCTTGGATAACGGAGCAAGTCAGAAGACCTGCCGCATCCATCAACAATTTTCAGCTTTCGGGTGAAAGGCATGAGATGTAAGGGTCGAAAGACATTTATGTTTCCTTCTGAATTCATTTCCTGAAAGTGGCCACTTTAAAAACCTTTTCAATGAAAAGAACATTTTTATGGTTGGCTGCTATTATTTTCAGCAGTCAAATCATTGCACAAGACAGTGCCAGTTATCAACAACTGGACCAAGTAATTGTAACCGCCAATCGCTTGCAACAAAAGCAAAGCAGTACTGGTAAAATGGTTACAGTCATTAATCAAGAAACACTCCAAAAAAACGCTGGTAAAAACTTATCAGAAATCATCAATTATCAATCGGGTGTTTTTATCAATGGTGCTGGAAATAATTTGGGTACAAATCCAGACGTTTATTTGCGTGGTTCTGGTTTGGGAAATACATTGATCCTATTAGACGGTGTTCCTATGAATGACCCTTCTCAAATCAACAACACGTTTGACCTGAACATGATTTCACTGGGAATGGTAGAAAGAGTGGAGATTTTAAAAGGAGCCCAAAGTACCCTCTGGGGCAGCGATGCGGTTGCTGGGGTCATCAATATCATTACCAAAAAAGCTACCAATAATGGTCAACACTTGAGTAGTTTATTGAGCTATGGTAGTTTTCAAACATTTAGAGGAAATCTAGCCATCAATGGTGCTGTTGGTAAATTTAGCTATCGCGCAGCTTATGATTTTACCAATTCAAAAGGATTTTCTACAGCACATGATAGCACAGGCAAAAAGAATTTTGACAAGGATAATTTCAAACAAAACAATTACCAAATTGCCCTTGGTTATCAATTTAATCAAGAATGGTCACTGAATACCTCACACCAATTTTTAAAATATACAGGTGGTACTGATGCAGGTGCTTTTCAGGATGACGCAGACAATGTATTTGAGAATAAAAATAATGTACAGCATATAGACTTAAATTATTCAGGTAAGTCTTTGCAATGGCATTTGTCTCAAACCTTCTTAAAAGCGGGTAGAATTTATACAGACGATAGTGCTTCTGTTGGTGGATTTGCCAAATATGCTCGTGGAGAATACAATGGAAATACTTCCATTACAGAAACCTATGGCAATATCAACCTAAGTAAGAAATTGGTGCTAGTCTCTGGTTTGCAATACATGCACCAACAAACCAGTCAAAGTTATGTAAGCATTAGTTCTTTTGGACCATTTGAAACTGCCTTGGGCGATTCTGCCAAAGCCAATAATCTGTCTTGGTATAATTCCGTACTCTTAAAAGGGTTGGGTGCATTTGATTTAGAAGCTGGTTTTAGAATTAACCAGCATAATATCTATGGCAATAACAGCACTTATACCATTAACCCTTCTTTTAGGATTAACCCATCTTTCAAATTATTTGTCAATGTTTCTTCTGCTTATAAAATTCCATCATTGTACCAATTATATAGTGAGTACGGAAACAAAGGCCTGAGTCCAGAAAAAAGTACCAATTATGAATTGGGTGTTTCTTTCTTAGACAAAAAGGGTAGGAGCAGTATCCGCTTGGCAGGATTTAAAAGAGATATTCAAGACCTGATTGTATTTTATACCAATCCTACCAATTTTGAGAGCCAGTATATTAATCGTGACCAACAACACGATTATGGTTTTGAATTAGAAACCCATTTTAAATTCAATAGCAAAACAGATTGGGTATTTAATGCTACTTATGTGGATGGTAAAGGAGAGAACAAAGGCGTTAAAACCAAGAACCTGTATCGCAGACCCAATGTTGTATTAAACACCATTTTTACTTGGCAGCCAACTGAAAAATTAACGGTCATGCCATCGCTCCGCTATATTGGCACTAGGCTCAAAGGTACTTATGACGCGGGTCCTGCAGAAATGCCTGCTTATACTACCCTTGACCTTTACGTAGGATGGGGCTTAACAAAACGTACCAAGTGCTTTATAGACTTACGCAATTTGACCAATCAGGAATACTTTGACGTAGTGGGTTATAATAGCAAACGCTTTAACCTCATGGCAGGTTTGACTATTGGATTATAATAGTAGTGGTTCTAAATAAAAATGCGGACAGTTGGCGGTCCGCATTTTTTTAGGTCACTATTTTACATCTGAAACTATCTCTAGCTTTTATTGATCCTTTGGAACAGGCGGTGGCGCATCTGGCAACATGGCTTTCCATTCTTCCTTGCCTTTGCGTTTGACAAACTCTTCTTTGATCTCTTTTCTGAGCTGCTCATTTTCAAACAAATCAACCATGGTAGTTCCCAATGATTTAGAAGCAAATAGCATGCCCTTATGGCCAATACTCATACCGCCGCAAGCTACCACTACCCAAGAATGCCATGGGGCTTCAAATGGGGCGGTAGTGGCCAATAAAGTAATTTCCGGAACTATGTAACTAACATCGCCAACGTCTGTACTGCCACCGGGTGGTGTTTCTTTGGTCTGTTCAAATGCCTTAATACCACCACTAATTCCCTTGGCTTCCAAGCCATATTCTTTCATAATGGTATTGGCAAAATCCAATTCCTCTTTGGTATAATTAATGGGGCCTACCAGATTCATATTGGTCTGCAAGGTTTTGGCGCCAGTTTCATTGAGCAATAATTCATAAAGACCATTATTAAGTTTTACTTCATATTGTACACCAGCCATTAGGGCCGCACCCTTGGCAATATCCATCATTTTTTCAGATACTTCTGCCACGCCACTTCTTTTGCTGTCTCTGATCCACAACCATACGGCTGCCTCATCAGGAATTACATTGGGAACCTTGCCTGCCTTGGTATACACATAGTGCATGCGCACACTGGGTTTCACGTGTTCACGCAAACTGTTCATACCATGCGCAAATAATTCGGCCGCATCCAATGCGCTTCTGCCATTCCAGGGATCAGCTGCGGCGTGTGCCGATTTTCCTTTGAAGCTAATGGTATAATCAGTGACGGCTTGAGAACTTTGCATATTGGCTTTGTTTTCAAAATCTGGATGCCAGTCTAAACAAACATCCAAGTCATTAAATAAACCATCCCTAGCCATATAGACCTTGCCTGCAAGGTCTTCCTCTGCCGGGGTGCCATAGAAGCGAATGGTGCCCTTTAATTTGCCTGCGGCGATGAGTTCTTTAATGGCCACTGCCGCACCTAAACTACCAGCGCCAAACAAATTATGACCACAGCCATGACCGGGTTCGCCCTCTTTCAAAGCTGCTTTGGTGGGTTGTGCTTTTTGCGATAGCCCTGGCAAGGCATCAAATTCACCAAGGATCCCAATGATGGGTTTGCCGCTTCCATATTCAGCAATAAAGGCTGTTGGAATTTTGGCTACGCCGCGAGATACTTTAAAGCCTTGTGCTTCTGCATAGTTGGCTAAGACCTTGGCCGATTTGTTTTCACGCATGGCTATTTCTGCAAACCCCCATACCTGATTACTCAAATCAATCAGTTCTTGTTGGTGTTTTTCAACAGAATTGAGAACGGATTTTTTATTAGCAGAAATGCTGACTTGTTGGGCAAAACAGTGTAGACCAATAGTAACCATTAATAAGAGCAAACAGGTACGCATAAAAACTAGTTTGAATCATTGAATAGATAAACAATATACGCAAAGGATTTAAAATGCTTTGGCACAAAAACGATTCCTTTTCCGTTTGCAAACATTTACAGTTGTATACAAACGTTTAAATACCGAATAAGTCATGATTGCCTTTTCATATTTGTTCTGTCATCACCGGGAAACCGGTATTTAAAACAACAAAATGAAAGGCGATGTACGCAATGAAAAACAAAGTGCAATTGATCGGCAATCTTGGTCAAGCACCAGAAGTAAAAACTACAGAGACAGGAAAGAAGCTGGCCCAGTTTTCTGTGGCAACCAATGAGAGTTACCAGAATGCACAGGGAGAAAAAGTAACGGAAACCCAATGGCACCAAGTGGTGGCCTGGGGCAAGTTGGCAGAAATTGTAGAAAAATACCTAGTCAAGGGGAAGGAAGTAGCCATTGAAGGAAAGCTGGTCAACCGCAATTACACAGACAAGCAAGGTGTTAAACATTATGTAACTGAAGTGGTGGCATCAGACCTCTTGATGCTGGGGCCTAATAAAACCGCTCAAGTGGAATAAGATGAATAGGATTGGTCTTTGTCAAGTGAATGGTCACTTAAAGACCAATCCTATCCTATTATTAGAATAAATTGCTAAAAGATAATAACAGCAATTGATTTAATGTAATGGCGTCTAAATCCTTGTCAAGTACCACCAATAATTCAGGCGCCTCTTTTCCTTGTATAATGGCCACTAATTTGTCTTTTAAAAAGATTTCTCTAGTAGATTCTGGAAATCCTCGTAATCCTATATAACAGATTTTTATGGGCATACCTTTTAGGTTACCCTCTAATTCAAAGTCATATCGTTGAATAGTTTCTCTGGCATTTGATTCTAAGTTTACAATACTGCTATCCAAAGCAACATATAATTGGTGCAAGAGTTTTTTCTTTCTGCCATCTAGTTTATTGGTATGTAAACTAAAATGGGCAATGGTATCCTTGTCCTGCATCAAAATATGGGATTGGCCACTTAGAAAATTAAATGGCAAACCAGTCTTCTTGTTAAAAGGCACTCCCTTGCCATAGGGATCAGGTTCTACGGCCGCTACACACTGTAATAGGTAATTGTTATCGGCTAAAATATCCCTACTTTCTTCTCTTAAGAAAAGCGGCTCCCACATATTGTCTGCATTAATCCGTTCTACCAAACTATTGGGTAATGGGGTGGCTTTTTTTCCTTTTAGTACCATGTTTTCATAAAGGGGTTCTTGATACCTGAGGTATTGAAGTTGTCCCTTCCACAGGTATTGAATAATCCCTTTTTCAATCTTGAAACTTAGTTTAGACTGATTTTTGAGATAGGGTTGAATAAAATTATCATTAGCAATGGCCGGTGCAGAAGTCATTTGAAGAATTTCGGTTTCATTATTCCTATCTAATAGTATGGACATACCCGTTTCTAATAATTTTACAAAACTCTTTGGTGTAATTAAGTATTCTGGATGACTAGTGCCTATTAAAATTGGTTGCTTATTCCTAGACAGGACCATACAAACCTGTTTGTCTATAAGCATTTCACCCGTAGCTGCTTGTAATTGGGCTACCATTTGGATCAATGCAATATTCTGTTTTTGTAAGAGTTGCTGTACAAATAAACTGTCTAAATCGGGGAATTGTCTTAGACTGTTTAGGGGTAATTCAGCTACCTGTAAGGTGAAAACTGTTTTGGCTGCTTTGTTAGTTCCACCACTATTTAATAATTGTTGGGCGTCTGTGGCTTTGATCTTCTCCTTTGAAACAGTATTGCCAATGGCCAAATTAATATGTTCACTCAAGGAATTCTCCTGATATAGCCGTTTATTGATCTTAAAATCTGAGGCTGCTGTCATTGGAATTTGTAAAAATTTCCTACTCAAGGAATCCAAGATTTTGGTGAGTTGTTGACTTATTTCTGGAAATTCCAAGTAATTCAATGTTCTCCCCGAATAGTTATAATAATCTACCCATTTTAGGTTAATATCCATTTGTGCCTGGGCGCCAATACCTATTAATAAGGGGAACAAAAGAAGGGTTAAGTATTTCCTCATGACAGATTTTTATGGATGCTGGTTTACTACATCAAATTTTATGCTAATTTGAAGATAGAAAGAAAATATTTCTCCAAATGGCTAAAACAAAACTCATTATTTCTTCTAAGGATCCTGTTTATCTAGACGGCCCCAAACCTAGAATGAATGAGTTGGGGTTTGCATGGGAAATATTTAAACAGTTTATACATGGATTCAGGACCATGCACTTTGTGGGACCCTGTATAACTGTTTTTGGATCGGCCAGATTTGGGGAAGACCACAAATATTATATTGCCGCCAGAGAATTTGGCAAAAAAATTGCCGCAATGGGAATGACAACCCTAACAGGCGGAGGTCCTGGTGTTATGGAAGCAGCAAACCGAGGGGCTTTTGAAAACGGAGGACAATCGGTAGGATGTAATATTGAATTACCCTTTGAACAACACGCAAATCCCTATGTGCACACTTCCTTTACCCTGAACTATTTTTTTATTAGAAAAGTTATCTTGGTCAAGTATTCCTATGCGTTTATCATTCTACCAGGTGGTTTTGGAACCATGGATGAATTTTTTGAAACCCTGACCCTAGTGCAAACCAAGACCATTAATGACTTCCCAATAGTCCTTTATGGAAGGGAGTATTTTCAACCCTTGATGGATTATATCCAATTCATGGTCAAGGAAGGCACCATTTCACCTGAAGACATGAAGCTGGTGCTGCTCACGGATGATATGGACCAAGCCATGACACATATTCAAACCTATGTGCAGAATAATTATCAGGTAAAAAAACGCAAAAGACTATGGTGGTTATTTGAGAAACGATGATGACAAAAAGCTAACAATCGTTTTTATGCGTTTAAGTAACTTTATCCCCATTACCGGCCCTAACCAAAACCGTTTAATACCATCAAATGAAAGCTGGAGTAAAAAAAATTGTAGTCAAAACATTCAAGTATACGGGAATTGGTTTGGGGTCAATAGTAGCCTTACTTTTTTTAGCGCCTTATTTTTTCCCTGAATCCATATCCAATACCATTAAAGACTTGGCAAAAAGAAGTGTAAAAGGGGAGTTGGAATTTTCAAAAGCAAGGTTTTCTTTTTTCAGTCATTTTCCAGCTCTAACCTTAAACCTGCATGATTTTGTATTAAAAGGATCTGCTCCTTTTCAAAAAGACACTTTGATTGCAGCCAATCAATTATCACTTGGGGTAGATCTAAGATCCCTATTTGGTTCCACTGTCAAAATCAATCAAATCTTTATTAGTAAGGGCTTTATCAATATTGAAGTAAACGCTAAAGGGGAAGCCAATTATAATGTTTACGCCCCAGATAGTACTGCTAAGAAAAATCCAAATGATACCAGTTCCGCTTCCTTAAAAATTGAACGAATTGTGGTAGAGAAAACCCATTTTGTTTATGACGATCTTACTTTACCCATGAAAGTAGACGCAGGTGGTTTTGATTATGAAGGAAAGGGTGACTTTAGTAAATCCATTTTTGACCTCAGTTCTAAATTAAAAGTGAGTGCCATTGATTTTAATTATGACAAACAGAATTATTTTGTTTCAAAAACGGTAACCGCCAACCTTATTACAAAGATCAACACCAATTCGTTAGAATTCTTGTTTGAGAAGAACGACTTGTTTATCAACCAGCTCCCATTAAATTTTAAAGGAAGATTTGCATTTTTAAAAAACGGGTATGATATTGACTTTAAGGTAAATAGTAATGAAACTTCACTACGGAATGTAATTACTGCTTTTCCACCTGAATTTCTGAAATGGATGGAAAGAACAGAAATTAAAGGTTCTGTGAATTTTAAAGCTGCATTAATTGGTCAATATATTGCCGAAACCAAAGCCATGCCTGGATTCAGCATGAGCCTTGGCATTCGTGACGGATATATAGCCAATAACAAAACCCCAGAGCCACTCAAGAATTTGTTTCTCAATTTTGAAACCAGGCTGCCAGGGTTTAATATGGATAGTCTATATGTAAATGTAGATTCCATCTATGGTAATGTGGGTAAGGATTATCTCAGTGCAATTTGCTTGTTAAAGGGCTTGAATAAGCCTGAAATACACGCTAAGCTAAATGGAGAAATAGACCTGGAAAAATGGCAAGCCGCAGTTGGTATTCCTGGTTTAGCATTTAAAGGGCATGTTTCTTTACATGGCAAGGCCGATGGGTTCTTTATTCGTGGGCAAAATCCTAAAAAATTAAGACCCGATACCATTATTACCTCCGTTCCTGTATTTAACCTAAATGCTAGTTTGAAAGAGGGGTATTTCAAATACTCAGCACTTCCCAAAGCAGTTGAGAAACTGTCTTTTGATCTTGTTGCCAATTGCCCCACTGCAGACTTTCACAAAGCAAGTTTTAGTATCAAAAATATGAATGCAGAAATGCTTAGCAATTACCTAAAGGGAAATTTGCAAATCAGTGGTGCAGAAGATTTTCCAATGGATGCTAATTTTCAAGGACTATTAGATTTAGCAGACATTAAATCTTTCTATCCCATTGACAGCCTTAATCTGAAAGGCAAACTTGTCATGGATATCAAGACCAAGGGTAAGTATAATGCAGCCAAGAATTTGTTTCCTATTACGGATGCCCATTTTACCATGAATAACGGTTTTATACAAACCAAATACTATCCCCATCCTATTGAGAAAATCAATGTAGATGCAAGTTTGATTGCAAAGGGGCCATCTACAAAGGATGTGGACTTTTCTATAAAACCTATTGGCTTCCAATTTGAAGGTCAGCCTTTTACTTTGAGTGCCAGCATGAAGAATTTCAACAATGTACAGTACCAAGTATTGTCAAAGGGAACTGTTGATATAGGCAAAGTCTATCAGGTATTTTCCAGAAAAGGAATTGACGTAACAGGATTGGTGATTGCCAATATAAATTTGGCCGGATTGCAAAGCGATGCCACAGCTGGCTTATATGAAAGGCTGCGCAACAGTGGTACTTTGCAAGTAAAAAACATTTCAGTCAGCACGGATTATTATCCGCACCCCTTCCATATTGATAATGGTACCATGCGCTTTGAGCAGGATAAAATTTGGCTGGAGAATTTTAAGGGTAATTATCAAGGATCCGATTTTAAACTGGATGGGTTTATGGCTAATATGATCAATTATGCCATGAAGGATGAAGCTTTACAAGGCCAGTTCAATTTGAACAGCAAACGATTAATTGCGGATGACTTTATGGCTTTTGCTGGTGATACTACTTCAGCAACTAGTTCCGGTGTAGTGTTGGTGCCTACCAATTTAGACTTAGTTTTTAAAGCAGCAGTCAATACTGTTACTTATAATGGCATGGATTTGAAAAACGCTGTTGGTGAAATGAGTGTGAAACAAGGACAGATTATTATCAAACAAACTGGATTTACTTTAATTGATGCTCCTGTGGTATTAGACGCAAGCTATCAAGCACTCAACCCCAATCGCGCAGTGTTTACAGCGCATTTTGTAGCAAAGGAATTCAGTATTTCAAAAGCTTATAAAGAAATCAAACTCTTTCATGATATGGCTTCTGCAGCAGCCAGTGCGGATGGTATTGTATCATTGGATTATTCTTTAAAAGGCAAGCTGAATGAAACCATGTATCCCATCTATCCTTCCTTAGAAGGCGGCGGGGTACTCTCAGTAAAAGCAGTAAAGATGAAAGGATTCAAACTCTTTAGTGCAGCAGGAAAAGCGGCAGGCAAAGACAGCCTTACCGGAAATGCAGACCTTTCAAAAGTAGATGTAAAAACCACCATCAAGAACAATATCATCACTTTAGAACAAACCAAGATCAGGGTATTTCCCTTCCGTTTGAAACTCAGTGGTCAAGTGAATTTTGATGGACAAATGAACCTCAAATTCCGTTTGGGATTGCCTCCATTGGGCCTATTTGGCATTCCGATGACCGTTACGGGTACACAGGAAAATCCAAAAGTAAAAACGGGTAAAGGTGATGATCGTAGCAACTTGAAAGAAGTTGAGGACAAAGAGGATACTAACTAATTGAAACAGCCTTACTGTTTCTTTCTGTCTAAAGATGCTAGAAGTAGCTATAGTTTTATTTGGTCCTGTAAATAAATCAAATTGGATAAGTTATCTATTTCTAGATAGTTTCAATAATAAATGAGTAATTTCCGAATGCGTTTTTTGGTTTCGGAAATTATTAAATTATTGATTTTCAATTTTTTATAAAAAATGTTAAAAAAAGGGAAAGAGGAAATCATTTATTTACTTAATAAATGCATTGAGAAATTCCAACTGGAAACAGGGAAGGATATAGTACAAAATACCAACAGAAAAAATTATGAAGGTCTGGCAATTACCCTAAGTGAGATCAGTAATCAACTTCCTTTTACTTCTGAAAAATTGTGCCACCAATTGTATGAAGCAGGTGGTTACAATGAAAATACCAGTTATCCTTTTCGTAAATACGATATTACAGGGGGACAAATAAAAGATTCATTATTAGGTTTGGTAGCTTCGCCAAGGCCTTTTTTAGTAGACACCTGTTATATATATGTGTATGGTATGGGAAGACAGGCATTCGAGCTGAGTTTACCAGATAATTTTTTGGTGCAAAAGTTAGTGTCTGATTCAAGTTCTAAAGACAGTCTTTCACTTTTGCAAGAGAATCAACAACTAAAAATGAAGCTTTCTGATTGGGAGTTCAAATCAACCCAACAGAATTACCCCTTATTATTAAGAATTAAACAATGGAAAATAGTCAGCGGCATCAGTTTGCTTTTATTTATACTGATTGGTTATTATTTCTATTGGAATAATCAACAAGATTCTCAAGTTTGGGAAGAAATTAAAAGTGATTTTAACCTATTGCCATATGCTGTTAATGATGCAGAGCGGTCAAAATTAGAAGGCATTTGGCTATGTTATACTGGATCACCTCAGGCTCGAATTTCTGATAGTGCTAGATACCACAAAGTAGTAGCAAATTTGATTGAAATCAAATACAAGAATGGGTATTTTGTATATAATAGGTATGGTGCAAGTTTTAATCATATTGGCTATATTCAATTTGAATCGCCAGAAATATTGTCTATCTATTCACGAATTAAAAATGACAAAGGAGATGTTGAGTCTCCAAGGCATAGTCTCATGTCACTAGAAAACCATGAAGGATATTTAACAGCAATATCTGCTTCTTGGAATTTTGATGTTGGAAATAAAAACCGCATTATTGGAATTAGAGAAGTGTATAAAAAATTAGGAAAGGGAGGGAAAATTGAAGAGGTCATTAATTCGGTTGCAAATGCCAGTTGTCAATGCAAAATCATCAAATGGGTAAAGGAAGATAAAACTGTGGCAACTTATTATTTGAAAAATATGTTATTGGATGAAATGAAAGACGCAGAGTTGCTGAAATTAATCAATGAAAAAAGTATTCTATTGAAAGATCCGGATGAATACCTGTTGATTAATAAACATTAAATCAATTGACCAGTCACTGATTATTTTTTCAATTAGTAACAACTACATGCTTACCCATTGGAAAAGTATAGCCCAAGGTTAAAATCAATTCATAGGTTCCAAATGCTTGTTTGGCCCTTCCTTGATAGACTTTTAAATTGCTATAACGGGCATAGTCCACTTTATTGGTAAATTCTAAGAATACGTGTTTGTAGAAAGTAGATCTTAAGCCTGCTTCTACTCCAACATTCCAACCACCAAATTGAAATCCGTCTTCATTTTGTTTGCCAAAAAAACTATTTTCTACGTGAGGAATTACTGGCCCAATTCCAGCCCTTCCTAAGAAGTCTAATTTAAATTTACCGGATTTGCTTTCTGCCCAGTTCCAGCGTTTCACAATATTGAAGAGTAGAAAGTTTGCGCCATTATTTAGGTAATAATAAAAGCCATTGGACTTTGAAAAATTGACGGAAGTATCTACCTGTCTACCACCTAAATTGCCTACAACACGGGCTTGCTGTCCATCTGTGATAATATGTTTGGTATGGTCAAAATTTATTTCAAAAGCCAACCCCTTCTTTTTGTTGAAAAAATAGCCAATTCGATAATTGTATTGGGGAATACTAAGGGGTTTGTTAAAAATGCCATCATCCCAACCTGGGTTATCGTTTGATTTAATTCCCTTTAATTGATAGTCATTGTTTAAGCTTGGTTGATTCACTTTTACATTAGAGTTGGTATACCATTCCTTATTGTAACCCCAAGAAAAATAGAATTCACCTTTTCGTTCCTTTTTTGTTTGAGCCTCTAGAAATAGTGGCATTGCAGCCAATACCAAGAACAGAATTTTACCAAAGCTTTTCATAACCCTTTTAATTTTCAGCCGCAAAGGTACAAAGCGGGCTTGGCTATTCCATGAAAAACTAGTCCAAAATAGGACTCAACCACCTTTCAGCTGTTGGCAAGTCCATATTTTTACGCTTGGCATAGTCTTCTAATTGGTCTCTTTGAATTTTGCCAATGCCAAAATACTGGCTTTGTGGGTTGGCAAAATACCAGCCACAAACAGAAGACGCAGGGTACATGGCCAAGGATTCTGTTAGTTGAATACCAATGGTTTCAGTTGCTCTAAGTAGGTCAAATAATTTGTATTTCTCGGTATGATCCGGACAAGCTGGATAACCTGGTGCAGGTCTAATACCTAAGTATTGTTCTTTGATCAATTCTTCGTTGCTTAAATGCTCTTCGGTAGCATAACCCCAATATTCCTTACGCACTTTTAGGTGAAGGTATTCTGCAAAAGCTTCTGCCAGTCTATCGGCCAATGCCTGCAAGATAATTTTGTTATAATCATCAAGGGCTGTTTCAAAAGCCTTGATGTGAGATTCAATGCCATGAATGGTTACGGCAAAAGCCCCAATATGGTCTTTCTTATTGGCGGTTGCTGGCGCAATGAAATCTGCCAGAGACAAGTTGGGTTGGTCTGCCGCTTTTTGAATTTGCTGTCGCAAGAAATTTAATTCAACTGATTCCGTAGCTTTTACTGTTACGTCATCTTCTTGGGAAGAAGCTTCCCAGAAACCAATGCTTCCCTTAGCTTGTAGCCAGTTTTCTGCAATGATTTTGTCCAGCATGGCATTGGCGTTATTGTATAATTTAGTGGCTTCAGCTCCAACTACGTTATCGGTTAGGATGGCAGGAAAATTACCGTGCATTTCCCAAGCAATAAAGAAGGGTTTCCAATCTATAAAAGGCCTCAGCTCATTCACGTCTACCGTTTCAAAAACCTTGGTGCCAGTAAAGCTTGGAGCAACGGGTTCAAAACTATTCCAATCAATTGTTGTCTTTTTCTTTTTGGCTTCTGAATAAGGTAAATAGTTCTTAGTAGTTTTTTTATTGTCAAATGCCGTTTTTAATTCCGTATACTCCTTTTCCAAACCAGCTAAGAAATCTGGCTTCTGTTCTTTATTTAAAAGAGATCCAGCCACGGTTACGCTGCGCGATGCGTCTAAAACGTGCACCACACCTTTATCAAATTCGGGAGCAATTTTAACCGCTGTATGCATTCTAGAAGTGGTGGCACCTCCTATCAAAAGGGGCTGTGTCATCCCACGCCTTTTCATCTCTTTGGCAATATGCACCATCTCATCTAGTGAAGGAGTAATCAAACCACTCAATCCAATGATGTCTGC
>Ga0136644_10000043_pt1 | contig 90797 bp, 75 predicted proteins | sample C_130820_EF_Meta_FD_94780 | JGI IMG/M metagenome (GOLD analysis project Ga0136644, IMG submission 94780) | Freshwater microbial communities from Lake Croche, Canada to study carbon cycling - C_130820_EF_MetaG (v2) (version 2) | ecosystem: Environmental > Aquatic > Freshwater > Lake | place...
TATACACAAATGTAAAATTTGTTATATAAAACTTAAAACGTTGAATATACACAAATGTAAAATTTGTTATATAAAACTTAAAACGTTGAATATACACAAATGTAAAATTTGTTATATAAAACTCAAAACGTTGTTATATAAAAATTAAAACAATATAAAAAAATTTATTAAATATATTTAGTAAATTTTTTTATAAATTAAAAAATTATACTTCATCTACTTTTGGTTCAGTTGGTGGTTGTTGTGGCATATTAGCTTGATAAGCTTTTTGTACTAAAGGCATTAGTATATCTTCTACTTCTTTTTGTTTAGATTCATATTCTTCAGTAGTAGCTGATTTATTATCATCTAACCATTTAATTGTATCATTTACAGTATTATTTACAGTGTCATAATCATCACCTAAAGCAGATTTCATTTTTTCTTCATTTAATACAGTACTTCTAATATTGTAAACATAGTTTTCAAGATTATTTCTTGCTTGAACTTTCTTTTGAGCTTTTTCATCTTCTTCTTTGAATTTTTCTGCATCTGCAATCATTTTTTCAATTTGTTCATCAGATAATCTACCACTATCATTTTTAATAGTAATTTTTTCTGATTTACCAGAACTCTTTTCACATGCTTGTACTTGTAAAATACCATTTACATCAACTTCATAGGTTATTTCAATTTGTGGCATACCTCTTGGCATAGGTGGAATACCATGTAAGTCAAATTTACCTAATAAGTTACAATCTCTTGTAAATTTTCTTTCACCTTCAAATACACATACAGTACATCCAGGTTGATTATCTGATGCAGTAGAGAAAGTTTGAGTTTTCTTAACAGGTACAGTTGAACCTCTTGGAATTAATACAGTCATAACATTACCAGCTGTTTCAACACCAAGAGATAAAGGTGTACAATCAAGTAATAAAAGACCACTTAATTTTTCATCACCAGTTCCTGATAAAATTGCTGCTTGAACTGCTGCACCATAAGCAACAGCTTCATCAGGGTTAATACTTTTATTTAATTCTTTTCCATTGAAAAATGATGATAAAAGTTCTTGAATTTTAGGAATTCTAGTGGAACCACCAACAAGAACAATTTCATCAATTTCACTCTTAGAAAGTTTAGAATCTTTTAATACTTGTTCAACAGGTGCCATTGTTCTTTGGAAAATATCACTACATAAACTTTCAAATTTTGCTCTTGTTAATGTTGTTGAAAAATCATTACCTTCAAATAATGAATCAATTTCAATATTAGCTACTGATGCATTAGATAATGTTCTTTTTGCTGATTCACATGCTGTTTTTAATCTTCTTAATGCTTTTGCACTTGTGTTCATATCTACTTTATATTTTTTGTTAAATTCGTTTGCAAAGTGTGATACTAATACGTTGTCTACATCTTCTCCTCCTAATCTAGTATCACCACCAGTTGCTTTAACTTCAAATACTCCATCATCAATATTGAGGATGGATACATCATGTGTTCCCACACATATTGTTATCGCTAGGCTCTTTATCCATTAGAATATTATTCTAATCATCAAGTCAATTCTTAATGTAGCTTCTTACGCTTTCACGTAAGGTCAGACTATATCTTCACCTTTTTAAATTAAAAGGTGTCTGGCATTCGTGGATATTTTACCATATCTTATAAAGACTTAGGTTACTCTATCTAGTCGTTGAACCTTGATCCAATTTCTCCGGACCCTTGGCTGCTGATTGCCCATTGTTACATTCAATAGATTTTTAAACCTTCACGCTCACCGTTACCAGTCACGTTGTAGTTCTATTGATTTTAGGGGTTTTTAGCAGTTAACCAGATTTTTATCAAGTTAACGTTAACTTAATAAAGTGGGCTTTCACCACAGGAAGCAGAACGTTTACCTCCGCAATCAAATATTAATACATTTTTAGATGCACCCTTCTTATCAAGACCATATGCAATAGCTGCAGCAGTTGGTTCATTAATAATACGAAGAACATTTAAACCAGCAATAGCACCAGCATCTTTAGTAGCTTGTCTTTGGGCATCATTGAAATATGCAGGAACAGTAATTACTGCATCTTTAACGGTTTCACCTAAATAGGCTTCCGCAACTTCTTTCATTTTATGAAGAATCATAGATGAAATTTCTTCTGGTGTAAATTGTTTTCTTTCATTTCTATAATCAACTTCAATTGCTGGTTTTCCATTTTTATTTACAACACTATAAGAAAGATGCTTCATTTCATCTTGAACACCAGAATCATTAAAATTTCTTCCAATCATTCTTTTTGAGTCATAAACTGTATTTTTTGGATTTCCTGCTGCTGAACTTTTTGATGCTTCACCAATTAATCTTTCTTCATTTGTAAAACTAACAAATGATGGTGTTGTTCTGTTGCCTTGATCGTTTGCAATTATTTCTACTTTTCCATTTTTGTAAACACCCACACATGAAAATGTGGTTCCTAAATCAATACCTATACTTACTGTCATTTATTGTTAAATAAAACAATCATTTTTTTAAATCTATTTGTTTTTGAAATATATATAAGATAAAAATTATTCTTTAAAAAAATAATTTTGACTTTATTATTTAATATCTACCATAATTAACAACATAGGAATCAAATCCTTTAATACCACTAACATTTCTAAATCCTTCAGAAGCAACAGGATTAGTAACAACAGGAGCTGATGAGACTGGTTTAGTAACAACAGGAGCTACAGTGTTAGTAACAGCTGGTGCTGATGCTGCTGAATTAGTAGCACCGGTATTTCCGTAAGGAGCTTGATTACAAAAATTTGGAATATAAATATCAGAATCTTTTAAAGATGGAACTTCAGATAATTTTTTATAAGCTAAACAGATTTCACTTTTGTAAATAGTAGGATCAAAATCTTGTCCTGATGGACCAACTGGACCAGTATCACCTTTATCACCTTTATCACCTTTATCACCTTTATCACCTTTATCACCTTTGTCACCTTTATCACCTTTTTCACCTTTAGGACCTTCTGGACCTCTGGCACCTTCTCTTCCTTGTACACCTTGTGCACCTTCATCACCTTTAGGACCTTGTACACCTTGAGGACCTTGTGCACCTACATCACCTCTATCACCTTTAGGACCTTGTGCACCTACAATGTATGTAACACCACCGTGTGTAAAGGTACTTTCAACTTGACTAGCTAAAGCAGGAGGAATAATTGGTGCTGCTGAACTTTGAACAATAGGTTTTTTTTCAACAACAGGTGCAACAACACTTTCTAAAGGAGGGTTTAAACTTTGAACAGTTTCTTGAGAAACATTTTGAAATGATTCTCTTACATTTCTTGTATTAGTAAATGTTTCTTTATTTTTAACGAATTCACCAGTAGCAGAATAATGCATTATTTAATATACACTACATTTTTTTTTTTATTTAATAAATATTTTTACAAATAAAATCAATTTAACCATGTCTACAATTGAATCATTTTTATAAATTCTATACTTTTTTTTATTTATTAAATTATTTATTATATTATAATTTCTTATTATGTTATTTTCAATAGTTTTTTTTTCATTAATTATTATATAATTTTTATGATTTATATCATCTTCAAATATATATTTTTTAAAAATATTAATTGTATATTTATCATTTAAAAAATAATTTTCTGTTTTTATTTCATTAAGTTTATCTTCTGATGAATAAAATATTATCTCATTTTCATTTTTATAATATAAATTACTATTGTTTTCTAGTATATTTTCATTAATTTTCCAACAATAATTATACATAGTTGTTTCTTTTATTTTATTATTTTCTTTAATAAAATTTATATTTTTAGGAGATAAACAAAAAATACATTTTTTAGTAAAATCAATAGTTTCTCCTGTTTCTAAGTTTATAGTTTTATTATCTAGTTTGCTAAATTTTGTCTCAAACATAACATCAATATTTGTGTTTATTTTAAAATATTTAAGGATATAATATATAAATGTTTTATCATTAATATTAAAAAATTCATTTATTATACAATTATTAATTAATTGTATAAAATCATAATATGATATTTCATTTACATCACAGTTATAAAAATCACAAATATTCTTAATATTTTCTATTGTTCTATCAGAAAATATATTAAGTTTTTCTTTTAATTTTATATTTTTGGAGTCATTTATATTAAAAATTTCATTTAAAAATTCAATATAAATAGCACTACATTCATTTAATTTAAATTTTTCAATTAAATTAAAATTAATATTAATCTTTGTTCCTGTATCTCTAAAGTTTATTCCAATATCATTTAAAAAATTTAAAAAATTAACATCATTATTTGAATACATTGGATTTTTATAAACAAAATTATTACTTGTATACAAATAAAAATCATCAAAAGATTTTTTATCAATTATTAAAACTTTGTTATTTTCCTTAAATAAATAATATGCTAACATCAATGAATTCATATTATTACCAACAATAACATAGTCATAAATCATTAAAAATATAATTATTTTTTTTTTATATGTAAACCAATTTTTTAATAAAATTTATTTTAAACATAAATTGAATTATAAATTTTTTCTTCTATAGTATCTTTAATTAATAATCTATATAATTTTATTTTTTGTTCTTGTCCAATTCTACAAGCTCTTGCAATTGCTTGACCTTCAATAGCTTTACAAATTTCTTTCTTTTCATTAATTGGTTCAATAAAAAATATATGAGAAGCTTCAGTTAAATTTGTTCCTGATGCAGAATTCTTTAAAGATAATAAAATTACCTTATTATCATCTCCTGATACATTTTTCCCTGATTTAAATTTAGAAATAGCTGCATTTCTTGACCAAACATTTCCTTTAACTGTACTATTTGCTATTCCATTTTCTGATAGTGTCTTACTTATTAATGATAACATACAATCCATTTGTGAAAAGACAATTATTCTTGTTTTTTCTTGTGTTATTAAAGCTTTAATCATTAGAATAACTTTTCCTAATTTAGAACCATATTTACTAATTAAAGGATTAACTTCATCTATTTTTTTATCTTCTTTTCCTTCTTTTTTAATTAAAAATACATCACTCATACTTAGTTCTTTTTTACATGTTGGACAATTATGTCTTTTATTTACCCATTCAGTTACACAATCTTTACAATAAATATGACCACACTTTGTTAATGATAATTGTTTTTCTTCAAAACAAATAGCACAAACATTAGCTTCTTCATCTGATGCAGTTATATCTTGATTATTTATTTTTTCTAACATTGCTAATAAAAATTTAGATTCACTTATTATAGTTTCATAGTTTTTCTTAACCATGTGATATGATTGATTACCTGGAAGTAATTTTTCTAATTTTGATGTATAAACAGATACTTGATTTTTATGATACTCAATTAATTTTTGTTCCATCACTTCAAGATCTAATTCTACATCTCCAAATAACTTTTTACTTGATTCTAATACAAGTGGATGACAACATAATTTCAATAAACTATTGTTATCTATTTTTCCTACTTTTGAATTATAAATATTTCTTTCTAATTCAGTAAAATCAATCCATTCTATATGTTCATCATAACCTAATATTTGTAAATCTTCAATATTATTTTTCCTATGACGTATACAAACATTACTTAAAATATTATCAATAATATATTTCTTTTTAATAATTTCATACTTAACTGCTAAATCTTCATAAGTATTAGTTGTTACCAAATTTCTATATTTTATTTCAATATTATCAACATCATCTAATAATGTTAAGTTAATAAACTTAAATGCATTTTCAACACCAGCCATATTTACAAATGGTGATCCAGATACAAACCAATAATTATCACTATCAATTGAACTTAGCCAGTTTGCCATATATTTTGTTAATGAAGCATTACCCAACATTTCACCAAATATTTCATGACCTTCATCTAATATTAATCTATGAAAATAGAAAAATTCAAAAATTGGACATTCTGTTGTTTTGATTTTACTTATTTCTGCATTTTCTGTTATTGATTTTAATTTAAAATTAATTTTTGATGTTCTTAAACCTGGATCATAACAACTAGGTGTTATATGACCATAATGTAATGTTGGATAATATTTAAAATTCATTAAAAATTGATGAGATGTTATAATCAAATCATTTTCTAAAAATGCATTAAATGATAATTTTTCATGATCTTTTTTTGTATTAATTACTAAAATCTTAAAATTATTATTACATTTTCTTGCTTCATTTTCCCATTGTTTCGTTAAATGAGATGGACAAACAACTAAAGTTGCTTTTGAATAAATTTTATTAAAATTATCAATTCTTGATGGTTTATAAAATTCATTATAATTAGATAAATTACTACAAACTAATGATAATGTTGTAATTGTTTTACCCAACCCCATTTCATCTGCTAAAATTCCACCATTTGATTTGATTTTAAATATTCTATTTTTGTTTGAAATAATTCCTTTTATTGGATCAAAATTAAATGTTTTATCCATAAATTGTATTTTTGATGAATAATCAATATTAAACTGTGTATTTTGATTTTCAATTTGAATCATTTTATATAATGATCTTTTTTGATAATCATATAATTTAATACCAAAACTTGGTGGAGGATTATAAATATTAGCTTCTGGTAAAATACTTGTATTATCATCAAATTTATTAAATGTTGGTAGATGAGTATTTTTTGATAATAATAACATATTAAATCCAGTTGATATATTTTTATATTCATCGATCAAATCATATTCTAAACTTATTATTATATCTACTTTATAATATGAATTAACTTGTTTTGTTTCAAACAAAAGATTCCATAACATTGATTCATTTAATAATTCAAACAAAATAATTCTATCTTGAATTTGATTAATATATTCTCTATGATTATGTGATTTTCCATTAGATAATTTAATTGTAAATATAACATAATTTAGTGTATAACTTAATATTGATACTTCTACAGGTTCACTTTGGTAAGGTGTATTTACTCTATAACGTATAATTTCCATACATATCTAATTTTAAATTAACTTATATATTTATCAATTTTTTTATAACTTAAATTTTTATTATATATTAACTTAAAATAATAATAATATATATGATTAAATGCCTAGTTATAAAATTTTAGGAATATTTAGTTTTGCAAATACATTACAAGAAGCATGTATTAATGATCCAGTTACTTTAAAACATGAAAAATATAATATTAAAAGTAAAAATGCGATTGGTGTTTATATTAAAAATAATAAAAAAATAGGTTATCTTCCTGTTGAAAATAATAATGAATTATTAAATTTCAAAAATGCTTATAAACTAACAAAATTACAATTGAATCAAGAACATCCAATTGTTGAAATTTCTAGATGTTATAAAATAATAAATAAATTAGATAATTATGAATTTGAATTTATAAAAAAAATAAAGTATGATTATTTATTATTTGATCCTCCAAAAGATTTGTTAACACCAATCAATACTTTAATAAATACATTTAAACAAAAAAGAATTAATGTAAAAAGAATAGCATTAACATATTTAGATACGGATTATATTAACATAACACTTGAAACATCAAAAGGTATAGAAACATTTTTTACAGTTACATATCAATTTTTTAATAATAATATTGAAAAATATGAGGAATTATATGAATATAATTTAATAGAACATATATTTTATAAAGATTTAATTTTTCATCGTCCGGAAAAATATTTTATTACTAACTATCAAAGTATTTTAGAGCTGGAAAAGATTAATTCTAATTTTTTGGAATTACAAATTTGTGACCCATTAGTTACATTAAATGATAAAATTAATGAAATATATTTTACAAAGCTATATTTACATTGTAAAATAATTAATGATTTTGATTTTGTCATAAAATATTTAAATCAATTTGTTAAAAGAAAAGATAATGATATGGAAATATTAAAAAGAACTATCGAAAACATAAATGTATTAAATAATTTTTATGAAACTTATGAATTAAAAATAGGAGGTTTTTATTATAATCATTTAAATAAAACATATTTTGAAATAGATTTTATTAATGACGATTCTGTAATAATTATTTGTGATATAACAAATAATAATTTTATTTTAGCATGTGAATTAGCAAACAAAAAAAATTTAGTAATTTTTAATCCTTTAAATGGAACAATAAATAAAATGTAACTTTTAATATATGGATTATAAAAGTAAATATTTAAAATATAAAAAGAAATATTTAGAACTTAAAGGTGGTGTTGCTAGTCAAAGTTATACTATTACCCATTTTAATCATAGAGATTATGGTATTGCTATGGCTGAAGCAATTTATCCTAGAAGACTAGCAGAACAAATGACAAATCATGGTTTAGGAACAGGAATATATGGTTTTATTAATGAAGAAAGAAGAGAAAATAGTGTATATGAAAATAATAATTATACACCAACAACTTATAATATTATTAATCCTGTTATACTTAAAGATATTGATAATGATAGAAAAGATTTAGACGAATTTACAAATTTTTCTACGACACTTAATATGATTTGTTATAAGATTTATAATAATCAATTAACAGTGAATGAAATACCTCAAATATTAAGTGATAGATTAATATTAAATGATGGTTCTGGTAATTATTTTTGTACAAAAGATATTAGTACATCCTTACAAGAAATTATTCAAACTGTAAATTTATTTTTAATTGATTATAATATAATAATGCATACTGAAGAAGAAAGATTTGTATTAATGCCAATAAATTATTTCTTAAATAATAAAAGGTATGATGGTATTTATAATCTAAATAGAGATTCTGCTGGTAGTGGATCTGTTAAATATTTTTTTAAAAATGAGTATAGTGCTAGAGGATATACACCAAATGAAAAAACAATAATAAATCCAATTGCTAAACTAGTTTTTTTAGGTCAAGAATTCTAAATCATTTAACCATAGATCGTTTCCTGTTTTATTTTCTAATTCTTTTTTTGTTATCTTTAATTCTTTAATTTTATTATTTAATCTATTAAGATTCTCAACACTAAGTTGTTTAAAACTCATATTAATTAAATAATCAAAGGAATTATTATGTTTTTTAATTTTATTTTTTACAATTAAATCAATAATTTTATCTTCATCTAAATTAAATATTTTAGGATTATTTTTAACTAAATTTATAAAGTTTATTTGATTAGTTAAATAATTTATTTCATCATTATATTTATTTAATAATAATTCTTTTCTTTTTTCAAAATAAGGTAATCTAAATTTATAAAATTCATTACATATTTCATTAACATTATTATATGTTTTTAGTTTTAATGAACTATCGTATAATGTTAAATTACTAATTTTAATTGTTTTATATAATTTTAATAATTTATATAAACTATTTAATCCCTTTTCATCTATTGTTTGATTTAATTTTATAATATGATTTATATCACTAACTCTTAATTCAAAATGAACATCAATATCAGAACTATAATTTATATAACTTTTTATAATACCTTCTTCAATAAATTCATCTAATATTTCTTTATAAACTGATGTCCATAATTTTATTGGTAATTCACTAATAATAATTTTATCTTTTTCTATTGTACATATACCTGAAGATAAATATGTAGATTCATCATATTTTATTATAGATCCTTTAAAATTATTTACTTTGGGTATTAATTCATTAACTGATTTACCAAGTAATTTATTTTTAAACCAATTTATAACATCAATTAAATCATATGTAGGAATTAGTGTAGAAAATCCGGTTCCAATTCCTTCAGAACCATTAACTAAAATCATTGGTATTATAGGTAAATAAAATAATGGTTCTATTTTTTCACCATCATCTTCAATAAAATCTAATAATTCATCATCTTCTTTTCTAAATATTTTTTCTGTTAATTTGTTTAAATAAGTAAATATATAACGTCCGGATGCATGGTCTTTTCCACCTAAAAGTCTTGTACCCATTTGACCAGCTGGTATTAATAAATTTAAATTATTTGATCCAACAAAATCTTGTGCCATGTTTATTATTGTTCCAACTAATGATTGTTCACCATGATGATATGATGTCACTTCAGCTACATATGATGCTAATTGGGCTACTTTCATTTCTGATTTTAGATTTTTTTTTAAACAAGCATATAAAACTTTTCTTTGTGAAGGTTTAAATCCATCTGCTAATAAAGGTATAGAACGTAAATTATCATAATTTGAAAAATGAATTAATTCTTGATGTATAAATTTATCTATGTTTATTGTAGTAGGTGGTTCTATTTGTAAAATATTTTTTGAATTATAGTTTATTAACCAATCTTTACGTTCATTTACTTTATCTTTAGCAAAAGCTAATTGTATAGATTTTTCATTATTTTCATCAATTATTTGAATTACATTATTTTGTAAGTTTTTAAAATATTCTTTTGATTCTTCAGCTGTTGATGTACCTAACCCTTTGTAATATTTAACTTTATAATTTCCAGGATTTTTAGTTAACCAGCCACTATAAGATCTTAAGTTTGAAAAATTCTTAGTATCATTTTTAAGAAATATTTTTATAATTGGCGTCATCAATATTTTTAAAAATCCATCTATTTTTAATAAAGAAGGGAAAAAGTAGTTTAAAAAATTTATAATTAAACCTTTAATATGTGAACCATCTTCATCTGCATCCATCATTAATAATATAGATCCATATCTTAATTCATTTAAATTTTCTTTCGTATAGATTGTTCCAGATTTTAAGCCTAATATTTTTTTTAAATCTATTATTTCTTGATTATTATTTATTTGGGATGTTGATGCCTCTCTCACATTTAATAATTTACCACGTAAAGGAAATACACCATAAAAGTCACGTCCATTTTTAATTGCGGATATACCAGATATGGCAGTAGCTTTTGCTGAATCACCTTCTGTTAATATTAATACACAACTTTCTGATTTTTTTGTTCCTGCTAAATTCGCATCTTCCAATTTAGATATAATTATTTTTTTTTTCTTCGTTGATGATTCAAATTTATTTAATTGTTTTAAATCTTGTTTAGAATAAATTTCTTTTAATACTTTTAATAACTCCGAATCTTTTAATTCATCAAAAAATTTATTTGGTATATTACATTCAAAACCAAATTTATTTATTGGCATAGTTAATTGTTCTTTTGATTGAGAATTAAAAACTGGATTAATAATAGAAGTAACTAAACATAAACTTAAATTATCTTTTAAAAATCTCTTATTAATATTTTTATTGATTAGTTTTTGAAATTTTGGTAATAATAAATCTAATATATATTCTATATGTGTACCACCATTAGAAGTAAAAATAGAATTAACAAAAGTAATATTTTGTTCCATTTCACCATTATTAATTCTTATAGCAAAATACCAATTTAAGTTTTTAATACATGATGATATTAACCAATTATTATCACTTTTATATAATTCTAAATAACTTTCAAAACCAACTTTAATATTTTCATTATTGAGCCTAATTTTTATTTTATTAGTAAATAATGAAGATAAATCTATTATTCTTCTTTTTATTAAATTTTGCATTTCTTCAGAAAAATTTTTACAACTAAATTTTTCAAAATCTGGTTCACATGTTATTCTAACACCTGTCTTATTTTCTTTATTATTTTGAATTTCAGGTTTATTTATTTTTTTTAAATTATTTTCAAATATTTGTTTGTAATATTTTTTTTTTGTCCATACCTCAACAATAAATCTTTTTGAAAAAATATTTGAAGCTTTTGCTCCTATACCATGTGTACCACCAGTAATTCTTTTATCATTAATATCATAATTACTAGATGTTAATAAATATCCAAAAATTAATTCAGGAATATAAATTTTATATTCTAAATGTTTCTCAATTGGGATTCCAACACCTGAATTATAAATTGAAAAATAGTCATTTGATATAGTTGCATTAATTTCATCTAATGTTTTATCACGTATTGATTGATCATATGCATTCACTATAAGTTCATCAATTATTTTATATAATCCGGGATTAAAACTAATTTCTTTTTCAATAATTTGATTATTTTCAAATATTAATTGTTTAGATTGCATAAAATCAATAGAACCGATATACATACCAGGTTTCATCAATACATGTTCTCTTTGGTCATATTTTTTATAAGTTTCTTCTATAGATTTAGTTAAATTTTCAGTATCCATACTATAATATAAGCTATCATAATATGTTTTGAAATTTAATAAAAAAAATATATAAGTTTATTTATATGAGTTCTAATATTGTTAATGTTTTACTAGTTATTGACGTTCAAAATTGTTTTATTTCAGGTGGTTCTTTAGGTTCTGATCCAAGTCAATTAGAAATTAGTAAAAAACAAATGAGAGAAATTTTAGAGTTGATGAGAGATAATGATCATATTTATTTTACTCGTGATTATCATCCAATCAATCATATGTCTCTAGAAAGTACTGCTGAAAATAGAAAAATCAATTATGCTACAATATTTCCAAATCATTGTAGAAATAAAAATTCTACTTGTCCAAAGAGACCAGGATTTAATATAACATCAGTTATTAATAATGTATCCCGTGCAGTTGGTCAAACCAACTTTACTGATAAAGAAATGACTAGTAAACCAGATACAAGAAATATTGGTACTAGAATGGAATGGCCTATAATTGGAACAGATTTATCTTACTTATATTTAGTTGTAGATAATGAAGAACCAAATAAATATACATCTTATGTTAATGGAATAGTTAAACTTGTTGAAGATGGTCATAAACCTAAACCCCAACATACAATTGGATTAATCAATTATAAAGAAAATAATAAAGAGCCTGATCTTAAAAATATTAATTATAATGGTATTACAGGCATCCCAATTGATGGTACTACAAAAAAAATATATCAATTAACTAAAGGAGAATTTTGTGATTATGAATCTTATTCTGCATTTAATTATCATTTACATTTTACATACGATACAAAAAAAAATGTAGTTTCAGCACCATTAAATCTTGAAAAAAAATATTCAACTGGATTATGGGAAAATATATTAGGAAATATAACTAATAATGATACAAATAGTACCAAAACAGTTAATATTACTGTTTGTGGATTAGTAGGTAATATTTGTGTTATGAATTCTGTTCATAATGGTATTGCATTATGGAAAAAATTTTATAAAAATGAATATCCAAATGTAACTGTAAATTTTATATATTCATTCCCAGGAACATTATTTTTACCAAATTCTGTTTTTAATCTTACTGAAGCTGTTTATCAAGATTTAGATAAAATAGAGGAAAATATTATCGGTAATATAGAAAAAGATTTTGAAAAAGTTGTAGGCAGTATTGAATCAACAGATCGTGTAACATTAAAATTTAAAATTATTGATAAATTTTATGATATAAAATTAAAACAAACTGGTGGTAGTTATTATAATAAATATCTTAAATATAAACAAAAATATTTAAAACTTAGAAATCAATTAAATAATTAAATTTTAGATAATAATCATATACAACTCTAAAATGATATTTTAGTAAATTAAAAAAATATGATTTATAATTTATATATTGATATAAAAAATTGAAATAAATATTTTATAATTATTTATTAAATATTTATGTCAAAAGTTAAAATAAATAACTTACTTCTAAATGAAATTCAAAATTTTATAAAAAATAATAATCCTAAAGAGGGAATTTGTATATCGCCAAAGGATCATTTTACACAAATTGAAGCATTAACACTAATTAAAAATGATAAAATTAATACAATGTATTTATTTTCTGGAAGTAGTTACAGAAGTTATTATTATTATAAATCATGTAACAATCAAATATATTTAATTGAAACATATTTAGATAAAATAGATGCATATGTTGAAGAATTTTAAATTTTAAAATTTTTTGGATTAGTTAAAGAAGCATTAGCAAAATATTGTAAATATACAGCTTGTTCTTTTAAAATTTTTAAGTCAGTTATATTATCTTGTTCATGGGTTATTTTAATTTTATTCTCAATACTTTCAATTAATTTATTTATTGATTTTAAATAGTTTGTGACTTTATCAATATTTTGATCATGTGTAGCTAAAACCATCCAACCTAATTTTTCAAACATAGCTTTAGTCCATTCATGTAAACTATGAAAAGTGTGTTGCATATATTATGTATTATAAAAAAACTATATAAAAATTAATATCTTTTATTTAATGAAATGAAAATGAATGACCGCATTCTAAACATTTAACAAATGTAGTAACAGGTTCATCTCCTGCTAATACTTGTTTTTGTGAAACTTCACATCTACTTTTTTTACACTTTGAACATTTAAAAGCACTTGATGATTTTATATCATTTTTCTTGTATTCAATAATTTCTTTCTTTTTTAATAATTTTTCATATTTATCAGGATTTAATTCTTCTGGAGTTAAAAATGCTAATTTATATGCATCTTCTTCTGTTTTAACATTATCTTTATTATTACACATTGAATCAAGAATTTCATCTAATTTAGTTTCATAAATAGATTCTAATAAAAAAGGGGTATCATTTTCTTCAGAATATTCTTTACTAAATTCATAAATACCTTTTTCTGCTTTAATAGCTAACTCTTTTTTTAAAAACTTTGATAATTTTTTTATTGTTTCATTTTTTTTTTCGGATTCCATAATTATTATATTATATTATTAAATTATTTATTTTTCAAAATTTTTTAAATTAATAATTTTCTTCACTATCAGATGAGTATTCGTCTGAATCAAACTCATAATTATGTGAATCAAGACCATATTCGTTAATATCCATTATAAAGTTATTTGGATTTAATAAGTCAGTTTTTGTATTTAATAAATTTTCTTTTGTATTTAATAAATCAGTTTTTGTATTTAATAAATCAGTTTTTGTATTTAATAAGTCAGTTTTTGTATTTAATAAGTCAGTTTTTATTAAATCAGAATTCACAGCATTTAGTGTTATACTTGGTTCAACACTTTTATCAATAATAACATTTGTTTCGGTTGTAAAACCATTAATAGATGTTTTAATTTCATTTTGAATATTGTAAACACCTGAAATATCAAAATATTTATTAGTTTTCTTTTTAATAATGATTTTGTTTGCATTTAATATTTGAGATTTTGTTTTTTCTTTTTTAATTGAATTTTGCATAATATTCCAACAACCTTCAATGACCCATTTATTAAGTTTCCTAATTGATCCATTTATTCCAATAGTTTGCATTTCATTTAAAAAAGGGAACATTAATTTAATTTTGTATCTATTAGCTAATTCAGCATAGAAATCATTAGAGCTTTCAATTTTACGTGATTCTTTTTGTAATATATATGGTTCATTCCAATCAATAGGAAAAGCTTCATGATAATATTCCAAGTTATACATTCTTGGATGATATAACTTATCATTTAAACTTAAAAATCCAAAAATATTAGAGGAAATATTAATATTATAAAGATTATTCCAATAAACATTATGTGCACTGTATTTAGTTAATATTATTTTTTCATCTTCATTAAGCCAAGTACCAAATCCTCTCATTCTATATTTATTAATAATATCAATAGGATCTCTTGAACCTGAAAAATATTTATAGTCAATATTCATATAAGTTAAATGAGCAGAAATACAAGATGGTGTTAAATATACATTTTTACCATCATAATAAGATCTAACACAAGGTAAGTGAAATGATTGAATGGTTGAAAAGAAATCATTATATTTAACATTAAATAATTCTAATTTGTGTGTTATATGTGGTGATTTAATTTGATATTTGTAATTAATTAATAGATTGACCTCATTATCAGATTTTTCTTTTGTAAATCTAATTCTCCAATTTAAATTTTCAAAATCAAAATAATCAGGATAAACAAGTGAAAAATGATCAATTTCTTCTTGTGACATTTTATTTAGTCTTTCTTTTTTAAATTTTTCAAGTTCATGTATATACAATTGTTCAAAAATTTTTTTAGTTTCTGAATCTTCTAATGATTTTTTAATATTGTTTAAAATATCGTATGAACCATTACACATTTTCAATGCTTTTTCTTCAGTAACAAATAAATATGCCATTTTGTCAGAAATAAGTTTTGTATGAGAAGGTTCTGCATATTCGGGATATAGATTACAAATATTAACAACAACTTGGTTATAAAATCTTTGAACTTTTGTCATATAATCAAATATATTATCAGTTAAAAACATAATATCAACATCTGCTAATGCATAATACTCATTATAAAACCTAGCTAACTTAGTTTCTAGTGAATCAATTTTATTAAATAGACCTACAAGTGGATGTTCTCTTTGTAAACATGCAGCCATAACACTGCCACTAATTGCAATTTTATCATTTTCAAAATCAATATGATTAAATATATTATGTTCTGGATTATTTGTACAAAAAATATTTAATCTTGTTTTAAATTCATCAATATCACAAATATTATTATTAGGTAAATGATTTTCAATAAAATCAGGTACTCCACCTAAATTATTTTGTGGATTAAGATTTGTATCATTAATTAAAATTGGCATATACGGATTTAATTTTGGATTTGAAGAATTAAAAGGAAAATTTGGTAATTCAGATGCAGTATTAATATCAAAAATAAAATCATCATTTTTAGAAATATATGATTTTTTTATTGATTCATCAAAATAAAATTTCATCCATGCATAACCAATTAAATATCTAAATAATTCAGCATATTTTTCAATAGTATCTTTCATTAATCTTAATAAATATATATTATTTAATGCAAGATGACAATATCTTTTAGAAACAATTAAATTACAAAATAAAAAATATTTTTGTTTTTCATCTAAAACATCAAAAAGTGTATTAATATCATCTTTCATTATTGTTTGTTCATTAAATACTTTATATTTAAAATTACCAGAAAGAAGTATTTTACTTGGATCAATATAGTTTTTAGTTTTATGAATTTCATTTAAATAACAACCAATTTCTTGCATAACCGTTTTTGAAAGATTAAATTTTCTATTTATAAAATATTCGGTTAACTCTATTTTACATTTATAATTATATGTCCAATAATTACTATCTTCAAAATTTATTAAATTATTAATTCTCTTATAAGCTTTTACATTTTTAATATTTTCTTTAAAATATGTGTTTATTGTTATAAATTTAAATAATTCAAATAAATTGTCATCATTTTCAAATTGTGAAATATATAACAAAATATTTTCATAACTTATATTTAAAATTAATAATCCAATATTTTTTTCATTTAGTTTATAATTAAATACATTGATATCTTCTAATATTGAACTAGGTAATAATAATAATTTATTTTTTTGATTTTCATTTTTTAAAATATTAATACTAGTTTTAACTAATATTAAATTTTTTTTTATTTTGTTAAAAATATCTTTTTCAATATTATAATGATAAATTTCTTTACTAATTAATTCCTCATCTTTACAACATATTATAAAAACATTTTTATGTTCTTCATATAATTTATTTAAATCATCAGAATCGTAGTTTAATAAATTTAAGAACGGATTTACAATAAATTCAGTATTATTCATAAAATATAACTATATATCTAAAAATAATATAAATTCAATTTTTTAGTAAAAAATTAGATGAAATTATAGCTAATGAATCCAATTTTTTAGTAAAAAATTAGATGAAATTATAGCTAATGAATCCAATTTAAAATATTATTTTATAAATATTATTATATATGTGTGGTATTTTTGGAATTATTAATGTTAAGAATAATAATATTTATAAATTAATTATTAATGGATTAACACAGCTTCAAAATAGAGGTTATGATTCATGCGGTTTATCAGTCTTATATAATAATGATTTTGATGTATATAAATTTGCATCAACTAATGAAATTAATGCTATAGATAAACTTGATAAACTAATTATTGAAGAATGTCAAAATAAAATATCAAATATTGGTCTTGGGCATAATAGATGGGCTACACATGGAATAAAAAATGATATTAATGCACATCCACACTTATCAAACAATAAAAAATTTATTGTTGTTCATAATGGTATAATAGAAAATTATAATAAATTAAAAATTATGTTAATTGATAAAGGATTTACTTTTCTATCTCAAACTGATACTGAGGTAATTGTAAATTTAATAGAATATTATTATTCAATAACTGGTAACACAGAAAATGCTATAAAAAAAACAATAAATGATTTATCTGGAACATATGGGTTAATTATTCAAAGTTTATATGAACCAACAAAATTATTTTGTGTAAGAAATGGTTCTCCATTATTAGTAGGTTATGATGAAGAAATTGCAATAATTACATCAGAACAAAGTGGATTTTGTAATTTAATTAATAATTATATTATTTTAAATAATGATGATATTTGTATAATTGAAAAAATCAATGATAAAATTTCAATGATAACAAATTGTACATATTCAAAAAAAAATACACAACAAATAAATTATGAAGTAACACCATATCCATATAATCATTGGACTATAAAAGAAATATTTGATCAACCAAATACAATATTAAATTCTATAAATAATGGTGGTAGAATTAAAAATAATTCAGAAGTTAAACTTGGTGGATTAGAAAATTATAGTTGTTCTTTAAAAAATATTAAAAATTTAATATTGTTAGGGTGCGGGACATCATATTTTTCTGGATTATATGGTATGTATTATTTTAAAAATATTTGTAATTTTAATACTGTTCAAGTTTATGATGGTGCAGAATTTAATGAAAATGATATACCAAAGATTGGTGAAACAGCATTTATATTAATATCACAATCTGGTGAAACAAAAGATTTATATCATTGTATAAATATAGCAAAAAAGAATAATATAATAACTATTGGTATAATAAATGTTGTTGATTCATTACTTGCAAGGGATGTTGAGTGTGGAATATATTGTAATGCAGGAAAAGAACATGGTGTTGCATCAACAAAATCATTTACAAGTCAAGTTGTTTGTTTATGTTTAGCAGCAGTATGGTTTTCACAATTACATAATATAAATGAAAATAAACGTATTAAAATAATAAGTGATTTACACAATTTATCAAATGATATAAAAAATACAATAAATAATTGTAATGAAAAAATAAAAGAAATAAGTGATAATTTAAATTTTAATAATATGTTTTTATTGGGTAAAGGAAGTGATGAATTTATTGCAAAAGAAGGTTCATTAAAACTAAAAGAAATATCATATATACATGCAGAAGGTTACTCATCCAGTTCTTTAAAACATGGACCCTTTGCATTATTAGATCAAAATTTTCCAGTAATTATTTTTAATCTTGATCAAATACATAAAACAAAAACAATTAATTGTTATAAAGAAATAGAATCAAGAAATGCACCAATTATTTTTATAACAAATGATTATACAATTAAAAATGAAATTAATTGTGATATTATCTTTGTTTCAGAGAATAAATCTTTTGCATCATTATTAGGAATAATACCAATTCAATTATTATCTTATTATTTATCAATAAATAAAAATATAAATCCTGATAAACCAAAAAATTTAGCAAAAGTAGTTACTGTTGAATAATAAATTTTTTCTAATAGTAAATTTTAATATATTGATTATTTGATTTTCTAATATAATCTAGTTTTAACATATAATCAATTGCATCCTGTAATATTATTTTATCTAGTGTAAATAATTTAATTTCACAACTAATAAAGTTAAATAGTTCATCAAATGTTTTATCACCTTTTTTAAGTAAATGATTAATCCATGTACATGTAATATCTTTACGACTATGAATAATTAATTCATCAACAGAAATAAGTATATCTTCAGTATTTATACCATTATTACAATTATAATATGAATTAATTAAATTTATATTATTTACATTTGTTGATAATGATAATATATTATTATTATTATTAAGTAAACCAGAAATAACTAATGATTTGATAATATCATTTAAATAGTCTGATTGATAATTACTTAGTAATTTATTTGTTAAAATATCTTTGATATTCATGTTATCATTAGAATTAAATAGTTCTAAAACTAATAATTGTATTGGTAGCATTTTAAGGATATAATTATTATATTCAACTTCTACTTCACCATATTGTAACAACCATAGTATTTTTTTTTTATCATTTATAACTTTTTTATAAAATTCATTATAGTTTTCAATAAAATTTAATAAACCATTTGAATAATTTATTTCATAATCAAATTTATCAAGAAAACCATTATTATAGTTAATATTCCATGAATCATAAGATGTAGTTATCATTGTTGTTGTAAATGATTGAGGTCCAACCATAATTAAATATTTTGATGAATCAATATAATCATTAATGCATTTATTAATTTTTTTAACTTCTTTTTCACCAAATACTTTAACTAATGTGTTATATAATATTTTTTCTGCATTAATTGATGTTTTAGTTGATAGTAATCTTTTAATTAATTCATTATGATATTTTTGTATAAAAACATCTTTTTCTTTTAAATTTCCTAATAATAAGAATAATCTATTTAATAATTCAATATTATTATTTATGTTATTATTAATAAATTTAATTATATTTTTATTAATTTTTTCATTATTAAATAATAAAAATAATTGATTTTCAGCAATTTTATAATCATTTAACAAAATAATTAGTTTTATAATTTTAAAACTATCATCATTATTATCAGATATTTGTTTTACTCTTTTTTGTATTTTTATAGCAATATCATTTTTAATTGTATTAATATTTTCACCAAAAGACAAAACTGAACGTATATTTTTCCAAAAAAATTCAATAAATATATAAAAGTCATCAAAATTATTTTCTGTTGTTATAAATGTTTTTATTTTATCCATATAAATTTCAATTATTGGTTCTATTATATGTTCTGTATCTTCTTTGATAAAACTATATGTGCTTTTAATACTTGAAATGTAATTAGTTATTAGTTTAATTTCATATAATTGTTTAATAGAAATCATTTCTTTTATTTCTGGAATATTATTTTTAATTATTATTCCAACTAATTTTAAAAACCAAATATAATTTTCAGTATTATAATGATTAATAATTTTAATATTATTTATTAATGTTTTTATTTCCGAGTTTATATTATTTGATAAACATGATAATTCATTTTCAATAAAATTTATAATAATTTGATCAGAAATTATTGTATTATGAAACAAATTGTAATATTCTGATTTATTAATTCTAAAAATATTATTAAGATATGATATTTTATGAATATAATTTTGAATTAATTTATTTAGTCCTTTTTCAATACTAAAATCATCTCTTTTGATTGCATTTTTAACATTTACTTTTAATTTTTTCAAATGATTTTTAAAAATCACCAAAATTTGATTATCCATATTTTCATAAGTATTATTTACACATATTTGATATAAATAATCAGGATGAACAATACTTATTTCAGATTCTAAATAATTTTCAACAAAGTTAATTACTTGTGATTTATAATCATAATCAATTTCTTTATCAATATTATGGATTATGTTAAATTTGTTATTTAAGAATAAAGTCATAATAATCATATTATCAATATAAATTAATAATATATCAATTTTTTTAAAATATATATGGATTATATCTTGGAGTATCATAGTTAAATAATTTAACAATAAATTTACCATTTTGTTCATTCATACCAGGTACAACTACTTCATCACCATCTTCTAATTCCCTTTGATTTTTTGATTGTATTGGTATTTTATTTACATATCCTTCTTTTTCACTTCTAACATAATATTCCCATTGTGTTGATCTAGGAAATGTTGGTCTACCAAATAGTTGTAATATTTTTTCATCGGATTTCCTTGTTACCATACCTAATTGTTGATAATTTTCAGGATAACCACGTGTTGGATAGTTTATCAAGTTATTTGCAACTAATGGATAAGGATATTGATATGTTTGAATACGTCTTTCTGGAGCAACTAATGGATCATATAAAATACTTCTATCTCTATTTTCTAAATATCTAAATAATGGTAATCTTGAATAATAATTAGGGAATCTACCATAATATATATCCCTCCAATTGTATAGATTCGGTGAAAAATGTTCCTTTTTATTTTTAGTTTCAGGAGTTAATAATATTAGTATTGAAAATATTAGTACTAAAGCAATCATATTTAAACATTTATTAGTCATAATATGAATACTTAGATATTTTATATTATTTAATTAAATAATATATTGTATTAAATTTTGTTTGTTCTTTGTTTAAATTTATTCTTAACGGTTTAATAAATGAAAATAAATCTTTTATTAAATATGATGATAATGCCAAATGAATATCAAGTTCAATTGAATCTTCTATTGTTATTCTTGAATTTAATAATTGTGATTTAATATAATAATGATCATATGAATTACTTTGTGGTTCTAATTTTAAAGCGTAATCTAATAACTTTCTGGATATAATTGTATCATTTGAATTTAGAAAAGGTAATAACCATGCCCATAACCATACATTTGTTTGGTTATCAAATAAACCTAATATTTCATAATTACAATCTAATAAAATATTTTCATCTTTATCAATTAAAGATATTTGATTGTCTTCACCTGAAAAAATAATTTTTGTATTTTCAATATATTTTTTATTTTTATCATTTTGACTATCATAATATTCCAATGATTTTTTTATTAAATCGCTAAAGTCCATTATTAATAACTTATATATTTATTTTTAGTAAAACAAATATTAATTTTATATTTTGATATCAACATCACAATCGCTATCATATTCATCATCTATTTTTTCTATTAATTTTATGTTTTTTAATGATTCAAGTTTTTTTTTATCAGATTTATTATAAATAGCTAGCTTGATAGCATCCATTTTATATGCTTTATAATTATCATATACACGATTATTTTCTGGATCTGTATACTTTGTATCATTATCATTAAGTTTATTTAAAAATTTTTCAATTCTATCTGCATATTTATCATTTAATTTATCTTTATTTTTTTCATATGAAAAATATATTTCATTAATATGTGTATTAATTAATTCATTTAACATTTTATGTTTTTTAACAGTAATAAATTTTATTCCATTAAATATATATGAAATATCATCTTTTAAATTTGTTATAAAAATATTACTATATGATGGGATTTTCTCGTTAAAATGTGTTTTATTTATACCTTCTTCTAGAGACAAATATTGTTTATTTAAAATAGAAAGTATTTCTTGATTGTTAAATATTTTCTCATAACAAACATTACCAAATTTAACATAAGTATTATTAATTATATTTCCATTAACAATATTACCATTATTAATATTTTCAACATAATTATTAAATTTTTCAAGTGTTTTATGATGTACTCTTCCTTTTATTTTAATAATTTCAGCAATTTGTTGTTGTAAATCATTAATTGTTTCTTCTAGTTTATCTATTTTATCTTGACTATTTAATAAATTTTTACATTTTTGTTCATGCTTCCATCTATATTGTCTCATTAAAAAAGATTTATTACAATTACTACAATAATATAGTTTATTTTCTTTAGTATTACATTTTATTACGTTAGTATTACGCTCGGTATTACATTTTATTACGTTAGTATTACATTTTATTATATTATTATTATGAAATTTTTTGTTGTGGTTACATAAGCTACTACGACTAGAATAATGTTTACTACAAATATTACATCTAAATTCACTTTTATAATTCACTTTTTCACTCATTATATATATAAAAAGATTTTATTCTTATATTATTTTTAAAAAGTGAAAAAAGTGAATTCACTTTTATTATACTTGGAGAGAGAGAGAGCGGTATAATATAAATAAATATTTTAATTAATTTTTTTATAAAAATCAATAACTTTAGGATTAGCTTTTATTCTTTTAAATTTAATATTTTTAATAAATAATCCATCTAATGTTTTAACCCGTGATAGTGTTACATATGCTTGTCCAAATTCAAATATACTATTACCAATATCAGTATAAACATAATCTAATGTAGCACCTTGTGCACGATGTATTGTAATAGCCCATGCTAAAATTAATGGTAATTGTTTTTTAGTAATATTTGGTTCTTTTTTATCTTTTGTATCATTTAATGACCAGCTGAATTCAACAATTTTTTTTATTATACCATTACTAAATTGAACAATTGGATATTCATCTTCAAATTTTATTATTTTACCAACACTTCCATTTGCTAAATTATCATCAAGACCATTAACAGTTAACATTACTTGGGTATCAATAGTTAATTCAATTTCATCATTAATATCAACAACTTTATTAATCATATCTTCATATTGCTGTTTAAATTCATTTTTAATATTTTGATAATCAAATGTTGACTTGAAAACATATGTTTTATTATTTTGTTTTAATAAATTTATTTTTTGAGTGTTATATGTTTTAACCATATCTCTTCTTGAATATAAATGGGTTGGTTCAATTAATAATGTTTCTGTATTTTTATTAATACACATTCTTAGTGTTGATTTAACTTCATCATCAATAATACCTAATCTAATTTTATTTAAAACATTTTGAAATATTTTATCATCTTGTCTTATAATTTCAGTGAAATAAAATATTTTATCAATTAAATTTGACCATGATTTTGATTCAAAACAAAAATTTTCACAAGATACAGGAGGTAGTTGTAAAAAATCTCCACTTAGTATTAGTTGAATACCACCAAAATTTTTATCTATTTTCCTAACTTTTCTTGCAATTAATTCTAACTTATCTAATAAATCAGGTTCTAACATTGATATTTCATCAATAATTAATACTCTTGTTGTCAACCATCTTTTTTTAAGTTTTTGATTTTTTAAAATTTTTTCAACATAAAAATCTTCGGATTTATCACCTAATCCAATACCGGCATAACTATGTAATGTTGTACCATTAATTAATAATGAAGAAATACCAGTAGTACTTGTAACAAATGTTTCATCATTATTCATATCTTCTAAAAATTTTTTTATTAAAAAAGATTTTCCTGTGCCACCAGGACCAGTTAAAAAGATATTTAATCCATTTTTCATAGAATTTAATGCTTCTTCTTGTTTTTTAGTTAAATTCATAAATTATACAATTACTAAAGAAACTAAAATAATATCAATTTTTATAATAATATACTAATATTAGTGTATTATAATAAACTTGAATTTCTAAATGCTTAAAAAAGCAAATGAAAAGTAGATATAAGAGTAATATTAATATACAACTTTCGTTATATATTAATGGAGTATCATTTTATATAAATCTGATATCATACGGGTATTTCTAAATTATTTAAAAAATAATATGAAAAGGCTTCTTTTGTTAAGATATGATTTTCATCATATAATAACGTATATGTTCACGATGGGGTTCGAACCCACGACCTTCGGTACATAAGACCGACGCTCTAACCAACTGAGCTACACGAACTATATAGTAATAACTACTGAATTACTATAATAATATAATGAAATATGTTTTTAAATATTTTATTAATCAATTTTTTTATTTAATGAATATTTTTATAAATAGCTTCAACTTTATCAAATGGATCAACATCATTATATATAGGTGTAATATCTTTAGATTTTTTATTTATACAATTATCACAATTATTACATAAGTTATTTAAATTTTGACCAAAATAATTTAATATATATTTACGTCTACAATCAGGTGTTTTAAAAAAGTAGCAAACTTGTTGTAAATTGGTTAATCTTGTATTTAATAGTTTTGGATTTTTTATTTCTCTAGTTAACATTGATTTAGTTCTCATAAAATTTGACATATCAAAATATAAAACTGTTTCACATGGGTTACCATCTCTACCACCTCTACCTATTTGTTGATAATATTCTTCAATAGATGATGGACAACCAAATATAATAACACACCTAACTACTTGATCAATACCCATACCAAATGCAATTGTTGAAATAATAACTTTAACATTACCATCACTAAAATCAGATTGTACTTTTTCTCTTACTTTTTTACTTAAACCTGCATGATATGATACAGAACATTTTTTTATATTAAAATTAATTTCTTTTGATAATTCTTCAGTTTCTACCCTACTATTAACATATATAATTATTTTATCATTTTGATATTTTCCAATATAATCTTTAACTATTAACCATTTTTCAACATTTTTATAAATATATTCACCATCTTTATTTTTCATAGGATATCCATTTTTATTATATTTTTGTTCTTTATCCATTTCTTTACACTTTATTAATAAATTAGGTCTATCAAAACTAGCACTAACAATAACTGGTTTGTTAAGTTTTAATAATTCTTGTATTTCATTAATAACTTGTTTTTTTGCTGTTGCAGTTAATGCCAAAATGGGTATTTGTGGAAATTCATCACGAATAAATTTTAATTTCAAATAATTTGGTCTAAAATCATGACCCCAACTACTTATACAATGACTTTCATCCACTGCAATAAATCCTAATAAATTTTTTTCAACTAATGCTCGTGCTAAATCTAAACCATCACCTTCAACTAAAAATTCTGGACTCATATAAACTATTTTGATCTCACCATCAATAATTTTAAAAATTTCTTCTTGTTTATTTACATTATTACAATGTAGTGTAGAAACATTAATACCTACTTTTTCTAAATTATCTTTTTGATCTTCCATTAAAGAAATTAATGGACAAATAATAAACATAGTTTTTTTAGTTAATAGAGGTGGTAATATATATGTCATTGATTTACCATAACCAGTTGGTAGTAAGCCTATAACATCATAACCATTTAAAAAAGAATTTATAACTTCAATTTGTTTATCTTTTAAATCATTAAATTTAAAATGTTTTTTTAATATTTTTTTTGCTTTATCTGTCCATAACATAATTAATATGATTATGTATTATTATAAATTAAATTCATTTTTTTGATTTAAACATTGAATAAATATCATTTGTTGCTTCAATACCACCCATAACAGCACCATATCCTTTATTTGTTCTAATAAAATATAAATTTATTGAAGCAATTATTAATAATATAATAACAATACAAACTAAAATTAAAACACCATTTGCAGGATGTACAAATGATTGTATATAATTTCTAGGATTTTTTTCTTCAAAATAAGTCTTGTTTGATCCAATATTTGGTGGTTTTTTAGGATCAATTATTGGATATGGTATTTTATATTCATTATTTTTATTATCAACATATTCATTAACATAAAAACAATCTGGTTCAGGTGCATTTAAACTACAATCTTGATTTGTAGGTGCATTATTACTAAAATGTTTAAAAGTAGTTTTTGCATTAGTTGATAATGTATAATTTTTTCCTAAAGCATAAATATAACAATAACTTAAAGCTAAACAACAACAACATAAAATAATTAAAAAAAAAGTATTTTTAATTGTACTATATAGTTGTAATCCAGAACTTACTTCTTCCATTATAAAATAATATAAAATAATTTAAAATAAAATATTTTTTTTAATTAATCACTATCTGAATCATCATCTTCAGATTCTTCTATACATTTTTTTTTAGAAGTTGTTATTTTTTTTTTTGGTAAATCATCATCACTATCAGAACTATCACTATCTTCAGTATCATTTTCTAAAATCTTGGATGAAATTGTACCTTTTCCAATAGCATTAGTGTTATTAGATTTTTGTTCAATTAAATTATCAACTTTGGGTTGATAATTTTCAAGAATTTTACACATTTCAGTAACAAAAGAATTTTTTTCTTCTTCAAGTTTATCACGTTGAGAATTTAATTCTTCAATTTTCTTTGAAAGTTCATGCCACTTAGTTTTTAATTTAATGAATTCTGGATTTGAAATAGCAGAAACTTTTTGTTGTGTTACTTGTATTTTTTCATTTTCACTATCTGAATCATCTTTTAATACAACTTCTTTTTTAGTTTTACTCTTGGTTTTAGTTTCTTTAACCTTGTTATCCATATCTTTTTTGTTATCCATATCTTTTTTGTTATCAGTATCTTTTTTGTTATCAGTATCTTTTTTGTTATTAGTATCTTTTTTACTTTCTTTAATTTCAGATTCATTTACTTTTTTAGTTTTACCTTTAGTTTTTGCTTCTTTAATAGGTAGTTCATCTTTTTTAGTTTCGAGATCAGCTTTTTTAGTTTCAAGATCAGCTTTTTTAGTTTCGAGATCAGCTTTTTTAGTTTCGAGATCAGCTTTTTTAGTTTCGAGATCAGCTTTTTTAGTTTCAGGTTTTTTACTTTTTGTTTCAGTTTTTTTACCTTTACTTTCTTTTATAACAGTTTCATCTTTAACTTCCTTGGTATTTTTAGGCATAAATAATAAGGATTGATGTCAATTAAAAAAGTTATCAATTTTTTCTATTTGGAAATAAAAAATTTATATAAATAGTTTATAATAATAAAAAGTACTAATTTAATGAAAACAATTGTATAATAACTATATCTATGTTGTACTAAATATGTATTTAATTCATAATTATTAACAATTAAAAATATAATTGCAAATATAAATAAATTATAATAATTACTTTGTTGTTTTTTATTTCTATTTTTTTTACTTTTTTTTATACTTTGTTTTTTTATTATATTTTGTGGAATATTTTCAGATTTTACTTTTTGTTGTAATTCATTATATAAATTTTTTCTTATAACGTTATATGGTTTTTCGTCATCTAATTCTGTTTTTTTTTTCCTTAATTTATCAATAGAAGTACTCATATCAGTTTCTTCAAAATCAAACTCTTCCATTATATATTGATTAGATTTTTTATGTTTAATTTAAATATTTTTTACGGGCTTTTTCTAAAATTCTATATTTATTTTTTATTTTGTCTCTTCCATAAATATCTTTTTCATCAATTAACCATTCACTTGGAGGTTCATATGGAAAATTTAGATTATTAGAAAGTTTAATAATTGTATTAACCTCATTTAATGATAAACTTCCTCTATATTCATCACTAATCATCGTAAACCATAAACATTTATATATAGGTTTATTCAATATTTTTCCGCAAACATAACTATTAACACCATCAAGTTTTTCATACCATATATTTATATTATGTTTTAGAAATGGTGATTCAAATTTTAAATATATATCATCAAAAAACTCTTTTGCATAATCTTCTAAATTACCAATAACTTCAATTTCCTTCCATTCGCCATCATAAATAACTACTTTTGTTTTAATTCTATTTTCCAAAATAAACTTTATATCTATTTTATTAATATCAACAAATAAATTATTTTCATTATCAACAGGTAAATATGTTTTAAAAATAATTGCGTTACCATAAATAGTTTCACCATTTCTAATTAATAAACTAGCTAAATCATTTTTATATTTATCTTCTTTTTTAACATTATTAATATAAACCATTTCAAATATATATTCTGGAAATTCTGCTATTATTTGTGTTTCTATCATTGCATCTGAATTTTCATTATGTGTGTTAACATCTAATGCATCTATAACATTATTTAAAAAATTCTCTGAATTAGTATTATTTGTACTGTAAATATCTAATCCTAAAATATTATCTAAATAATTAGGTTCTGACCATTTGAATGATTCAAGATTATTTATATTGATTAAAATAAAATTAAAATCATTTTTATTTTCAAAATTTAATTCTTTACCATCAGTTGCTATACTGTTTTTTAAATTTTTAATAATTTCTTCTTCCATAATACTTATATTAATTGTATCTTTTTATATTACTTTAATTATATAGCTAAATAATCATAAACATTAGTTATTTTTTCTGCATGTTTAACTTTAACAGGAGTATTAGTAAAATATTTATTTATATTATTTTCATATGGTAAAAAATTATCTTTATCAACATAATATAAAAATCTTTTTTTTTTTAGTTTATTCAAACTATTTTCTTTTATTTCTTTTAAAGAAATAGTTGGTGTATCATTTTCAGTAGAAATTATTTTTTCTACTTCATCTTCTTTCAAATCAAAAGAATCAATTAATGCAAATTCTTTTTCACTATATGCTATAATTGGTGTATTTTGTGGATAAATTTTAGAGTCTACATTATAGGGATCTCTTAAACATATCCACAAACCATTATTGTTTTTAATATTAGATGTTGTTTTTAATATATTAACAATCTCATCAAATGATTTGCTAATATAATTTATTTTTATATAAGAGTTAATTATATTTTCTTTTTTTTTTTTAATATTTTCAAAATTTATATATTCTAATGGATAAAGACCATTTATAATATTTTGTTTATTTAGGTTTAAATTATTTTCAATAGTAAGTTTAACATCTTCAATCAAATTAACATTAATAATAAAATTATTTGATGTATTTAAATTAATTTTTTTTGATATATTTTTATAGTGATAATTTAACCCAATCAAAATATTTTTTTTACTTTTTGAAGATGCTGAAATAATATTTTCAATAAATTGTGTTTCCCAAAATTGTGTTATTTGTTTATCAATTTCTTTAAATTTATCATTTTTACTATTTTTTAATTTTTCATATTTTAAATATAATTTATCAAGTCTATCATCAGAAATAACAATATTGTTGATTTTATCTAAGTCTATAATATTAAAATCTGATTGAAATTCATCAATAAATTTTTTTTTATCTTTATTATTTAAATTAACAATATGACAAATATAATTAAAATTTTCCATTTTTTTTTATTATAATTATATATAAATAAATGTCTAAAATATTATCATTTCAAAACTCATTTTATAGTTTAAACAATAATTATCCAACTAATTCTATACTAATCAATAATAGATTATCAACAGTACCAATGCCAATTTCTACAACAAAAATATCAAATTATAATTTATCAAACGATAGTTTTGATAATTTATATTGTTTCGATCTAAAAATTACAACAAAAAATGATAATCAAGATAAAAAAACTTTTTTATGTTATAATACAAAAGAGTATGCTAATCTAATAAAAACATCACATAAAATTGAATTTGATAATTTAGATAAATACGAAATTAATGTTAATCACGGTGATATTTCATATAAATTAAAAGGAGAAATAAATAATAATATGTCAAGCTACGTTGATAAAAATGATAATATATTTATTGAATTTAGTCAAGATGCATTTGGTCATACAGATTGTACATGTTACTTCTTAAAGAAAAATATTGATTGTTTATGTATTTCCCCACCAAATTAAGAAAAAATATATAGTTTATATTATTAACATAATGACAGAAGTTTATACAACTAGTAGTCAAAGTAAATATACATATAAATTAAATGAACCAGAAAATCAAATGTTTGTTTTTGAAATTGTTTTAAAAAAATTTAATCAGAAGAATAAAATCATTCGTAAAATAAAAAAAAATAAAAAAGGGAATATAATATCAGCAAATGATAATATTTTATTTGATGAAGTTAAAGAATTAACATTAACAGCAATTGACGTTAATAATCCAACTCAAGAAATAATTATTAATATTAATTTAGATCATGGAAAAAAATATTGCACATTTATTAATGAAAATATTTATGTTGAAATTTTTACTAACAGTAACTTTTTAGAATGTAATTATAATTTTATAAATTAAAAATATATTGGTTTAAAAATAAATTAATATATTTTTATATTAAATGGCTGATATAAATGAAGCTTTTAATTGTTTTAATACAATTGATAAAAATTATCAAAATATTGATTATTTTTTTACTCAAAGAAATATGAAAGAAAATCATGAGTATTTAGATAAAAATATGAATAGGAAAAATAAAAAAGTATCTATTGTTTATAATTTTTTAGCAATTAATATTCCAATTACTAATGAAAAAAAAGATTTTGTTATTGGTTTTGAAATTTTTGGTGATTCTGGATACCATTATAAAGGTACATTAACATCATTTAATAATATTGTTCCAAGTATTATGATTCCATTAAAAGGGGATAAAAAAGTTTTTATCCATGCAGAATGTAAAGAGACCAATGATGATATCGTTACAAATAAACATTATATGTGTTTTATTGATGTTCCTAAACGTTTTCAATCTATTGATGAAAATTTAATAAATTTAGATGATGTTGAAAATAATACAAATAGTGAAAATAAAGTTGTTTAAAATAATTATAATTTAATATTTTTATTTTTATCTAAAAGTTTATCAAACAATTTTATATAATAATCGGTTACATCATTCAATACATCAATTAATTCACCTCCTTTATTTAATTCATAATGTATTAATACTTTATCTTCTAATAAATGTGGAATATTATAACCAGCAAATTTAATATCTTTATGTTGTTGCATACCATGAGATATTAAATTTCCCATAGTGTTATCTTCATTAATTATCAATAATTCGCCTTTTGTTTTTTTATCATCAATATCAATTGTAATTGTTTTAAATATATTTTTAAGTTTATCAATAATATTTATTAATGCAATATGAATTATTTTTTTTTCTGTCATACTACCTCTTGATTCTAGAACAAATTGATAATCATTTTCTTTTATTTCTTTATAAAAACAAACTGATGCTACAGAATAAATAGAATTTTGTTGTTCAGTACCTATACTAGTTATAACAGAAAATGTTATGGTTTGATTTGGTTGTAATTTAACAATTGGTATTGGATTTTTATAAGGAGAATCTATTTTTTTTTCAGCATAATAAAATTTAGCATGATCAGTTGTTACTGTCATTATATCTTTATCATTTGATTTATAATCAACAAACATTGTTAATTGTTTTAAAGTTGAGGTATTTAAATTTTGAGCTTCAGGATTTAAATCAATATCATCATTTATATTTTCTTCTTCATATATTGTTTCTTCAATTATTGATTTTTTTTTTGGAACAAAAATTTCAACATTATTTTCAATACCCCATACTGGAATATTAGTAATTCTTAATTTTAAGTAATTATTATTAAAAATTGTATTATTTTTTTTAAAATTAAATTCTGTAAATGCATAATTTGGTATATGTGATAAAATTGTTCTTCTTAAAGTATTTAATACAACATAATCAATATTTGGACCTTTAATATCTATTTCTAATCTTGTATTACCATATGTTTTATCATAACTTGCAACATTATAGTCTATATTTTGAATTTTGTTCATTATATTATATATTTAGTATTATTTTTTTTTTAATTCAATTTTTTTAAATTTTAATTTTAATATAAGTATATATATAATGATTTATCAAATTATACTTATATTTATTATTGTGTTTATTTATGATCAAATAAAAACTTTATTTTTTGATAAAGAAACATTTCAAACTACAATAACAGGTTATCAAGCAGATATTGAAGCTATAAGAAATTTATCAAGTATTGCTACACAATTAACTACTAATAATAAGTTAACTATGCCTGGTTCATTAACAATCACTAATAAATTAGCAACTAATAATTTAGATCCAAATAATATGCCTGATGGTTGGGGAGGTGGTATAAGAACATATGATCTATATAGTAGTGCAACAATAGCATGTGGACCTGATGGTAAAGAAATAAAATCATATTTAAATAGTTCAGGTGATGGATATTTTGCAAGAAATGTAACAATTAATGGTAATTTAAAAGTTAATGGTGGTATAAATACTGTTAATGGATTAGCAACTACAGCATATGGTTCTGGATGGAGTTCTATTTTTTATAAATTACCAACAAATTTTTCTGGTTTTTTCCAAGTATTTGTTCAAGGATATGATAATAAATATCTATTTGCTACGGGTTTTTGGATACCAAATGCCACTATGGCACTCGCACCAAAACAAGATACTAATGTTGTTAATAATTGGACTTTAAAAGTTGATTGGGAAAATAATGGTGGTACTATGGGAAATCCAGTAATTTATTTAAAATCTAGTAGTGGCGGAGATAGAATATGGTATTCTGTTATTACTTATCCAACACCCAATCATGAAGGAAAATAATTTGTTACTTTAATAAAAATAAATATATATAAGTAAAATTTATTTTTTTATACTCTTAAAATTATATGTCACAAACCATTTACTGTTATTTATCTAAAAAATATTAGAGTAAATCCATTGTTTTATATTATGAGTTTATTATTTTTTTTATATTTTAATTTGTTAGGGTGTATGCTTTATAATATTCTTAAACTATATAAAAAATATTTTCATATTTATTTGTATATGACTTTATTATATAGACTGATTCCTTTACGAACTTTAAGAAGAACAAAAGGAGTAAAATTTGATGAAATAGTTCCTTCAGATATTCCGAAAATAGATGGTATTGATAGAGTAATACACGGTCCAAATAGTATCTCTCCAGGACCAGTTAATAATATAAAAAGACCTTGGTATATGCATTCTGGACAGGATGATAATTTATTAGTACTGCAAGGTGAAAGATACATTGATATTTATGAGCCTAAAACAATGAAATCCGCATCTTTTATTGTAAGCCCTGATAAAATTTATAAAAATGATAAACTTTATTATGATGGTCCAGCAATGATTGTTTGGTCTGCAGGTGTTTATCATCGTATAATCAGCGGAAATACAGGTAGCATTAGTTTAAATTTTGCTACACGTACAAAAGATTTTAATTTAGATGATAATTTTAATATATATGATTTGAATAAATATACAGGTGAATCAAAATTATTAAGAAAAGGTCTTGAAGATCAACCCGATATTAATTATAAATATCCTAATGCAGAAATAAAGAAATTAGTAAAAGGTGATGAAAACAATAAAATTTAATACATAATTTATATCAATTTGCTTTTTATCAAAAATAAATTCTCGATTCATATTATATAAACCCATTTTTTGGGTGATATGATAACATAGTATTATCTATTATGATTAATATTATATTAAATATATTAATAAAAAAATTGAAAAAAAAAAAATATATGGATCATATAGAAAATTTATTATGGTTGAGTGAAATATCATTCAGCTTGTTTATGAAAGTCTTTAATGAAGTTATTATTATTAGGAATGTTACTTGGGTATCAGCCCCCATAATATAGGATATTAACCTATATAGTTAGCTTGACATAACATTTTGAAAGTTTTGAAATAATTTTAGATCAATAGTTTATGAGTTGATTGAGGAATAACTCGATCAGAATTAATAAATACCAGTCAGAAATGGCAAACGGTGCAGACAAGTCGTGTCTGTCAAATTAGAGTCCTTACCGGAGCATAATGGTAAGGCTATTAACTTGGTTTTCTTCAACTGATTTTACACGGGTTAGCATCCGCATGAATGTTGAAGTTTTGTTATTTGGCGCACTGAAAACGTTAGAGGGATAAGGAACCCTTAGAAGCGGCCCACGTCTCCAGAAGGAGTGCCTCGTGAAAGAAATTATACATGGCAATAATTGAAGTATCGTCTGATCGTACGTGCTTCTCCCTCGGCAGAGGTAAAAATACAGATTGCTCAAACCAACACCAACGATTTATCTGATATCGAAAATCAGATCGATGTTTCCGATGATGAACAGGAAAATAGCGGTTATGATGACTGTTGGGGTGGCTACAGTGATGACTACTATGGTGGTTATGACGACTACGAAAGTGGTTACGGCAGAACAAACTCTGTTTACCAAAGTACAGCTACAGATCCTATCGCTACATTAAGCGATAGGATTCTGCCTGGAAATGTTATCAAGTTGTGTTTGAGATGGCTGCAGGCGTTCGCAGAGCTTCCCAATGTCCTCGAAGCCATCGCCATTCTTTCCGAGTGGCAGAAGGTTGAACCATCAACTTGTTCTTTCATGTCAGAACGATTCCACCCTGCGATCAACGCAAGTTGGATTACCCCTTCTGATGTCAGAGATGCAGATTGGTTGAAGAGGAAGTGCAGCTTGTCTGCATCTCTTCCACACCAGTTGGTTTCACCTGACGACGCCAACGCACTTTTTGCATTCATCGAGGAATCGAAGAGTGCATTGGGAGTAACTGGCGTCAAGGGCTTTGTCTTGACTTCCAACAAGTCTGCAGAGAGGAAAGCTCAACTAAAGGCGTCGGAATACGCTTCTTACTTGAGCCGAAAACGTGATCCCAAGAAAGTAACTGTCCCTAAAAGTAGAAAGACTTGCAGAGCAGACCTACTTCTTGACAAGGACAAACGATCATCTGGGTTGTCATACCATCCTGATTTCAAGAGAGCTTTGAAAGCACTTGCGAAATGGATTGGTAGAACCCATTTGTGGTTTGGTCCTTGGATCACGGCACGATCTTTGCAGATTGCGAAGTCTAGCCTGACTTCTTCTTGCATTGTTGCAGTAGCCGAGAACCTTTCTGGATCAGTTGAAGCTTTCCAAAATGAATTCCCATTAACGTCAGTCTTCATGGCTTTGGCAGTTAGTGAGTTTTCAACAAGGAAGGAATTCACCCTTGAATCCCAGAGACAAGGAGCGCTCAACGCGCATCTTGAAGCCCTTCTCGCTTTGGTGACAGCACATGAACCACGTGGACTCAGCGCAGTAGCACTTGTGCTACCTTTACCAGAGATCTACACTAAGATCCCGAAAGAAGATGTGGATACCATCTACTCTTCTTGGATGAAATGGGCTTCTCTTTTTGGGAAGTTCCTTGATATCCAATGGGATCGAGGTGTGTGGAAGTGTGCGCGCAGGAAGATGAGGGTACCTCCTTCTTACAGGAAACGTCACTTTGGCTATTCCGGAAAACCAGTCAATAGCAGCGGTTACAACGCTGTTGTCGATGGGTGGAATAACATGGTCCAATGTATTCGTGTAGCAGTCTCTGTTGGAGGAATTAGTGGTGCGCCACTTTTCCTTAAGGGGATGCAACTTATTGCCGACGATCAGTTCAAGTGGGGTCAAGCTGCAGGAAAGGAGTGTCACCCGGATGTTCTTGTTTTCGATGCCATTACTCGTCAAGGAATTGTTCCTTGGTGGGTGGTGACAAAGCCTGATGAAATCGACACAATGAAAGTAATTACAAGTTTGTCTCAAGCTTGTACAACTGCTGGAGTGCCGTTGGAGTCATGGCTTGGATTACCCAAGATGAGAACAGAAGAAGTCAAGCATCATGTTGACATGATTTGTGGGTGTTCAGTACCTGCAATGTCTGTCGAGTGTGCGGACTTTCTGAGGTCATTGGGAATCTTCGGAGCCGGGGATTGGACTGGTAAGTAATCACTTAGTAGTTACATGTGGGACTAGGAAGTGATTGAGTATGTATATGTTAGTTCCAAAAAAAATATTATTTTAGATATTTGTTAATTACATGGTATTAGATATTAGTTAAACAAGTGTTATTTTTTAAAATATATTTTATTATTGATTCTATTATAAAAATAAATACATATGAGTAACAATATGTTACAAAAATAAAAATATTAAACTAATAATATAGTATATAAAAAAAATTGAAAAAAATAGTGTATGTTACCTGTAATTATTAAAATTTGTGTTCAGATAATGGAATTGACTTCAAAGTATCTGATTTGCTAATAATTAATACTTGTGATAGAGATAGGTTTTATTACCTATATTGCTTCTGTTTTATACTGAAGTAAAAGTCTCCTCGTGGTTGTGCTTAATTGTACTACTACGATCAATAGGAAACAATCACACGAAGTTGATTCAAAGAGAGGTTACACGACATGCTAATATTTTAGCTTCAATCATTGAGACAGTGTTTTTAATACTGTTATCTGTTCACTTACAGATAATTCTACGTCTTAATTGACTCATTAGAGAATATGATTGACTCTTTTTTCATAAGATATAAAATGGACTTGATATGCTAAATTGAAAACCATGGTGACTGAGATTTCTATGTTTAACAACTTGAAATGTAACAAAGACTTAATTGTATCTGTTAAATTCTTAACTAGTTTAATTACTAGTTCATTAAAGAATATCACCTTTATTTTATGACATCATTCTGAACACTACAAAAAATAATAAAAGAAATAACGATTCGTATTATATAAATCAATTTTAATTTATATAATCCAAATATAAAACCATTCTTTGTTTATGGCACCATATGATTGCATACTCTTATAAATAATATTAATTATTATGATATCACATAGTAGTTATAAAAGGAATATACTAATAATGAAAATAATATTAATTTTAAATATCGAAATAGTCTTTTAACATTAAATGATGAGGATAAGTATATTCAAAGTTTCATATTTATTTTAACAGATGATATTACAAATTATATTGATAATGTATAATCGGTTTTCTATTATTTTTAGTATATAAGACTGAATAAAATTTGAAAACACTTTAATATTATCAAAAATTTTTTGTATCGACAATTTGATTATAATACTCAATTATTTTTTCTATAATATTCTTTTCAATTGGATAAGTAAAAATACAATCATCTTCATTTTTATTAAATACAATAAACACTTAAAAATCTGTAATTTTTATATTAAATGCTAATTCTTTAAATTTAACTACTATACTAAATATTGTATATGTATCATATTTCTTTCAATTAATTTTAATAAAGGATGTAAAAAATTCTTTTATCATTTAGTCCAGAATCAGTTTTTAAATTAAAATCATTTTAAATCATATACCAAATATATTTATTGTTGTGATATAAAAATACATATTTGTAAAATATTATAAAGAAAACATATTTTATCCTGATCAAAAACTAAATAAAGATTACATAAAGTAAAAAATAGTTTATTTTATCTACTAAAAAGAATGTGGTAATAGGTTTTTGATTAGATTTTTAGATGAAAATGATTAGTGTAATACATACAAATGATTAGTATAATACATACAAATGATTATTTATTTCTAATATTGATATATGAATAATAAATTAAAATTATTTATTTATAGAAAATCAGAATTAATTAGACAAAATAAAACACAATTACGTAATTTTTTATCTGATCAAATAGGTGGTGGTAAAAAACTAAAAGTAATATATAATGACTATGAATATATATTTAATGAAGCAATTGATAAAAATTATTATGTTTTATATTCAAAAGATGAATTTGAATGTGTTGCAATTATAATTGATAAAGAAAATAAAATAGCAGAAATTCATGGTATTGGTAATTATACATCGTGTTTAGATAATATTAATATTAATGTAGGTTCTACTCTACTTAAAATAACACTAAAACTGATAAAAAAATATAAAGATAAATTTAATATTAAAAAAATTTTAATAACTGATAATAGTTTAAAAAAATGTAATAATAAAAACATAGAATTAGCACCAATGTTAACACTGTTAACTGGCGATACATGGTATGGAAACCATAAATATGGTTTTAAACCAGCTGATAAAAAATTAATAAAGTATTATGCAAATAATAAAAAAATAATGAATACAATTACATTAAAAGATATAAATTTAATAAAGTACCTTTTGATGTCAAAACTTGATGAAAAAGTCATTGAAAAATCTAAAGAATTTATAGAAAAACATCAATCGCTACTAGTAAAAGATTATTTAACAAAATTTCTAAAAGAATATGATAAAACATGTGAATACTTTTATGATTTTTATCAAGAATTATATATTGATTTAGGATTATATAATTTTTATCACCGTACATTTGAATTGGATGTTTACTAAATAATATATTTGATAACAAATAAAAATATTGTTAGTTTAATATAAATAAAAATATATATATATATAATGATTATTCTATTTCATTCAGAAGAATGTAAATTTTGCATAAAACTTTTGGAATACATAAATACAAATAATTTAACAGATTTTTTTAAATTTATTAATATTGATACACTTGCAACAATTCCAGAAAATATAACTATTGTTCCAACAGTTATTGATTCAAGTATTGAAGCACCATTAGAAGGGAAAAAAGCATTTGAATATGTTGTTAATCATAAATATTTTAATCATCCTACAAATAATGTTGATTATTGGGTTAATAAACCTCCACCTAAACCAACTATTGAAGAAGATAAAAAAGCTCTAGATAAATCTTTATTAACAATATATACAAATTTAGATGATGATAAACAACAAGTAAATCAACAAAATAAAACTAAACAAGTTTATTACAAACCTGTTACAAAACCTCCGATTATATCTAAAAAACCAATTATTGCTAAAAAATCAAATATGACTAAAACTAATCAAGCATCTAATCAAGCATCTAATCAAGCATCTAATCAAGCATCTAATCAAGCATCTAATCAAGCATCTAATCAAGCATCTAATCTAGTAACTAATCAAGCATCTAATCTAGTAACTAATCAAACATCTAATCTAGTAACTAATCAAACTGAAATAAATAACTTTAAAAAAAATATAGCTTTATTAAAACTAAGAAGATAAATTTATTTTTAATCTTTTAACACAATATTACAATATTCTTCATATGTTTCAATTTTTGTATTAATTTTATGTGTATTTTTATCTAGCATCCAAATTTGATTACTTAATCTTTCTATCATTTCTGGTTCATGTGTGATTAGAAGTATACCACCTTCAAATGTTTCTAAACTTTCAATTAGAGTTTCAACAGTTTCAATATCTAAATGATTTGTAGGTTCATCAAGTAATAGAATTTGTGGTTTTTCAAAAATTAATTTAACAAAAGCAACACGTGCTTTTTGACCTCCTGATAATTCACCAATTAATTTATTATGCGCAGATGCTTCTAATTTAATCTTCCCTAAATAAGATCTAACAATTTCATGTTTAATCATTACTTTACCAATATCGTCTGATGTTGGTGCATAATCAGATAAGAATTCAATTGGTGTTTTATCATATGGTAATTGTTGATCAAAATGTTGATTATAATAACCAATTTTTATACCATGTTGAATGATAATTTCACCAGATGTAGGTTGTATTTCTCCTTTTATTAATTTAATTAATGTAGATTTACCACACCCATTTAATCCAACAAGAGTTACTCTTGATTCCATACTTAATCCTAATGTAATATTATCGAGTATGTTGTTATTCCCATACGAAAAAGAAACATTTTCAATCTTTATAACATTATTATTATATTTTCTTGTGTCTAAAAAATTAATAATAACATCATAATCTTTTTCAGGTCTTTCAACTTGATTTTTTTTAATAAATTCAGAAAGTTTATCACCAGTTAATCCTTTTCTCTTTTGTTCTTTTAATTTTTTATCATATTTATCATATTCTTTTTTCATCTCTAAAAGTTTTTTATTATATGCAGATTTAAATTTATTGTAGTTGCCTTTATAACTGATAAGTTTTTTATTTTCAATATTTAAAATATGTGTACAAATACTATTAATAAAACCTAAATTATGAGAAACAATTACTGCTATTTTTTTCCATGATTGTAAATAATCTGATAACCAAATAATTGCTTCTAAATCTAAATGATTAGTAGGTTCATCTAATAATAATAAATCAGGTTCTAAATATAATGATCTAGCTAATGATAATCTCATTTGCCATCCACCACTAAAATGATTACTTGATTTTTCTAACATATCAGTTGTAAATCCAAGACCAAATAATATTTTATTAACAAGTGCTTCTTCTTTGTCTGGGTTGAAACTATCTAAATATATTTGTGCTTCTGTTAATTCATTATATTGTTCTTCACTAAAATCAGTTGTTGATTCAAATTTTTCTTGTAACATATTAACACGATCTTGATAAAATTTAAGTTTTACATTTGAATCAAGAATAAATTGTAATGGTTTACGTTCATCTAAAATTAATTCTTGTTCAACATATAATATTCTTAATTTTTCATCATCACATAAATATTTAAATTGTTTTAATAATGATGTTTTACCATAACCATTCTTCCCTATTAAACAATACCTATTACCATAAGACAAAGAAAGTGATGAATTTTCAAAAAGTGTTTTACTTCCTATACTCAAATTAAAATTATTAATTGATATTGTATTTATATTATATGTAAATTTTTCAAATATAAAATTATATGGATTCATTAGTATCAATTATAAATTTATATATTATTATTTTTCAATTTTTTATAAAATAAATTTTGTAATTATCAGCTATATTTTATTCTGTACTATTTATATTTTTAATTTGTACTATTTGTAGTTTCTTGTTGAATATTTATATATGGTAAATCAGAATTTAAAATTTCTGGAAATAATTTGTTTATATATATTGCAATTAGTTTAAGATGTACTATATCACATTTATCAGAAATTTTTCGAAAATTTTTAAGTTCTATATTATCATTAATACCATTATTAATAATCCAATTAAACATTAGTTTTCTTTGTCTTAATAATGCACAAATATGATCAACATCGAAAGATTTCAAATAATTGTAAATATCTTTAATACCAAACATAATTTTTACTGTTTCAGTCGCATTTTTACTTCTCATTTGGAAATAAATTCCTCTAAGAGCAAACAAAACATCTTTATATTCTTTCGGTAGAATTTGATAAAGTGCAGGATTTAAATGCTCATTTGTTTTCAAGTTCCATAACATTTTAAATAATTCAAATAATTCTGAAGTTAAAACTTTAAATACAGCATCAACTACACCAATTGTATCAAATTGTTCTGAAGGATTATAAGGATTAATTATTTTATCAAAATTTTTATGATTATTATGATTTACAATGTATCCTTTTAAATTACCAGTTTGGTACAAATAAATGTAACCTTTATAAATATTAGAGACAGAACCAATTGCTTTAGAAAATTGATAAGAAAGATTCTGCAATTTTAATAAATAATGTTCATCATTAACAATTAATTTTGTTACAACACCTTCACTGATTAGATCAGATTGAATGGTTTTATTTTCTTCATCAAATTCTTCCATAGTAATTTGTTCTGGTAAAAAGATGTTTTTGAATTCAGGTAATTCATAATTCAATACTTCTTCTTGTGTTTCATTATCTCTAACAAATGCTAAACATAATTTTTTATAATTTTCACCAAAAATAGTTTCATATTTGATAATATTTTCTAAATTATGGTGTATTAATACAAAATAATAGCCTTTATTTTTATCTAATTGTGAACAAAAATTTTCAAAAGTTAATCCCTCATTATCAAGTACATCTAAAAACATATCTCTATGGGTTTTTTCATTCCATACAGATTCTGTTGAATCTAAACATCTTCTAGTTGAAAGATACCATTTATTATTATAATTAAATAATGACATTAAACTTCCTTCATAGCATCTAAAAAACGTTGGTTTATTAGAACTATTATTGATAAGTATTTGTTGTGCTTCTTTATTACAGACAGGATTTGTACATGTATAAGATACAACATTAAAATTAGTTGTTTCTATAACTAGAGATCTACAAACTTTTTCAAGCTTAGTTTTTATTGGCATATCATATTTATGATAAACAAGAAAAAGTTTTTCATCTTCATAATTTTTAGTCATAATAGAATGTTTATATAATTCAGTTTTAAGATCATCCACAGTTAGATTGGGATTTTTACTTTTTAAATCATTAATAAATGTGTTAAAATATATAATTGGGCTAGCCATAATTTATGTATTTATATCTCTTTATGTATTATTATTTCAATTTTTATGAAATAAATAAGTTAATATGTACTAAAAAATTTTATTATAAATTTAATTAAAAAAATCTAAATTATTATATAATGAATATTTTTTCATATTCTATAAAAAAATCAGATAGAGAAGAATTAGAACAAGAACTTGGTAAAAGATTGACTGATGTAGAATATAATTCTATTGTTAATAGTGTTAATAGTATTAAAGACAACTTAAATAAAATAGATTTAGCATCTATTTTATCACCAACTGAAACTGAAGCACCAAATAAACCAGTTGAAGAAAAAAGTAATCCAAAATCATCTGGTTCAGTAGCAGCAGCAAGTTTATCATTAGCACAACCAGTAAATCCAAATTCAAGTCAAAAATCAAATTCACCTTCAAGTCCAAGTCTAATTTCAACTAAATCAAATGCAGGAGATCAATCAAGTCAAAAATCAAATTCAACTTTAAGTCCAAGTCTAATTTCAACTAAATCAAATGCACGAGGTCAAACATTTAAAATACCAATTAAAAAAGAATGGGATGATGAAATATCTTTTAATGAAAGAAACCCATTAAATAACAGAACTTCTAAAATTAGGTATGTTAGTGGAAATCAAGATTATGAACAGAAATATTTAAAATATAAAAATAAATATTTAAGTCTTAAACAAAAAATGGAAAATTAAATAAAACTTTTCAATAAATTACTAATTTATCATATACCATAATTATCCATATACTGCATATATATCAACTCAATAATACTTTCTTCTTCCAAATCTGTTTGCATAATATAATTTATTGTTAATTCAAGAATATATTTATATCTATTAAGACAATTCATATTACAAGAGTTACCAATACCAAACTCTATATCAAATCTATCATAACCATTATATTTTTCTTTATATTTTGATTGTATTTTTAATTTAATTTTTTTCATCATATTTTTAATTTTTGTTAATGGATAATAATTATCAAAATCTTTAAATCTTTCTTTATTTGATAATATATTTATAATTGAAAGGAAATAACCGTCACTTTCAATTCTAATAATATTAGTTTTACCTTCTATTATTTGTCTTGATGTAATTTTTAAATCAGAATCTGGTTGCTCTTGTCCAACATAATCAGGATAAAATATGTTTAAAAAAATATTTTCACCTTTTTCTTCACCATAATGTCCATATATATAAACTTCTGTTGATCCATAAGGATCTTCATTTGTAATACCTGTATATGCAAATATATGAGCTAAATCAACAATTAAATATGGTAATTTTTGATTTTTAATTTCAGTAAAATTAAGTGGATCTTTTTGAAATAATATTGTTTTAATTCTTGTGTCAATATTTGTAATATTCCATAGATTTTTATTAATTTCTTCTTCAATTGGGTTTTTTTCATTTTCATCAATATCAGCAAAAGTATCACTATGTATAATATTTATAATATTAAATGTTAATGGGATAGTGTTACATATTTTTGAACATAAAGTTTCATTCCAATATTTATACATATTATCTAATTTTCCCCATTCAGCAATACCAGTTGTATAAATAGTATATTCTTTACTGACAATATTATTGGATGCACCGCCTTTAAGTTTATAATATTTATTTTTATATTTTAAATATTTTTTTTTATAATAAATATTCATTATAAAAGAAAACAAAATAAATATATTAAAAATTACCGATACCTACAATTTTTAAAATACCATCATCTTTTCTGCAAATTAATATTTTGCTATTATTTTCAATACATGCAGGCTTTAATAAGGTAAATGTAAAATTTTCCTTATTTACTTTTGCTAATCTACTTTCAACTGATACATTACCAATTTGTAAAAATACAGTGTCTCCATTTTTTGGATCCCATTTACCATCAAAATCATCAAGTTTTTTATATTTTAATTTTATTTCACTATAAACATCTGGCAATGTATTTGGTTTACCCATTACACTACCACTTAACATATCATTTTTACAATAATATGGATCAATTTCTGTTCCTATACCAATCAAACCTCCAGGTATAACTTTATCAATAATATTACCATCTGTTTCAAGTGATTTTATTTTTGTAATAATTGACTGACATATAAATTTACCATCCTTACCTTTAGATACAATTCCAGGTTTAATTTCAACAGAATCATCTATATTAATTTCCCCACTTATTAAACTTCCACCAATAACACCACCTTTAACATTATCCCAATTAGTACCAGGTTTATTTATATCAAATGATCTTGTTATTCTAAAAAAGGATTCCCTTTTAGAACTATTTTCTTGAGGTGGAAAAACATCCATCATTGCTTTTAATAAGTAATTTAAACCTAATTTTTTATTAAAGGATGTTGGAATAATTATATATGGTTTAATTTCTAATTCAGTTAATAATTCATCGAGTTCTTTTTTTCTTTCAATAGCAACTTCCTTTGAAATTAAATCTAATTTATTAAAACATATAATTAATTTATCTATATTTGCCATTTTTGATGCAATTAAATGTTGTCTTAGTTGTGGTTTTTTATTTATTGGTTCTGCTGCAGAAATAACAACAACTGAACCTTTCATTAAACTTAATGATCCCATCATTGTTAAAATTAATTCTGCGTGACCAGGACAATCAACAAAAGAAATATGATTTGCTAATATACAATTTGAATTACAAAATCTGCATAAAAAATCATTTTTTTCTGAAGATGATGAATCGTACTCTTCACAAGAATCACAATACCATATTTTTAAATTTGCATAACCAGGTTTTATTGTAATATTTCTTTGTTTTTCTGAACTATGTTTTTGTGTTTTTATACCAGTTAACTGATAAATCATTGTAGACTTACCATCGGATACACTACCAAGTGTACCAATATTTATATTAGGTTGATAATTCAAATTCATAATATTATTGATTACACATATTTAAATAATAAATTCAATTTTTATTACTTAAAAAGGAATAAAAATTAGATGAGTATAAAATGAATTCAATTTTTATTACTTAAAAAGGAATAAAAATTAGATGAGTATAAAATGAATTCAATTTTTATTACTTAAAAAGGAATAAAAATTAGATGAGTATAAAATGAATTAGTTGATTTGGAAAATAAATTCAATTTAATATCCCATTAAATAATTATTACAAGGGGGATAAATATTATTATAAATACAATCAGAATAAGGATTACTATAATCACAACAAAAATTTGGTAAAATATAGTATGGACCGTTATAATAATCATACCAAAAACTATCTGAGTATCCATAATGATTATGGTGATGATTATTATGTTTATGGTTATTTGGTCTATTATCTGGTCTATTATCTGGTCTATTATCTGGTCTATTATCTGGTCTATTATTTGGTCTATTATTTGGTCTATTATTTGGTCTATAAACCCAATTGTTTCTACTTACATATTTAACTGGTCTATTTCTTACTAATGTATTTGGTTTATTTCTTGGTAGATAAAACCCTTCAATATTTATATAAACCAAAAAAAATAAAATTAATAATAAAATCAATATTATAATATCCATATAAAATATAATAGAAATAATAAAACGAATAATAAATCATAAAATAAATTCTAATTTAAATTATAATATTATTATGGAAAATAATAATGATATTTTAAATTTTATATTAGATGACGATGATAGTAATATTGATAATTTAACACAAGAATTGATAGAAGTAGATAAAAAAGAAGATACTAATCTTGTTAATAAATTACATGATTTAGTCGAAGAAAAAAAAGAAATTATAATAGAAATTAAAATAGATTCAATAGAAGATGAAAATGAGCTAGATTTTATTGATGATGATTTTGAATATATTGATGAAGACGAAAATGAAGATGATGAATCAGATAAGGAATAAATAATTGGTTTAATGTAAAAATTAATAAATTATATATTAAATATATATGAATGAAAATATTTCAAATATATTAAAAAAATTTATATTAAAATCATCATTTAAAATAAAAAATATAAAAAAAAACAAAATTGAATTTGAAATATTAAAATCTTTTTTTAATAAACAAGTATTAAATTTAATAGAATTAAACAATATAAATTATTTTAAAGAATCAAATACCCATTATATAAATATATTAAAAATTTTTGAAAATCTTAAACATTCATTTGATTTGAATGATATTACATCAAAAACATTTAAAATAATAAAATTAAAAAAAGATTTAATATTTTATTCTAATTTATTATCAGTAAAAAGAATAAAAAATAACTTATTTTTTATAGATTGTCTATATGAAAATCATTTTGATAAAAATGATCTGGAGATTATAAAATTTATTAATGATTTTGTAAGAATAACTTCAATTTGGATAAATAATGTTCACTCAGAAGAAAGTGAAGATGAATATAAAAATAGAAAAAATAAAATAATACTAATACCAAACAATAATACATTTAATAACAGTAATAATTTTTTTAAAACTATGTTTATAAATTCAATAATTAATCAACAAGAAAATGTTCAAGAAACTTTTATTGATAATGATAATGAACAAAATAATATTATAAATTTATTTACAAAAAATGAAATAAAAAAAGAATTAGGAGATAAAAATATACTTTTACAAAAAAATAAAAAAGCTAATAATTTAATTGAAAGTAAAGTAGGTATAAGTATATATGTTAAATTAGGTGAAACTATAATTGTTTTCCAAGGCATATTTATTGATGATTTATTCAATTTAAGTTTAAATTATAAATTTATTAAAAATATATTAGCAAATCATAATGATTATTTATTAAGAGATTTAACAAATATACCAACTCAATTTAAATATAATTATTTTGAAGTTTTCAATTTAAGAGATAAAATAATTTTAGAACCAAAAGAAATAATGCATGAAATCAAAAAAAAATATAATGACTTTAAAAATATTCAAGGAAAACCAATAATGTTATTAATAAATGAATTTATACTTGGATCTAAATATCGAAAGATAGATATGTTAACATTATTTTTAATAAGTAATGACGAAGATCAAAAGTTAGCATATATTTTATTTGATATTTTTAAAATGAAGGATAAAAAAAATATTGCAATTGAAATTTATAATTCTTTACATCATTCAATAAGAAAAAGATTAGATATTGCAAAAATAAAATCAGAAACAGAAGAGAAAGAATTATTAGAGATATCAGAATCAGATATATCTTATGAAAAAAAGATACAATTATTAAATTCTGATAAATCTACAAAAGTAAAAGCTATTGAAAAATTAAAATTAATTAAAAATAATATACAAGGTGATTCAAAAGCACAAGCTTGGTTAGATGGTTTATTAAAAATACCAATTAATCAATATAATGAAAATGAAATTATGACTTTTAAAAAAAAATTTATTGATAAATTACCAGTAAAAATATATTCAGATTATGAAATAGATACTTTTTTAAAAAATAACAGTTCTAATTTATTAAATGAATGGACTAATTTTAAAAATACCAAAAAAGAATATTTAAAAGAAGTAAGAAAAATATTAGATGATTCAGTTTACGGTCATAAAGAAGCTAAAAAACAATTAGAAAGAATTTTTGCACAATGGATTAATGGAGAAGAAAAAGGTGCAGTACTTGGTTTATTAGGACCTCCGGGTACAGGTAAAACTTCATTAGCAAAAAATGGACTATCTAAATGTTTAAAAGATAAAAATGGGAAACCCAGACCATTTTCATTTTTAGCAATAGGTGGAGCTGTAAATGGATCAACATTAATAGGTCATAATTATACATATGTAGGTTCAACTTGGGGTAAAATTGTTGATATTTTAATAACAACAAAGTGTATGAATCCTATTATTTTTATTGATGAATTAGATAAAGTATCAACAACTGAAAATGGTAAAGAAATAATATCAATATTAACACATCTAACTGATGCCACACAAAATGATGATTTTGAAGATAAATTTTTTTCTGGTGTTAAATTAGATTTATCAAGAGTATTAATTGTTTTTTCATTTAACGATGTTGATTTAATTGATCCAATATTAAAAGATAGAATAACTATAATTGAAACAAAACCATTGAGTATTTCTGAAAAAATAGAAATAGTCAATAATTATATGTTACCAGAAGTTTGTAGAGATGTAGGTTTTTCAACAAATGAAATAATTTTTAATGAAAGTATAATCAAATATATAATTGAAACATATACATTGGAAGCAGGAGTAAGAAAATTAAAAGAAAAAATAGTTGAACTAATAAGAGAAATTAATTTACAAAGATTTTATGATGATACAATTATTTTCCCTTTTATTATTACAAAAGAATTTTGTGAAAAAATATTTGAATTAAAACCAAAAATAAAAATAAAAAAAATTATGGATAAGGCAACAATCGGAGTTGTAAATGGTCTATATGCAAATTCAGCAGGATTAGGAGGAATTACTACAATACAAGCAATTAAATTCCCTTCTGAAAAATCATTAGAATTCAATTTAACTGGTTCATTAGGTGATGTAATGAAAGAATCAATACAATATTCTTTAAAAATAGCACTCAATTTATTATCACAAAATATAAAAGATGAAATAAAAAACAATCCATTTGGTATTCATTTACATTGTCCTGAAGGTTCTGTAAAAAAAGATGGACCAAGTGCAGGTGCTGCAATTACATTAGCATTATATTCTCTATTATCAGATATACCAGTTAACAATACAATTGCATTAACTGGAGAAATTGATTTACTTGGTAATATTACTGCAATTGGTGGTTTAAAATATAAACTTAATGGTGCAAAAAAAGCAGGTGTTAGAATTGCTTTATATCCAGAAGAAAACCAAGAAGATGTTGATATATTATTAAAAGAAGAATTAGAATTAATAGATGATAATTTTAAAATATATCCAGTATCAAATATAAAAGAAGTATTAAAATATTCATTAGTTTATTAAATATATATTATATAATCTATATTTAATGAAATATACAGCTATAATTATTGAGCCTAGGATTCATAATGCATTACAATTTGTTTTAAATAATTTTTTTACTAATTTAGATAATGATTGGTCATTTATAATATTTTATGGTAACAAAAATAAAGATTATTTATTTAAAATTATAAAAGAAAATTTTTTACATATGATAGATAGAATTAAATTAATTAATTTACAAATAGATAATTTATCAATAATACAATATTGTTTTTTATTATATGATGAGAAATTCTATGATTTAATTAATACTGAATATTTTTTAATATTTCAAACAGATACAATAATTAGAACAAAATTTAAGTATTTCATTAATTCATTTTTAATCTTTGACTATGTTGGTGCACCATGGTTAGATCCATTTAAAACATTTAATAAACATGATGCAAATAATGTTGGTAATGGCGGGTTATCATTACGAAAGAAAAGTAAAATGTTGGAAATAATAAAAAAAAACTTTTATTTTGATAATTGTAAACATTTACCTGAAGATTATTTTTTTACTCGTAAATATGATAATATTAAATTAAATGTCCCAAAAATTGAATATGCAAAATTTTTTTCCGTAGAATCAATATATAATTCAGAATCATTTGGTGTTCATAAACCATGGTTTCATTTGTCTAAAGAAGATTATGAAAGTTTAATACAGATTTCTCCTGAAGTCCATGAACTGAAATTATTAAATGATAAATATAATAAAAATGATAAAAAACAATATAATTCAAATATATTAATTTTTAACTTTATTGAAGAAAAATTAAATAAAGATTTAATTAATTAAATATTAATGAATACATCAATAAGTTTTTATACTACAAATAAAAAACCAATAAATAATAATGTAGCGTCATTACAGATTAAAACACCTTGGGTTGAGAAATATAGACCGAAAACTTCTGAAGATATTTTATTAGATCCTTTTATAAAAGAAAAAATTGATAATATTGTTAAAAATAAATCAATACCAAATATGATAATAACTGGTGAACCTGGTACTGGTAAAACCTCAACAATAATTTGTTTAGCAAAACAAATATATGGTGAAAAAAATATAAATGAAAGTGTTTTAGAATTAAATGCATCGGATGATAGAGGTTTATCTATTATTAATAATACTATTTTACCTTTTTGTAAAAAAAAAATAAATAAAAATTTACATAAATTAGTTATTTTAGATGAAGCTGATTCTATAACAACAAAAGCTCAAAATTTACTATCAAATATAATTGCTGAATATAGGAAAAATACAAGATTTGTTTTTATATGTAATGATTGTTCACAAATAACAGAATCTATTCAATCCAGGTGTATGATTATTAAATATGGTAGATTAAGTAAAGAAAATTTATTTAATAAAATAAAATCTATTTGTGAAATTGAAAAAGTTGAATATAATGATGATGCTATAAATGAACTTTTGTTTTTATCTGATTATGATATTAGACAAATAATAAATAATTTAGAATGTATTTACTATTCTTATAAAAAATTAACAATTGAAAATATAAATAAAATAGTTGATCAACCAAAACCAATCTATATTGAAAAAATACTTTTAAATTGTATTAATGGCGATTTATTTGAATCAATTAATACAATTAAAGAGTTATACTATAAAGGATATACACCAAATGATATTTTACTTACTTTTATGAAATGTTTAATAGAAAAAAAAATAGTAAATTTAAATGATGAAACTATTTTAAAAATATACGAAATAATTAGTTTAAGTTATATTAGAGTAAATGGTGGTAATGATACTTTATTACAATTAATTGGATGTATATCAAAAATTTATTTATATTTAGGCTAATTTATTGTATGGAGGTGGTGAATATAATAAAAACTCATTTGAAAAAGCATCAATATTATTACTACCACAAACACCATATGCTCTTAGATAATTTTTAAGTAACTATTATTTGGTTAAATATTAAACAGATAATTCATTTTTATATTTTTCCATAATAAATTCTAAGTTTTTAGTTATACCTAATATTTTTAGTTTATTTACCAAATCTTTTTCATTTTTATTATTTTTAAGTAAATCATTATTATTATAAATATTAATAAGACCTTTACTAATATTACTTTTAAATAAAACTTGATTATTAATTAATTCTTCAATTAAATCTAAAATACATTTATAATTATTTGTTAAATACATATTTAGCATTACTTCACAAAAATTATTTTTTTCAGGAATTTCTTGACATTTTGATTCAATAAAAGATTTTATTATAATATAGTTATCATTAATAAGATAATCATTTAATAATTCAACAACATTATCATCAAATGATGAATTATTTGTTTTCTTTTTTTTAAAAATTAACTTACTTTTTTTAATAGGTTCAGTTTCATATGGTGATATAATATTTTGTAAAAGAATTTTATCACGAATTTCAATATCATTTTGTTTATTTAATAAATTTTTTATTATTAAAACAGTTTCTGATTCTAATTGAACATCTTTAAACCAATAATAAATATCTGATAAATAATTATTTTGGGTTAAAATTTTATTATTAACATATTGTTCAATGTTATTATCAAAAAAATCCATAGCAATCATTTCTCTTATTAGTTTTAAATTATTAATACGATTATCTTCATTATTATCATCTAAATAATCATTATTATTTATATTAAAATAATCAGACATGAATTTATTTTCAACTAATTCAACAAAATAACTAATATCATAATTTAATAATTTATTATAAGTACATGCAATATTAAGCAAAAATGTAAGATATATTTTAACAAAATTTATTTCAGATAATATTTTTAAATAAATTGTTTTAAGAAATTCATTATATTCTTCAATTGAATTAATTTTAATATTCTGTATAAATTCTAAAATTAAATTATTGACATTGTTTTGTGATAATTTATTTAAAATAAGTTTAACTTTATTTGATATTTTGTCTTTTACTATTTTAACTTTACTATTTTTTTGTATAATACTATTTTTTTTATATGATGAAAATTTTTTTGATTTTTTATTATCATTATTATCAAAAGAATCTAAAATAAAATTAATGGTATTTAAATCTAGTTCTTTATTTTGAGAACTATCTTTAAGATTATAAAAGTTTTTGATACTAATTTCCATATGATTAAATACAAATCTATTTTTTAAATTAAATTCTTAAAAAAAAATCTACTTAAATTATAATGTGTAATCCATATTATAATTCTATTATAATATTATATATTGGTATTTTATTTACTTATATAGTTCATAAAAATCCAAAGGTAATATATCGTTTAACTAATAAAAATTAATTTAATTCAAATGTATAAAAATTTTTATTATTATCATATACTTTTGATTCAATATCTTTTGTGTATTGTAAAATTTTTGTTTTATAAATATCATTATTTAATGGATCATTTATTAAAGAAATAAAATTATTTAGCTCTCTAGGTTTTATATTTTTATTTTTTAATAAACTATAAAAACATATTTTATTTTTAAACCAATTATTTCTCGATTTTTCAGCATTAATTATTTCTTGTTCAAACATTTGATCAATAACTGAATATGCTGATTTTAAAATTATAATTTGATTTAATGCTTTGTTTTTACAAGAATATAATTCATTTATTTTACTAGTAATAATTTGATGTTCTGATTCTAATTTATGTATAATATTAACATCTGATTTATTATAATATGCTATTTTGCATGCTATTCTTTGTTTAATATTATCAAGCCAAATAATTTCATTTTTAACATCTAAAAGTAATGTTACAGCTCTTTTTTTATGATCTTCTATTTTTTTTATAATTGCAAAAATATTTGTATTATAAATTGTTGAATATCTGTTTCTAACTGTTCTAGGAATTGGAAACTGATTAGTTTCTTTTATTTCTGCTATATTTTTTTCAACTTCAATTAATTTATCATTAACTTCTTTTTGTATTTTGATTATTATATCATTATATTTATCAGGCTCGTCTGATATATTATCAGGAATATATTTATTATCAAATAGTTCTATGTCTGGATCTCTAAATAAAAATAAAGTCCCAGATTTAAATTCAACGGTACTTTGTAATTTATCATAACGATGAGCTGCTATTTTATGTGCTTCAGATTTTGCATCCAATTTAAAATAATTAACTAAAGCCAAAAGGAAAGCAATTGAACCATTTACCCCGGCAATCAATATATTACCCCAAGAATAATTATTTATAAATGAAGCTAAAACTGTTGCAATTGTAGATAATAATATTGAAGGTCCCATTAAACAATTTAATAAAAAATCACAATAATCTCTCGATTCAATATAGATTATTTTTTGACCTTTCAAATAACTAGCAAGTATATCTAATGCATTTGAATATTTATCATTTATATTGAAATAATCACGATCAATAATTTTTTCAACTTGACTATATTTTAAGTACTGTGGATCAGTAATTTTTTCATTTATTTCAACAATTTTAGTGTAATCAATTTTTTTTGTTATTATTTCAATAGTATTTTTTAAATCAAAAAACATTTTTTGCATTTCATCTTGTTTTTCCATATTTTTATTTAATTTTTTTAATATTAAATCTAAATTTTCATTTTCATCATCAGAAAAATTATCATAAACTGGTTCTTTTTTATTATTATTCATATTATAATAATAAAAATTAGTTTTTTATATATTTTGATAATTCAATAAATCTATATATTTTACTTTTATTTTTTAATAATATATTTTTGATACTTTCTTTAGTTTGTGTTGATTTTATAAAACATAAATTTATAAATGTTTTTAAGTTTTCAATATTTTCTTCAATAAACAAATCTTTTTTATCTATTGTTAATGTATTTACAAAATTAAATAATTGTTCAATATTTGATAGATTATATATGTCTGTTATTTCTTCATTTTCAATTATAATTTTACATATTAATATAATTTTTAATAATTCATTTTTTTTTATTTTACCAATGATATTTGATAAAAATATTGTATTTTTTTTTATTTTTTTTAATAATACAGTATTTGTTGATTCATATAATATATCAAGTAAATTATAATAATCTAAATCATTTACTTTATTATTATCAAGTATACATGATAAGAATAATTTTAAATAATTGTAATTTGATGGATAGGTTTTTTCAATAGCATTTGAATAATATATTTCACCTGAGGGATAAATTGTATTTATTGTTTTTTTTTTTTCTTTTGCATAATTTATTTTTTTTTTAGCTTGTGAATTAGTGACTAAAATTATATGGGTTAATATATGATTTTCATCAAAAAATTCAATAAATAATTCACAATTAAAATTTAGAGTTAAATCATTATCTAAAAATAAATTAGTTCCTGGAACAAAAATTATACTAACTAAATTATAAAACTCATATCTTGAAATAATAACTTGATCATTATATCTATTTATTCTTACACTAGATTCTTCATTTCCTACATCAAATCCATGACTTTTTGTTGCTACTCCAAAACCATATTTTTGTTTATCTTCTTCAGTAATTGATGTAATTGGATATATATTTATGATAGTTTTTATTTTTGGTTTTGGTTTAAAATTATTAATAGTATCTTGATCACTAATAAATATTTTATTAAAATACTCTTCAATGTTTATTGCAAATTTACCATAAAAACAATTGGAATTATAATCATACAAATTATGTGATTGTTCTTGTTCTTGTTCTTGTTCTTGTTCTTGTTCTTGTTCTTGTTCTTGTTCTTGTTCTTGTTCTTGATTAGTATTTTCAACAGTAGTATTATCACTTATTTTTCTTTTAATATTTTTTAATAATTCATCAATTAAATTATTTAAATTTTTTTCATTAATATAATTTTTAACATTATTAACTTCTTCTATAAAATGTGATTCTTTATTTTGTGTAATATCTTTAATAGATTCAATTGGTGGCAAAACATTATTTTGTGAATATATATTTTCTTTTAAATAACTAAATTTTTTATTATCTAATTGTTCAATTTTATATTTTGTTTTATTTTCAAAATATGTTCTGTATAATGTTAATATTACTTGTTTATAAAATAATATTTCTTGATTATTTTTATATATATATTCATTATATATAAAAAAATGTATAAGACTATAATTCATTTGTTTTAATGTCTCATTAAAATTTTTATTACAACAAAAATTTACATACTGACCATTATTAATATTTCTTAATCTAAAAATACCTTGTGCTATATCTCTATATCTATTAAAATGTGATACTGTTATTAATCCTTTTGCATTTAGATATAATTTCATATCAATACCAGTTATATGGGTTTGATCGTAATAATAAAATCTTTCTATAAGCGGTAAATTTAAATTTTCATATTGTATAAGGTTACCGTTTCTTAATAATCCTAATTTATTATGGTTTTCATCTATAAATACAATACATTTAATTTGTGATTTTAAATTTTTTAAAATTATTTGAGATGTTAATAAACTAGTATTATTTATAAAATATGACCCTACATCAATTAAACAATGATAATCCTTTTGTAATTCTCTTATTACATCATTAATATCATTAATTATTATTAATTCTGATTCATTATTATAACCAATTATGCTTGCAATTATTTCACCATCTCCATGTTTTTGTTTTATTATATTTTTAATTTCATATTTACTATTATATTCAATTGGTATATTAACAAAAGGAGTTCCTGTAAAACCTATTCTGTATTTTGAAAATGATGATTTTATTATATCAATGAATGATATATTATTATATGTTGTAATTACTCTAATTACTTTATTTAAAAGTACATCTAATAAATAATTTTTTATTGGAAAATTTTGAACTAATATTAATATTTGTTCATCTGTAAATTCATTTATATTAATTCGTGATATTAATATGGGCATATCTTGTAATAAAATACCACTACATAATTTATTATACAATATACGTCCTTGATTTTTTTCAATAGGTTTATATTGATCCTGTAAATATATTTTTACGATGTAATTTAAATATATTTGTAAATCTATATTTCTAATTCTTCTTTTTGTATTTTCATAATAACAAATTACTGTAAGAGCTATTGTAAATAAATGATCAGAAAATTCAGATGTTTGACTTGGTGTTTCATTTGAAATAAAAGGAACTGCAATAAAATATTTATTTATTTTTGATAGTGATTTTTTTTTATTGCCGTTTTCTTTGTCATATAATATATCAGTATTATTTGTATCATTATATTTAAGACCAAAATGTCTTCTATGAAGTTGCTTTAAAATATTAGGTAAAATTTTATAAAACTCTAGTATAAAATTAAGAATATTTAAATCAATATTTGTAATATTAAAATCGATATTTGTAATATTAAAATCGATATTTATAATTTTTGTAAATGAATCAACATAATTTACATCAAATAATGTTTTAATTATATCTTTATAATATTGTAAGATTAATTTTTCTGGTCTTTTATCAAAAATAATATTTTCATTAATTAAATGTGGTGTTAAATTAAATCCAAAATTATCTTTTAATTGTGTTCTTAAATTTTCCTTTTCATGATTAAAATATAAATCGTAGATAACTGAATGTATAAATTCAAAAATTTTAGAATTATTTAAAGATACTGGTTTTACGTTTATTATATTTAATTGACTTTTTAAAGGATCAGAAATTTCATCAATTTCATCATAAATATAATAACATTTTTTAAAATAGTTAGTTAGTTTTATATTTTTATAATTTATTATTTTAATGTATTTTAATAAATAATCTGAAATAATAATGATTTTATTTTTATCAATATTTACTAATTTATCACTATTTACTAATTCAATTTGTGAATCATTATCAATATATTCTAATAAATTTTCATCAATATAATAAAAAATATTATTAAATATTTTTAAAGATTGTTTTATTAATGATTCAGGCATAACATGAATAATATGTTTATGTTTTGGTTCTTTTTTGTTATACAATAAATTTATTGTTAATACTGGAGCAATAACAGAACTTTTACCTTGTCCCATTAGTAGTTGATGTATATTTGGTGATTGTTCACTGTTTTCAAGTAAAATATCATCATATAGTTTATTAATGAATTCAATTTGGTTTTGTCTAATATGATTTTGAAATAAATATTCAAAAATAATTAAAGCACTATTATGTTCATTAACTGTATATATTGGAATTAAATTAATAATATCAATTATTTTTGTATAATCACTTTCATCAGAAAGATTTAATATATTTATTAATTTATTTATAGATAATGTTAAAAACATATACTCATAGTTATTTTTATTAATAACAAAATCTTTATAGAATAATTTAAAGTTTTTATTTATTATTTCTGTTGTATTAATATTATCTAATATTAACAAAAAATTACTTAATTTATTAATTACAATATTTTTAAAATTAAGACGTGTTTCTTTTGATGTTTCTTTAATAACTTTTGATGTTCTTATAAAATCATGATAATCGTCAATAGTTTCATTTATATCATTTATATAATTATGATTATCAAATTTATCTAGAAATAATGATTTTTTAATATCAAAGTTATAAATATTTTTAGATACGTCTGTATATGCAATATAATTTAATAAATCACTAATTATGTATTGATTATCTATTTTTATTAAATCATTATTGTATATTATATTAGGCATGGTATATATTTTTTTAATACTTTGATCAATTAATGCTTGATTATTTTTGTATGAATTAATACAATCTAAATAAATTTTGGAATTCTTATTTTTATTATCAGTTATTAATAAATTGTAAATTTTTAGGTTTTTTTCATCTGAATAATTTTTTTGTGAGTTCTCTACTTTATTTTCTATATTTGTATTATATGTATATGGTAAATTTAAAATTTCATAATTTGTATTTTTAATAAAAAGAAATCCAAAAAAATAATAAAAATCCAATAAATTTCTAGTTAATTCTGAGGAGTTTGGGTTTTGAACAAGTAAATTATTACAAAATATTTTTATTCCGTTATAATTTTTCATTATATTTAAATAAAAATAATTACCGTATATTGTATTATGTAAATCATATGTTAATGTAAAAGAATCATATGTTAATGTTTTTTTTTTTGAAGAATGATTATTAAATTGAGTGTTTTGATAAATATTTTCAAGAATAATTTGAGCCTCAGTAAACTTATATGCTTCTAATTGATATTTTAATAATGATCTTAATAATTCATTATTATTTTCATTAAATATACCATTAATGTTTATTTTTATTAATTCTAATTTTGTATTATTTTTATTCATGACAAAAATACTGTAATTATTATTATCCTTAGTCAATAATGTTTTTGTATTATATATATATCTATTTATAAAATAATATGATGGTGATGTTACTATTGAAATATTTTCATTATATGTTAATTCATCACTTAGTAAATTATATATAAAATAAATTTTTAAATTAGGACATAAAAATTTATAAGTCATTGTTTCAATTTGTATTGGTATTATTTCATTAAAAGAATTAGTAATATATGATTTTTTCGGATAATGATATTTATATTCAACATCATTTATATTTAAATTACATAAATTTAAAAGTTTTGTATAAATATTTAAAATATCATAATTATTTATGAGTTCATTTAAACATAATATTTTTTTTTCGTCTATTGTCATATAGACAGAATTAACTGATAATATAACCTTTATTAATCCAAATTCACATTCAGATATATGAGTATTATCTTTTTCCTTAAAATCTAAATCATTAATATAAGAATAATCAGTAACATAAAACAATTGTAAAAAACTATTATTATCATTTTTAAATATTGATTTAATCGTAATTTCTAAATCTTTACGACCATTCATTTCAACAGATAATAAATGATAATATTCATAATATAAGAATGATTTATCAAATGTTAATATAATATCATTTATTTTAACATCAATCTTATATTCACCATCAATCTTATATTCACCATTAATCTTATCTTCACCATCAATTTTATTATTATCGTAAACAATTTTATTTATATTTTCAGAATCAATAAATATATATTTTTTTAGTTTTGTAACATAATCACAATTATTAGAATCATCAAAATTATCATAATTATTATTTTTAGGTTTTTTATAAATAATAATTTTATTATATGTTTCATTATTTTTTATATAATTATCATTCTTATTCTTATTACTTATATAATCAAATAAATGTACTAATATTATATCACATAATTCATAATTATGATCTTTGCTAAATAAATTAAATTTAATAATTTTATCAATTTCTTCTATTAAATAATCTTCTTTTAATTCATAATTAAAATCATTAAAAAAATTAAGATAAAATTTGATTAAAACATCATTTTTTTTAAATGTTTCAAGTATTTTATTAAAACTAATTTCTGTGGTTTGTTTATTTATTTGGATATTGTATGTTTTATAAATATTTAAAATATTTATGATAATAAAATATATTTCTTTATATTCTGTCTTTTTAAAAATATTTTCATTAATTCCATTACAAATATAATTTATTATTTTTTCAAAATATGAATTGTTAAAAATTTCTTTATCTTGTTTATAAATATTTTCAATTTTATTGTCATACATAAAAATAACCTTATCATCTACATCAATTTCAATTGTATTTTTTATTGCATAAAACAGTGGTGTATCATTAAAAAAAATTTTTTTTTTATAAAAAAAATTATCAATTAATAAAACAATATTATTTACGTCTATTCCAATATTTTTATCATATTTTTTTTTTAAAGTAAAATCAAGAGTTTTTAATTTATCAAAATAATTACTATCTTTATTATATAAATTGTCTGTATGATTAATTTCATCTATACTTAGTTTATTAACTAAAAAATTTAACTTGACAACTAACCATTTTAATGTTGGATTTTGAGTAGCTGATAAAAAATTAAGATCTTCTTCAAATAATTCAAAAGAATTAAGATTTTTTTCAAATAATTTAAAAAAATCGGTTGCACTATTAATTTCATTAAAATCATTTTTTAAAATGTTACTGAAATTAAATAAATTTATATTTCCATTAAAATATGGTGTTATATTTTCACGTGTGACGTTATTTATTTCTTTTCTTATATTTTCACTAAAGTGAGATGTATTAATTACATGCTCCTTGGAATATTCAAAAAAATATCTTGTCGGTATATGGTTTGACCTCTCAAAAACAGGTATATGGGACCTCTCAAAAACAGGTACATCATTATTTTTTGAAATGTCAACATTTTTACATGGCAAACAACATTCGCTATCATAATTTAGTTTTGTTTCTACATTTTCATATAAAAAATAACTACTATTAGCTGTAAAAATTTCTTTTAAATTATTAGTATCTTTATGATTTATTATAATAAAGTTTTTTAAAAAGTTATTTATTATTTTAGGATCTTCTATTTTTTGAAATTTATTTCCAGGTGTTATATAATCATAAATTTTACCAACAATTATAATTATTTTATATAAAAATAAACTAAAAAAAGTTTTGTATGATTTATCTTCTAAAAAATCACTATCATATCCAAAATCACTATCATATCCAAAATCACTATCATATCCAAAATCACTATATACTGGACCTATTCTCTCTAGAGATTTTGTACAATAAACATTAAGTGAATCATAAATTTTTGCAATATTATAAATATTTTTTATTAATAATTTCATATCTATTGAATCATTAAAATATGATAAATTTAAATCATTATAAATTTTATCAATAACATAATATAATTGATATTGTCTATATCTTATTAAAATTATATTTGCTGTATTTTCTGCTAATGTTTTTACATTCACAATATATTTATTTATTAGCTCTATTTTTTTATTAAAGTTTTCATAACTATCAATATTTAATGATTTTATTTCATCTAATAACTTGTCAAGTTTATCATTATATATTTTTTGAGTTTCTTTATTAATTTTTAGTTCTTCATTTAAAAAATTTAAATCAAATGTTGTGTTTAATATATTTTTATGCATTTTTGATATTTTTGTACATTTTTCATCATTAATTTTATAATTATAATTTTGAATTTTTGTTGCATTTTTAATTTCATTTACATAATAATTACGTAAAATAACTAAGAATTTTTTATTGTCTTTATCATACAACTTTCCTAAATCTGTTTTTATTGGATTTTGTATTAATAACATAAATGTTTCATCAAGTTTATTAAATAAATTATAATCAATTGTTGGATGATTATTTGTGATTTTAGCATCAATTACATTATATTTAAAATATTTTAAAAATAAATTTAATATGTATCTTTTAATATTGTTATAAATATTATAATATTTATCAAGTAGTTTTATATCTTTATTTTCTTCATTAAGAATAATTCCTAATACACTAAATGATGATATAACTGTACAATTACCCATAACTTGTAATTTTAAATTAATAGATTTATAAAAATAAGGTGAATTTTTTAAATATTTTGGTTTTTCATCATCAAATAATATTTTACATACAATATTATAAAAATATTCTAAACTCATAAATTGATTTGCTGAAATAATTAATGTATATAATTTTAAAATATGTTCTGGATTTACTCTAAAACACATTATACCATCATTATTAATATTATATTCATCAATATTTTGATAGTTTGCACCTGCTCCAGAATTTATTATATAAAACTCAAACAAATTTTCTTCAATTTTTTTAAAATAAGTACCTATTGCGTGATATCCAATTTTATTTTTATCTTCTAAAAGAACTGTTAATGGATACATAAATTCAACATAATCACATAAACGAATTTCATTTTCAATTATTTTTCTATATTTAACCAAAATATTATCTTTTATTTTTATTTTATACAAATAACCATCTTTTATTTTTTCTTCTAATTTATGAGTTTTAATATATCCTAAACCAATATCACTTATTTTAAAATTAAAAGTATTTTCTATATTTTTATAATTATCAATTAAATCAGTAAAACGCTTAATAAATTTTGTTGAATCGTTTTCTAATTGTTCATCTACTATATTAAGAACTAAAGGATTTTCTAATAATTTTTCTTTTATATTTTTAATACACTCAGATGTTACATCACCACCAAAATCTTCCATAGGATAGTTATCAAATACAAAGTTTGAATATAAATTTACTTTAAATAAATCTTCAGTTGGTTCATTCACATTTTTAATAAATTCGTTTGGAAATTGAAATTCTTTATTTTTTATATTATTTATTATCATTATATTACTTAAAAATATTTTTTTTTATTATATAAATTAACTTGTTACATTTTTAGAATTAGTATATTTCCTTCATTTGTATATTTATTTTTTATTAAATATTCAGTACATTTACTAAAATTATCAAAAGGAGTAATAGCACAAATTTTGCCTTCATTTAAAATTGTTAAAATTTTTGGATTAAAATTAATATATTTTAAATCACAAAAATATAATTGCATTGTACCATCTTGTATAAATTTATCTTTTTTATAAATGATAGATAAAGGTAAATATATAATATTATCATTTTCTATTGATGGAATAAATATTATATTTGTATCATATAATGTTTCATCATAATCAAAAATATCTTTTTTATAAACTAGTATTTTTTCATTTGTATTCATATTGTAATCATATAATGTTGTTGGAGTTAAATATGTTTTAAACTTTATATTCAAAATATTAGTTTCAAATATATTATTTATTCCAAAATCAATTGTATAAAGATGTTTTATTTTTTGTAAGTGATGCATAAAATTATTATATTCTGATAAATTATATAATTCTTTAACATAATTATTAGTTTTTATGATCGTATTATTTTTAAAATTATAAATGTTTATAAATTTATTTTCTGAAATAGTTGTTGTAAAAACTAAAAATTCACTAAATAATTTAAACTTATTAATTTTTACATAATTATTATGTGGTATTAAAGGTTCCCAATCATTAATTTCACTATTAAATTTTACTATTTTATAATTTTGTGCCTCTTCATTTGTTAAAAGATAAAATGTACCTTGATAATGTTCAACATAATATTTTACACCATTATTAAGTTTTTTTATTGCTATTAATTTATTTGTATTATTATTATGGTCAATATATAATGAATAATTTGAATTATCATTACTTGATGTAATAATAATATATTTTTTATCACTTGATAAAGAACAAATTATATTGTAATCTTTATTAAATTCTGTAAATATTAGTGTGTTTTGACAATTTCTTAAATCATATAACCATATTTTATTTAATTTATTGTCAGAATAATAAATAAGGTAATTATTAGCCCAAACATAAGATGAACAGTAATGTTTAAGTATACAATTATTAATATTTGTTTTTTTATCTATATCATAAATAGTAAATTCATTTATTTCATTTATATAACTAATAAATTTATCATCTGGTGAAATTTGAATATTTGTTTTAAAACTACAATTATTTATTAATACTTCTTCTTCTTGTGTGTCAATATTTAAACGATAAAATATTTGTAATCTATAAAAATACTTATATTGTGAATTAATTGAATTTACAAATTTATAATTATCTTTAATATTTTTTTTATTTGGTATAGGAATATGCATAATAATTACATAGTCTAATTATTATTAATATTTTCATTTTTTTTTAATTTAATAGTTTTTTTAATTCCAAGTATTTTTGCTTGTATTTTAAATATTTTTTTTGATAATTTTGATTTGTTAATTGAAGGGGAGAGTTACCTATAATACTTATGTAATTTTCATATTGTGATCTAGGTTGGTGTATTCTTGTATTTTTAATTTTTGATCTTATTATTTGTTCGGTATTACTATTTATATGAAGTAACTGAGGTGTTCTTGAAAATAAATATAATCTTTCTCTATTATGAATATTTGGATCCTCACCTCGATATTGATTTATTACTTGATTATATGCAGTTGTTTGATCAAAAGTTCTAGCTGAACCAACATCAACTCTAAAAACTTTATGTGAATTATTACCATTTTCACATTCCATTGTAATACCAAAAATACGATTAGATATTGGACTTACATATTGAAAAGAACCTGTTGATGGGATTGATTCCCCTCTTAATATTTCTTTAGTTGGATCTTGTTGTATTACTTGAGTAAATGTTTTATTTTTTAATCGAAAAATTGAACTATAAGATTGAGGACAATGTCCAATAACTATTTTTAATTGTGCTGGATTATATATTCCACTTATTTCACTAAATTGTGTTGTTATAAATGTTGTAAAATGTGTATTTACTCTATTACAAAATGTCGTATTATATGATTCTCTATTATTAATATATCGATCATCACCATAATCTCTCATCCATAATACACTTGTATCCTCATTGAGAATTCTTATTATATCATCAAAATCTTCATCAGAAGTAGAAGTATTATTTAATTTATTAGTATAAGTTTGTAATAAATCATATGTATTATTAACTAATTGTCCATGAATAAATATGTAATTATCTATAACTAAAAACACACGACAACCTTCTCTAATTAATTCATTAAATCCAGCATTACCTTTCTTAAAAACATTCTCACGTGTACAACCCCTATAATAATTTTCTAATCTTAAATCATCAATAAAAGCATAATCATTTATCAAAGTATTATTTATGTTTCCAATTTCATGATTACCAAATAGTTTAAATATTTTACCATGATTTTCGGTTGCCTGTCTATTTATGACATTAATAAATCTTAATATTTTAATTTCAACTTGTGGATAATAATGATCTGGCTTATTAGTTCTATTATTTAAAGGAGTTATTTGATTTTTTTCTTTATCTAGTCTAATACCATCTAAAATATCACCTATAATTACAACATATGAATTATTTCCTGGTATCCATTCATAACCAAGAGTTTCATCATATCCATTATCATTATCTTTAATATCTATATTAAGCATGGGTTCTAATTCTGGATCAATTACATTTTGATCAAAAACATAAGCATTTCTTTTTTTTATGACACATGCTAAATCTCTTAATAAAATAATTAAAACATTAATATCTGCATGGATATCAGAAAATGCATAAACGTTTCTACCTTCTGATCTGAAAAATGATTGAATTTCAACAGGTTGATTATCTTGAGGTGGTTGATTATCTTGAGGTGGTTCTGGTGGCATTGGATTATAATGTGGTTCTGTATTTAACATTGGTTATATATATAACACTATATTTTTTTTATAAATTTATTTATAAAATAATATTATTATAAATGGAAAATTAATTATTAATGAATTTGGTAATGGTTTTGTTAATTTAAATGATAAAACTATTTACATTAACAAGAAAGATATTGGACTGGCTTATAAGGGAGTTTTTGTTGATGTTAAAATAACAGAAAATACAAATAATTTATTTTATGGAAAAATTGTAAATTTTACAATTATAAATCATGAATTTATATGTTATTTACATCATTATTATAAAAATTATGAGTGTGTTAAGGCGACAACCTCAACTGATTTTTTTGGTTTTCTTTTGAACGTCTTTTTTAAGTTTTTCTATTCTAATATTTTTATTTTTCTTTTCCCTACATAAATATTTTAGTCGTTCTAATCCATTAATTGCATTTTTGGCAATTTTACATCTCTATTCTATACACTTGAACACTTTTTACAAGTTAAAAGCCCATGGACTAAGATATTACTACTTTTATATGGTTTTGGATTTTTTCTAATTTGGAATTTGTCACATCTTCATGTTTCTTATTTATATATTAAACACATACAAATGGTTCTAAATTCATCAACTAAATATAATTTATAACCATTATTTCTTATTCCTTTTCCTTTGACAGGTTCTTTATTTTCAGAAACTGGTTCTTTATTTTCAGAAACTGATTCTTTATTTTCAGAAATTTGTTCCATATTATAAATATTACAAAAATCTTTATGCAATATTATTAAATGTAAATTATTGTAAAGTTTTTATTATTGTATCTAATACTATATAGTTTTTTATTAATTTTTGTAACTCTAATTGACGTTGGTACCCTAGTACTGTAAAAATATGTAAGTTTTGATTAACAAGTTTTGTCATTAACATTTCGAATGAATTATATGTATTATCAGTAAATAATCCATTAATTTTTAACTGTTGTTCAATTTTTTCTTTTTCAGATATAAAATCAGTTATTTTTTTTCCATTATATGATTTTTCTTGATTATTAACTTTTAAATTAAAAATTGTTGAAAATACATTTCTATCAAATTTTTTATTTACAGTATCAAAAGCTCCATCAAATTCATTATAATTATTTGATGAAAAAATATTTACAAATGGTAAAATTGGTCGAGTAATCAAACCTGTACCACTAACCAAACCTGTACCACTAACCAAACCTGGACTAGTAACCAAACCTGTACTACTAACTAAACCTGTACTACTAACCAAACCTGATACTGGACTTATTATTGATAATTGTGGTTTAGCAGTTATAAATGATGTTAAAGGTGTAGGTACAACAAATGAACTTGGTTTTGGACTAAATGTTAATATTGGTACAATTGGACTTATATAACTAGAATTAGAACTTTTTGGAATTAAAAATGATCTATGTTTTTTTTTACCACCAATTAAATCAAGATATTTTTTTTTATACTTTAAATATTTCAAATAATAATTATTATTATCTTCTGACATTATTACTATACTAGAAAATTATTTTGATTTTTCTAAAATATACTCTTGCAATGTTTTATAATACAAATCATATGTTAAATTTTTTTTTGGATTTTTAATCGTAACTGAACAACCCCCATTATCAACAAATGAAACATCTATATTAATAATTTTTCTATCAAACGAAGATTTTAAAATTTCTATAGCATCTTTTTCATTTTTATCATCATAATGTATATGAATACCAAATTTTGAATAAGGTATGTCGCAATTATCAATTATATTTAAATAATCATTATTTGTTAAAGAACCACAAGTATCTGATAAACATAAGATATTTGGTTTGATATTTTTATTGTACCATTTAATTTCTTCAATAATTTTTTTATTTTCTATTTTCCCTTCAATAGGACATTCATTAATACAAGATAAATATAACTTTATTTTTGGATTTATTGTTTTATAACTATTATTTAATAAATTTACTATATTTAACATTTCTTCTTTTGTTTGATCTAAATTTTTTTTTGTATTTTTTAATTGAAAACTATTTGAAACAGATGATATCAAAGATAAATTACAACATGAAATATTCATTGCATCAAATATTTTATCAAAATTTGGTACAAGTAAATAGTTATCAGTATTTTTATTATTAATACAATAATGATAAAAATCTATTGAATCAGAAAAAATAGGTAAAATTTTAGATGAAACTAAAGATCCAACTTCAATTGATGGAGGATTATGTGCTTCAATAATCTTATCATATATTATTTTTTTTTGATTAGTATTTATATTATTTTTTAAACTTTGAATACCATCTCTTAGTGAAACATCAAATGGTCTAGGTGATCCTATATTTTTATATATTTCTTGATATGATTTATTACTTAAAATCCAAGAATTAAATGTTTTATGACATTGTTTTAACATTATATTATAATTAATTGAAATAATATATTTTTATTTCAATTATTTATTTTAAGAATAAAATTGAAAAATATATTTACTATTTATTTATAAATAATTAATGAAATCTGAAATAGTATATTTTACTCAATTGATAGACCCCATCGAGTTTTTAATAGGTAAAAATGAAAAAGATAATTTTAATATAATTGACATGTCTGGACCAAATGATTTATGGTTTCATTTGTCTGATTATCCTTCATGTCATGTAATAGCAAAATTACCAGAAAATATTCATAAAGAAAATTTAAAATATATTATTAAAAAAGGTGCAATTTTATGTAAACAAAATTCAAAATATAAATAAGAAAAAGATATTTCTATTATTTATACATTTATTAAAAATATAAAAAAAACAGAAAAAATTGGTTGTGTAATATCAACAAATACGAAAAATATTTCTATATAATTAAATATACTTACTTTGAATAATATGTGTTGTTAAAGCATATAAAATACCTCCCCAAACCACATCAATATAAATAATAGGTGATGTCCATTTATTAAATATTGCCATATTTGTAAATTCATAGATTCCATATGTACATAAACCTAATATAAATGCATCTTTAATGGGTTTATTTTCTTTTATTATAAAATAATGTAACATAAATATAATACAAGCATAACATAATATTGCACCTAAAAAATTAATTTGAAGAGTATTTCCTTGAACTTCTTTAATTAATTCTAAATAATTTTTTAATATTATATTGATATAAATACTATCAAGTAGTAAAACAACTACACCAATTTTTACAAAATCTATCATTATTATTATATAATAATAGAAAAATATAAGTTTATACTAAAATAAAAATATTTTATATTTATAAATGAAAAAATCAAATGATAATGATATTTTTTGTTCATTATATAATATTTCAAATGAAATATTGAATAGTGATAAAATATTACAATTTAAATTTTTATGTTATAAAAATATCAAATACATTAGAAGAAAAGAAATAATAATAAATGACGCTATAAAAACTAATCAGACCATTCTAATTTATTTCAATTCAGAACCACATATTGAATTTACTATTAGAAATATTATACTACAATTAGATAATACTTGGTCACATTTAATTATTTGTGATGATAATAATTATGATTTTATTAAAGAAATAGTAAATAATATTAGTGATAAAATTAAAATCAAAATTGTAAACGATAGAAATATAATGTCAAATGAAGATTTCTGGTATGAAATTGAAGGGTATAAATTATTATTTTATGATGAAAATACAATTATATTTAAAAATATTAAAAAATACTTAAAATATGATTATATAACAACTATATACAACGAAGATAGTAATAAAAAAAATATAACATTAAGAAATAAAATAAAAATTCAAAAATTTTTTAAGAGTGAAACAATAATTCCTGAATATATTTATTATTTTAAAAAATTAGTTGATGAAGCGAATGTTGCTGATATGATTGAAACTAAAAATTTTAATGAAATCATTAATAATAATATGGATATAAATGAATCATTATTTAAATTACTTAATAAATATAGAAAAACAGTATGTATAATTTCAGGAATAAAAGGTGGTGGTACTTTAAAATATATCAAAGATATTATTAATGATTATCAAGATTATTGTGAAATATTAGTTATTGATAGTAAGAATAAACTTAATAATATTTTATTTTTTGATAATGATATAATATTAGTACAACAACTATTTTATACTGATATTACATTAGATGATTTAAATAATATTAAAATAAAATATAATTCCAAAATTATTATAACAATACATGATTATTATTGGTTAAATAACCAACTTGTAAGAAAAATTGATACAAATAATGCATATTGGCATTATGAATATTTAAATAAAGTAACTATAAATGATGATTTAAAAACTTTTTTTAGTAACTCAGACTTAATAATACATCCATCTAAATTTACATTTAATGAATATAGTAAATATTTTGATAATTTTAATTTTAAAATAGTAAATCATAATGATTATACAATAAATCAGACAAAATATATACCTGAAATAAAAAATAATACAATAAATATTGGATTTTTATTAGATTATAATATTTATAAGGGAAAAGAAAAAATAGATTTATTAATGAAAAAATACAAAAAATATGACAATTATAATATAAATTTTCTTATTAAAGAAATAAATATAATTCCATATAATCAAAATGATTTTTATGAATATATTGATAAAAATAATATTCATTGTTTGACTCTCTTAAATAAATGGGGAGAAACATATTGTTATGCATTAAGTTTATATTTAAATTCAGGGTTGCCTATAATTTATAATAATTTTGGTGCTTTTAAAGAAAGAATACCAATTTCTGATCACTATTTTAAAGTTTGTGATAATGAATTTGAATATAATGAGAATGAGCTATTATTAATTCAATTTGAAAATATGTTGTCATATGTTATTGATAATAATAATACATTTACTAATGAACAAAAAGAACTTAATTATAAAACAAAATTATTTTATGATTATCTATTTGATAAAAAAATAGATTTATCTATTATTCATAATTATATCAAACCTTTTGCAATTTATTTCCCACAGTTTCATAAAATAAAATAAAATGATATTAATTATTACGAAAACATGAATGATATGATGAATTTAAATAAATATTTAACAGAAACAAATAATGAAGAAGGTTTGTTAAAACCAAATGTTGAAAATTATGAAATAAATGATATTTGTGAATACGATTTAACAAATTATGAAATAATAAAAAAACAAATAGAAATTGCAAAATACCATGGAATGTATGGGTTTGGTATTTATTATTATTGGTTTTCAGAAAATGAAATAACTAATGATAATGTTATAATGGATAGCTGTTATAATAATTTTTTTAGAAAAGTTTTCAATGATTTTAAAGTTTTTTTTATTTGGGCTAATGAAGATTGGTCAAATAATCCTGCTTTTAATTCAAAAAAAAATATCAAAAATGTCTATAATGAAAATAGTTTCATAAAAAATATTGAATTATTAGTTATATATTTCAAACATAATAATTACTATAAAATTAATAATAGTCCTGTATTTTATATTCATCATCCATTGTTAATTTCAGAAGATCAACTTAAATTATTTTTTGAATTAATTAATAAAGAATGTAAAAAAAATAATTTAAACGATGTTATCTTATTTTTAAATTCAAGCGAAAAAATTTATAATAATTTTAAAAATTATATAGTACATCCAAATTATAAAATTAAATTGGATGCAAATTATATTCATAATAAAAGGCAAGTTATTGATTATGAAAAATATTTAGATTATATAAATAATAAAAAAGATGTTGATGTAGAATGTTTATTTTTTAGTTTTAATAATACATCTAGATTATATTTTCCAAATAATTTAGACTTACGAACACACACAATAAATAATAATATCATAAATCAAAGTAAGTTTATTGATATTACATTCAGTAAATATAAATTAAATAATATGTTATTAATAAATTCTTGGAATGAATGGGGTGAAGATATGGCAATAGAAGAAACAGAAAATAATAATAAATTATTAAATTTAATAAAATTTAAATTACTTAATTTTATTCACCAGGATGAATTAATGATCCAATAGTGTTATTAGCAACAACTATTGATGGATATAACATTAATACATTAATATTATTTTTTAAAAATTCAGTTCTAAATTTATGGTCAATTGGCATATTAATATTATATAATGCTTTCAAAATTTTTGATGCATTAGAATTTTTAATCAAATATCCATGGGTTCCTAAAATTTGTTGATTTTTGTTAGGGTAGTAAATATTATCAATTAATTTTTCACCTCTATTTTCAGTAATATTTCCTAAATATAACATATCAAAATCAATATTAATTTTATCTAATATCTTTTTTAAATTATCATGAAAGATTAGATCACTAATAACAAAATCATCTTCAAAAATAACACTGTATTTGTATGGACTATCTATACATTGTTTTATTAACATAAAATGGCTTAGATAACATCCTACTTCACCAACATACCTATAATTAAAATCAAATGTAATATTATCATCAAAAACATTTAATTTTTTAAAATCTATATTTTTTCCATTAATTCCATCAAAAAAATTTATTTTTCTACCTAATTTATTTTCCATTTCTATTATTTGATTATATCTTAAATCGTTATCTTTCTTAATATGTATAACATTATAAGAAATATTATCATCTGTTGTTTCATCAAAATTTTCATAATTTATCATATATAAAAAAACTAAAAATAAAATAAAACTAATTAAACAAAAATCTATATTATAAGATATTTCTTCCATAATATTATATCATAGATTTTTTATATTTTTATTCTATCTTCAATATTCATATTGATTATTGTATTATAAATAATATAATCTTCATGAAAATATTCTAAAAAATTATTTTTAATGTATTCATAATCTTTATCTTCATCATATTTTTCTTTTCCTATATTTATTTTTGTATTTTTAATTTCAAAATTTAAATTATATTTTTTATTTAATATATTATTAAAATAAATAATATCAGAATCAATTTGTTCTGTTATTAAAATACAATTAATTACTTTAATATTATTTAATGCTTCTTCTAAATCATATGTTTCACCAGATAAACGAAATAATAATAAATTTTTTGTGTTATTAACAATTAATTGTTTTAATTCTTCAATTGAAATTTTTTGAATACTATCATTTTTAATAAAATTATAATAATGTGATATAAATCTTTTAATTGGTTCTCTAACACATGTAATTGAATAACAATTTTTTGAAAAAGAATCTGTAACATCAACTTTATTAAAAGAGCAGTGACATAATAAAACTTTAAAATTATTATTATAACTACAAATTTTTTCTAAATCTTCTTTATTAATTAAATTTAAATCTTTGTAAAAATCTGGAAAATATATATCATTTTCAATATAAATATTTTTATAATATTCATACAATGTAAAACGTAATGATGTTCCCATACATTTTTCTATATGAAAAAAACAAATATCTGGTTTAAAATTTTCAATCTCAATATATTTTATTTTTTTTTCATTTTCAATGTTAATTTTTTTATTAAATAAATTAATTAATTTAATATTTATATCACTATATTTTTTTTTAATTTTAACAAAATGTTTAAGTTTATAAATATTATTTTTAGATTCCAAGTTAAATTTTGATATTAAATTATTAATAACATCATTAAAATTGTTTATTAATTCTTCATATTTTATTAATATAACATTGTCAGTTAAATTATTTAAAAATTCATTTATTATATCATTTCTTTTTTTTATGTTTTTTTTAAAATATTTGTTATTTTTACATCTAACTAATAAGAAAGGATGACTAATAAAATAAATTATTTTTGTATGTTCATTTAATATTTCATCTACAATATTAACATTAAAATTATTTAATAATCCTTTTTTAAATATTTTCGCATTAATAAAATTTTGACTTTTAATTACAATATCTGTTATCATTATAAAAATATATATTTTATTATATATATCTAACATAACATAAATGAATATTTTTATATTTCATAGAGATTTAAGATTAATAGACAATACAACCTTAATTGAACAAATTGATAATGAAGGTTCTGTTATTCCTATATTTATATTCACACCAGAGCAAATTAATTCAAATAAAAACGAATATTTTGGCAATGCGTCTGTACAATTTATGATTGAATCATTACATGAATTATCTGATGATATAAAAGATAAAAAAAGTAAAATTTATTTTTTTAGTGGTGATAATTTAAAAGTATTAAAAAAAATACATAAAGAAATTAATATTAATTCAATTGGTTATAATATTGATTATACACCTTATGCAAAAAAGCGTGATGCTGAAATAAGAAACTGGTGTAAAAGTGAAAATATTAAAATTTATGAAAAAGAAGATTATGTATTATATGATATTTTAGAAGGTCAAACATTAAAAAAAGATTCAACACCATATCAAGTTTTTACACCATTTAAAAATTTTTGTTATGAAAAATTACATGTAAGAGAAGTTAATAAATTTAAAAAATTTAAATTTATGAAAAATTCAGAACTTGAAAAAAATAAATATTATTTAAATGAAAAAGAAATTGATAATTTTTATGTTGATAATCCTGAAATAAATGTTCATGGTGGAAGATCTAATGGATTAAAAATATTAAATAATATTAGTGATTTTAAAGATTATCAAAAAAAAAGAGATTTTTTAACATATAAAACAACATTTTTAGGAGCACATAATCACTTTACAACTATATCAATTAGAGAAGTATATTATAAATTTTTAGATAAATTAGGTAAATCAAGTGGATTAATAACAGAACTACATTGGAGAGATTTTTATATAAATATATCCCATTACTTTCCTCATATATTAAATGGTCAAATTGCTAAAAAAAATAAATCTTTTAGAGAAAAGTATGATGATGTTAAATGGTCAAATAATAAAATAAAATGGGAAAAATTTACTAAAGGAGAAACTGGATTTCCAATAATTGATGCTGGAATAAGACAATTATTAAAAAAAAATTTTGTTCATAATCGTGTTAGAATGATTCATGGTAATTTTGTTACAAAAGATTTACATATTGATTGGAGAGAAGGTGAAAAATTTTATAGTAATAATTTAGTTGATTATGATGCAATGGTTAATAATAATTCTTGGCAATGGTGTGCAGGTAGTGGTACGGATGCACAGCCATATTTTAGAATTTTTAATCCATGGACACAATTAAAAACATATGATCCAGAATTAAAATATGTTAGAGAATATATTCCAGAATTAAAAGATGTTCCAGATAAAGATATATTAAATTGGTGGAAACCAGAGATACATGAAAAATGGTTAAAAGAAGGTATCCAATATTTTAAACCAATATTAGATCATTCAGAAGAAGCAAAAAATGCAATAAAAATTTATAAAGAAGCATTATAATTTAGTAGTATAGTTAAACAAAAAAAATTTATAGATTTAATAAAAAAGTAAAGAATAGCATTGTTTAGAATATGGTTTTAGTATTGTATAAAAAAATAATTATCTAAAATAATATAATGAATATTTGTAAATATGATATTTATTTTATAATACTATTATGTTTTATAATTTATTTATATTTGAATCAAAATAAAAATGAAGGATTTCAATCAACATCATCAGGTTATCAAGCTGATATTGAAGCAATTAGAAATTTATCAAGTATTGCTACTCAATTAACAACTAACAATAATTTAACTGTACCAGGAGATTTAAAGGTTACTAATAATCTTATTGTTAAAAGTGGTAATGAAGCAAGACAAATATTACTGGGTGAAGGGGAAATCAAATTTAGAGGTGATGGTAAAGCACATTATTCTATTACTAATAAAGATGGATATTTTAAAATAAGTAATACATCTAATAACTCAATTCTTAATAATGGTTTAGTAAATGATAGTTTAGTAATTGATACATTAGGTAGTTTAACATCTAACCGTATAAATAATAAAGAAAATAATGCACGATATATACGTATTGGTAATAAAATTGATTCTAAATTAAGACAAAATTATTGGACAATTATTGAGGTACGTGTTTATTCACATAGTGGTGAAAATATTGCTTTAAAAAAACCAGTTACTCTTATCGAGGGTCAAAAATGGAAAGGCGTAACTGGTGATAATGGTATACCCTCAAATATTACTAATGATATAATATTTACTTATTATGCACCATCAGTAGATTATATGTATCATTCACTTGGTGATAACTATCAGTTAGGTTTTATTGGTGATGTTGGAATACATGTATTACAAATTGATTTAGGTGCTGAATATAATATTTCACAAATTGAAGTATTTAATAGATTTAATCAAGATTATTGTTGGCGTGCAGATGGAACAACTATTGAATTGATTGATTCAAATAATATTGTTAATAAAATTATATATACTGGTTTATGGCATACACAATATTCAAGAACATTTTTACTTTAAATTAACTAAAATTCTAAAAGATTTTTTAGTATTAAATAACTTCATATTCTAGATTAATATTATTAACAAGTTGTGTTTTATCATCTCTTGTAAATAATTCAAAACCAGCTTTTAATGTAATTAAACCATCATTCCAACCACTTGCACATTTTAATGTATTAATTACCGCTTCAGTTCCAAAAAATTGGTGACTTGCAACAGGATCATTTAAGATTCCGTGTCCTAATGTTACACATTCTGTATCATTAATATTAATTGTATTGGGTCTTTCTCCATTAACTTTTTCTAGAATTAATGAATACATATAATCAGAATCAACTATTTCAGTTGAATAATAATCTACTGGAAATACATATTTATCATTTAATATCATAGGATGATATTTGGTTATTAATAGATTTTTATCAGTTCTACAATATTGCATTTTATTGTTAAACGTTTTTGTTCTTACTACACATTCAACTATACCAGAATTAGTTAAATCACCTTTTTTAATTGTTGATATTTTTTTATAATTTGATTCTGTCATTAAAACATAAGAATCACCATGAAAACAAGCTCCTGATCTATCATAAAATGTTGACATTGAAACCGGAGTAGCATATGCAACTGGTGTAGTATATCCTCTATAAACTGGTGTTTCAGGAACAGGTGGTGGTATAGATATAAAAATATCTTCACATTTTGTTTGTAATTTTTTAAATAATTCCCCTCCATAAAATTGTACACCAAAATCTTTAAAATTATTACATTCTTCTAATTGATAAGCACATGCTAAAGATGGTAAATATTTTTCACCCCATTTTTTATATGCATCTGGACTGCTTATTGCTTCTAACACTTGACCATTAAAATCTTGTATTAATCCATTAATTTGTTTATTAAAATTTTTATTTTCCATATTTTTAATAAACTCTTTTACTAATATTAATGATTCATTATCGGGTCTTAATTCTGATAATAATTCAACACCTTTTAATCTAAAAATATTTTGTAATACTTTAGTTTCATCAATGTTATCATTAACAAATTGATAATCACTTGTAATATTTGTATTAATATTAGTTGATATTAATTTAATATCATCATTATTAATAATTGTATCAATTGGTGTTTCTATTATAAAATGTCTTGGTTGACCAAAATTAACTTCTCCAATTATAATTTTAACACCCCAAGATGTTTTTTGAATATTATAATTACCTAAAACATTATAATCACTTGTTGGAATCATTATCGATAGTTCTGTATTATTATAAGCAGTACACATTGTATTTGCTAAACTATTAACAATAACTGTTCCAACAAAATTACTATCAGGAATAAAACCAAATGATCCTTGACTTACAGTTGATAAATTTTTTAATACATTAACTTCTACACCATATCCAAATCCAAATGTATTTATTCTTGGACAAGTAACTGAAGCATCTTCAACATCTTTTTTAAATTGTAAATATGTTCCTCTTGGAGGTTCTATATTTGGTACACCATCAGACAATAACATAATTGTAGAATTTAAATTATTGTTTGGAAATTGTTGTATTAAATCATATGCTTTTTTAATACCATCATATATATTAGTCATGCCATTTGCTCTGATTGAATTTAATGCTTTTAAAGCTTTATCTTTACCTTCAGTTGTCATCTTTGTTAAATTTAATACAATAATTGCATCATTACTATATGTAATGATTGCTAATTCATCATTAGAATCTTGAACATTAACAATAGTTTTTGCTGTGTGTTTAACTATGTCCAATACAGATAAATTTGTCTTTTCTGTTGCAGTTGGATTATCAGCAGATGCACACATTGATCCTGATACGTCTATTACAATAATTGTTCTATTATTTACTTTTTGTTGTTTTACATTTTCAGGTATAGAAACCGTAAAACAATAATACTTTTTATTGTTATAATTAATACTTTGTTTACCACATAACATACATATTTAATTTAGTGTAATAGCTAATTATTTTCAATTTTTTTAATAATTAACTTTATCTTTTTTTTAATAATTAACTTTATCTTTTTTTATAGTCCATTCATTAAATCCATTTTTTGCATAATCAGAACATTCTTCTAAATGTATCATTTTAATTGAACGTTCATTAATATCTTTTTTTAAATCATCATATATAAATGCATCATCAAATCCAACATTATTAGCATCTATTTTTGTGTTTCCATAATAAACAGTTGGAATTCTAGCCCAATAAATAGCAGAAAGACACATTGGACATGGTTCACAACTTGTATAAAGAGTACAATTATCTAGTTTGAAATCATTTAATGTATAACAAGCATTACGAATTGCAACAATTTCAGCATGCAATGTTGGATCATTTTCTAATACAACCATATTATGACCTTTACCTACAATTTTATTGGTGTTATTTTCTATAATAATTGCACCAAATGGTCCACCACCAAGTTTTACAGATAAACTAGATAAATCACATGCTTCTTCCATATGTTTTATATGATTCATTTTTTTATATAATATTTACTAGATTTATTTTGATAACATTGCGTTTAGTGATATTGTTATTGAATTTTGTCATCTTATTATTGAATTTTGTCATCTTATTATTGAATTTTGTCATCTTATTATTGAATTTTGTTATTTTAATTATTAATATTATATTGTGAGAATTTATTTAATAATTGGGTTGTTGCATTTTTAATTAAATTTGTTTTAGATTTTAAATCATCATTAATAGTTTTTAGTTTATTTATATCTTCATTATTATTTAATGCTATTGAAACACCATGATTACATAATATTGCCCAATCATCAATAGTTTTTACTGCATTACTAATAATTTCTTTATCATCTTCATCTAGCTGAGCATTATGTAAATTATTATTTGGTGTTACGAAATTACCAATATAATTCATTGCACAATTAACTTCAGACATAACATTTTCTAATACAATTCTTGTTTCTTCTGCTGACTTTGGTATTTTTATTGTTGTTGTTGCAAGTATTGTTTCCTTAAATTGACCAAATACATTTGATAAATTAACTATTTTTTTTAATGCATCTAAAACTGAATTTAAAAAATTAGAATCATTTATAATGTTTACATTTTGTAATCTTACAATAAAACTATTAAATAAAGCAGATAAATCATCAGCAGCTTTTCCAAAATCATTAAAACCATCAATATCAATATCTAAATTCATTTGTTTAGTTTCATTTGCTATTTTAGATGCAGCAATAAATAATTCGGAATAATCATCTATAGAACCTTTTCCATGAAAATTTTCACATTTAATTAATGCAGCATAACTCTTAATTTCATCTAAAACTGGATTGTTATTATCATATATTTCTATAGTTTGTTTAAAATCTTCTGTTATTACTACATTATTTGATAAATCTGTTGTATTAAATGTTGTATGAACAACAATATTATTACCGCTATTATTTATTTCATTAGTTATAATAAATTCATCATCACTGTCATTATCACTATTTTCATTTGTGTTCATATTATTTCCACTAGAATTTCCATTAGAATTTCCATTTGTTGTGGTATTATTCCCATTTGTAGTGGTATTATTCCCATTTGTAGTGGTATTATTCCCATTTGTATTATGTTCATTTGTATTATGTTCATTTGTATTATGTTCATTTGTATTATGTTCATTTGTATTATGTTCATTTGTATTATGTTCATTATTATTTCCATTTGTATTTCCATTTGTATTGCCGTTACTTGACATTACTGTATTATAATATTATACAAAATATTTTTTTTAAAATTTTTATATATTTTTTTTAAAATTAAATATTTTATTTTGTATTTTAATTTAATGAAAAATAAAATTTTAGGTTTATTAGGTTATTTATTTTTAATTTTTAGTATAAATTTAGAAATTTTTGAAACTAATGAACAATTAATAAATAATTTTATAGAATTTATAGGTTATTCATTTATTTTATATGATTTATATAATGATAAAAAAGGAAAAGAGACTAATAAAAAAGAGAATAATATTGAAATTGGACATCTAATTTTATTTGTTTATTATTTCTACTATTTATTTTTATCTGATAATAATTTTGATATTGTTAATTTATTAACATTATTTGCTCATTTTATTTTAATTAAAAATTACAATAATAAAATGATTAAAATAGGTTATATATTGAGTTTTATTTATTATTTAATAAAAATTCCAAATTATTTAAATAATACCAATTATATATTAACAATAAAACTTTTTGCATATAGCTTACTTGCATTATACTATATAAATAAAAGCGTTTTAAAAATTTTTTAATATTTTATAATATTAATGTCAATAGAAAAATTTGAACATGGGTCTTTTTATTCAATTTTTCCAAATAAAATGAAAGATTATAATGGAAATTGTCCTTATACCGATATTGATTATAATGATATAAGCCATGAAAAAATAATATCAGACTTACCTAATAAATTAAGATTTTTTGATGAAATGTTTGGATATAAATTTTCACATAAAAATAATTTAAATGATATCATTAAATTTTTAGGTAAAAATAAAAAGGAGGAATTAGAAAAAAATATTTTTAATTATTATCTTTGTAATGGATCTTTTGAATGGATGGATGGAAGATTATTATTTTATTTTATATCATTATTTAAACCAAATAAAATTATAGAAATAGGTAGTGGTGATTCAACATTATTGATGCATAATACAATAAAAAAATTAAATTTAAATACTAAAATTATTTGTATTGATAAAAATCCACACCCAATAATAAAAAAATTGTACAATGAGAATCATATTTTATTGATTGAAGAAGATTTAGTTAATATTGATTTAAAAATCTTTGAATCATTAAATAAAAATGATATACTTTTTATAGATTCATCTCATACAGTTAAAATGAATAGTGATGTAATATTTTATTTTAGTAAAATATTTCCTATTTTAAAACCTGGTGTAAATATACAAATTCATGATATATTTTTACCTTATGAATATCCTTTAGGATGGATTAACGAAGGAATATTTTGGAATGAACAATATCTATTATATATATTTTTGCAAAATACTCAAAAATTTAAAATTTTATTTTCAAATAATTATGCACATTATAAATATAAAAAAACCCTATTTGAAATACAGAAATCTTACTATGAAAATAAAGTTATTATAGATATGCAAAATAATGATGAGCCTTTTGCAGGTGGATCTATCTGGTTACGTGTCATATAGTTATTTCATTTTTTATATAATTTATTTTTTGATATTATATTTGTTTTAGTTGGTACTGTATTTACTTTTTTTGGTACTGTATTTACTTTTTTTGGTACTGTATTTACTTTTTTTGGTACTGTATTTACTTTTTTTGGTTCTGTATTAGTAGATTTTTCAATACAATTTTTTTTTAGTAAAATTATATATTTATTTTTGGAAGATGGTCTAATTAATGATACAAAATCTTTATTTTGATTAATATAATTAGGGTATATAAAAAATCCATTTAAATCACCACTTTTAATTTTATTGAATATTTGGATATCAACTTCAAAAATAATATTATAAAGTTGTTTTAAAATTTTATAAATATTTTTATTTTTAACTACATATCCTTGAAATCCCCAAGTTTTTTTTGTTTTATTAATAAAATACAAATTATTTTTATAATTATCACCAACAGTATAACCTTCAATACCTAAAAATATAAAATCAAAATCAATATCAATATTATTGATTGCATCATTTATTTTATCATTTAAATCATTAACTTGAATATCAAAATCATCCTCAAATATAACTGAATATTCATTATTAAGATTGTTATTGTATATTTGTTTTAATAACAAAAAATGACTTAAATAACACCCAATGATTCCATTATAATCAAATTTATTTTTTAAATTTAAATTACTATCAAATTTAGATATATCATTAGTATTAACAGTATTTCCGTCAATACCATAAAAAATTTCAATCGGAATACCTAATTTTTGTTCCATATTTTTAATATTTTCATATCTATCTTTTTTATTTTCCATGTGGATTACATAATAATCCAAAATATTCATAATATTAATAATGATTAGATTTTATTTTGTAAAATATAATAATGAATCATGAAAAATGTAGTAATAATATAATAAAAAAAACAATTAAAGAATTTAATAAAAAAGAATTAAAACTCAGTAATGATAAAATTGTTAAAGATAAAAAACAAGCAATTGCAATTGCTTTGACATCTGCTAATAGAAAATGTTCTTATAATAAAGAAGAATTCAAAGAATTAGAGAATAAAATCAAAAATTTTTTGTATAGTGATGATAATAATATACCGTTAAGTGGTGTGATTGAAACAAAAAAAATTATTAAAATGTATATTGAAAATAAAAAATATAAAAAAGCTTATTTATTTACTAATTTGCTTATAAAACGTGTAATTAATACCAAATTAACATCAAATATAATTAAAGAGTTTTTAACACTACCACAAATTTTAAATATATAAAACAATACAATTAAGAATGTGTTTTTTATTATTTAATATATAAAACATTATAATTATGAAATTCTATGTTTCAATGACAACAATTCCTTCTAGAATTTTTTATATTTATAAAACAATTGATTCAATATTATCACAATCATATTTACCTGAAAAAATATTTATTAATATACCAAAATATTATAAAAGATTTAATAAAACAATTTTAAGCTATTATCCAAATTTAACACCTGAAATGTTTGAATTAGAAAAAATAAAAACTAAATATAAATCAATGGTAGAAATAAATATTATTGATGATGATTATGGACCAGGTACAAAATTATTAGGAATATTAACAAGTAAGAATGATTTTCATAATGATGATTTTATACTACTTGTTGATGATGATGTTATATATAAAACATATGCATTTGATATTATTTATAAAAATATAAAAGATAATAAAAATGCATTTACATTTCATTCATATGATTGGAATGGATTAATTATTGGTCAAGGAGTTGATATATTTGCTTTACCAATAAATTGTTTAGATTGTATTATTAATTTTTACGAAAAAATAAAATCATATCAATTTATTTTTCTTCATGATGATATTTGGATTTCATATTATTTAATGAAAAAACATATAAAAATAAATAAATTAAAACATTTTAATGAAACTGTCTATGATCAACATTGTTATATTGATGAATTACATAATTTATTAGATAATAATGAAAGAGAGTTTATAACAAGTAAATCAATTGATATTTTAAAAAAATTAGATGATGAAAATATTTTTTTATTTATGAATAAGCAATCTTAATAATTTGTTGTATTTCATTATTATTATCAAATTTTATTTTTAATGGTTCCAATAATTTTATTAAAAATTCAGTCACACCCAATTTAATATCTGGAGGTGTTACTTTATCTTCAATATAATTATTAGTTAAATCTTCATAATCATTAAAAGTCATTGGACCCCCCCATTTTTCATCTCGATTAATTATAAATATTTCATTTTTTAATTCTAAAATTGGAAATACAACATATCTTATAAACATAAATAATGGGCAATCAATATTTTTTGGTTCAAGATATGCTTTATTTATTTTTTTTTTAATATCTTTTGGTGTATCTAATAGATCAATTTTTGAATTAATATCAGAAGAACTCATTTTTTCATCTATAGATTTTCCAGTTAAATTAGGAATCATTTGATTCATAAGATGTATATTAGGTTTATATCCTAATTTATGTAAATGATCTCTACTCATCATAAAAATTTTACGTTGATCAACACCTCCTAATTCAATATCAGTTTTTAGATAAACTTCATCTAAAACTTGTAATATAGGATAAACCATACCACTTAATAAAGGATTATCTGATTGTTTAACAACTTCAGCACCACCTTTTTGAGCAGCGTCTAATGTAATTTTTGACATCATTTTATATACATCTAATGTATATTCTTTAGATAATTGATATTCACTTCCTTTAACAAATTCAAGTTTAGTTATATCTACATTTAAGCATTCTAATAAACCTTTAATAACAAATTCGTAATATTTTGTTCTATAATCTAATTGTTCAAATGTTGACTTCATTGCATCTAAAAACGCATGTAAATCTGCAAATAAAATTTTAACATTACAATCTGCTTTAAGTAAATGGGCTATTTTAATCATTGGCACTAAGTATCCTACATGTGGTTTACCTGTTGGTGCAGTTCCCCAATAAGCACTTAATTCTTTTCCACTATTTATTTTTTCTTCAAGTTCTTTCAAACCTATGACTTCTTTTAAATCTTTTGTAATCAATTCTAATTTTGACATTAAATCATATAATATTAATTATTTATATAATTTTTTTATTTAGTAATTTAATTATGCTTGATAAATCAGATTGTTATTTTATTATAACAATAATAATGTTCTTTTACTTGATTTATATTTATAAACGTGAAAACTTTCAAAGTACCACTACAGGATACTTAGCTGACATTGAAGCAATAAGAAATTTATCAAATATTGCTACACAATTAACAACTAATAATACATTAACTATGCCAGGTGCACTTAATGTTACAAATAAATTATTAATTGGTAAATCAGCTGATGGTATATCATCATCCATATCAGACTCAACATATGATACTAATAGTTTATCTATCGTTGGTCAAGGTACAGCACCTAATAGAAAAGTTACTTTATGGGATAATGTACAAATTAATGGTAATTTATCAATACCAGGAAAGAATGTTATTGATTTAGGTGCAGGTGATACAACAAGAGAAGGAAATGCAGGTAAAATAGGTTATAATATTTGGGACGATTCATTAAATATTGTTGGGAAAGGCAAACCTGGTGAAGCAAGAAGAATTACAATGTATGATAATGTACAAATTAATGGTAATACCACAATTAAAGGTTTATTAAATTTACCTAATAATACAACAATATCAGCTGACGGGGATAATGCAACACAATGGGTACGCTTAAGAAAAACAAATAATCTAAATGAATATAGATCATTTGCAGCACAAGATCTTTGGTGTGGAAGTGGAACATTATATGTTAATAAAATAGTAATAGGGTCTTGGACTTTAAGTGGAGATGGGGACGGTTTTAGATTATGTCATGGTAATTATCAGGATGATAATAGATTTTGGTTTCCTAGTTATGTTGGTAGATATAATTTCTAGTTAAAACCTTTTTTATAATACTACAGGAACTTGATTATAATACTACAGGAACTTGATTATAATACTACAGGAACTTGATTATAATACTATAGGAACTTTATTATAATAAACAACTAACATTCAAACTAAAAAAAGGCGTAAATATATTTAATTTAAAAATCCATCAAAAAATAATAAATTTTTTATATAAAAAAATATAAGTTTTAATATATAATGTCTGCTTTTGATACTAATACACCACAAGTAAAAAAAGATTATCTTACAAATAGTGAGATATTTGAAATATTATCATCAAATACATATGAAACAGATATAAATATTGATTCCTCAACACCAATCTATTTATTTTCAGATGTTCATGCAGATATTCATGCTCTAATAATTAGTTTAAGAGATTGTGCAGGTGTAATTAGAAAGAGATCTGGTATGGAATTACCAAATTTAGATAGTTTTGGTCCAGATAAATATAAACCACAAAATTCAGATCCATATTTAGAAGAAATGTTAAATTTAAATATTTTTTCAGAAGATTATAATTATGATGAAACATTAGGTTATGAATGGTGTGGTAATAATAGTATTGTTGTGATTATTGGTGATCTAATTGATGGTAGTAGAGGTCAAGATATAAATTTTTTGGAAAAATATATAGAAGGAATAAATACAACTATTCATGATTATAATCAATTAGAAGTAAAATTATTACGATTTATAAATTCAATAAATAAAATGTCTTTGCTATCGGGAGGTAAAATTTATAAATTATTAGGTAATCATGAAATAGCTAATATTTTAGGAGATAGAGCCTATATTAATCAAACATTTCAAAGATTATCTCGTGTTGAAAATTATTATAAGAATAGAATAACAGGACAAACAGAAAATAGAAAATTATGTTTTCAATATGGTAATTCTGGATATAATTTACTTATAGAAGGCGGTATTGGAATTTTATTAAAAATTAATAATTATATATTTGTTCATGCATCAATTAAACAGGTTTCTTTTAATTTAATTAAAAAAATAAATAATATTTTAAATGATCCTCAACAAAATTCTGAAAATATTCGTAAAATATTTAATAGATTTTCAGGTAAATTCCAATATGGTGAGCCAGAATTAGTAAATATGGATAATTTATTATGGGATAGAGATATTGGTGAAGACTTAAATCCTAAAAAATGTAATGATCATATTAATAATTTATATAATTTTTTTGAATTTTCAGAACCTTATACTCCAGAACAAATAAGTTTTGTTCATAGTATAAAAACTTTTATTGGACATTGTATACAACAAAAAAATATCTTTTATAGAAATATGAAAACATTTACAGTTGTAGATCATTCTACTCAAAAAGTTGAAGTACTTATAGGTCCACCAGATGAAGGACCTCAAAATGTGGTAAATAATAGAATATATGGTATAAGTATGGGTTGTGCCCATAATAATGAACAATTAATATATAGAGTTGATATTGGTTCATCTCGAGCTCAAGATCAAACTTATTTACTAGGTCAAAAAATTAATAATATCAATGATGAAAAAGAAATATTATTAGGAAGATCACCTCAAGTTTTAAAAATAGATAATAATAATTTTTCTATAATTAGATCTAAAATGAAAAATACACGTATTTATCAAGCAAGACCATCATATGAATTAATCGCTCAGCAAAAACCTTCTATTAATTATCTTAAAAAATATTTAAAATATAAAAATAAATATTTATTATTAAAAAAAGTAGTTCTTTGATATGATATATTGCATTTATAAAAATATTTTATATAATTTAATAAATGATAAAAAATATTTTAATTTATTTAATTGTATTTTTATTTATTCTTATAATTTTATTTAAAAATCCATCAAAAGATAATGAAATAAAAGAAAAATTTGAACAAATTGTTTATAATGAAAAAAATTTTGAAATGGACGAAAAGTCAATTATTATGAGCAATAACACAAATCTAACTAAAGATGAATGTTTTAATAAAGTTAATAAACGAGATATTAATGGTGCTACATATAATTTAGAAAATAACTTATGTACTTTATATTTTTTTGCAAAAAAAGGTAAACAAAAATTAAATGTTGAATCAATAATTTAGAAAAAATATATAAAATTTCTAAATTAATATATATATAAAATGAATTTTATGGATCATATTGCAATTCTTTTCGTAGTTTTTTTTACAAACTGGGGTATTAATTCATGGTATAATAGTACCAATAAAGATAAAGATGGTAAAAATATTACTATGATGACTACATCTATGCAATCATTAATATCAACTATTATTGCTGTTTTTATTATATTTATTTTATCAATGTTTTTACTTAAATCAGAAGCTTAAGTATATTTTTTTAATAAATCAGTAAAAAAATTTCTTTTTTGATCATTATTATTTTCTATATTTTTATAAAAAATAAAATTATCATCGAAACTTATTTCCCAAAATTGTTTATTTTGATTTACAAGTAATATATAAAATTTATTATTTTTCTTAATAACTTTATTATAAAATCCACCAAACCCTAATAATCCTTGTACACTAATATATCTAATAAATATTTTTTTCTGTTGAATTATATCATTTATATCAGGTAAATAAGTAAAACCATTTAATTCATTTTTATATTTTTTTATTAATTTAGCTAAATATTTATTTGTATTAATTTCTAAATCCATTATTATATTAACTTCATCTAATTTACTCATTATTATATAATATAAATATATTTTTATCCAATAATTTGTTTATAATGATTTAAAAATAAGTAATGTCCTAAAAAATAGACCAATATATAAAATATATGAAATTTTGTCTGATATATTTTATTTTGTCTGAATTATTTAATAGTTCTTTAGCATGGACTAAAATATCGTGGAGATCAAAGAATATAAAACAAATTCCATCTTATCCAAATAAAGAAGAATTAATGAAAGTTGAATCAGAATTATCTAAAGTAGCACCGTTAGTTTTTGCAGGAGAGTGTGATAATTTACAAGAATCATTATCAAAAATTAGTATTGGTCAAGGATTTTTATTAATGGGAGGTGATTGTGCAGAAAGTTTTAAAGATTTTAAAGTTGATAAAGTTAGAGATACGTATCGATTAATATTACAAATGGGATTAATTTTAACATATGGTTCAGGTTTACCTGTAACTAAAATAGGCAGAATGGCAGGACAATTTGCTAAACCTAGATCTGAAGAATATGATACAGATGGACTATTAACTTATAGGGGTGATATTATTAATGATATTAATGACAGAACACCAAATCCTCAAAGAATGTTACACGCCTATTATCAGTCTGTACAAACATTAAATATTTTAAGAGCATTTTCTTACGGTGGATATGCAGATATAAAGAGAGTTCATGCATGGAATTTAGATTTTGTAGAAAAGACAATTGAAGGATCAAAATATCGTATATTAGCAGATAAAGTTAGTCAAAGTTTACAATTTATTCAAGGTTTAGGAATAAATACTAGAGATGATAAGTTTATTGCAACAAATATTTATACTGGTCATGAATGTCTATTATTAAATTATGAGGAATCATTAACTAGATATGATTCACGTACTAATAAACCATATGATTGTTCTGCACATTTGCTTTGGTTAGGAGAAAGAACACGGCAATTAGATGGTGCACATATTGAATTTATGAGAGGAATAAATAATCCAATAGGTGTTAAATTATCTGATAAAATATCTAGTGAAGAATTAATTAAATTACTTAAATTACTAAATCCTAATAATATACCAGGACGTATTGTATTAATAACAAGAATGGGTGCTATTAAATTAAAAGAAAAGTTACCAGAATTAATTAGAATAATACAAAATAATGGTTTAAATGTAGTATGGTGTTGTGATCCAATGCATGCAAATACAATAAAAACAGTTAGTGGAATTAAAACTAGAGAGTTTGATTTAATTAAAAATGAAGTTATAGAGTTTTTTAATATTCACAAAAAAATGGGCACATATCCAGGTGGTTTACATTTAGAACTCACAAATGAAGATGTTACAGAATGTACTGGTGGAGAAATTAATGGTATAAATGAATCAGATCTTAATAAAGCTTATTATTCACAATGTGATCCCAGATTAAATGGTATGCAATCTTTAGAATTAGCTTTTATTGTAGCTGATTTATTAAAATAATATTTTATCAAGTTAATTAATGAAGAATTTATATTTTAATAAATATTTAAAATATAAAAGTAAATACTTAGCCTTAAAGAAACAGATAGGTGGTGAATGTGATCCTATTCCTACAGAAAATTATCAAGATCCAATTAGTTTAGAAAATCTATTAGATCGTCCACCTGAATATAGAATAACTGTAAATGGTAAGTGTTATGATATTAGAGATATTCATAAATGGATAATTGAACAGCGTAAATCATTAGATCCATTAAGGA
>Ga0136644_10000044_pt1 | contig 89319 bp, 74 predicted proteins | sample C_130820_EF_Meta_FD_94780 | JGI IMG/M metagenome (GOLD analysis project Ga0136644, IMG submission 94780) | Freshwater microbial communities from Lake Croche, Canada to study carbon cycling - C_130820_EF_MetaG (v2) (version 2) | ecosystem: Environmental > Aquatic > Freshwater > Lake | place...
CCTCGAGCACCTCGTGGGCGATGGCATCCGCGTCGACGACGTGGCCGCCGAGTTCCCCGAACCGCCGGGCGACCGTCGATTTGCCGGAGGCCATGCGGCCGTGGAGCCCGATCGTGATCATCCCGGCCCCCCCTTCTGGCACTCGGCCCACGTCTCGCCGTCGTGCACCGTGACCTCGAGCGGGACATCCATCTCGAACGCCCCGCGCATCTCCGTGAGCAGCAGCTCGCGCACGGGCCGAACCTCGTCCGCCGGCGCCTCGATGACGAGTTCGTCGTGGATCTGGAGCACGAGGGCGGCCGCGCGCCGCTCCTCCTCGAGCCGCCCCGCGACCCGCAGCATGGCGATCTTGATGAGGTCGGCCGCCGATCCCTGCACGACCGTGTTGATGGCCGTCCGCTCCGGCAGCGAGAGCGTCAGGCCCCCGGCGGCGTTCCGGCGGCCCGTCCGGTCTCGGACGCCGGCGATCGTCCGCCGCCGGCCGAGCATCGTCGTCACCTGGCCGTCGCGCCGACAGCGGTCGAGCACGTCGTCCATGAACGCGGCGGCGCCGGCGAAGGTCTGGAAGTAGGCCTCGATGAACGCGGCCGCCTCCGGCTGCGGGATGGCGAGCGCCTTCCCGAGTCCGAAGGCGCTCTGCCCGTAGAGGATGCCGAAGTTCACCGCCTTGGCCGTGCGGCGCATGGCGGCTGTCACGGCCGTCGGCTCCACGCCGTACACGGCCGCGGCCGTGCGGGTGTGGATGTCGATGCCGGCGGCGAATGCTTCCCGCATCGCGGCGTCGCCCGAGAGGTGGGCCAGGATCCGCAGTTCGATCTGCGAGTAATCCGCCGCCACGAACCGCCAGCCCGGCTCGCCCGGCCGGAACGCCGCCCGGATCTGCTGCCCCTCGGCCGAGCGGACCGGGATGTTCTGCAGGTTCGGGTCGCTGGAACTCAGGCGGCCGGTGGCCGTCACCGTCTGGTTGAACGTGGTGTGGATCCGACCCGTCGCGGGAGAGACGAGCGCCGGAAGCGCATCGACGTACGTGCTCTTGAGCTTCGCGTACTTGCGGTGCTCGAGCAGTTTCGCGGGCAGCGGGTGGAGCGGGGCGAGTTCCTCCAGCACCTCCGCATCGGTGCTCGGCCCGGTCTTCGTCCGCTTGACCACCGGCAGCCCGAGTTCGTCGAACAGGACCGTCCGAACCTGCAGCGGCGAGGCGATCGAGAAGACGTGGCCGGCCAGCGCGTGGATCTCGGCCTCGAGCGTCGCCAGCCGGCCGGCGTATTCCGCCGAGAGCGACTCGAGCGTGCCGCGGTCGATGCGCACGCCGCGGATCTCCATGTCGGCGAGCACGGCCGCGAGCGGCACCTCCACGTCGCCGAACAGCCGCGTCAGCCCCGCGGCGTCGAGCGCGGCGGCGAGGGGGCCGCGGAGCCGCTGGACGGCGGCACACACCTGTGCGGCCCGGAGCCGATCGTTCGGCCGTTCGAAGGCCTCGTCGGCGTCGGGGCCCGGATCGACGCCGTGCCGACGCGCGACCTCCGCGAGTCCGTGGTTGCGCTCGCCGGCGTCGAGCAGGTAGGCGGCGAGGAGCGTGTCGAACCGTCCGCCGACGAGCGGGTAGCCGGCGGCGTGCAGGACGACGCGCTGCCGTTTGAGATCGTGCCCGATCTTCTCGACCGCCGGATCGCCGAGCAGGTGGGCCAGCGCCCGCGCGCCCGGCCGGTCGTGGGTGGAGAGCGGTTCGCGCTCGATCCAGACGGCGAGGTCGGCGGTCGCAACCGCGATGCCTGCGGGCTTCTCGGGAGACGAAGGCTCCGCCGCGACGGCCGCACACACCGCCACCGGCCCTGCGTCGCGCAGCCGGCCCACGGCGGCCGCGAGCGCCGCATCGTCGCCGACGACCTCGATCGCGGGGGCCGCGGCCTCGTCGATGGGCGCCGGCTCGGCGCCGAGTTCGAACATCGTCCGCTGGTGCGTCGCGGCAGCCGCGGGGGCCGGCCCCGACCTGCGCACCTTCGCGGTCAGGCTCTGGAAACCGAGTTCCTGCAGAAATGCCGCGAGCGCCGCGGCGTCGCACGCGTGCAACCGGCCCGCCTCCCACGGCACCGCGACGGGCACGTCGGCGTCGAGCCGCACGAGCTCGCGGCTCGCCCGCGCCGCGTCGGCGTGCGTGCGCAGGTTTTCCTGCCGCTTCGTGCCGGCGACGACGTCGGGGTGCGCGAGGACGTGGTCGAGCGTGTCGTGCCGTTGCAGCAGGTCGGATGCGATCTTCGGCCCGATCAGCGGCACCCCCGGCACGTTGTCGGCCGAGTCGCCCACGAGCGTCAGGTAGTCCACGACCTGGTCCGGACGGATGCCCCACTCCTGCCGCAGTTCCTCGGGGCCCAAAAACGCATTCGTGCGCAGGTTGAGCAGTTGGACGCGGTCCGAGAGCAGCTGCCGGGCGTCCTTGTCGGACGTCGCCAGGATGCACCGCCCCCCCTGCCCCGTGACCTGCCGCGCGAGCGTGGCGAGGATGTCGTCCGCCTCGTAGCCCGGCATCTCGAGGCACGGGATTCCCATCACCTCGAGCAACCGGCGCACGAGGGGCACCTGCGGCACGAGGTCGGCGGGCATCTCGGCCCGGTTCGCCTTGTAGGCCGCGAACTTCTCGTGCCGGAACGTCGGCCCCGGCGCATCGAGCGCGCAGAACAGGTAATCGGCCTTCCGCTTCTCCACGATGTCGAGCAGGTCACGCGTGAAGCCGTAGACCGCGGCGACCGGCGTGCCCTGCGGCGACGTCATCTCGGGCAGCGCGTGGAAGAGCTGGTAGACCCGCGAGAACGTGTCGATCACCCACACCGATTTCCCGGCGAGATCGGGCACGGAGGCGGTCGCAGCGGCTGGCATGCGGCGATCATACCGGCTGGCGGCCCGCAGCGAACGTCCGGCGATGGAGCACGGGCGGCCCCGAGCCGGCGTGGGCAAGTCGGCTGCCACGGCGCCGATGCCGCGCGCGAAGTCAGTCGGCGGTGCCCGGCGGCTCGTACTCGAATTCCTTCCACTTCATCGCCCGGCGGAACGGCTCGATGCGCAGCACGACCTCGCCGTTGTGGAAGATCCGCACCGTGCCGTTGGTCTCGCTCACCGCCACGGCGACGCTCTTCGTGCGACGGGTGATCGCGGCCGCCGCCCAGTGGCGGGCGCCGAGGCCCTTGGCGACCGACACGCTCTCGGCCGAGGCGTCGATGTAGCGGGCCGCGCCCTCGACCGTGCCGTCGGGGCCGACGACGAAGGCGCCGTCGAGCTGGGCGATCTCCTTGATCCCCTCGCGCACGCGGGGATCGGAGAGCTTCCGCTCCGAACGGCTGTAGCCGCGGACCGGGTCGAAGCCGGTGGCGTGGCTCGACTGGAGAACCTTGCGGGTGTCGCCGACGACGAACAGCGTGCCGACCGGCTTCCCCTCGCGGCCCTCACGACCGATCTCGACGGCCAGATCGACGACGAGCTTGAGCGTCTCCAGCGGCACCTTCGTCTCCAGGTTTCGCAGGTCGCGGCTGGTGAGTTGACCGAGGTGTTCCTCCAGCCGCAGCAGGCTCACGGAGTCGGCGACGCCCGCCTCGAACCCGCTGTACACGGCGACCACCTGGGCCTCGGGTGCGATGAGTTCGTCGGCCACGCACTCCAGCAGCGCCTGCGTGAGCCGCTCGTGGACGGGCAGTCCCGCCACGTCGAGCAGCACCGGCCGCAGGCCGCTGTCGGCGGCGCCTTCGAGGTGCCCTTCCTCGTCCGCGGCGACGAGGGTCGGTGTCGATCCCATGCGGTCGCGGACGACGTTCCAGTCGAGCCGCTGATCGACGAGCAGCAGGATGGCCTCGGCCTGCGCGGCTTCGCGCAGCCGTGACCCGGCGTCGAGCAGGTGCTCCATCTGCGGGGAAAGTTCGGGGGGCGACATGCGGGATACCTCCTCCCGGCCGGCGCAGGAACGGCTCGAGCGAGAGGTCGTTGCCGCGGGAGCGTGCGGGGTGCCTGACGACCCCGAGGCCAAGCGTACGGAGTGCCCGCGGACGGTTCAAGAACGCCGCGTGATGCCGTGGCCGGGCCGGTCAGCGGCGGACGGGCTTGTCGCCGGCCTGCGCCTTCGCGGACGACGGCTCCGGGTCCGGCTTCGTCGCCACCTGGGCGGCCTCCGGCGCCGCCTTCATCGGGCCATGGAACGCTGCGATGCCGCCGGGCAGCACGGTGCCCCAGGCCCGTTCCTGGTAGATCGTCAACGCGTGGAGGGCGTGGCCCATTGGACCGATCTTCCACTCCCGCGACGGCTGGCGGGCCAGCGCGGTGGCGAGGAACTCGACGGCCGCCACCACGCGCGGCTGATACAGGGACTCCTGGTCGAGCGAGCCGACCAGCCACTCCAGGATGTGGCCGGTGGTCTGCACCTTGCGGTCGATGTCGTCCTCGCGGTCGGCGGGATACTTGAACCACTCGGTGCTGAACGAGCCGTCGGGATTCTGCAGCTTCGTGAGCGCGAAGTGCTGGTAGTCGCGGACGTACTTGTCGGCGCGGGCGTAGTGGCCGTCGAGGCGGCCGGTGGCCCGCAGCCGGCGCTGGCAGCCGTAGGCGAGGCCGAAGAGGCGGTGCGTGCCGCCGCATGGCGCGCCGCGGATCGGCTGCTCGATCTCCTCGGCGACGAGTCGCTCGAGCGTCCACTTCTGGCCGTCGCGGCTGGTCCACTCGGCGTCGGTGGGGAGGTAGTGGGCGAGGCCGATGAGGGCGAAGGTGAGTTCCGTCTTCACCTTGCAGGACGCCTTCTCCTCCTCGACGAGGTCGGCCACCGTGAACGACTTCGACTGCACGGAGATCGGCGAGTTGAGCGCCACGCGGCACTGCGCGAGGATCGCGAGGTACTGGGCGGAGTGCCCCTGCACGCCGACCCCCTTCTGGGCGACGATCCGGTCGCCGACCGCGGCGAGCATCACCTGCCCCCGGCAGCGGCCCCCCATGTTCATCCAGCCGATCGCGTTCACGAGATCGCCGCTCGGGCCACCGATCCGGAGCTTGGTGGGGATCCCGAAGGCGATGAAACCGTGCATCACTTCCCAGGGCGTGTTGTCGTTCGTGTTGAGGGGCCGTCTCTGGTAGGTGGCGAGCGTGTCCGCGATCTGCGTCCGCAGACGGCTGAACCGGCGGGTCTCCGGCGGGCGGGCGGCGGTGCCCTTGCGGGTCGAGGCAGGCCGCACGCTGGTGCCGCCGGCGACGGCATCACGGGTGGGAGCCGCGGCCGCCTGCTGAGCCGCTTGCGGTCGCGCCGACTGGGCAGGCTGGGGCTTGTAGCCCGGGTTCACCGCCGCCGCGACCACCCGGTCCGCGGACGTCTTCAGCGATTTGGCGAACGTGAGTGTCTCGTCCCAGCTCGGCACCCGCACCGCCACCGGCGTGCCGCCCGGGCGTGCGGGGGAAGCCGACGAACGTTCGGCCGCGGCCGTGGCCGTTCGCGGCGCGTCGGGGGGCGCGGGCGGCGGCACCGGCGCGGGGATGAACTCCTGTGGATGCGCCGGCTTGCGCGAGAACGCTTCGAACAGCCGCTTGCCGGTGAACGCCGGCGGACCGGCCTCCGTGGAGCCGACGCCCGCCAGCCACACGAGCGCCGCGGTGGAGAGCGTCCCGATCAGGCCGAGCCAGAGCAGCGGGCTGGTCCGCGCGGCGTGTGGCCGCGGCATCGGTTCCGGATGCCGACCCGTCATGGACCGCGCATCCGGAGGTGTCGGGGAATGGAACAACACAAATGGTGCAGCCGGCTTGCCTTGCGATCGTCGGTGGTTGGGGTATCGACCGTTCGCCGTCCGGGAACACCGGCGATGCGACGGCCGTCCGGAGGGTTTGACCAGGCTGCGGACCGGCCCCAGTCTTCGCACCCTGCCAGCCGGTGCGAGAACGGCTCGCGGATCGCTCAGAACAACTTGCGGAACGTCTCGGCGATCGACCAGGGCTCGACGCGGTCCGGATCGACGGCCCATTCCCGCCACGCGTTCACGTCGTTGCCGAGGTCGCGGCCGCTGACCTCCTTGAGGGCCGCAACGGCCCGGTACTGCACGGCGGGATCCGGGTTTTCGAGCGCCTCGGCGAGCACGGGGATCGCTGTCCGGTCCTTCAGCTCACCGAGCATCTTCACGGCCCGCAGGCGGACGTCCAGATCGCGGTCGCTGCGGTAGCAGGTGGAGAGCAACTGGACCGCTTCCGTGCCGCCGCGCGACCGCCACACCTCGCAGGCTCGCAGGCGAACGCGGTCGTCCGGATCCTGGATCGCTCCGCGGCAGATCGCCAGCGCCGACGCGGTGTCGAAGCCGCCCGCCGCGGCGACGATCTCGCACCGCACCCGGGCGTCATGCTCTCCGAGCATCGTCTCGGCCAACCCGCGGGTGAATTCGACCTGCCGGGTGCCGTCCGCAGCACGGGCCTGCTTGGCGTCGTCCTGAAGTTTCTGGATGCGCTGGTTCGCGGTCGGGCCGTAGAGTTCCGCGTTCTTCAGCGATTTCTCGCGCGACGTCCAGGGCAGCCAGCCGGCGCAGCCCGCGGAGCACGCGACGAGCAGGAGCAACGCGAGCCGCCCGGCGGCGGCGCGGTCTGCACGGGAGACGGGAGCGTTCGTGGCGGGCGACGGCATGGTCCGATCACCGACGGAGGCACGACTGGGAGGAACGGCGACGGTCCCGCGCGGGGCGCGGGCTGGATGACCGCCGGACCGGACCCTACCCGGACCGTCGCCGGCGAGGCCAGAGCAACTCGCCCCCGAAAACCCCGCCGAAAACCCCCGGGGCCTGCCAGAGCCCGGGGTTTTGCACTTTTCCGCCACCGCCGAACCTGCTTGCATGGACGAGTCCGTCGGAGGGCGGCCAAGGAGAATTTTTTCCATGCGTTTCGCGGCGACGGTGTCGGGGATCGTGCTCGGCGTCGGCCTGCTCCACGCCGCCGTCCCGCCCTGGGAAGCGGTGCGGGTCGCCGGCCCTGACGGTGATCGGACCGTCACGGCGCGGGTCATGATCGAGGCGGAGGATGGCGGCCTCCTGCTCGAATACCCCGATCAGCGGCTGGAGATCGCCGGCGCCGCGGATGTCCGGGAGCGGGCTCCGCTCGCGGAACCCCCCGGCGACCCGTCGCCCAGGGAGGTCGCCGCCGAGGTGCTGCGGTCGTTGCCGGCCGGTTTCGACCACCTCGCCACTCGGCACTACGTGGTGTGCTTCGATACGTCGCGGGCATACGCCCAGTGGTGCGCCGCGTTGTTCGAACGGCTCCACGACGCGTTCATCAGCTACTGGCGGCACGCCGGGCTCGAACTCGAGGATCCGCAGCGGCCGCTGGTCGTCGTGATCTTCGCCGACCGGGCGCGCTACGAGCAGTCCGTCGCCGGAGACCTGGGAGCGGCGTCCGACCGGGTCGTGGGATACTACAACCTGATGACGAACCGCGTGATGACGTTCGATCTCACCGGCAGCGACGGGCTCGAACGGCGCCCGGGCCGGTCGGCGTCGCGGGCCGGGCTCGAGATTCTCGCCAGCCGGCAGGCCTCGGGGCTCGTCTCGACGCTCGTGCACGAGGCGACCCACCAGATGGCGTTCAATTGCGGCCTCCACCGCCGCCTCGCAGCCGTGCCGCTCTGGGTGAGCGAGGGAATCGCGATCTACTTCGAGACGCCCGACCTGGAGAGCGACCGTGGCTGGCGGGGCATCGGCGGGGTCAACCGGGCCCGCCGCGAGAAGTTCCTGTCCGCGCCGCGCCGCGGCTGGCTCGAACGGTTGGTGCGCGGCGACGGCGACTTCCGCGATGCCGACTCGGCCCTCGACGCCTATGCCGGCGCCTGGGCCGCGACCGCGTTCCTCGTGCAGACTCGCAAGGCGATGTTCGTCGACTACCTCCGTGGGCTCTCCGAAAAGGAGCCGCTCGTCGAAGATGATCCGGACCGACGCCTGGCGGAATTCACCGCCGCCTTCGGGGACCCGCCGGCGGCGCTCGAGGAGCCGATCCTGAAATTCGTCACCCGCCTCAAGTGACCTTGCCGGGCCGCGCCGGATACACTGCACCGGAGGCGTCGGACGACGTCCCGCCGTGCCCTCGGTATCCATCCGCAAGGAGTGTTCCATGGCCCGCTCGACCCCCAGGCCCGCCTTGTCCCGCGCCGTCGCGAGGCGTGATTTCCTCCAGGCGTCGACCGGTGTGGTGGCGGCCTCCCTTGCCGCACCGACGGCGATCGCCGGACACGCGCGCACGATCCGCATCGGCCTCGTCGGCTGCGGCGGTCGCGGCACGGGTGCGGCACTGCAGGCGGCATGCGCCGACCCCGACGCGCGGGTGGTGGCGCTCGGCGATGCATTTGCCGACCAGGTCGCGTCGGCGGCGCACGTGCTTGCGCGGGACGCCGGGCCCCGGTTCGATTGCCCGCAGGCGCGGAGATTCACCGGGGCCGACGCGTATCGACGCGTGCTCGACGCGGGCGTCGATGCGGTGGTGATCGCCGCCCCGCCCCACCTCCGGCCGCTGCACGTCGAGGCCGCGGTCGCCGCGGGCTGCCACGTGTTCTGCGAGACGCCCGCCGCCACTCACGTGGCCGGGGCTGTTCGCGTCGCCGCGGCTCTCGACCAGGCGCGGGCCGCCGGCAGGTCCGTGGCATCGGGGCTCCATGCCCGCCGTGATGCGACGCTGGCCGCGTCGATCGACGGCATCCTCGCCGGCTCGATCGGCATCCCCAGGCGGGTCGAGGTGCGGTGGGCTCCCCACGCTCCCTGGTGGCTGCCCCGTCGGCCGGAGTGGACCGCCGCGGAGTCCCGGCTGCGGAACTGGATCACCGACGCCTCGCTGTCGGGAGGGCCCTTCGTCGAGCGGCACGTCCACGGTCTCGACCGTGCGCTGTGGGTGCTCGGAGACCGCGTCCCCGTCAGCGCGGAGCCCCTCGGCGGTGCCGGTGCCGCACGGTGCGCCGTCCGGTATCGATTCGCCGACGGCGCTGAGATCCTGGCCGTTCAGGCGACCGGGGGCGACCATGCCGGCCGCGAGACGGTGACCGGGAGCCGCGGCGCGTGCGAGGTCCGGCTCGCCGGCGACGGGCGCCGGTTTCAGGCGACCATGGACGACTGGCTCGCGGGAATCCGTTCCGGCCGGGCCATGGACGACAGCGGCATCCTCGTCCGCGGCACGCTGGTGGCGATCATGGGGCGGTTGGTCTCGTCCTCCCGCCGGTCGCTGGGCTGGCGGGAACTGCTCGCCACAGACGCCCCGGCCTTCCCAGGCTTCCAAATCGACGAGGCTATGAATCTCGGCGGCGTTTGACGTCGATATCCCACCCATGGCCGCTTCTCGCGCCACCGTCGTGCAGTCGCTCAGCATCGCGCTGATCGTGTTCGTGATGCTCACGTTCGTGCTCGCGGTCACGACCTATCTGTTCGTGAGGCAGAAGTTCGACGCGGAGGCGGCGTCGCAGGCGGCGGCGGCCGAGATGGCCAAGGCCAAGACGGCGCTCGCCACCGCCGATGCGGACAAGAACAAGCTCAAACAGATCCTGGGGTTCGCCGAGGACAAGACCGTCGCGGACATCGAGACCGAGGTCAACGAGCTGTTCGAGAAGAACCACGAGGACTTCAACAAGGACTCGAAGTCGTACCGCACGTTCAGCGAGTGGCTGCTGGAGTCGAACGAGGCCAAAGACAAGGATCTCAAGGCGCGGAACGCCAAGATCGGCCAGCTCGAGAAGGAGAAGGAGGAGGCGGTCGCAGCCCACGGGAAGCGGCAGCAGGATCTCGAAACTCAGAAGAATGCCAAGGAGGCCGAGGCGGCGGCGCTGAAGAAGGACTTCGACGCCCGCTGGCAGGAGCATGAGAAGCGGTCGCGGGATCTGGTCGACGCGCAGAAGCAGGCTCTCGACAAGGCATCCCGGCTCGACCTGCTCGACCAGGAGATCGCCAAGGGGGAGGCCTTCCTGTCGGCCCCGCGGCAGGCGCGGTTCAAGACGCAGGCGCCCGAGGGCCGGATCGCCATCCTCTACGAGGAGCTCCGCGACCGTGAGCGGCTGATCGCGAGGCAGAACCAGGTGCTCGGAGACCTGCGGGTGGCCGACAGGCAGCTGCAGGACGCGGTGCTCGCGGCCACGCCCGACGACGACCGCATCGACGGATTCGACGGTCGAGTCCTGTCGATCAACGAGCTCGAGCGGACCGTGCTCCTCGACATGGGATCGACCCGCGGCCTCCGGCCCGGCCTCGTGCTGCGCGTGTACGATCCCGGTGATGCCCGGCCGCAGGCGGGGGACTTCAAGGCCGTCGTCGAGGTCGTCGCCATCGAGAGCAGCGCGCTGGCGCGGGCCAGGATCCGCTCCTCCTCCGTCGGGAATCCGATCCTGGGCGGGGACCGCGTGGCCACGAGCCTCTGGTCGCCCGACCAGGCGTTCGAGGCCGTGATCGTGGGCTTCGTGCAGCTGGACGTCGATCCGAAGCAGGACCTGGATCGGCTCGAGGAGTTGGTGACGCGAATCAACGGCCGGGTCGAGCCGTCGGTCTCGTCCACGACGACGTTGGTGATCGACGCCGGACTGCCGAAATCTCCGGGTGGCGTCCTGGAGCGGGCCGCGGGCTGGCGGGCCACGGACGAGGCCCGACGGGACAAGCAGATCAAGGAGGCCCGTCGGCTGGGCATCCGCGTGGTCGGGGTGGACACGTTCCTCGACATGATGGGGCTCGATCGCGAGATGCTCGATTCCAACCGGCTGCCCCGCCCCACCGGGCGGCCCGCTCCTGTCGCGGCCGAAAACGTGGCATACTGACGGCATCGCCGCGGCGGGCATCGAGCAGCCGGAGGCGTTCCCCCACGCCCTTCGGAGCCACCGCCGTGCGAATCCCTTCCGCGTCGCCGCAGCGACGACTGTCCTCCTCGCCGATCCCGTTCCTGTTCCTCGCCGGCGCCGCGTTCGTCGCCGGCGCGTCGCGCGCCGACGACGCGGGGTTCGTGCCGATCTTCGACGGCGTGTCGCTCGACGGATGGGAGGGGGATCCCACGTTCTGGAGGGTCGAGGATGGCGCCATCGTGGGGCAGACGACGCCGGAGAAGCCCACGAAGCTCAACACGTTCCTGATCTGGCGGCAGGGCCGGCTCGACGACTTCGAACTGCGGCTTTCATACCGTCTCACGGGCGGCAACAGCGGCGTCCAGTACCGCAGTCGCGAACTGAAGGACGTCGGGCCGTTCGTCGTGGGCGGCTACCAGGGCGACATCGAGGCGGGCCCGAAGTATTCGGGGATCATGTACGAGGAACGGGGCCGCGGCATCCTCGCCCTGCGTGGCCAGCGGATCACGATCGGCCCCGACGGCGCGAAGACGCCCGGGGAGCCGATCGGAACGGCCGAGGATCTTCAGAAGGTCATCAGGCCCGGCGACTGGAACGAACTGCGGATCGTCGCCCGAGGCGACCGGCTCCAGCACTTCATCAACGGACAACAGATGTCGGAACTCGTGGACGGGCAGGCCGACAAGCGGTCCCTCGAGGGCATCCTGGCCCTGCAGTTGCATCAGGGCCCGCCGATGAAGGTCGAGTTCAAGGACGTCCACCTCAAGCGGCTGAAGCTCGCCGACGGTCGCAGGAAGCTCGTGATGGTCGCCGGCCGGCCGAGCCACCCGCCCGGACAACACGAGCACCGGGCCGGGGTGCTCCTGCTGGAGCAGTGCCTGGACGCCGCCGGGCTGCCGCTCGTGACCGCCGTCCATGACGGCGGTTGGCCGTCGGACCCCACCGCGTTCGACAACGCGGACGCGGTCTTTTTCTTCGCCGACGGCGGTGGCGGCCACCCCGTGCTCCAGAGCAACCGCCTGGCCCGGATCGACGCGCTGGCCCGGCGCGGCGTGGGCATCGCCTGCCTCCACTACGCAGTCGAGGTGCCCAAGGAGAAGGGCGGCCCCGAATTCCTCTCGTGGCTCGGCGGCTACTTCGAGCCGCACTGGTCGGTGAACCCGCACTGGATGCTCGCGCAGACGGAACTCGCCGAGGGGCATCCCATCACCCGCGGCGTGAAGCCGTTCCAGACGCAGGACGAGTGGTACTACCACATGCGCTTCCCGGATCCACCCGCGGGTCTGGCGATGATCCTCACGGCGGTGCCGCCCGACGCCACGCGTGAGCGGCCCGACGGCCCCCACAGCAACAATCCCGTCGTCCGGGCCGGCAAGGGGGCGCGGGAAACGCTCGCCTGGGCCTACGAGCGGCCCACGGGTGGCCGGGGCTTCGGCTGCACCGGCGCCCACTTCCACAAGAACTGGGAGAACGACGACTTCCGCCGGATGATGCTCAACGCGCTCGTGTGGACCGCGGGCCTCGACGTGCCGTCCGACGGGGTGGTGTCGAGCGTCACGCCCGAGCAGCTCGCCATGAATCTCGACGACAAGCCGGCCCCGAAGAAGTAGCCGCCCCGGCCGCGGGGCCCCCGGTGCGGCTCACGCGACGTCGAACAGTCCGAGGACCACGCCGGCGACCTCGTGCATGGCGAGCGGATCCGCGACGATCCCGGGCCGCGAGGCGACGAGGATCGTCTCGTGCGGAGCGGCGGGGTCGAGGGCGCCGTGCGACCCCTGCACGAGCGAGGTGTCGAGCGGAATGGCGATGCGCGGAAGGCTCGACCGGTCGAGATGCAGCTCGAGCGGGTCGTAGCCCGGCTTGCGGTGGATGTCGATCGTGCGGGCGAACGCCGGCGCCAGGGCGTCGTCGAGCCAGTAGGGGTAGGCCTGCCAGCTGTCGAGCGCGCTCAGCACCACCACGTCTCCGCAACGGCTGTCCGCGCCGGCGATCGGCGTCGTGGCCATGCCGGCGGCGACGAGTTCTTCGCCCGACAGCACGGCCCCGACCCCCGCCCTGCCCCGGAACAGCGAGCCGATGTCCGCGACCAGGCCGCGGTCGCTGCTGTCCCGGACGTAGACGTGGCTCACCTGGTGATCCGCCAGCGCCCAGGCGCGGCTGGCGGGGATGTCGAGCAGTTCGCGGCCCGCCTCCAAGCCGGTCGCAAGATGCCCCGCCTCGCGGAGCACCCGATTCGGAAAGAGCGTGTGCGATACCGGCCGGATCCGGTACTCGCCGGCCACGATCACGACGAGTTCGTCGCGCGGAACGAGGTTTGCGAATCCATCCACGAGCGCGGCGATTTCGGCATCGAGTTCGCCGCAGGCCGCGATCGCCTGCGGGCTGTCGGGGCCGGAACGCTGAGCCGCGTAATCGAGGTGCGGAAGATAGACGCAGGCGAAGTGCGGTGGTGCGGGAGATGACGCGGCGAGGAAACTGGCGGCGATCCAACGCGAGGACTCGATGCCCGCGACCGGCCCCCAGAACTTGTGGAGGGGAAAATCTCCGAGCGACTCGCGAAGCGTCGCATACAGCCCGTCCGGCCGGGTGTGGCACCACATCGTCTCGGTGCCGTCCGGGTTGTGCTTCGGCGCGGGCAGGCAGACGAGATCGGCCGTCGCATGCTTCGACTGGAGCATGAACCACGCGGCCGTGCGCAGATCGGGCCGCAGGGTCTTGAGCCGGTCCCAGACCCGCGGTGATCGGTGGACGCCGTCGGGGCTGATCCACATTTCGAGATGTCCCGTGGCCCGCTCGAAGAGCCCGTTGGCCACGATGCCGTGCGCCGCGGGCGAGCTGCCCGTGGTCAGCGTCGCCTGCACGGGGCAGGTCACGGCCGGCAGGCAGGGGGAGAGTGGAACGCAGGCTCCCGCGGAGGCGAGCGCCGCCAGGGACGGCATCCGCGCGAGATCCTCGGCACGCAGGCCGGGGACCGTGACCAGCAGCACGTGCGGCATGGGCATCACGGTGCGGCCGCGGGGCGGGCCCGGACCGTCAGCATGCCGTCGCGGGTCACGCGCCCGGCCGGCTCACGGCATTCGATCTCGCCGCGATACGCGATGCTCCCGGGCCGGGTGCCGACCGCGGTGACGAGCAGGTCCACCGTGGAACCCGGCGCGAGTTCCGGCACGGTCTCGAATCTGACTTCGCCGGGATAGACTTCCGCCGCATGCCCGATCGCCTGCACCGGTTCGATGCCTTCGGCGAAGAACAGCGTCGCCGTCACACGCTCGGCCGTGTCGCCGCCGATGTTGCGGACCGCGATCCGCATCACGATCTGCTCCCCTTCCCCGACGAGCGCCCGCGATTCGCGCACGTCGAATTCCAGCCGCGCCGGTTGGCCGGCCCCCGGCGTCGTCGGGCCGACCGCAAGTTCCTCCAGCGAGACCGCCGGGATGGCGGCGGGGGCCGGGGCCGAGGCGATGATCTGCGGTGCGGGCGGAGATGCGTTGCCATGCGCCGAGGTCGCGGAGCCCGTCGCGGGGATGGCTGCTGGTTGAGCCTGCGGGGAGCGGATCGCCCCCCCGGTCTCGATCGCCGGGTGCGGGCTCCTGGGCCGCATGCCGATCGCCGTCCGGATCCTGCCCAGCAACTTCCCGCGGCCGTTCGGCACCGATTCGGCGTGGGCTTCCGCCGATGGCGCGGGCGCGACGGAGCGAGGCCGCGTCGCCGCGACGTGGGTCGGAACGTTCGCCGTCTGAGGCACTTCCGGCGCGGCCTCCGGGCCGCCGACTTCGCCGGTGAGTTCCACCACGGCGGCGGATTCGGAGGGGAGGGCCGGGGAGTCGTTCACGGTCTCGGCGACTTCCGTCTCGCTCGATTCGTCAGATGCCGCCGCCAGGCTCGATTCGAGGTCGGTCTCTGGTTCGGCCGCGACCGCGGCAGCGGCTGCGACCGCGGCATCCGCATCGGCATCGACCTCGGCAGGCACCGGCCCGGCCGACATGGGGACCGAGACCTCGGTGGCCGCGACGCCCGCATCCTCGACGGCCGGAGCCGGCGGAGGTGCGGGGATGGCCCGCACCGGCAGGTTCGAGGCGACGATCCGCTGGCTGATCGGTCGGCGTCCCGTCGCTGCCGTGGCGGGCGTCGATTGCGCCACGATCGAGTACGACTGGCCGGCTTCTCCGGTCGCCACGGCACTGTGCAGCGGGAGCAATCCGAAGAGAGCCGTCAGCGCGGCTGCCGCGTCGGCCCTGTGCGTCGTGAAAGACATGCGACTCGCGTCCTCGAGGGTGATCCGTTCCCACCGGTGGTATCGGTTTTTCAGGTGTCGAAGTTTTACGCGTCTGGTAAAGTTCTGCCGCCCAGTCCGCCCGTCCCCCCCAGCCGCCCTTCGCGGAGACAAGACGCATGCAAGCCGCATCCTTCGCCGCCGACCTCGCCTTCCCGACGAAGTGGCATGGGCTGGCGACGCGGGTGCTCCAGGAAGGCGCCATCGACCGCGACGAGGCCCGGTCGGTCCTCGAGTCGCCGGATGGGGAACTGCTCGACGTGCTGGCCGCCGCATGGCGGGTCAGGCACCGGCACTTCGGCAACACCGTGCAACTCTTCTTCCTCATGAACGCGAAGAGCGGTCTCTGCCCGGAGGACTGCGGCTACTGCTCCCAGTCGAAGGTGTCGGATGCCGACATCCCGCGGTACAACCTGCTCTCCGCCCCCAAGCTTCTCGACGCTGCCCGGCTCGCCGCGGAGCGGCAGTCGAAGACGTTCTGCATCGTGATCTCCGCCCGCGGTCCCTCCGAACGCGAGATCGACTTCGTGTGCCGGATCGTGCCCGAGATCAAGCGGCAGTACGGCCTCAATGTGTGTGCCTGCCTCGGGCTGCTCTCCCCCGACCAGGCCCGGCGTCTCGCCGCCGCCGGAGTGGACAAGGTCAACCACAACCTCAACACGAGCGAGCGGTTTTATTCCGAGGTCTGCACCACCCACACCTACGCCGACCGCGTGGCCACGCTGGAAGCCTGCCGTTCCGCCGGCCTGCAGCTCTGCAGCGGCGGCATCATGGGGATGGGGGAAACCCACGACGACCTGATCGACATGGCCTTCGAGCTGCGATCGATGAGCGTCGAGTCGATTCCGCTCAACTTCCTCAATTCGATCGACGGCACGCCGCTGGAGGGCGTCAGCCGCCTCACGCCGCGCGACTGCCTGCGCGGCCTGGCGATGATGCGGCTCGTGAACCCGGCGGCCGAGATCCGGATCGCCGGCGGCCGTGAGATCCACCTCGGCAGCCTCCAGCCGCTCGGTCTCTACGCGGCGAACTCGATCTTCGTGGGCGACTACCTCACCACGAAGGGGCAATTGCCGGAGGCCGACTACAGGATGATCGAGGAACTCGGCTTCGTCATCACACGCGGTGCCGAGTCGGCCGAGCCACCGCCGAGCCTTCCGCGGTAGACGTCGCCGGAAAAAAGCCTCCGCGGCCCTCAGGCCTCGCCGGCGGCGCCGAGGCTGGCGAGCAGCTCGCTCATTTCGCCGGCGGCGTGCGTCTGCCCCTGTCGGCGGGCCTCCTCGATGCCCTCGCGGAGCGCCCGGCGGGCCTCCTCGATGCGGCCGAGGGCCACGAGCTGCCGCGCCGCCATGTGGAACGCCGGCACGTAGGCCGGGGATTCGCGGGCCAGCGTTTCGAGGATCTCGAGGCTGCCGTCCGACTCGCCCGCCGACTCCATTTCGAGGGCCAGGCTGTAGCGCAGGAAGACGTCTCCCGGGTCTTCGCGGAGCATGGCCTCGATCCGGGCGCGGCGGGGTTGCGTCACGGGGCGTCCTCCGTCGGGAGAGCGGGCGTGGGGGGGGACAGAGGGTTCACGAGGAGCACGCGTCGGCTCGCGCCGCCGCCGCACACGGCGATCGCCCGTTCCGAGAGGCAGACCACGGAGAGCGGGGCCGCCAGCCGCGCGACGGCGACCGGCCGGGCCACCTGTCGGCCGTTCGCGAGCGCGGCGTCGATCCGCCACAGTCCCGCCGTGCCCGGATCGCGGCCGTCGCCGTCGGCGGCCACCCAGAGCGTGCCACTGCCCCGACAGTATGAGGCGTCGCGAACCCGCGCGAGGTCGAGGTCCAGGTCGAGGAGCCGATGGCGGCCGGAGTTCGCGTGGAACGTGATGCCGGTCCTGCCCGAGCGATCGCCATCCCGCTTCGCGAACACCACCCACTCGTCGAACGGACTCGCGGTGACCGTGGTCAACCGGTCGGCCACGATGCCGGCCGGGCAGAGTCGCTCGGCGAAGCCGCCGATCCGCGACCCGGCGATCGGGGCACGCACCACGGGCGGCAGCGGTGCCGGCAACCCGGAGATCGCCAGCCAGTCGCGGGTGTCGCTGACGAGAACGTCGATCGAATCGTCCGCCGGTGCCGGGTTCGCTCCGAGTGGGATCGACTGCAGAAGCCGGGGCGTCCGCTCGTCCGCACCCGGGGGGGCGAGGCGGAACACCCGGAGCGACCAGTCGGCCCCTGACCGGCAGACGACGGCCAGCGTGTTGGAGTCGACGCACGCGATGGCCAGCGGCCGCACCGGTTCGGGGCTGCCGGCATCGAAGTCCGATGCCGTGACGGCCGGCCAGCGCTTCGCAGGCGCGAACGGATCGACGGCGGCCACCGAGCGGCCCTGACAGTCGAGGATGAAGAGCGTCTGGCCGGTCGCGGGGGCGGCCAGACGGCATGCCCCCGGCAGGTCGGCGACGATCGTCGCCGGGGCGTCGGCCCAGGCCGCCGCGACGTTGCATGCGACCGCCACGATCACGCCGAGCGGGCGGGCGAACGGCATCGGCTCACCCTCGAGCCGCGGTCGGTAGGCCGTGCGCTCGCTCCCACTCCGCGATCGCATCGACATGCCGGAGCGACAGGCCGATGTTGTCGAGCCCCTCGAGGAGGCACGTCTTGCGGAAGGGATCGATCTCGAACGAGCGGGAAAACCCGGCGTCGTCGGTCACCGTCTGGGCCTGCAGATCGACGTGCAGGCGGTAGGGATCGCCCGAGGCGGCTGCGGCGGAGGCCCGGCGAAAGAGCTCCTCCACCGCCGATTCGTCGAGCCGGATCGGCAGCATCCCGTTCTGGAAGCAGTTCGAGAAGAAGATGTCGGCGAACGTCGGCGCGATGACGGCGCGGAAGCCGTAATCAGCCAGCGCCCACGGCGCGTGCTCGCGGCTCGAACCGCAGCCGAAGTTGCGGCGTGCCACCAGGATGCTCGCCCCGGCCTGCTGCGGGAGGTTGAGCTCGAACGTGGGATCGGGCGACCCATCCGGGCGAAACCGCCAGTCGAAAAACAGAAACTGGCCGAACCCGGTCCGCTCGATCCGCTTGAGGAACTGCTTGGGAATGATCTGGTCGGTGTCCACGTTGGCCCGATCGAGGGCCGCGACCACGCCGGTGTGCGTCACGAACGGCTCCATGGCGGATGCTCCCCGGAAGGTCAGCGGTAGTCCCAGTTGCGAATGTCCACGAAGTGGCCCGAGACCGCAGCCGCGGCCGCCATGGCGGGCGAAACGAGGTGCGTGCGTCCCCCCTTGCCCTGGCGGCCCTCGAAGTTGCGATTGCTCGTGGAGGCACACCGCTGGCCCGGCGAGAGCGTGTCGGGATTCATGCCCAGGCACATGCTGCATCCCGCCTCGCGCCATTCAAAGCCGGCTTCGCGAAAGATCCGGTCGAGCCCCTCCTCCTCGGCCTGCCGCTTCACGCGGCCGCTCCCCGGGACCACCATCGCGTGCACCGTCGGAGCCACACGGTAGCCGCGGGCCACGTGGGCCGCGGCCCGCAGATCCTCGATCCGGCTGTTGGTGCAGGACCCGATGAACACCCGATCGAGCGCGAGATCGACGATCTTCGTGCCGCTGGCGAGACCCATGTAGTCCAGCGCTCGCGCGGCCGAGTCGCGGTCGCTCGCATCGGCGAACCCGGCCGGGTCGGGCACCGCCGCATCGACACCGACGACCTGTGCCGGATTCGTTCCCCAGGTGACCTGGGGAACGACGTCGCCCGCGGCGTAGGACTCGGCCCTGTCGAACCTCGCCCCCGCATCACCCGGCAGCATTTCCCATCGCTCCACCGCCCGCTCGAACTCGCGGGGCGCGAAGTCGCGGCCCCGCAGGTAGTCGAACGTCTTCTCGTCGGGAGCGATCATGCCGGCCCGCGCACCCGCCTCGATCGACATGTTGCAGACCGTCATCCGCTCTTCCATGCCCAGGCTGCGGATGCATTCGCCCGCATACTCGATGACGTAGCCCGTGCCGCCTTCCGTGGAGAGCCTGCCGATGAGGTACAGGACGAGATCCTTGGCGGTCACACCGGGGGCGAGCCGGCCCTCGACCCGCACCTCGAATGACCGGGGCTTCGACTGCCGCAGCGTCTGCGTCGCCAGCACGTGCTCGACCTCGCTCGTGCCGATGCCGAACGCCAGGGCGCCGAAGGCGCCATGCGTGGCGGTGTGGCTGTCCCCGCACACGATCGTCATGCCGGGCTGCGTGATGCCGAGTTCCGGGCCGATGACGTGGACGATGCCCTGGTCGGCGTCGCCGAGATCGAACAGCCGCACGCCGAACTCGTGGCAGTTGGCCCGAAGCGTGTCGATCTGCTGCTTGGAAACCGGGTCGGCGATCGGCAACCGGCGGTCGGTGGTGGGAACGTTGTGGTCGGGGGTGGCGAACGTCGCCTCCGGCCGCCGCACGCGTCGACCGGCGAGCCGCAGGCCCTCGAAGGCCTGGGGGCTCGTCACCTCGTGCACGAGGTGACGGTCGATGTAGAGCAGCGGCTGTTCGCCGGGCGGGGAGCAGACGAGGTGGTCGTCCCAGATCTTGTCGAGCAGGGTGCGTGGCGGGTGAGACATTCGACTCAATGTAGCGACGCCGACGGCGGGGTGCCACCGGCGGCTAGGCGGCCCGCCGCTGGATCGCCAGCGCCGCGAGTTCGTCCACGCGCGTCTTCTCGACCTGCTTCCACGCGGTCTGGCCGGCCCGACCTGCGAGCGGCGCCTCCACGAAGACGGCCGTCCGGACGGTCGTCAGCCGTTGGATGAAGAACCAACTCCGCTCGAGGTGTCGGGGATCGTTCTCGGCCGCGACCAGCACGAGGTCGAACGTGCCGAGATGATTGCAGAGCCGGGCGAGCGAGGCATCGACGTTGCCGGGCACGAGTTGCACGCGTCCCAGTTGCGAGAGCCGCCGGTGGGCCTCCTTGAGCGTCACGCCCGGCGGGTCGCCGGGCAATCGGCCCTCGAACCGGTCCAGGCCGACGTACTGCACCGGATCCCCTCCCGCCGCTCGGAGCAGCGAGAGCATCCTTTCGGTCCGCCGGAGCGTGCCCAGCCCGAGCTCGAGGATCCGCCTCGGGGCCGTGCGCCGCACCAGCCGGTGCAGCGGCCGTTCTCCCGCCGGCTTCGAGAGCCGCGTCAGCCAGAACGTCCCGAACCAGCCCAAGGTCGCCATGGAGATTCCGTGGTCGAAGCCCGTCCGCCGGCGGCTGCTCCCACCGGCTCAGGTGGAGTGTCGGCTTCGCGGAGCGGGAAACTCCAGACCTGGCCCGACCCCCGGCACACCTTACCGTGCCAGGGAGCTAATTCTGCGTCCCTGCCGAGCCGGGACGGATCTGCTCGAGGGCACGCGTGGCCGCGGCACGAACGGCGGGCAGCGGATCCTCCTCCGCCACGAGTTCGAGGAGCGGAATCACCTCGGCGGCGGCCACGCCGATGTCGCCGAGGGCCACGGCGGCCTCGAGGCGGGCGAGGTCGTTGCTTGCCTTCAGCGCGCGTCGCAGGATCGGCACCGCCTCGCCGAACAGCCCCGTGTTCTCCGGTTCGATCTTGAGTGCGGCCCAGGTCGCGACCGTGGCGAGGATCTCGTCGTTCGACGAGGCCAGGCCACGCAGCGTGGCAAAGGCCGACCTCGCAGCCGGGCCGATCCGGCCGAGTGCGTACGCAGCGGAGTAGCGGAGGCCGGCGGGGGCATCCTCGGCCCCGAGAATCTTTTCGAGACGCGGCACGGCCTCGGCGGCCGCCGGTCCCACGGCCGCGATCGCCACGGCCGCTTCGCCGCGATACCGCGGATCGGGATCGTCGAGCGCCTTGACGAGCGAATCGAGCGCGTCCTTCGACAGCGGTCCGATCGCGGCCAGGATCTCCAGGACGGAGCCCCGGACGGCCGGCTCCCCGAGCGCCGACTCCAGCGGTTCGACCGCCACGGCACCGGCGCGAACCAGCGCCGCCGCCGCCGCCTCCCGGACTTCCACGGCAGGGCTCGAGAGGAGTCGGATGAATTCGCCCGCGAGGCGTTTTTCCGTGACGTCGTCGATGCTGCCGCTCAGATCGGAAAGGGCCGAGATGGAGGCGGACTGGACTCCCTGCTTGGGGCTCGCGAGTCCGGCCGAGAGACGTTCGACGGCGGCATTCACGAGCGACGTGTCGTCGGGGTGAATCCGCGCCCGCGCCCAGGCGGCGACGGCGGCGAGGAACGGATCCTCATCGGCGGCCGCCTTCTCGAGGGCGGCATCGGCGGACCGGGCCTTGAGGCGGCCCAAGGCGAAGGCCGAGGCGAAACGCACCGTACCCTCGGGCGCCTGCAGCCCCACGGCGATGTCGTCCGCGGCAGGCAGCGCGGGATCCCCGATCGCCGCGAGGGCCATGATCGACTGCATCCTTTCCTCGGCCGACCCTGACGCGATGCCGTCACGCAACAGAGGCACCGCGGGGGCGGCGGCGGGGCCGATTTCAGCCAGTGCGACGCTCGCCCAGTATCGCGATCTGGGGTTCTTGAGGGCTTCCATCAGGAACGGCACGGCCTCACCGCCGAGGTCGGCGAGCGACTGGAGTGCCGGCAGGATCACCGAGGGATCGGCGTCGGCGAGGTGCTGGGCCACGAGCGGGAGGTAGGTGCCGGGTGCGGGCTGGAGCCGCTTCAACGCCCGGAGCACCGAACGTCGCACACGCGGGTCGGGATGGGTCAATTGGCCGATCAGCGCGACGCCGGCCGCGTCGTAGACGGCCCGGTCGGACGCCGGCGTGTCGGCCCGGATCTCGTCGTCCGAGCGAATCAGCCCGATGGCGGCGGCCGCCTGCGTGGCGACGATCGGGTCGCTGTCGGCGAGGAGGTTCACGAGCAAGGGCACGGCGGTCACGGCATCCTCGCCGATCAGACCGAGGGCCCGGGCGGCGTGCCAGCGCACGCGCGGGCTCTCGTCTCCCGCCGCCTTGATCAGATCGTCGAGGGCGCCGCGGGCGTTTTGACCGACCGCCGCGACCGCGTCGACCGCGCGCACCCGCGCGTCTTCATCCTTGGCCGCCGCGAGCGTCGCTCGGAGTTGCTCGATCCCGGGGGTCGCGGACGCGGTCGGTTCGGCTGCAGCGGTGGCCGTGCTCGTGGACTTGGCCGTGGTGGTCGGCGTCGATTCCTGCGCCGTCGTCCGCACCGCCTCGACGGCGACCGGCTTGGGAGGCGGTGCCGGCGGCTGGCCGCAGCCCGCCAGGGCGAAACCCACGATGGTCATGGTCACGATCCGGGAATACGGATTCATCTCACCCAGTTCTCCGAGGTTTCCGCAGGCATCAACAACCGCTGGCGATCCGATGTCGCCCCTGTCCGACGTCGTGAGTATACTCCGATCCATCGGCGCGCCAGCGGCAGTGTGACCGCACGCGGGCCGTTTTTACCAGTCCGTTTTTGCCCGATTCGCATCGTGGTGCCGGAGGTGCAGATGCTCATGGCTTGTCCGTCGCGGTTTCGCCGTCTGGTCTCGTGCGTGGTGGTGGCCGGTGCATGGGCGTCGCTGTTCGCGCCCGGCGCGATCGCCCAATGGGGCGGCTGGGGCATGGGAGGCATGGGCGGCTGGGGAATGGGCGGCTGGGCGTCCACGGCCCAGCAGGGCGCCGCCGACGGCATCGCCGCCGTCGTGCGTTCCGAGGGCTATGCCAACCTCAAGAATTCCGAGGCGGCCAAGAACTGGGAGGACGCCAAGACCAAGGAGATCGAGAACCGGATGCGGTGGACGGAGACCTACTTCGAGATGCGGAAGACCAACCGCGAGGCGCGAGCCGCCGAGGCAGGTCCGCCGGTCACGCACGAGCAGGCGATCCGCATGGCGAAGATGGCGGCCCCGCCCCGGCTCGGCTCCACGCAGCTCGACCCGGTCACGGGCCACATCGAATACCCGCCCGTGCTGCAGGACGACATCTTCAAGCCCTATCGCGAGGAACTCGACGCGTTGTTCGCCAACCGCGCCGCCACGGGCGGCAGCGTGCGGTTCGAGGAGTTGCGGCAGATCCAGGACACGGTGTCCAAGTTCATCGACGTGCTCAAGCAGCACGTGGGTGACTACGCCGCGGGCGACTACGGCCGCGCCCGCACGTTCCTCGACAGCCTGGCACACGAGTCACGCATGCCCGCGGGGTGAGTGGCCGCCGCGGCGAAGGCCTGGTCCGCCACGACCACCACGGTCTCCTAGGCGGCCTCGGCCGTCACGCGGACGCGGCGCATGAGCGGCACGGCGGCGACCCGGAGCAGGCTCGAGACGACGAACACCGCCAGATAGGCGGCACTGTCCTCGCCGCACGCCCGGAGCAGCAGTCCGCCGGCGGTCGCGCCCCCGACCGTCGCCACCGCGAGGCCGAGGTTGTAGGCGGTGACGACGGCGGTCCGGTCGCGATGCGGAACGGCGTCGAAGAACAGGAGCGCCAGGGCGAGTTCGTAGGCCGCCCAGCAGATCCCGGCCACGAACTGGACCCCCATCAGATACCGGACGTCGTCCGAGACCAGCCACAGCATGGACAGGGGGATCACGGCGAGCCCGCCGACGTTGAGGAGCCCGACCGAACCGAGTCGGGAGCCGAGCCGGCCGAGCGAGGGCAACGCGATCGCCTTGGCGAGGAACTGCGTGGCGATCACGAGCATGAAGGCGTGGTAGGAGAAGCCGCACTCGCGGAGCATGTAGGGGGTGAAGTAGGGACCCGAGAAGTGCGCGCCGAACGCAAGCACGCAGGCATAGGCGACGAGCGATCCCGACGGCGAGCGGGCGATCGAGCCGATGGCCCGCCCCAGCCGGGCGGGGATCGCGGCCAGGCCGCCGCCCGCGGCGTGCCGCTCGGGGCCGCGCATCTCCCGGCAGCTCGCGAGCAGCAGCATCGAGATGAGGCGGCACACCGCCGCCAGGCTGAAGATCACGCCGAAGGCGAGCAGCGTGACGTTCCGCGCCTCGCCGATCTGGAGGATGATCCCGCCGGCCACGAAGCCCGCGAACACGCCGAACTGGCCGAGGCGGTTGCGCTGGGCGAAGAACGCCGTCCGCATCCGCTCGGGCACGAGCGTTCCGATCCACGCGTTCCACGCCGGACCGCCCGCCATGCCGGCCGACCAGTAGATGCTCGCGGCCACCAGCAGTTCCCAGAGCGACGCATGGCCGCGGATCGACCAGGCCACGAGCGGCACGAAGCTCAACGACTGGAGCAGCGTGCAGGCCACGCACCAGCCGCGGTTGGTGCCCAGCCGCGACACGGCGAGCGGTGTGATCAGTTGCACGACGGCGCCGACGAGCACGGGCACGGTCGCCAGCATTCCGGCCGCGACCGGCCCGAGTCCGAGCGCGAGTCCGAAGGCCGGGATGTAGGTCTCGCCGCAGCCGACCATCACGCTGAAGGCCACCATGTCCGCGATCGATGCCCACAGGTCGCGCCGCAGCGCGCCCCGCGGCAGGAACGGCGCGACGACGGTCCGGATCGGCTGGAAGAGGTGGGAGAGCAAGGCGGCGCACGCCGGGGAGACGGCCAGGAGCGGACCATCTGTTTATACTTCCCCCGCCGCCGGCGCGTGATGGCTCGCCGTGCGACTTTCTGACATACGACGACCACGCAGGCGGAGGGAGAGGTGATGAAGGCACTGGTGACGGGCGCGACCGGGTTCGTGGGGCCGCGGCTGCTGCGGCTGTTGGATCGTCCTGTGGCCCTGTCCCGCGATCCCGACCGCGCCCGCCGCCGGATCGGCCACCTGTGCGAGCGGATCGTCCGCTGGGATCCGATGCAGGGCCCGCCGCCTCAGGAGGCGTTCGCCGGCATCGACACGGTGCTGCACCTCGCCGGCGAGTCGGTGGCCGAGGGCCGCTGGACGGCCGAGCAGAAGGCGCGGATCCGCGACAGCCGGGTCGTCGGCACCCGCAACCTCGTGCAGGGCATCCTGCAGGCGGCGGAGAAGCCGCGCGCGCTCGTGTCGGCGTCGGCGGTCGGCTACTACGGCGATCGTGGCGACGAGGAACTCACCGAGTCGGCGGCGCCGGCCGACGATTTTCTCGCGCGGGTGTGCGTCGAGTGGGAGCGCGAGGCCCGGGGTGCCGAGCAGGCGGGGGTGCGGGTCGTGTGTGCCCGCACCGGCATCGTGCTCGGCGCGGGGGGCGGGGCCCTGGGAAAGATGCTGCTCCCCTTCAAGCTCGGTGCCGGCGGCCCGCTCGGCAACGGCCGGCAGTGGATGCCCTGGATTCACGTGGCCGATCTCGCCCGGCTGTACGTCCACGCCGCGGACACGGCGTCGATCAGCGGTCCCATGAACGCGGTGGCCCCGAATCCGGTGCGAAACTCCGACTTCACGAGGGCGCTCGCACGGCAACTCCACCGCCCCGCCTTCATGCCGGCCCCCTACCTGGGACTGCGGCTGCTGTTCGGCGAGTTCGCGCAGGTGCTCTTCGCGTCGCAGCGGGTCCTTCCGCAGGTGGCCTGCGACACGGGCTTCGTGTTCCAGTATCCCGACATCACCGCCGCTCTGCGGGAGATTCTCGCTCCGGCGGCCTAGCCGGGCGTCGCGGCCCGGCCGAGCCGGTCGCGGATCCCGCGCCAGGCCTCGGTGTCGGGCGGAAGATCCGCCACGATGGCGGCGAGTTCGCGCTTGTCGAGAGCGTGCAGCGTCGCATACAGCACGGCGGCGTACGCATCGGCGTCGGACGGCATCGGCACGATCACGAGATCGCGCGATGCCGAGAGCCTGCGCACGTCGGTCGAGGTGGTCGAGGTCGTGAGCCAACCGACTCGCTTTCCAGCCGCGAGGAGCGCGGCCACGCGGGTGGCCGGCTCGGGGGACAGTTCGAGGGGCGTCCGCGGCGCGTAGTGGCGGGCCGATTGGCCCGGCGACCGGGCCGGGCCCTCCGCTGCGTCGCGCGCAGCCTCATCGACGGGCTCGCGGAGGGCCGCCGACAGCTGCCCTGCCGTGACCGGTCCGGGCCGCAGGACGAGCGGAGGCACTGTCGTGCAATCGACCACGGTCGATTCGATGCCGCGGGCGCAGGGGCCGCCGTCGAGGATCAGATCGACGCGGTCGCCGAGGCTTTCGAGCACGTGCGCGGCGGTCGTGGGAGAGACGGAGAGCGACCGATTCGCGCTCGGCGCGGCGAGCGGAGCGTTCACCTTTTCGATGAGCAGCCGCGTGAGGCGGTGCGCCGGGCAGCGGATGGCCACGGTGCCGCCGCCGGCGGTCACGGCATCGGCGACCCGTGCTCCGCGCCGCACGACGAGCGTCACCGGGCCGGGCCAGAATTCGGTCGCGAGCCGTTCGGCCACCGCAGGCCACTCGGCCGCGAGATTCCGCGCCATGGCGGCGTCGGCGACGTGCACGATCAGAGGGTTGGTCGCCGGCCGTCCCTTGGCGGAGAAGATCCTGCCGACCGCGTCCTCGTCGGTCGCGATGGCGGCCAGGCCGTACACCGTTTCCGTCGGGATCGCGACGAGTCCGCCGTTGGCGAGCACGGTCGCGGCGCGGTCGAGCGCGGCGATCGTGTCGGTTGCGGGCGTCCGCGCCGATTCGGGCCAGCGGATCGGCAGCACGTCGGGCAGCGGGCGGGGCATGTCGTCAGGTTGCAACGTCGGAGCGTCGAGAGCAAGATGGGGTTTTCCCCAGCGATCCCGGGAAGTCAATCCGTGCCCTCCGCGCCGTCTTCCGCCCCGGCTCCCGTCGTCGGCATCGTCATGGGCAGCCGGTCCGACTGGGGCACCCTCCGGCGGGCGGCGGAGGTGCTCACCGAGTTCGGCGTGCCGCACGAAGCGGAGATCGTGTCGGCCCACCGGACGCCGGGCAAGCTGTCGGCCTACGCCGCGGCGGCCGCCGAACGCGGCCTGAGGGTGATCATCGCGGGAGCGGGCGGGGCGGCCCATCTCCCCGGGATGATGGCCGCCCAGACGCACCTGCCGGTGCTGGGCGTACCCGTCGAGAGCTCGATGCTGCGCGGCGTCGATTCGCTCCTCTCGATCGTGCAGATGCCGGCCGGCGTGCCGGTCGGGACGCTGGCGATCGGCCCGGCCGGTGCGGCGAATGCGGCGCTCCTCGCGGTGGCCGTGCTCGCGCTTGACGATGAGGGGCTGCGGGGGAAACTCCTCGACTACCGCCGGCGGCAGACCGAGCGGGTGCTCGCCGACAGGCCCGAGACGGAATCTCCCGAATGGTCCGACCGCCCCTCCGAGAAATGACGGCGCCGCTCCCGCCGGGCGCGACGCTCGGCGTGATCGGCGGCGGCCAGCTCGGGGCGATGTTCGCGATGGCGGCCAAGCGGCTCGGCTACCGCGTCGAGGCGATCAGCGACTCGCACGACTGCCCCGCGACGCACCACTGCGACCGGGTGCACGTGGTTTCGTATGCCGACGCCGAGGCTCTCGCGCGGATCGCCGCCGGGCTCCAGGCGGTGACGTTCGAGTTCGAGAACGTGCCGGTGCAAGCCGCGCGGGCGATGGCGGCCGTCGTGCCCTGCCGACCCGCCCCCGACGTGCTGTTCGCGACCCAGGACCGGGCCCGTGAGAAGGCGTTTCTCGTGCAGCACGGCTTTGCCTGCGCACCGCACCGTGTCGTGCGGTCGTGCGACGACCTCCGTGCCGGCATCGCCACGCTGGGGCTGCCGGCCGTCCTCAAGACGGCCGCGTTCGGCTACGACGGCAAGGGGCAGCGCAGGCTCGCCGCGATCGACGAGGCCGATGCCGCCTGGGCCGCCCTCGGGCCCGCCGAGTGCGTGCTCGAGGGCTGGGTCGATTTCGACTGCGAAATCTCCGTGGTTGCGGCCCGCGGACTCGCCGGCGAGACGGCCGTGTTCGAGCCGTCGCGAAACGCCCATGCCCGCCACATCCTCGACGTCTCGTCGGCACCGGCGCAGCTCCCCGCGGCCCTGCTCGACGAAGCCCGCACGACGACGGCCCGGATCCTCGCGGCGCTCGACGTGGTGGGCGTGGCCTGTGTCGAGTTCTTCGTGACCCGGGCCGGCGGCCTGATCGTGAACGAGATCGCACCGCGGCCTCACAATTCCGGACACCTCACCATCGCCGCGTGTGAGACGAGCCAGTTCGAGCAGCAGGCGCGTGCCGTCTGCGGCCTGCCGCTCGGCTCGACGCGGCAGCTCGCCCCCGCCGCGATGGCGAACCTGCTCGGCGAGTGCTGGGCGGGCGGCGAGCCCGACTGGTCCGCCGCGCTCGCGGTGCCGGGCGTGAGCCTGATGCTGTACGGCAAGTCCGACCCGCGGCCCGGACGCAAGATGGGCCATCTCACCGCGCTCGCCCCCACGGTCGAGCAGGCGATCGCCAACGTGGTCCGCGCCCGCTCCCTTGCCTGCCGCGCCTCGTAGGCCTGTGGGTGGCCGCCGATCGTCATTGCGGCGCGAGGGGGCGGCCGCGCCAGGTGGTGTTGAGGCCGAGGAGCTTGCGCGCGAGCGCGAACCACTGGATCGCCAGAAAGACCGCGATCGCGAGCGGTTGGGCGACGGCGCTCGAGAGGCTCTGCCGAAATCGAATCGCCTCGACGAGCCGTGGGAGGAACGCGAGGCTGCAGGCGACGCCAGCCGCGGCGATCGTCCACGCGGGCCACCCCTTCCAGCCCGTGGCGAAACCCGCGCCGACGAGCCCGAACGGCAGGATCTGGCCCGCTCCGAGCAGGAGCGTGAAGGGAACGATCGTGGCCGGCGCGCCGATGCCCTCCGTCGCGTTTTTCGTCAGGCCGCGCCACACGTCGAGGGTCCGGGAGTACATCCGGCACGACGCGATGTCGGAGGCGTCGAAGATGTCGGTCGTGAGTCCGGCCCGACGGTAGGCACGCGGCAGCTTGAGCCCGTCGTGGAGTGAGGCCCGGATCGCGGCGTGCCCCCCCGCCCGCTCGTAGTCGCGGCGCCGCGTGACGAACCATTGGCCGCAGCCGGCGGCCAGGCCGGGAGCGTTGTCGAGCCGGCTGCGGGCGAGCGGCAGGAAGCCGAGCAGCACGAAGTGGATCAGCGGCAGGAGCAGCCAGTCGAGGAACGCCCCTGTCTCCTGCCGGGGAAAGCCGCTGGCCAGCGCCACGCCCGACGTCTCGAGAAAGGCGACCGAGCGGGAGACCGCATCGGGGCTCGGCGAGACATCGACGTCGAGGAACACCCACGTGTCGTGGCTCGCCGCCCGGGCGAGCTGCCAGCAGGCGTGCTGCTTTCCGCACCAGCCGGTCGGTGGTCCGTCGCCCCGGACGAGCCGGACGCGCGGATCGGACGCGGCGATCCGCGCGACGATCCCCCCTGTCCCGTCGTTCGAGTCGTCGTCGAGGACCACCAGTTCGAGGTCCACGTCGCGGCTGGCGAGCACGTCGCGGGCGAGCCGTTCGATGACGGCCGCTTCGTTCCGGGCCGGCACCAGCACGGACACGCGTGGAGGCGGAATCGTGGCCGCCGGACGCGGCGCCGGGCGGAAGCTCCGGAGGTTGGCCAGCGTCAGGACCGCGGGCAGCGCGGCCGAGAGCACCGCCGCCAGGCAGAGGATGCCGAGCACGAGCGGGCTCATGCCGACGCCTCGCCGCCGTGCGAGGGGTCGAATCGCTCACCGCGGAGCAGGGCGCCGACCCGGCGCACCGCGTCGTACACGATGCCCACGCCGGTGCGGCCGGTCAGGAGCGTGCGAAACGCATGGCGGTCCCGACGGCAGGCGGCGGCGGCGAGCCGGTCCTGTGTCGCCTCGAGCGCGTCGGAGAGCACGACGGTCCACTCCTCGGTGGAGCGCCGCGGAGCCTCGGCGAGCCGGAAGGGGGACCCGAACGCGACGAGCGCCTCGGGCAGCCGCTCGGTCCAGAACGGATATTCGACCGCCAGCGGCACGACCAGCCCGGTGGTTCGCCCCTCGATCGCATGGGCCGCGCCCGGGCGGAGCTGCGTCGGCCGGGCCCGCGGATCGGCGAACTCTCCCTGGGCCGTGATCCAGAGGATCACGTCCGATCGGTCTCCGGCTGCCCGCGCCATGCGGAGAAACCTGGCCGATCCGCGCCACGTGCCGGGCTCGATCCCGATGAAGCCGATCCGCTCGAGGAATCGATACTTGCCCAGCGCCGCGGCATCGATCGGGCCGTAGCTCATGCGGCCTGGATAGAGCAGTTCGGCGACGGTCAGGAACACGAGCGGATCCCACCAGCTCGGGTGGTTCGTGTAGAAGATCACGGGCTCGGCGGCGATGTCGGGATGCTCGCCGGCGAGCAGGCGGAGGGCGTGAAAATGTCGCCTCAGGTAGCGGCGCACGTAGAACATGAACCAGCGGTTCATGCCGTGCGAGAACGGGGGCAGTTCGTGCACCGGCGTCGATCCCGGGGGTTCACACGGTGCAGGCCACCGGGCGGTCGACCGCGTGATCGACGAGTTTGTCCTGATCGACGCAATCGGCGGCGATCCAGCCGGACATCAGCACCATCGGCATCCCGGGCCCGGGATGGGCGGAGCCGCCGGCGAAGTAGAGACCCTCGACGTCGGGCGAGCGATTGGCCGGCTTGAACGCGCCGAGGAAGCGACCATGGCTCGCGAGGCCGTAGATCGCCCCGTCGAGGACGTGGTACCGGTCGTTGATGTCCTGCGGAGTCAGCGCCCGTTCGAACACGATGTGCCGTTCGAGGTCCTGCATGCCGGCGGTCTGCTCCAGTTTCTCGATGATCCTCCGGCGGTACGGGCCGAGCATCTTCGACCAGTCGTGGTGCGGCCGCAGGTAGGGCGTGTGGACGAGCACGTAGAGCGCTTCGCCGCCGGGCGGGGCGACCTCGGGCTCCGTGACGGCCGGGGCGCAGACGTAGCAGGTCGGGTCGGGGGCGGGCTCGCCGCGCCGATAGATCGACTCGAACTCCTCGTGCGGGTCCTCCGAGAAGACGAAGTTGTGGTGGATGAGCTGCTCGTAACGCCGGTCGAGGCCGAGGTAGAGCACGACGCCCGAGCAGGCCGGCTCGTACTTGCGGCGATTGAGGAATCGGTCGCTTGGCGGACCGTCCACCAGTTCGCGGTGGGTGCGGACGCTGTCGCAGTTGCTCACGACCACGCGTGCGGGGATCCGTTCGCCCTCCGCCGTTTCCACGCCGCGGACGCGCCCCTGCTCGACCACGATCCGCCGGACCGGCGTGCGGGTGCGGATTTCGACGCCGAGGTCCACGGCGAGGCTGGCGAGAGCCCGCGGCACGGCCCCGGTCCCGCCCCGGGGGTACCACACGCCGTCGCGGGACTGCATGTGGGCGATGCCGCACAGGACGGCCGGCGACGCGTCGGGCGCGCTGCCGACGTACTGCGTGAAGTGGTCGAGCATCTGTGCCGCCCGCTCGTCCGGCACGAACGAGCGCACCGTGCCGGCGACGGAATGGCCGGGACGCATCCCCATCACCTCCCTGACGACCGACAGCGTCATGCTGCGGCGGGGATCGAACATGTCCTTCATGCCGCCCACGTTCCGCCAGAAGAAGAACTCGTTCGAGAGCCGGTGCAGCCGTTCGGCCAGTTCCATGAAGCGCGCGTATCCGGCGCCCGATCCGCTGCCCGGCGCGTAGCCGTCGAGGATCTTCCTCATCTCGCCCACGTCGGCCACGAGATCGAGCGTGGTCCCGTCGGTGAAGAAACTTCGCCACTGCGGATCGAGCGGGACCAGATCGAGCGCCGACTCGAGGTCGCGGCCCGCCTCGGCATAGATCCGCTTGAGCACTCCCGGAATCGTGAGGATCGTGGGCCCCATGTCGAACCGGAACCCCTGCTCCGCGAGCACGGCCGCCTTGCCCCCCACCCACGCATTCCGCTCGCACAGCGTCACCGCGTAGCCGCGGGCGGCGAGCGTGCAGGCTGCGGCCAGCCCGCCCAGCCCGGCTCCCACGACGACGACCCTGTCCTGGTCACGAGTCTCCGGCCTGCGTCGCGTCGTCATGAGTGGCTCCCTGGGGCTGCGATGGCGTGTGCGCCGGTGGAGGGCGTCAAAGGGTGGCGGTCGCGTTGGCCGGCCTCGTGGTCCCGACCCGCGCCGGCTCCCGCCGCACCCCCGGCAGGCCGAGGTCGTCGAGCAGGAGCGCCGACGTGATCTGGGCGGACGAGTAGATCACCGGCAGGCCGCTGCCCGGGTGGGTGCCGCCGCCGACGAGGTACACCCCGTCGAGGTCCTCGAAGCGGTTGTGCGGCCGCATGTGGAGCATCTGCCCGAGATCGTGGGCGAGGTTGAACGTCGCACCCCGGTAGATCTCGAACTCATCCTGCCAGTCGTCGGGCGTGACCATCCGCTCGAACCGGATCCGGTCGCGCACGCCATGGACGCCGATCCGCTCCAGCTGGTCGAGAGCCACCTCGCGGAAGCGTCGGGCCTCGCGCCGCCAGTCCACGTTGGGATGGCGGTGGGTCACCGGTATCAGGAGGTACAGCGTGCTCATGCCGGCCGGGGCGAGCGTCGGATCGGTGATGCAGGCGTTTTGCACGTACATCGACGGGTCTCGGCCGAGCACGTGCCGCGTCTCGATGTCGGCGAGGTTCTCCCGGTAGTTTTCCGCGAGGTAGATGTTGTGGTGCGCGACGTCGTCGTAGCGTCCCTCGATCCCGAGGTAGAGCATGAACGTCGAGCAGGAGAACCGCTTGGAGGCGATCTTCCGGTCGGTCCACCGCCGCCGCAGCCGGTCCGGCACCAGCCGGGTGATGCTGCGGGCGAAGTCCGCGTTGAGCACCGTCGCGTCGGCGGGGTAGACGCCGCGCTGCGTGCGGGCCGCCGTTACTCGACGATCCGCGAACTCGAGCCCCTCGACCGGCTCCGCGTAATGGATCTCGACGCCCATGTCCCGGGCGATCCGCGCCATCGCGGCCGACACGGCTCCGCAGCCACCGATCGGGTGGTAGACGCCGTGCTCGTACTCCAGGAACGAGAGGATGGAAAACAGGCTCGGGCAGCGGAACGGCGACATCCCCAGGTACTTCGACTGGAACGTGAACGCGAGGCGGATCCGCTCGTCCGAGAAGAACGTGCCGAGTTCGGCGTCGAGGCTCTTCCACGGCTTGAGGATCGGCATCAGCTTGAGCAGGTCGGGCGTCGCGAGGTCGATCCAGCTCTCGAACGGCTGCTCCAGGAACGGCGCGAACCGCGCGAACTTCTCGCGGTTCGCCGCCATGAACCGCGTGAAGGCGCCGCGGTCCGCCGGGGAGAGCCGGGCCACCTCGGCCTCCATCCTGGCGACGTCGGGGGTGGCGAGCAGTTCCCCCCCCGCGCCGAACACCAGGCGATACTGGGGGTCGAGCCGCACCATCTCGACCTCCTCGCGGAGGTCGTGCCCGCAGGCCGAGAAAATTTCCTCGAGCACCCGCGGATAGAGGAAAAACGTCGGGCCGAGGTCGAACCGAAAGCCCTCGGGCGTCGTGATCGTGCTCGTGCGGCCCCCGGGAACGGAGAGCCGCTCCAGCACCCGCACGCGGACTCCCGCGTTGGCGAGCAGCATCGCGCTGGCCAGGCCCCCGGGGCCGGCACCGATGATGTTGACCGTACGCGCCATCCGTACCCTTCCGCGGCCGGATGCCGACGACCGATGCCGCCGCCCTCACCGCAACGTCCTGTTCCACCGACGCCGTACTATAGAAGGCGCAGGGACACGGTCAACGGGCGCAGCGGTCTCCGACGATCCTGGGCGGGGGTCGCCAGAGGTCTCAGTAGAACGGATAATAGGCCGTTCGCACCGGCCGGTATGCGCCGAAGAGGCCACGCCGATAGAGCGGAACGGCCACCGCCGTCGGGGCGTAAAACGTCGTCACCGGAGCGGCCGTGACGACCGGAGCCGCCGCAACCACCGGAGCCGCCGGGGCGTAGAACGCCGTGGTCGCGACGGCCGTCGGTGCAGCGTACGAGGGGGCGTAGTAGCTGGTCACGTTCACGGGCGCGACCTCCGTCACGACCGGCGCCGAGAGGGGCATCGCGACGGTCTCGACCATGGGCGGGCTGTAGGCCGTCACGGCGGCGTAGTTGCCGGCCGGCGTGTAGTTGGCCACGTACGGGCCCGCGGCCGGCGCGAACATCGGGACGACCGGGCGATAGACCACGACCTGGGCTGCTGCCTCGTTGGCTGCCAGCGGCAGCAGGACGAGGCAGGCGGCGGCGAGCGAGCGAGAGCAGTTCATCGGGCGGGTTTCCTGCGGGCGGGGGAGCCGGGCGAACGACCTTGTTCGACAAAGACCGCTCCATGGAGAATACGTCCGCCCGCGCGGGCCTGCAAACCGCCGTCAAAGTCCGCCACCGCAGCGTTGAACATGGGTGGATGGCGTCGGCTGCGCGGCTGGAAAGCCCCGGTTTTCCGGAGTTCACCGGGCACTGCCTCACGATCGCGGGAGACGACACTTTGGAGCCGTTGAAGAACGCCGCTCTTCCGTCCGCAGATCGCGGATTCGCCCCCCTCGCGATCCTTCGCGCGCTGACCGTCGTCAACGACAACGTGCTGCGCTGGCTCGCCATCGGCCTCGGAAAGAAGGCGGTGTCGGGCGGCGACGTGGCCCTCGTGCTCACGGTCGGCACCGCCGGGTTCGTGCTGCCGTTCGTGGTCCTCGCATGGCTCGCCGGCTGGCTGGCCGACCGCTTCCCCAAGCGCAGCGTGATCCTGTGGTGCAAGGCCGCGGAAGTCGTGATCGCGGCGGCGGCGGCCGGAGCCGTCGCGTGGGGCGTGCGCTCGGGGGGCGATGCGTTCGGCCTGCCCGCCGGGCTGTGGCTGCTGCTCGCGACGGTCGCCGTGATCGGGTGCCAGGCCGCGTTGCTCGCGCCGAGCGTGATCGGCACGATCCCGGAGACGGTGCCGGCGGGTCGGCTCTCGCACGCCAACGGCCTGTTCGCGCTCGTGACGCTCGCCTCGACGCTCGTCGGGATGGCCGTGGGAAACTGGCTCGCCGACGGCACAATCGTGATGGGGGGCGACGGGCTCACGGGCAGCGACGGGAAGCTGCATGCTGCGCCCCCCTGGATGCACGCCATCCCTTCGGGAATCGTGCTCGTCGGCATCGCGCTCGCCGGGTGGGGAGCGGCGCTTCTGCTCGCGCGCCGCCCCGCCGCGGACCCGGCCGCGCCGCCGCCCTGGAACGCGTTTTCGCGGACGTGGCACGATCTCGCCGAGCTCGTTCGCCATCGCGATCTGGCGGCGGCGGCGGCCGGGATCGTGTTCTTCTGGGCGGTCGCCGCGGTGGCCCAGCTCAACGTCGATCAGTATGCGACCGAGGCGGGCGCGGCTTCCCAGGGACAGATCGTGCCCCTGCTCGTGGCGTTGGTGGCGGGCATCGGGCTGGGAAGCCTGTTCGCCGGTCGCGTGTCGCAGACCGGCGTCGATCTGGGACTCGTTCCCGCGGGCGCCGCGCTGATGGCTGCAGCGTCGTTCGCCCTGGCGTGCGGGCCGGCGATGCTGTTCGGCAGCGCGGCCGCCGGCTGGGCCTGGTGGTTCGCCGCGACGATGCTGTTCGGGCTCGGCCTCGGGGCGGGCGTGTTCGACGTGCCGCTCGAGGCGGCCTTCCAGGAGCGGAGCCCGCCCGCGCGCCGGGGCGCGCTCCTGGCGGCCGCGAACCTGCTCACGTTCGCGGGCATGTTCGCGGCGTCCATTCTTTATGGTCTGCTGCGTTCGCCCAGCGGAACTCCCGCGACCCCCCTGCTCTCCGCCCGCGCGGTGTTCGCGGTGTTCGGGCTGCTCGCGGTCGGCGCGGCCGCGGCTGCGATCTGGGCCGCCCCGCGGTCGGCACTCAAATTGCTCGTGCGGGCGATCGTCAACGGTGGCTACCGCTACCGGGTGAAAAACCTCGAGAACCTGCCGGCCACCGGGCCGGTCGTCGTCGTCGCCAACCATCTGTCGTGGCTCGACGGATTCCTCCTGCCGCTCTCCGCTCCACGACCGCTGCGGATGGTCGTCTACGGCCCGAACATCCGCGGAAGGTTCCTGCGGATGCTCGCGGACCAGTGGCGGTTCATCCTGTTCGACCCTCGGCCGAAGTCGATCGGGCGGGCGCTGCGGGAGATCCAGGGGGGCCTCGCCGCGGGGGACGCGATCGGCATCTTCTGCGAGGGGGGCATCTCCCGCACCGGTCAGATCCTCGGGTTCAAGCGTGGACTCGAGTGGCTTCTCGAGCGGGTCGAGGCCCCCATCCTGCCGGTGCACATCGACGGCCTGTGGGGCAGCGTGCTCACGTTCTCGGAGGGACGCTACTTCGCCAAGCGGCCGCGGCTGTTCTTTCCCGACGGGGTTCGCCGTCCGCTCACGCTGCGGTTCGGCACGCCCCTGCCGGTCGGCACCCATCCGAATGCCGCACGACTCGCCCTCCAGGAACTCTCCGCGGCGAGCGTGCATGACCGCACGTGCGCCGGCCGAGGCCCGCTGCCGCCCGGCATGAGCCGAGCCGAGTGGGCGGCCCATGCGGCGACGGCAGAGGCGTTCGACGGGGCGTGCGTCCTCCGCCGCGGTGATCGGCTCGTCGCGTCGCTGGCCGCGGGCGACCCGCTGCACGACAGCCTCGGACTCCATGCGGGCGAACTGCTCGGCATCCACGCCCGGGTCGCAGCTGCCGGCACGCCCGCCGGTGAGCTTGTGTCGATCCTCGCCGCGGAGCGGGCCACGCTCTGGATCGGCCGGGTCGACCAGGTGGCGGCGGTCGCGAGCGAGCCCCACGGTTGCGCGGGGCTCGCGGCGCACCTCGCGGTCGTGGTGATGCCGATCGGCCGGATGGCCGATCTCGAAGGTGCCCGGGCGGCGGCCGAGCGGTTCAGGGCTGCATCGGGCATCGAGCCGGTCGTCGCGTACACGCCGCCGGAGACGGGCGGCGGCCTCGTGGCGATGAACACGCCGCCGACCCGGATCACCTGGGACCACGAGACGATCTCCAAGCCCGGCACCGTCGGCCGCGTGATCAACGGGGTGGTCGTGTGGCCGCGGGCGGCCGATCGCGAGCCGCTCGGCCTGGAGTCGCTTTCGTCGCGTGGCATCCGACCGGACGAGCGACGCACGCTGGTGATCGGTGCCACCCTGCCCCGCTCGGGCGGGTCGAACGGGTGCGGCCTCGTCCCGGCCGCACTGCTCGCCGAAGCCTTCGACGTGGACGGCGACGGCTTCCTCGTGCCGCGGCCGGATTGACAGGATCGGGCCTCGCGGCACGCGCCCGGCGTTTTCCGGACGAACCTTGGTGCGGGGCGTCGCCTCCTGTATTCTTTCGTCGGCGCTGCACCCGTAGCTCAATTGGATAGAGCATCGGTCTACGGAACCGAAGGTTGAAGGTTCGAGCCCTTCCGGGTGTATTCGGCCGCCTGGATTGCGGCCTCTCGCGAGCCGGGGGCCGCCGGCCGGGCGGACCGCGGCGTGAGTTTGGCCTTGGGGGAATCGTCCGGACGCGGCTACGCTTCCGGCATGGAACGTCCGTCCAGCAGCGTGCACCGTGTCGTGGGGTTCGATCCGGGCCTGAACGTCACGGGCTACGGCGTCGTGGAGTGCGACGGGCCGCGGGTGCGTCTCATCGAGGCGGGCACGGTGCGGTCGAAGGGCGAATCGCTCGAGGAGCGGCTGCACACGATCCATGCCGGGGTGAGCGAGGTGATCGCCGCGCTCAGGCCCACGGCGATGGCCATCGAGCAGGTGTTCGCCCACGCGCGCTTCCCCAAGACCGCGATCCTCCTGGGCCATGCCCGTGGCGTGATCTGTCTCGCGGGTGCGCAGGCCGGACTCTCCGTCCACCATTACCTCCCGAACCGCGTCAAGAGCACGCTCACCGGCAACGGCCACGCCGCCAAGGAGCAGATGCAGGCGGCGGTCCAACGGGAACTCGCGCTCGCGGCGCGACCCGAGCCGGCCGACGCGGCCGACGCACTGGCCGTGGCGCTCGCCGACTACCATCTGCGGCTCCGCCCGCTGTTCTTCGGCACCGCGATCGTGCGGGTGCAGAGCGGCCGACACTGACCGATTGGAGCGGCCATGATCACGAAAATTTCCGGCAGCATCGACCGTGTGGAGACGGCGGGCAACTCGATCGAACTCGCCGTCGGTCCGGTCGTCCACGAGGTGCTCGTCACCGAGCTCGTGCGCCGCAGCCTGCAGCAGAAACTCGGCCAGCCGGTCACGCTGCACACGCTGGAGTATCTCGAGGGCAATCCCACCCGGGGGAACCTCGTGCCTCGGCTGGTCGGCTTCCTGTCCGAGGTGGAGCGTGAGTTCTTCGAATTGATCTGCGAGGTGGACGGCGTGGGGGTGCGGAAGGCGCTGCGCGCGATCATCCGCCCTGTCGGCGAGATTGCGGCGGCGATCGACGAACAGGACGTGAAACTCCTCTCCACGCTCCCCGGCATCGGTGCCGCCACGGCCGAACGCATGGTGGCGAAACTGCGCCGGCGGATGCCGAAATTCGCCCTCCTCGTGGCCCGCGACGCGCCGGGCGAGGCCGTCGCCGGCGACGTGCTCGCCGAAACCTTCGAGGTGCTCCGCTCGCTCGGCCATTCCGACGCCGACGCCCGTCGCCTCACCGACGCCCTGCGGCAGGAGAAGAAGAAGCCGAAGGACGTGCAGGAGGCGCTCGAGTCGATCTACCGCCAGATGCACAAGCCCCGCGCCGGATGACGCGCCGGCTCCCGGGGGTACGGAGAACGAAGCCCCGTTCCCCGGCCTGGGCGAGGCTCGGTGCCGGCCGCTGCCCTCGAGCAGGCTGTGGGAGCAAGCGCAGCCAGGATGGCGAAGCGCAGCGGACACGCAGTGAGCCTCGGCCTGGAGGGCCGAGGCGAACGTCCGGCGAGAGGGCACGGCCGGCACCGAGCCGGCGAGTTCGAGTCGGGCCCGGCAAACTGAAAGATCGCGCTCCCTGGCCAGCGCCCATGGCACGCACATGACCATTCCGCCACAGATCGGCTACGCTGCACGGCGGTGATCTCATGACCAGTTTTCGTGAACCCAGCCTGCAGGCAGCCGAAGAACAGCCGGCGGAGGACCGTGCGCTGCGGCCGCAGCGGATGTCGGAGATGGTCGGACAGCGGGCCGTGTACGAGCGGCTCGAGATCGCGATCGATGCGGCTCGGAAGCGGGGCGAGACGCTCGGCCACATCCTGCTCGATGGTCCGCCCGGTCTGGGAAAGACGACGTTCGCCACGTGCATCCCGCGGGAACTCGGCACGTCGCTGCAGATCGCCAGCGGCGCGGCGCTCGCGGCGCCCAAGGATCTGCTGCCGTATCTCACCAACGCCTCCGAGGGATCGGTGCTGTTCATCGACGAGATCCACCGGCTGCCGATCGCGGTGGAGGAGTTTCTCTATCCCGCGATGGAGGATTTTCGCGTGGACATCACGCTCGGCGACGGCGTGGCGGCGCGGACCATCAACATGCCGCTGCGGCCGTTCACGCTCGTGGGGGCGACGACCCGGGCCGGGCTGATCTCGGCGCCGCTCCGCGATCGGTTCGTGATCCGTGAGCACCTCGATTACTACACGCCGCCGGAACTCGCGGAGATCGTGCGGCGCTCGGCGGTGAAGTTGTCGATGCCGATGGACGACGCGTCGGCCGACGAGATCGCCCGCCGCAGCCGCGGCACGCCCCGGCTGGCCAACAACCGGCTGCGCTGGATCCGCGACTTCTCCACGAGCCGGGCCGGAGGCGAGATCGACGTGGAGATCGCCCGCTCCGCGCTGGAAATGCAGGGGATCGACGAACTGGGACTCGACGGATTCGACCGCAAGTATCTGGAGACGATCCAGCGGGTGTTCGGCGGCGGGCCGGTCGGCATCGAGGCGATCGCCCACACGATGAGTTCGGCCGCGGACACGATCGAGGACGACGTCGAACCGTTTCTGCTGCGGTGCGAACTCGTGGTCAGGACGCCGCGCGGCCGGAAAATCACCCCCAAGGGCGAGGAGCATCTCGGGGTGCCGCCGCAGCCGGGGCGCCAAAACACCCTGTTTTGAGCGGTCGGATTGACCGTGCCGCTCCGCTGCGGCTACCCTCTCGGATCCGCTCCAGTCCTCCAGGTGTCCCATGGCCGTTCCCAAGCGACGTCAGTCCAACCAGAAGACGCGGTCCCGCCGCGCCCACGATTTCCTCACGCCCCGGCAGTTGACGTTCTGCTCCAACTGCGGCAAGGCCGTGCCGACGCACCGCATCTGCGGCACGTGCGGCCACTACATGGGCCGGCCCGTCGTGAAGTCCGAGGAATAGACCCTTGGGCAGCGACGCCAGCCCCCAGGCGGCCCCGCCGGCGATCCTGTTTCCCGGCCAGGGGGCGCAGGCTGTCGGCATGGCCGGCGATTGGGTCGATGCCGTGCCGACGGCGCGCGGGTTGTTCGATCAGGCCGGGGCGATCCTGGGGTATGACCTGCTCGAAGCCTGTCGCTCGGGTCCTGCCTCCCGGCTCAACAGCACGGCCGTCAGCCAGCCGGGCATCCTCGTGACCAGCCTCGCCGCCCTCGAGGTGCTGCGGTCGCGAGAGGGTCATCCGCTCGATGCGGCCCGCATCGCGGCGGGGCTCTCTCTGGGCGAGTACACGGCGCTCGTGTTCGCCGGGGCGATCGGCTTCGAGGACGCCGTGCGGCTCGTCGACGTCCGCGGGCGGGCCATGCAGGAGTGCGCCGAGCAGCGGCCGGGGGCCATGCTTGCGGTGCTCGGCGTGGAGCGCGACCAGCTCGCCGCCCTCTGCGACGAGTGTCGCGACGGCGACGTGCTCGAGGTGGCCAACGTGCTCTGTCCCGGCAACATCGTCGTTTCCGGCTCGGCGGCGGCCTGCGGCCGTCTGGGAGCGGCGGCCACCGCGGCCGGGGCCATCAAGTGCGTGCCGCTCGACGTGGCCGGGGCTTTCCACACCGTGCTGATGCAGCCCGCCGTGGAGCGGCTCTCGGCGGCCCTTGCGGCGGCCGCCTTCCGCCCGCCGAGGATTCCGGTCGTCAGCAATGTCGACGCCCGGCCGCACAGCGACCCCGACGAGATCCGCGGCCTCCTGGCGCGACAGGTGGTCGGTGTTGTCGAATGGAGCGAATCCATGGCATACATCCTTTCCACCGGCGTGCGTTCGGTCTGGGAAGTGGGCCCCGGTCGCGTGCTCCGCGGACTCATGAAGCGGATCGACCGCGGCATCGCCTGCTCCGGCGTGTTCGAGTGAAGGCTGCAGTATTTCCAGGGAGATCGCGGACCATGGCTGACGAGGGTGCCCAGACGGATCGCAGGCGGCTGAAGGTCGATCTCTCGGGCCAGGTGGCGCTGGTGACGGGCGCGTCGCAGGGGCTCGGCAGGTCGATCGCGGAGGCGCTCGCGGCCAACGGCGCCGCCGTGGCGTTGGTTGCACGCTCCGTCGACAAACTCGCCGAGGTGGCTGGCGTCATTCGCGCCGCGGGCGGAACGGCCGAGGAGTTTCCCTGCGACGTATCCAAGGGGGAGGAGATCCAGCGGGTCGTGGAGGCCGTCGTCGCGAAGTTGGGGCGGCTCGACATCCTCGTCAACAACGCCGGTGTGACCCGTGACAACCTCTGCCCGCGGATGAGCGACGAGGAATGGGATCAGGTGTTGACCACGAACCTGCGGGCGCCATTTCTGTTCATCCGCGCCGCCAGTCGCCCCATGATGCAGCAGCGGTATGGGCGGATCATCAACGTCGCCAGCATCTCGGGGCTGATCGGCAACGCCGGGCAGGCGAATTACTCGGCCTCGAAGGCGGGGTTGGTCGGTCTCACGAAGACGGTGGCCAAGGAACTCGCCGGCCGCAAGGTGACCGTCAACGCCGTCGCTCCCGGCTTCATCGCCAGCGACATGACGGCCGCGCTCGGGCCCGCCCTCGACGACGTCGTCAAGGCCCGGGTGCCCGCGAAGCGGCTGGGTGAGGCCTGGGAAATCGCCGAGGCGGTGCTGTTCCTCGCCTCGCCCTCCTCCGGGTATGTCACCGCGCAGACGCTGGTGGTCGATGGTGGCCTGATCGGCTAGGTGGGGAGACGGGTTTCCCGCGGTCTGGACACCGCGGACCGGCAACGGGTATATCTTGCCCCGTCGGCAAAGACGGTTCGTGGCCGGTCGCTTCAGGAGGATTCAAAAGGTGGCTTCAGTTCAAGAGCGAGTGGTTGACATCGTGGCTTCCCAACTCGGGGTGAGCAAGGAGCAGATCACCCCCGAGACGTCGTTCATCAACGACTTGGGCGCCGATTCGCTCGACACCGTCGAGTTGGTCATGGAACTCGAAGAAGAGTTCGAGATCAACATTCCCGACGATGCAGCCGAGAAGATCCAGACCGTCGGCCAGGCGGTGGAATTCATCGAAAAGCACCAGGCCTGACGGTGCGTTGAATGAAGCGACGCGTCGCGGTCACGGGCCTGGGTGTCGTCACACCTCTCGGCCGGCCGGTCGAGTTCGTGTGGGATCGGCTCGTGCGCGGCGAGAGCGGCGTGGGGCCGATCTCGTTGTTCGACGTGGCCGGGTATCGGGTCCAGTTCGGCGGCCAGGTGCCGTGGGAACCGGAGCGTGAGGAGATTGCGAATCCCAAGGAGTTGAAGCGGCTGGATCGCTTCACGCAGTTCGCGATCGCTTCGGCGAAGGATGCCGTCGCCGACTCGGGAATCGATTTCTCCGCGGAGGATCCGTTTCGTTGCGGCGTCGTCATCGGCTCCGGCATCGGCGGCCTGTGGGAGTTCGAGGTGCAGGAGGAGCGGCTGCTCCACAAGGGCATCGACAAGGTCTCCCCGTTCACGATTCCCAAGCTGATGGTCAACTCCGCCAGCGGCCACGTCTCGAGCCTGTACGGCATCAAGGGGCCGAACTTCGCCGTGGCGACGGCGTGCGCCAGCGCCGCCAACTCGATCGGTGCCGCGCTGCGTGCCATCCAATACGGCGACGCCGACGTCATGGTCACCGGGGGCAGCGAGGCCGCCCTCACGCCGATCGGACTCGCCGGGTTCCAGAACATGCGGGCCCTGTCGTTCCGGACCGACGCCCCGCAGCAGGCGAGCCGGCCGTTCGACGCCGAACGCGACGGCTTCGTGCTCTCCGAGGGGGCCGGCGTGGTGGTGCTCGAGGAGTTCGAGCATGCCCGCGCTCGCGGCGCCCGGATCTACGGCGAACTCGTGGGCTACGGTGCCAGCGGCGACGCCGGCCACATCACGCAGCCCGACGAGGAGGGCCGCGGCGCCGCCCGGGCGATGGCGATGGCGCTCGACGACGCGGGGCTCGCGCCCGAGACCGTGCACTACATCAACGCCCATGGGACGAGCACGCCGCTCGGAGACAAGGCCGAGACGGCGGCGGTGAAGCGGGTCTTCGGGCCCCACGCGAGGAAGCTCGCCATCTCGAGCACGAAGAGCCAGCTCGGCCATACGCTCGGCGCCAGCGGTGGCATCGAACTCGTGGTCTGCGCCCTGACCGTGTCGCGCGGCGTGATCACGCCGACGATCAATCTCGACCATCCCGACCCCGACTGCGACCTCGACTACACGCCCAAGGTCGCCCGCGAGGCGAAGGTGGACGTCGCGATGAGCAACAGCTTCGGCTTCGGCGGACACAACGCGAGCCTCGTGCTGCGCCGCGTGTAAGACAGGCTTCAGCCTGTCATTGCTTGGTCGCCCCAACCCGGCTCGGGGTTCCCCCGTACCGTCTCGCCGGACGCTCGCTGCGCCCATCCTGGGCTTCACTCGCTCGGATGTGCCTGCGCTCCGGCATCCTGCCTGCGCTGGTCACATACGCCGTCTCAACGGCAGGGGTAACCCCTCGCCTCCGTCTTCACGAAAACCCTCGCCATCGTGGCTTCGGTTTTCTTGGCGAACCTCCGTTCGCTCTTGAGAGCCGGCCTCCAGACCGGCCATCAATCGTTGGAGGAGGCTTCGGGCTCCCCGTGTCCCAGGAGCCGGCGTACGCAGACAAGCGAAGGCATGGATGCCGAAGCGCAGTCGGAGTCGAGTGAGCGGAGGCCTAGAGGGCCGCAGTGAACGTCCGGCGACGGGATATGGGGAGCCCGAAGCCGGCGCAATCCTTGATCAGGGCATTTCGGCCTGTTCGGGAATTGCCCGCTCGCCGTAAAGTCAGGGCGTCCCGGGAAGGATCCCATGGCTCGCGCCCGCTGGCCTTTCGTGCTCGTCGCCTGCGCGCTGCCCTGTGCAGCCTCGGCTCAGCTCCCCACCGATGCCGGGCAGGTCTATCGCACCTACGACATCTCGCCGTTCGTGCAACGGAACGGTCCGGGCAGTCAGCGGCACGTCGTGGACTGGGTGCTGCAGGAAACCGGGTACGCGAGCTGGCACGGTGACGTCGCGGCGTCGCTTTCCGCCGACGTGTCGCAGCTCAAGTGCTACCACACGCCGGCCATGCAGGAGCGGGTCGCCGACATCGCGGCCCGGTTCACGGAGGACGCGGCGGCGCCGCACCGGTTTTCGGTCCGGGTGCTCGGGGTCGGAAGCCCGGCCTGGCGCAACGACGCCCGTGCCCTGCTCGACCCGATTCCGGCCGCGACGCCCGGCGTGCAGGCGTGGATCATGGCGCGCGAGGAGGCCGCGGTGCTCGTCGCCCTCCTGCGGCGTCGCGGCGATTGCCAGGAACTGCCGACGGGCCCTGTGCTGGCTGCCAACGGGCTGCCCGCGGTGCTCGCCGGCGGGCGGAAACGGCCCTACGTGCAGGACGTCGTGCCGAGGCCCGATGCGTGGCCGGGCTGGCAGACGCTCGGGGCGAGCTGCGACGAAGGGATGATGCTCGACGTCCAGCCGCTCCTGTCGCGCGACGGCACCGCCGTCGAAGCGGTGTTTCGCTGCCGCATCGACCAGATCGAAAGGATGGCGCCGTTGACGCTCACGGTGCCCACCGCCGACAGGCAGCGGGTGCAGGTGGAGGTGCCGCAGCTGTCGGCGGTCCGCGTGGGAGAGCGGTTCCGCTGGCCGTCGAACCAGGTGCTGGTGGTGGGGCTGGGGTTGGTGCCGTGGCCGGTCCCGGGGCAGAATGCCGCAGGTTCCGCGTCACTCCTGACCGAGGCGAAGCGGACCGACGTGGTCGTGGTGGTGGAGCCGAGGCTGGGCTCCGCGCCATAATCCCCGCATGGAGTTCGTCGGACGTTCCGGAGGAGCATCGAGCATGAGTCCAGCGCCAGGCCGCCGCGTCGTGATCACGGGAATGGGGGTGGTTTGTCCGCTCGGGCTCTCACTCGAGGGCCTGTGGGACGGGCTCGCCTCCGGCCGGAGCGCCGTGGGGCCGCTGGAGCTTTTTCCGGCTGCCGGCCTGCCGCTGCGGCACGCGGCGGAAGCCCGAGAATTCACGGGCGAGATCGAGAACTTCGGGCCGCTCGACGGCGAGCGCAAGAAGGCGATTCGGAAGGGTCTGAAGGTGATGTGCAGGGAGAGCCAGATGGCGGTCGCGGCCGCCCAGCGGGCTCTCCACGACTGCGGCATCGCGCCGGAGCAGCATCGGCCCGAACGGTTCGGGTGCGTCTTCGGGTCCGACTACATGCTCACGCTGCCGGAGGATTTCACGGCGGCGGTGGCGGCGTGCGAGGCGGCCGACGGGTCGTTCGCATTCGACCGTTGGGCGGGCGACGGGATGCCGCTGTTGAATCCGCTCTGGCTGCTCAAGTACCTCCCCAACATGCCGGCCAGCCACATCGCCATCTACAACGACCTGCGGGGTCCGAGCAATTCGGTCACGATCAGGGAGGCGAGCGGCCATCTCGCGATCGGCGAGGCCACGATGACCATCCAGCGCAACGCGGCCGACGTGATGCTCGCCGGAGCGACGGGCACCCGCGTCCATCCGATGAAGACGGTGCACGCGTTGCAGAGCGAGCAGGTCGCGCTCGGGGGCGGCGATCCGACCCGCTGGAGCCGGCCGTTCGACAGGGATCGCACGGGCATGGTGCTCGGCGAAGGGGCGGCGGTCCTCGTGCTCGAGGAATTGGGCCACGCCCGGGCCCGCGGGGCGCGGATCTACGGCGAGATCATCGGTCACGCGGCTCGTCAATCGAGCGACGCCGCCGGGGTCGGCATCCGCAGGCGGGCCCTGATGCTCGCCATGCGAGGCGCCCTCGCGATGGCCGGCGACGCCGTCGGGCGGCTCGGCCACGTGCATGCCCACGGGTTGAGCACCGTGGCGGGCGACCGTGACGAGGCCGCGGCGTTGCACGACGTGCTCGGCGACGCGGCGGCGACGATTCCCACGGTGGCCGCCAAGAGTCATTTTGGAAATCTGGGGGCGGGCGGTGGCGTGGTGGAGTGCATCGCCAGCGTGCTCGCGCTCCGGAATGGAGGGCTCTTTCCGCTCCTCAATCACGAGGCCGCAGACCCCGACTGCCCGATCCGGCCCGCTCGCGGAGGCGATCCCGCGGGGGACGTTTTCATGTCGTCGGCGGTGACGCCGCAGGGCCAGGCGGGATCGGTGGTCATCCGAGGCTGGCAACTCACGGCGTGAGGTCGGCCGCACCTGCTTGACAGTCTGGCGCAGGTGCAATAACTTTCACGGGTTGCGTCGAGTTCGATTGGCTGCTGGTTCACGGATACGCTTCCAAGCTTTCCTCCCGGAAAGTTGCGGCGCCCTGGTCGTTTATGGCGTCGGTTCGCCGGCACGCCATGGGCCTTGACTGCACGCCGAACTGCCCGCGAAGCGAGTCCGAGAGTCCATGAAGCCTGAAGAAATTCTCCGCATCGTCGACGCGATCCATCGCGACAAGAACATCGACAAGGAGATCGTCTTCCAGGCGATCGAAGCCGCTCTCGTGACGGCCCTCGTCCGGCAGTACGGCGAGGAGTCGCAGATCAGCATCACGATCGACCGTGCCGACGGCCGCCTGAGCGGCACCCGCGACGGCGTCGAGATCGACACGCAGGAGCTCTCGGGCCGCATCGGCGCGCAGACCGCCAAGCAGGTGATCATCCAGAAGATCCGCGAGGCGGAGCGTGACTCGATCCACGACGAGTTCGAGGAGCAGATCGGCCAGATGGTCTCGGGCGTGGTGACGCGGTTCGAGGGCGCGACCGCCACCGTCACGCTCGGGGCCACGGAGGCGATCCTCCCGCGGAGCGAGCAGATTCCCGGAGAGTCCTACCATCCCAACGAGCGGATCCGGGCCACCATCTTCGAGGTCCGCAAGGTCGGCAGCCGGGTCAAGATCATCCTCTCGCGGATTCGCCCGCAGTTGGTGCAGCGGCTGTTCGAGCAGGAGATTCCCGAGATCGCCGACGGCGTGATCGAGATCCGGGCCATCTCGCGGGAGCCCGGGTATCGGAGCAAGGTGGCCGTGATCAGCTCCGACTCGCGCGTCGATTGCGTGGGGGCGTGTGTCGGCGTGAGGGGCAACCGCATCAAGAACATCGTCGAGGAGCTCGGTGGCGAGCGGATCGACATCGTGCGCTGGAGCGACGACCTGCAGGTGCTCGTGCCCAACGCGCTCCAGCCGGCCGAGGTGGACGAGGTGATCCTCTGCCAGATGCTCGGCCGCGGCATCGTCCTCGTCCGGGAGGATCAGTTGTCGCTCGCCATCGGCCGCCGCGGGCAGAACGTGCGGTTGGCCAGCAAGCTCTGTGGTTGGGACATCGAGATCATGACGCGCGAGGAGCTCGACCAGCAGATCGAGCGGGCCGTCACCGGTTTTTCGTCGATCGAGGGGCTGGATGAGTCGGTGGCCGAGCGGCTCGTGGGGGAGGGGTTCCTTTCCTATGACGACCTTTCCGTGATCGAGCCTGACGACCTCATGGAGATCGGGGGCCTGTCGGCCGAGGCGGTCGATGCGATCGTCGCCGAGGCGGAGCGGCGGGCACAGCTCGCCGAGGAGGCGGCCGCCGACGAGCGGCGCAAGCAGCGGGAGCAGGACCGGATCGACAAGGCGACGGCCGATGCGGCCGCGGCGGAGGCTGCGGCCCGGCAGGATTCGAGCGGCATGGGCGCGGTCGCGTCCGGAGAGGGAGCCGCTCCCGATGGCGGTGCGTGATGGTCTTGGATCGTGGCCGGTGGCGGTTTGATTCGGTGTGCGGCGGCGGCGAGGATGGACGGACGGACGACAACAGTCGGATGAGGTTCGCGTGGCGGTTCGCATCTACACATTGGCGAAAGAGCTCAAGATCGACAGCAAGGAGCTGGTCGAGCTCTGCACGCGCGCGGGCATCCAGGACAAGGGGTCCGCTCTGGCGAGCATGACCGACGAGGAGGTCGTCAAGCTCAAGGAGTTCATCGCGGCGAAGTCCCGGCCCGCAGCGGCCGCACCGAAGCCCGCGGCACCGGTGCGACCGGCGTCGGCACCGCAACTCAAGCGAGAGGACTACATCGCACCGGCAGGCATGGCGCGGACCAAGCCTCCGGAGCCGCCCGCCGGAGGCGGCACCCCATCTCCACCCAAGCCCGGCCCGGCCGAAGCGAAGCCGCGACCGGCTGGCCTGCGGCCGCTTGGTCCGGGTGGGCAACGGCCGGGTGGCGATGGGCCGAAGCCCGTTCCCCGCCCGGCGTTCAAGCTGGCCCCGCTTCCGGCTGCGTCCCGGCCGATGCCGACGGCGCGGTCTCCGCAGGAGCCGCCCGCTCAGAAGCCCGATGTCAAACTGCCGCTGGACGCGATCAGGAGTGCGAAGGCCGGCGGGGCGAAGCCTCTCGCCGACCACATGCGGAAGCACGAGCAGCGGCAGGCCGAGGCCGCGCGGCTGAGGACGGGCGGCACGGGCGCCCCACCCCGCAGCGGCTTGCGTGGTGGGATGGCTCCGGTGCCCCCGCCGATGGAGCCGGGTGTCCGGCCGAGGCGGACGCCCGGCAAGGCGCATCCGTCCGGGGGCGACGACCTGCTCGGTGGCCGGGAGGCGCGGCAGCTCAGTCGCAAGCGGACCGGCGATGCACGTGGTCCGCTCGGTGACGATGACGACGGCGCCGCCCGGCGGCGGCGCGGTCCGAAGCAGCGTCGAGGCGCATCGGTCTCGACGGCCGCGCCCCGGAAAACGAACGCCTCGATCCAGGTGCCCTGCACGGTCCGGGCGTTCTCCGAGGCGATCGGACTGCCGGCGAGTTCCGTCCTCAAGACACTGCTCGCGTTCGGGATGGAATCCATGCCGAGCATGGGCTCGATGCTCGATCGCGACATGGTGGAGTTGCTCGCCGCGGAGCTCGGTGTGCAGCTCGACATCAAGACGGCCGAGGACCTCGAGAAGGAGCTGCTGGCGGGCTTCGACGCCGCCGACGAGGACCCGGCGTTGCGCCAGCCGCGGGCGCCGGTCGTGACCTTCCTCGGGCACGTCGATCACGGCAAGACGTCGCTTCTCGACAGGATTCTCGGGATCGACGTCGCGGCCCGCGAGAGCGGCGGGATCACGCAGCACATGCGGGCCTACTCGGTGAAGCGCAACGGCCGGCCGATCACGTTCGTGGATACGCCTGGTCACGAGGCCTTCACGCAGATGCGGGCCCGCGGCGCGAACGTCACGGACTGCGCGGTGCTCGTCGTGGCCGCCGACGACGGCCTGATGCCCCAGACGGAGGAGGCCATCAGCCACGCGAAGGCCGCGGGTGTGCCGATCGTCGTGGCCATCAACAAGATCGACCTGCCGGGCGCGGACGTGCAGCGGGTGTATCAGCAATTGGCGGCGAACGAACTCCTGCCGACGGAGTGGGGCGGCGAGACCGAGGTGGTCAAGACGAGCGCCGTCACCGGCGAGGGCATCGAGCAACTGCTCGACACCCTCCTGACGATCGCCGAGCTGCACGACCTCCGCGCCAACCCCGACCGGGCGTCCGCAGGCGTGTGCCTCGACGCCTCCGTGCACGAGGGGCGGGGTGTCGTGGCGTGCCTGCTGGTGCAGAAGGGCACGCTGCGGGTCGGAGACGCGGTCGTCTGCGGCGAGGCGAGCGGCAATGTGAAATCGATGACCGACACGATCTCGAAGAAGAAGCTCACGGAGGCGGGGCCGGCGATGCCGGTGTTCGTCACCGGCCTCGACACGCCCCCCGGTGCCGGCAACCGCTTCCAGGTCGTGGAGTCGATCGCGTTGGCCCGCGAGGTGGCCCTGAAGCGGAGCGAGATCTCCAGGCACTCGAGCCTGATCGCGGCGCCCGTGCACGTGACGCTGGAGAACCTGCACGATCGTCTCGGTTCCGAAAAGGCGCCCACCCTCAACCTCATCCTCAGGGCCGACGTGCGCGGGTCGATCGAGGCGATCCTCAAGGAGCTCCAGAAGCTGGAGCATCCGGAGGTGAAGATCCGCGTGCTGCAGTCGACGGTGGGGGGTGTGACGGAGGCCGACGTCGCCCTCGCCGACGCGTCCGACGCGGTGATCATCGCGTTCAACGTGGTGCCCGACGAGCGCGCGCGGGCACTCGCGGAGGATCGCGGCGTCCAGGTGCGGCGCTACGAGATCATCTACCAGGTGACCGACGACCTGAAGAAGGCCCTCGAGGGGATGCTCGCGCCCGAGAAGCGGGAGACCGAACTGGGACGGGCCGTGGTGCAGCGCACGTTCTCGATCAGCCGGATCGGCGTGATCGCCGGGTGTCGGGTGATCGGCGGCGTGATCGCCCGCAACGCGCGACTCCGCGTGATCCGCGACAGCCGCGTGATCGGCGACTACGGGATCGAGTCGCTGAAGCGGGAGAAGGACGACGCCCGTGAGGTGCGAGACGGCCTGGAGTGCGGCATCAAGCTCGCCGGTTTCAACGACATCAAGGAGGGCGACATCTTCGAGTGCTATCGAATCGAGGAAGTCGCACGGACGCTGTCGTGAGCACCCGCCGACAGTTGAAGGCTGCCGAGGCGGTTCGGGAGGTGGTCAGCATGGCCATCCTGACGCAGGTGCGCGACCCGCGGGTGCAGGGCGTGACGGTGACCGGTGTCGAAATGGCCCCCGACATGAGGAACGCGACGGTGCACGTGTCGGTGATGGGCTCGCCGACGCAGCAGCAGTTGGCCCTCCGGGGGTTGACCAGTTCGGCGGGGTTCCTCCAGGCGCAGATCGCCGACAGGATCGACACCCGCTACGTGCCACGCCTGAGCTTCGAACTCGACGGTGGCGTCAAGCATTCGATCGAAATCGCACGTGTCCTCGGCGAGGTGTTGCCGGCGGCGGCCGCCCGGCCCGAGGCGGAGGATGACCCACAGGAAGAGGCATGAGCACACGCAAACCAGCGCAGCCGAACCGGCAACTCCTCGTCACCAAGATGCACAAGGCGCTGCGGGCGCACTACAAGCCGGTGGTGCCGAACACCGCACGGCCGATCCTGGAGCAGGTCCTCTTCGCCTGCTGTCTCGAGAACGCTCCGTACGGCGTGGCCGAGCAGGCGCTGGCGAGGTTGCTCAAGGGTTACTTCGATCTCAACGAGGTGCGGGTGACGACCGTGGCGGAACTGGCCGAGACCCTCCACGACCTTCCCGACCCGTCCCGCGCCGCCCTGGCCCTGCGGCGGGTTCTCCAGAGCGTCTTCGAGTCGAGCTACGCCTTCACGCTCGAAAACGCGAAGAAGCACTCGATCGCCCACGGGGTCAAGACGCTCGAGCATCTGCACGGCGCGACGCCGTTCGTGGTCCAGTTCGTCGCCTCCACGGCGCTCGGCGGCCACTTCATGCCGCTCGACCAGGGAGCCCTCTCGGCCCTCTACCTCGCGGGAATCGTCTCGCAGGAGGAGTACGACGCCGGCAAGGCCGCGGGCCTCGAGCGGCTCGTGCCCAAGAAGGCGGGCGTCGAATTCGGATCGTTGCTCCATCAGTTCGGCGTCGATGTGCTCGGCAACCTGCATGGCACGACGGTGAAGAAGGTCCTGCTCGCGGTCAATCCGGCGGCCAAGGACCGGTTCCCGAAGCGTGGCGAGCCGTTGCCCGCACCCAATCCGCCGCCGGCGCCGGCCGGAAAACAGGCGCAGAAGGCCGCCGATGCCGCCCGGTCCGCCGCGGAGGAGCATCGCCCCGCCGGCCCGCAGGCAGCCGCCCGCCCCGCCGGCAAGACGCCCCTTCCGCCGCCTGGTTCGGGGCCGAAACGGTCGCCCGACGGAAAGCCGATCCCGGGCTCGAAGCCCGGCCCGAAGCCGTTCGTCGTCAAGCCGCTCACGATCAAGCCGCAGGCCGAACCCGCGCCGGTCGCCAAGCCCGAGCCCAAGAAGGCCCCCGCCGCCAAAAAGCCCGCGAAGCCCGAATCGGAGCCGCGGGGGAAGGGTGGAAAGGCGGAAAAGAAGCACAAGGCCGCCAAGGGCGGCTCGGCGAAGCCCGTGGCGGCGAAGCGGCACTCCACCCAACTCGTTCGGCAGAAACCACGGTGAGGACCCGTCCGAGACGGGGGCGGTGATGGCAGGACATTCTCATTGGGCGAACATCGCCCGCAAGAAATCGCTCATCGACGCCAAGCGCGGCAAGCTCTGGAGCAAGCTCGCGAAGGCGATCATCGTGGCTGCCAAGCATGGCGGCCCCGATCCCGACGCCAACCTGCGGCTGCGGTACGCGATCGACGCCGCCAAGGCGGTGAGCATGCCGAAGGACAATATCCAGCGGGCGATCAAGACGGGCACGGGCGAACTCAAGGGCGGCGACCTCGAGGAGTCGATCTACGAGGGCTACGGTGCCGGAGGCGTGGCCGTGATGTGCGAGATCCTGACCGACAACAAGAACCGCACGGCGCCGGAGATCAGGAAGATCTTCGAGATGTGCGGAGGCAAGCTGGGCGGGACCGGCTGCGTCGCCTACCTCTTCGCGCGGAAGGGGCTGATCCGCGTGCCACAGGCCGGTTGCGGCGAGGACCGGATCATGGAACTCGCCCTCGAGGCGGGGGCCGATGATGTGAAGCCGGGCGGTGACAAGTGGGAGGTGACGTGCGAGCCGGCCTCGATCGCCGCCGTCATCGATGCCCTCGCTGCCGCCGGGATCACGGTCGAGTCGAACGAGATCGTGCGGATTCCGACCAATTCCGTCGACGTGGACGACGTCGAGGACGCCCGCAGGGTGCTGTCGCTCATGGAGCGGCTCGACGACCACGACGACGTGCAGAGCGTCTCGGCCAACTTCAACATCCCCGACGAAGCCCTGGCGCAGCTCAGCTCGTAGAACAGGCTTCAGCCTGTTGAGCCTGGTCACATACGCCGTCTCAACGGCAGGGGTAACCCCTCGCCTCCCCCCCTCTCCAGTTGAGAAGGCTCGGGGCTGCCCATGCCCTCGGGCGGGCTGTGGAAGCGAGCGTAGCCAGGATGGCGAAGCGAAGCGGACATGCAGAGAGCCGAGGCGAGCGTCCGGCGAGAGGGTCTGGGCAGCCACGAGCCGGCGCCCGCCCAACGCGTTCTACCGGGCCGCCGCGGCCGTCTTCGTTTCGGAGTGCTCGACCTGCGGCCAGTATTCGTCGAAGTCGAACTTCGGGCTGTTGTCGAGGTCGTGGCACTCGAGGCAGTTGCTCACCGCCTTCTGCTTTCCCTCGGGCGTGTCGAGCGAGAGCACCAGTTCCTGCCGGAGCCGGTCGCGTTCCGTGGTGCTGGCGCGGACGTCGCCCCGCTCGACGGCGGCGTGGGCCGCGGCGGGGCCGTGGCAGTTTTCACAGCCCTGGTGCGCGAGGTGCGGTGTCGTGGCCATGCTCGCGAACCCTCCCTCGAACGGCTCGTAGCGTTGGGGCGCCCAGCCCACGACGTGGCACGAAAGGCACTCGGGATCGCCGTCGCGGCGGGGCGCTTGCTCCTCGAGCGTGGTGAGCGCCTTGGCATGGCCGCTCGCGGCCCAGACATCGTACGCCCCCTGGTGGCAGTCGGCGCAGGCTGCACTGCCGGCGAATCGGCGGCCGCTGGGGTGGCGGATCGGCACGATGCCCAGACCGGCGAGGCCGAGCGACTCGAGTTGCCGTTGGTAGGTGGCAAGCAGGCGGATCATGTCGGGCGACTCGCCCCACCGGGCGTCGAGCGGCACCCGCTGTGATCGGATCGGCGCCTGAGGATCGGCGAACAGGCCGATCGCCACCGCAAACATTCCCTTGTGCCCCAGCTCGACGATCCTGGCCCTGCCGTTCGCGAGCACCGGCAGTGCGGCGGGCGGCTCGTCGGCGCCGCCGGCCGTGGCGACGATGTCGAACTGGGGGAACTTCGCCGCGAGCGTCTTCGATTCCTCGGGGTCGGCCCACGAGAGCAGGATCTGGTGGGAGCAGGAGGCTTTCCTCAGCTCGGCAGCCACGCTCTCGAGCGCCGCTGCCGCCGGCTGGACCTCGACGGCGTCGTTGGTGATCTCGGCGGCCTGCCTGCTGCCCAGCACCGCGGTGATGCCGATCCGCAGGCCACCGACGTCGACGACGCGGAATCGCGGGGTGATGTTGGCATCGAGTCCGAGCAGGCCGACGTTCGCGCTCAGAAACGGCGTCGGCTGGTCGCCCACGGGGGCCACCGCTGCGACGAGTTCCTCCGCCGGCAGCCGCAGGTCGTTCGGCCCCAGTCCGACGCCCGAGTAGCCCATCGTCCGCAGCCCGTCGGCGATCGACTGAAACTTGACCTCCGACTGCCTGCCGAAACGCCGCACCTGATCACCGAGATCGACCGCCACGACCGGCCATCCGGCCGACGTCAGGGCCCGGAGAAAATTCTGCCGGCGGCTCAGGCCGCCCTTCTGGTTCTCCTTGCCGGTGCAGCCGCAGGGCTCGATGTAGCCGTCGAGTTCGCCCGTGATCACGATCACCGCGCGGGGGTCCGGCCACTCGGCGAACACACCCCCGTTCCGCTGAGTGAACGTCTCGACCGTGGCGGCCGCGACGTCGGCGCCCCGGTCGGGACGCGCGGCCCGGGCCAGGTGCACCGGCGCGAGCACGATCACGGCACCGAGCCACGCGGTGACGACGCAGACCGTTTTCATGGGCCGATGACGACGCATACGGGAATGGAAAAATCCGGGGTCTCGGGATGACCGGTCTCCAGCACGATCCTGCCGGCGGGGCCCTGGTCCGAGCAACGGTGGTTGGCCGGCGGGCTGCCGGGGCGAATCGAGATCGACAACGGGAACCGGATCATGCCTTTGTCACCGACGGACCTGCCCTCGCCGATCTCGACCGCGAGCGAGTCAGGCACGACCTCGCGCACGATCGGCCTCACGCTCGAGGCATGCGGACCTTTTGCCGTCAGGAACACCTCCGTGCGGCTGCCGACGCGACCGGAAACCGTCCCGAGCAGCAGTGCCTGTCGGGAGGAATCCCATGCCCCGCCGGCCAACGCAAGAGCACCGCTGACGGTACCTTGCACGGGGATTTCGAGACTGATTTCCTCCGGCACGCGCAGCCGGACCTTGATCGACTGCCGCACCGGGCCGATCGGCAGCCCCGGGGCCAGGCGCACGCGGATCCCGAGCCCCCCGGTGGCCCCGGTCTCCGCCGTGACCTCGGCGTCAGGCAGGGGGTCGGAGGCAAGCGTGAACAACTGGGATGTCTGCGTGTCCGCGACGGTCAGCTCCTCGACCTCCGGCGGCTGGCTGCCGTACGTGTAGAGCTTCACGGAAGCCTCCGCCCCCGCTCCCGTCGCGATCGTGGGCAACGAGATCGCGTCCGGCACCGCCTTCCACGTCGGGACCACGGCCCCCTCGATCACGAACACGATCTCCGGACGCCGCGGGTCGTTCGTGAACACGGTCGCCTGCTGGCGAAACGGCCCCCCTGCCCCCTTCCCACGCCACTTCAGCCGCACGCGGGTGGAGCCGCCGGGCGGCACCTCCTTTCGGGCGAGTTCGTCGCCGCCTTCGGACGACTCGAAGTCGCTCACCGTGCAGCTGCAACTGGTGGCGCCGCGGGTGAGCACGAGCGGCACCCTGCCGGCATTGCGAATGACGAACTCGTGGTCGCGCTCGGCGCCCGACCCGATCGTGCCGAACTCGTGTCGCGTCTCCGGCACCTCGGCGACCGGCGCGTCCGTGGACGTGGCCGCGAACGATGCGGGCCCGAAGTCACCGATCCGCCACGGCCGGAACGCCGCCTCGAGCGCCGCCTGTCCGCCGCCGATCGCCGCGCCGACGACGGCCGAAAACGCCGCGACCAGCCACGCATTCGGCCCTCGAACGGTCATCGCACAGATCCTCCGCAACGCTCTGTTCCGCTCGCGAATTGTAGCCGATGCGCGATGGCCGGGGGGCACGCGTCCGCGGTCGGCGGTCGGCACGGACGGATGCCGGCGGCCGGCAAGGCTAGTACGACCGGGCGAGGACGCTCGGGCGGGCGACGGGCTTGCCCGTCACGACGCAGGTGCCGGACTCGTCGGGGCCGTCCATCGGGATGCAGCGGACGGTCACCTTCAGCGGGTCGAGGAGCGCCGTCACCGCCGGGTCGTCGGCCACGTGCACGTGGGCGAAGCCGCTGTCCTGCGCCCTGCCCTCGGCGAAGTAGTCGAGCACTTCGGCCCGACTCGTGAGCCGTGTCGACTTGGCGTCGCGGAACGCGCGGGCCCTGGCGAAGAGCCCCTGCTGGATCTCCTCGAGCAGCCGCGGGGCTTCGGACGCGAACTGCGCGAGCGGCACGCTCGTGCGTTCCTTCGGTCCGCGGTCGCGGCGGGTGACGCTCGCGGTGCCCGCCGCGAGGTCGCGGGGACCGACTTCGACCCGCAGCGGCACGCCCTGCTTGATGTGCTGCCACACCTTGTCGCCGCCCCGCAGGTCGCGGGCGTCGATCCGCACGCGGACGGGCTCGTGGGCGTACGTCGTGGCCACGAGTTCACGCTCGAGCGTCCGGCAGGCGTCGAGCACCGCCGCGCGTTCCTCGTCGGTCCGGTGGATCGGCAGGATCACGATGTGCACCGGGGCGATCCGTGGCGGCAGCACGAGGCCGTCGTCGTCGGAGTGGGTCATGATCACCGCGCCGATGAGCCGCGTGGAGACTCCCCACGACGTCGTCCAGCAGTATTCCTCCTGGCCCGACTGTCCGGCGAACTTGATCTCCTGGGCCTTCGCGAAGTTCTGGCCGAGGAAGTGCGACGTGCCGGCCTGGAGGGCCTTGCCGTCCTGCATCATCGCCTCGATCGAGAACGTGTCCACCGCGCCGGGAAAACGCTCGCCGGCGGGCTTCGGCCCCCTGATCACCGGCATCGCGAGGTCGCGCTCGGCGAAGGTCGCGTAGACCTCGAGCATCCGGAGCGTCTCCTCGATCGCCTCCTCCCGGGTGGCGTGCGCGGTGTGCCCCTCCTGCCAGAGAAACTCCGCCGTCCGCAGGAAGACCCGCGGCCGCATCTCCCAGCGGACGACGTTGGCCCACTGGTTGATGAGCACCGGCAGGTCGCGCCACGACTGGATCCACTTCGCGTACATGGCGCCGATGATCGTCTCGCTCGTGGGCCGCACCACGAGCGGCTCCTCGAGCTTGCCGGTGGGGATCAGCCTGCCGTCCGGGCCCAGCTCCAGACGGTGGTGCGTGACCACCGCGCACTCCTTCGCGAAGCCCTCGACATGCTCGGCCTCCTTCTCCAGGTACGAGAGCGGAATGAAGAGTGGGAAGTAGGCGTTCTGGTGGCCGGTGGCCTTGAACATCCGGTCGAGGATCGCCTGCATCCGCTCCCACACCGCGTATCCGTGGGGCTTGATCACCATGCAGCCGCGCACGGGCGACTGCTCCGCGAGTTCCGCCGCTCGCACGACCTGCTGGTACCACTCTGGATAGTCCTCGGCGCGGGTGGGGGAGATGGCGTGATCGGGCATGTGGATCTCCGGGAGCGTGTCGGGACGGTGGCGGGCGGCGGGATTGTAGTCGCAACTTGTGGCTGGTTGGGAAGCGGCCGTAGACTGACTCGGAATGTCGATGACCCATCCTGACCACGACGCGGGTGCCCGCAGGGCCGGTGCCCCGCCCGGTTTCCGTCCCGGGCACCGCCGTGGCGCGGTCGCGCGGAAGCGGGTCACCGAACTCGCGGCCCAGTCCAACGTCGATCAGACGTTCCTGGCCACGCAGAAACAACTGCGGCCGAACCGCAACGGGCAGCTCTACCTCCAGGCCGAACTCGCGGATTGCAGCGGTTCGATCACCGGGCGGTTGTGGAACGCGTCGGACGACGACTTCGCCGCCTTCGACGAGGGGGACTACGTGCACGTCGAGGGCACGACGCAGCTCTACTCCGGGACCCTGCAGATCATCATCTCGTCGATCCGTCGGGTCGATCCGCGGACGATCGACGAGTCGGAGTTTCTGGTGCTCTCGGCCGCCGACGTCGAGCGGCTGCGGGCCGAACTGAGGGCGTTGCTCGGCACCGTCACGGCGCCGCCGCTGCGGGAACTCGTGGCCGAAACGCTCGCCGATGCGGAGCTCATGCAGGCGTTCGAGAGAAGTCCGGCCGGCGTGAAGCAGCATCATGCCTATGCGGGCGGCCTTCTGGAGCACGTGGTCAACCTGCTGCGGCTCGCCGACCGGGTCGCGCCGCTCTATCCGGCCCTCGACCGCGACCTCCTCATGATCGGCGTGCTCTACCACGACATCGGCAAGACGGTCGAGCTGGAGAGCGAGCGCGGGTTTTCCTACACCGACGCGGGGCAGCTCCTCGGCCACGTACTGCTCGGTCTCGAGCTGGTGGACGAGAAGATTCGGGGCGTCGAGGCCCGCACGGGCACGGGGTTCGACGTCGAGACCGCCCTCCGCGTGAAGCACATGATCGCCAGCCACCACGGCCAGTATGAGTTCGGCGCCCCGAAGCTCCCGATGACGCTCGAGGCGCTCGCCCTCCACCACCTCGACCATCTCGACGCGAAGATGGCGGGCGTCCTGCAGCTGATGCAGAACGAGGCGGCGATCGACGGCGGCTGGACGCAGTACCAGCAGAACCAGGGTCGAAAATTCTTCCGGGGCCGCCGATGACCCGGCAGCGTCCGAAGCCGCCGCGGGAGCGGGGCCGCGGCCGTTCCGACGGCGTGGTCGGGATCTTCAAGCGGGCCGCGGGCGGCTACGGCTTCGTGCGGCCGCTCGACGCGGCGGCGGGCGACCGCTCGGCCGACATCCACGTCGCGGCCCATGCGGCGCTCGACGCGGCCTCGGGCGACACCGTGCGGGTGCGGCTGGCGAAGGGCCGCGACGTGCGTCGCCCGGGGCCGGCGGGCGAGATCGTGGAGGTGGTCGAGCGGAAGACGACGCGGTTCGTCGGCAGCTACTTCGAGGGCGGCGGGGCGGGCTGGGTGCAGATCGACGGCACGAACTTCGCCCGACCGGTCTCCGTCGGCGATCCGGGGGCGAAGGGGGCCCGCGACAAGGACAAGGTGGTCGTGGAGATGGTGCGGTTCCCCACGCACCTGCGCGACGGCGAGGGAGTGCTCGTCGAGGTGCTCGGCAAGGCCGGGGAGCCGGGCGTGGACACGCAGACGGTGATCCACGAGTTCGGGCTGCCGGGGCCCTTCCCCGAGTCGGTGGCGGAAGACGCGCGGCGGCAGGCCGCACGGTTCACGGAGTCGATCGAGCGCGGCCGCCGCGACCTCACCCGCCACACGATCGTGACGATCGATCCGGTCGATGCCCGCGACTTCGACGACGCGATCTCGCTCGAACGGATCGAGCGCGGCCACTGGCTGCTCGGGGTGCACATCGCCGACGTCTCGCATTTCGTGGTCGAAGGTTCGCCGCTCGACCAGGAGGCGCTGGCCCGCGGCACGAGCGTCTACCTGCCGGACCGCGTCATCCCGATGCTGCCCGAGATCGTGTCGAACAATCTGGCGAGCCTGCAGCCGGGCCGCGTCCGCTACGCCCGCACGTGCTGGATGGAGTTCACGGCGGACGGGGCCCCGGTGCACGCCGAGGTGGAGCGGGCGGCGATCAAGAGCGCGAGGCGTTTCACCTACGAGGAGGTGGACGTCTTCCTCGCCGACCCCGACACGCGGGCCGTCGAGATGACGGGGGACGTCCGCGGTCTGCTCGGACGGATGCGCGACCTGGCCCGCATCCTGCGGGCCCGCCGCACGGCGAAGGGATCGCTCGAGCTCTCGATGCCCGAGGTGAAGATCGACCTCGATCGCGACGGCCGGGTGCACGGGGCGCACGTCGTGGAAAACACGGAGAGCCACAAGATCATCGAGGAGTTCATGCTCTCGGCGAACGAGGCCGTGGCCGAGATGCTGGCCCGCGCCGGCGCCCCGTTCCTGCGGCGCATCCACCCCGCGCCCGACCTGCGCAAGCTTCGCCAGCTCACCGAGTTCGTCACCGAACTCGGCTACGAGGTGGATTCGCTCGAAAGCCGGTTCGAGCTGCAGCGGTTGCTGGGGCTCGTGGCCGGCCGGCCGGAGGAGCATGCGGTGAACTACGCCGTGCTGCGGAGCCTGACGAGGGCCGCCTACGGACCGCAGGAGGACGGCCACTTCGCGCTGGCGAGCGACTGTTACTGCCACTTCACGTCGCCCATCCGCCGGTATCCGGACCTCACGGTGCATCGGGCGCTCGACGTCATCGCGCGGGGCAGGAAGCCCCCTGCCGAGGGCCTGCCCGGGCTCGGCGACCAGTGCTCGCAGCTCGAGCGTCGGGCGGAGGCTGCGGAACGCGAACTCGTGAAGCTCAAGTTGCTCAACTACCTCGCGTCGCGGGTGGGGCAGGAGATGGACGCCGTGGTGACCGGTGTCGAGGCGTTCGGCATCTTCGTGCAGGGGATCGAACTGCCCGCGGAGGGGCTCGTGGCGCTCGACTCACTGCCCGACGACAGCTACCGCTTCGATCGCGCCAGCCACACGCTGTCGGGCCGCCGTCCCGGCCATTCGTTCCGGCTCGGCGATCGCGTGCGGGTGGCGGTGGCGAGGGTGGACATCGACCGTCGCACGCTCGATTTCCGCCTCGTGGGCACCCGCAGCCGAGCGCCGGCCGCCCCGCGTGCGGCCGACGTGCGCCGCGGCAAGGGCCGGTCCACCGCAGCCCACGGCAAGCGCCAGCCCCGGGGGAAGAAGCCCGGTGCGGAAAAGAACGCGGGACAGAGGAAGGGCCGCTCGCGTCGACGCGGCACGTGAGCGGTCTCCGCCGCGGATCTCCTGCCTGCGGGGCGGGTGATCTGTTACGCTTTGGCCGCTGCGGTCGTCCGGCCGGAGCCGCCTCAGTCGCCCACGTCCTCGATCGCTGTCATGACCCAGCTCCTCCTCGAAACGCCCCTCTGCCGATGGCATGAGGCGCACGGCGGGCGGATGGTGGACTTCGCGGGCTGGAGAATGCCCGTGCAGTACGGCTCGATCGTCGAGGAGCACCTCGCGACGCGGCGGGCCGCCGGGCTCTTCGATGTCTCGCACATGGGACGACTGACGGTCGCCGGCCCGGGAGCGATCGACTGGCTGGAGGGTCTGCTCGCCCGCCGCGTGGCGGGGATCGAACCCGGGCAGGCCCGCTACACGCTCGTCACCGGCCGCGTCCCGGGGGGCTCCGACACCGTGATCCTCGACGACGCGATCGTGGCCCGCGACACGGATGCTCCCGACGGCAGTCCCCGGCTCTCGCTCGTGGTGAACGCCGGCAACCGCGAGCGTGTGGTGGCCTGGCTGGAGTCCCAGTTGCCGCCCGCGGGCGTGCGGCTCGCCGACGAGACCTTCGGGACGGCGATGATCGCCGTGCAGGGACCTCGGGCCGTCGGTCTCGTCGCGAGCCTGGCGGACGTGGCCGACGCCGAACGGATCGGTGCCCTGCGTCCCTATCGGACGACGGTCGCGGAGATCGCCGGCCACGCCGCCGGTGTGAGCCGATCCGGCTACACGGGCGAGGACGGCGTCGAGCTCGTCGTCCGCGCCGAAGCAGCAGAGCCGGTCTGGAATGCGATCCACGCGGCCGGAGCCCCCGTCGGGCTGGTCGCCTGCGGCCTGGGGGCCCGCGACACGCTCCGGCTCGAGGCGGGAATGCCCCTCTATGGGCACGAACTCCGCGAGGAGAGCGATCCCTTCGCCGTCGGTCTGGACCTCGGAGTCACGCTGGACGGCCGCGTCTTTCCCGGCGCGGAGCGGTTTGCAAACCTGCGGGCGCGGCCGCAGGGCCGCGTGCGGGTCGGGCTCGGGTTCGAGGGGAAGCGGAGCGCCCGCGAGGGAAGCACCGTGTGGGACGGCGGACGGGAGGTCGGCGTCGTGACGAGCGGGAGTTTCGCCCCCACGCTGGGCCGCGCCGTGGCGCTCGCGCTCGTCGATCGCGATGTCTCCTCCATCGGCACGCCGCTCGACGTGCTCGTCCGCGATGTCCGGCAGGCCGCCCGTGTGACCCCCCTTCCCTTCTATCGCCGTGCCTGATCGGCGACGATCGACGGCGGCACATCCCCTTGCACCCAGCAGGAGCACCGAGCGATGACGGCAGCGACGAGGTTTGCGAAATCCCACGAGTGGGCCCGGCCGGAGAGTGACGGGTCGGTGACGGTCGGAATCTCCGCCTATGCGGTCGAGGCGCTCACCGATCTCGTGTTCATGCAGTTGCCCGAGGTCGGCCGCCGCGTGAAGGCCGGCGACTCCCTGGGCGAGATCGAGAGCGTCAAGGCCGTGAGCGACGTCTACGCGCCCATCTCCGGCGAGGTCGTCGCCGTGAATGCGGCCCTCCCCGGCGCTCTCGAGACGCTCGGTCGCGACCCGTACGGGGCAGGATGGATGGTGCGGCTGAAGCCCGACGACCCGGCGGAACTGGCCGCGCTGCTCGATGAATCGGCCTACGACGCGCTCGTGAAGAGCCAGCCCCACTGACGTCCACCGGCGGCATGAACAACCTCCACGTGTGGTGGGATCCGCCGGCCGACGGCCCGTCCAACATGGCGGCCGACGAACTGTTGGCGGAGGAGGCCGCGGCCCGCGGCACCTGCTGCCTGCGGTTCTACGGCTGGACGCCCACGACCGTGTCGCTGGGTGGGTTTCAGCGCGGAGCCGATGCCGCGGCGGAACCCGCGATCCGTGGAGTGCCGATCGTCCGCCGCCCCAGCGGCGGCGGCGCCATCGTCCACGGCAGCGATCTAACGTATGCCGCCGCCGTGCCGAAAGGGCATCCCTGCGGAGCCGGGCCGGAGGCGTTCTACGACGCCGTGCACGGCGCCCTGTGCAAGGCTCTCGCGGAATTCGGGATCGCTGCGGCCCTGTGGCGGCCACCGATCGCGGCCCATGCCACCGGCGACCGGGATGCCGGATCGTTCTTCTGCTTCTCGCGGCGCTCCCCGGGGGACGTCTGCATGGGCGTCGCGGAGTCGGCGGATGGCAGGGGGCACAAGATCCTGGGAAGCGCGCAGCGGCGACTGGCCGCGACGGTACTGCAGCACGGCAGCCTGCTCCTGCGGCACAATGAGCGCGTCTCCGGGGCTGCGAGCCACCCGGGGCTGGCCGACCTCGCTCCCGACGGACTGCCCGCCGACGCCGTGCCGGCGCTCGCGGGGCGGTGGCTCGAATTCGTCGCCGCAGGACTCGGACTCCGGCTGGCGAGGCAAGCGGGCCGGTTCCGCGATGAGCGGGTCGTCGCGGAGAGGTCCGGGCGTTTTTCCGATCCCCGCTGGAACCACCGGCGCTGATCGCAATCCGGTCCGGAGGGCGGCCCCTCTGGTCCCGGGGGAGGCGGCGTTGTTACCATTAAGGTATACGGTCGGCGCGGAGCGGCAGTCCGGGATCCATCGAGCATGCAGACGAAACTCATCGTGGCCTCGGGGAAGAGCGCGGGGCGGGCGATCTCGATCAAGCGCAGTCCGTTGCTCATCGGCCGCGCCGAGGACTGTGACGTCCGGCCGCTCAGCGAGGACGTCAGCCGGCGTCATTGCGCCATCCACATCGGCCCGGCGGATGCCTGGGCCGAAGACCTGGGAAGCCGCAACGGCACGTTCGTCAACGGCGTCCGGATCAAGGAAAAGACCCGCCTCGCCGACGGCGACATGGTCCGCGTCGGAGCGCTCGAGTTGAAGGTGTCGTGCACCGCTCCGGCACCCGCGGGGAACGAGGACGACGTCTCGAAGTGGCTGATGGCCGACGAGGCCCCCGCGGGAATGTTCGACACGACCCGCACGCTGCCCTTGCCCGGCTCGGCCGCCAAGGACGATTCATCCGCCATCGACTCGAGCAACATCCACGCCAGCCCGCCCACCGAGGTCGCCGGCGCGGCGGGTTCTCCGTCGGGCATCTCCTCCAAGTCGAGCAGCAGCCTCGCCATCGAGGCGATCAAGGCCTCGCAGTCCAAGCCCGGAATGCTTCCCGCCGCCGCCAAGAAGTCGGCCGACAGCTCGCGGGACGCCGCTGCCGAGGCCTTGCGGAAGTTCTTCAACAATCGCTAGCAGACCGGGGACCGCGCCAGCAGACCGGGGAACGGTCTGCCGCCGGGGCCGGTGATGCGGGTCCTGACGACTGCGCCCTTCGCGAGGGCGGAACGTCCCGGTCGGCCCGCAGATTTTTCGTCACGCGCAGGGTTTGCGCACGAGTCATCGGGCATAGTTTCGGCAGATCTTGCCACGGCCAAGGTGGCCGTCCCGCGAACCACCCGCCCACCCCCGGAGGACCGCCCGATGTCGAACACCAGCCTCAAGAGCCCGCGTTGTGCCCGTCGCCAGGCCGAACGTGCCGCCGCCGGCGTCAGCCGCCGCCGCCTGATCGATCCGACGACGTGTGAGCGTGACTACGCCGCCGACGAGGTCGAGTTCATGCAGGCGCTCGATCGCTACAAGCGCACCACGGGACGCATGTTCCCGACCTGCAGCGAAATCCTCGAGGTCGTGAGGTCGTTGGGCTACGCACGCGCCGCCGCCGCGCTGTAGGCGGGGCGTGGGCCGGCGGGGCACGTCGCCGGCGAAAGATGCGAAGACTGGGCTGACGTTGTTTCAGCAGGTGGGGGTTCGGTACGGTCCCGGCATGAGTCCCCCGTCGTCGGCCTGGAAGGCAGTCGCCGTGTTCGTCGCCTGTGCGGCGGGCGGGTGCGGCTGGCTGGGCCGCAACGACAATTCCGAGGGTGTGAAGCTCTACCAGCAGGGAAACTACAAGGGGGCCGTCGATCACTTCCAGCAGGCCCTGGCGAGGCAGCCGGGCGATCCCGACTGCTTCTACAACCTCGGCGCCACGTACCACCAGCAGGCGAAACTCTTCGGGCGGCCGGCCGACATGCAGACCGCCGAACAGTACTACCACCTCTGCCTCGCCCGGAATCCGAACCACGAAGCGTGCCAGCGGGCACTCGCGGTGCTGCTCGTGGAGGAGAATCGCGAGCCCGAAGCCGTGGCCCAGCTTCAGGACTGGGCCCGACGGGCCCCCGGGAACGCCGCGCCGCAGATCGAGCTTGCCCGGCTGTTTCAGGAGCGGGGCGACCCGCGGCAGGCGGAGAATCACCTGATCGACGCGTTGACGATCGATCCGAACAACACGCGGGCGCTGGTGGCGCTCGGGCAGTTGCGCGAGACCGGGGGCGACCCCGCCCAGGCGGTGCAGAACTACTCGCGGGCGCTGGCGGTGGACGGCGGGCAACCGGCCGTGGCCGCCAAGGTTGCGACCCTCAATGGAACGGCCGTCACGCCGGGAACGGTGGCCCGTTGACCGTGGTGGCGGAGGCCCATATTCTGCCCGAATCGCCTTTCGATGACCGTCGCGCGCTGCGGGGATGATGCCGCCCGGGCCGGTCCCCTCGGCAGCCCTGGAGGCATCCTGTGACGGAGCCAAGTCTCGTGTCGGTCGGTGAGCGGGTCTTCAACTTCTCCCCCGGGCCGGCCGTGCTTCCGCTGGAAGTGCTGGAGCGGGCCCGCGAAGAACTGCTGGCCCTGCCCGGGGTGGGCATCTCCGTGCTCGAGATCAGCCATCGCAGTCCGGCGTTCGACCGGATCCTCGAGGAGACGCTCGCCGACCTTCGCGGGTTGCTCGGCGTCGGCGCCGATCATGAGGTGGTGTTCCTGCAGGGGGGCGCGAGCCTGCAGTTCTCGATGGTGCCGATGAATCTCCTCCGCGGCCGGCAGGCCGCCGCCGACTACGTGGTGACGGGCACCTGGGGCGCGACCGCGATCAAGGAGGCCCGCCGCGAAGGCCGGGTCCACGTGGCGTGGGACGGCGCCGCGACGAACTATGACCGGCTGCCGGCCCCCGGAGAGATCGCGCTGTCGGCCGATCCGGCGTACGTGCACGTCACGAGCAACGAGACGATTCAGGGCGTCCAGTGGAAGCACGATCCCGACTGCGGCGCCGCTCCGCTGGTGTGCGACTGCTCCAGTGATTTTCTCTCGCGGCCGATCGACGTGGCGAAGCACGGCCTGATCTACGCCTGCGCGCAGAAGAATGCCGGCATCGCCGGAGTCACGACCGTGATCATCCGCAAGGACCTGCTGGACCGCTCGCCGGACGACCTGCCGACCATGCTCGACTACCGCACGCACGTCAAGAACGGGTCCCGTCCGAACACGCCCCCCGTGTTCGCCGTCTACATCCTGGGGCTGGTCTGCCGCTGGATCCGCGATTCCGTGGGAGGTCTCGAGGCGATGGCCCGCCACAACCGGGCGAAGGCGAAGCTCCTCTACGACGTGCTCGATGCGTCAGGAGGGTTCTACGCCGGTCACGCCCGGCCCGACTGCCGCTCCGACATGAACGTGACCTTCCGTCTGCCCGACGAGGCGACCGAGAAGGAGTTCGTGAAGGGGGCGACGGCCCGCGGGCTCGTCGATCTCAAGGGCCACCGTTCGGTGGGTGGCATCCGCGCCAGCATCTACAATGCGATGCCGATCGAGGGCGTCGAGGCCCTGCGCGACTACATGCTCGAGTTCCAGCAGAGTCGGCCGGCCTAGCCAACCGTCGGTGACGAACTCCGGAAAGGACATCCATGCCCTCGATCATCGTGCTCGATACGCTCAGCCCGGACGGGATCGCCCTCCTCGACCAGGCCGCCGAGGCCGGCATCACCTACGAGGTGGTGACGGGGCTGTCGGGAGTCGCCCTGCGTGACGCACTCGCGCGTCACGACGGCGCCATCTGTCGCAGCGGCGTCAAGATCACGGCGGACGCCCTGGCTGGCAACCACCGCCTGAAGGCGATCGTGCGGGCGGGCGTGGGAACGGACAACATCGACAAGGACGCGGCCACGCGGCAGGGCATCGTGGTGATGAACACTCCTGCGGGCAACACGGTCAGCACCGCCGAGCATGCCTTCGCGTTGATCCTGGCGCTGTCGCGCAACGTGGCCGCCGCCGACGCGAGCCTGCGCGAGCACCGCTGGGACCGCAACAAGTTCATGGGCGTGCAGCTCGCCGGCAAGACGCTCGGGATCGTCGGCCTGGGCCGGATCGGCCAGGCGGTGGCGAAGCGGGCCCGGGCGTTCGACATGCGGGTGGTCGGCTACGACCCGTTCCTGTCGCCGGAGCGGGCGACCGAGCTGGGGATCGAACTCGTCGACACCGTGCGCGGGATGCTGCCGGATGTCGATTATCTCACCGTCCACACGCCGCTCACGGACGAGACCAGGCACCTCGTCGGCCGGCCCGAGCTGGCGCTCCTGAAGCGGGGCGTGCGGCTCGTCAACTGTGCCCGTGGCGGCATCTACGACGAGCGGGCACTCGTCGAGGGTCTGGAGAGCGGGGTGATCGGCGGCGTGGCCCTCGACGTGTTCGAGAAGGAGCCCTGCACGGAGAGCCCGCTGTTCGGGATGCCCAACGTTCTCGTCACGCCCCACCTCGGGGCGAGCACGGAGGAGGCCCAGTCGCAGGTCGCGGTGGAGGGCGTCGGGCTGCTGGTCGACTTCTTTTCCACCGGCACGATCCGGCACTCGGTCAATTCGAGCGCCGTCGATCCGGCGGTGCTGGAGGGGGTGCGGGGCTTCCTCGACCTCGCGTGGCGGCTGGGGCTCCTGCTGTCGCAGCTCGACGAGGCGGCCCCCCGGTCGTGCTCGATCGCCTATCGTGGGGAGATCGCCTCGCGCGACACGAAACTCGTCACCGCCGCATTCGCGGCGGGCCTTTTGGAGACGGCGTTCGACGAGGTGAACATCGTGAACGCCGAACTGCTGCTGCGGGAGCGGGGCATCGATCTCGTCGAGCAGAGCCGTTCCGACCCCGGTGCGTTCAGCTCGGTCGTCGCGGTCGACCTGGTCGCCGGCGATCGCGTCCACAGGGCCGCCGGCACGCTGTTCGGCCACGCGATGCCGCGACTCGTGCAGCTGGAAGGCCATCGTCTCGAGGCCTACCTCGACGGGATTCTGCTCGTGTTCACCCACCAGGACGTGCCCGGCATCATCGGCCGCGTCGGAACGGCGTTCGGCAGCATGGGCGTGAACATCGCCCAGATGACGGTGGGCCGCACGAGCCCCGGCGGCGACGCGATCGGGGTGCTGAACCTCGACCAGGAACCGTCGCCCGAGGCCGTTGCCGCCTTGCTCGCCTGCCCGGGCGTCAAATCAGCCAAGGTGGTGAAGTTGCCCGCGGCCGGGCAGGTCCCCAACTGGCTCGCCGCCTCGGCGGCGGCCACGCGGGTGGCGCGGTCGCCGCAGCCGACCGGCCGGTGAACATGGCCCCCGGGGCGGCGGTTTCCCGGTCGCTGATCGGCGTTCCCCGCCCGCGGCCTCCCCGCGGATTGGAATAGCCCCGCGGTCGGGAAGCGAACAGGTGGGAGGACAGGCGGCCGCCGCATGGCTCACGACACCTCCCCCCCTGCCCCGGACGCCGACGACGCGGCGGTGCGATTCGCGCGATGGACCGACCAGCACGTTCCTGCGCTCTACAAAGTGGCCTACCGGCTCCTGGGCGATGCCCACGATGCCGAGGACGTGCTTCAGGACACGTTTCGTTCGGCCTGGGCGAGTCGCGATCTCTACGAACCGAGCCGCAGCGAGCGGGCGTGGCTGCTCGGGATTCTGCGCCGCCGCGCGGCCGATCACTGGCGGCGGCATCAGCGCGTGCCCCCGACGCTCGGCGAGACTGCGGCGACCGTCGTGGCCCCACCGGGGCCGCAGCCGTTCGCCGACGAACTGTCGTTTCGCATGCAGGCGGCCTTGATGACCCTGGCCAAGGAACTGCGGGAGACCTTGCTGCTGGTGGTCGTCGGGGAACTGACGCACCAGGAGGCGGCGGATCTCCTTGGCATCCCACTGGGGACCGTGCTGTCGCGGGTGAGCCGGGCTCGGGCACGGCTCCGCGAGTGCCTCGTCGGCTCGAAGGCGAACGCCGCCGGCAGCACGGGCCGCGGGGAGGCATGAGGCGATGAAGCCCGTCAACCCCTGGACAGATGCCGAGATCGATTCCGTGCTGCGGTCCGTCCCGATGCCGCCGACGGTGGCCGAACGGCTCGGTCCGGACAGGCTCTTCGACGACGGCACGATCGACCGCCTCCTCGTCGAACTGCCCGTGCCGTCGGGCGGATCGGGCCGGCTGCATCCGCCGTTCGCTCTCACCGGCGGTGCCGCTTCGCGACCGGCGGCCATCCCGATGGTTCGTCGTCGCGCGGTCTGGGGGCCGTTGCGTCGCTTCGGGCAGGATGCGGCCGCCGTCGGCGCGGCGCTCGGCCTGACGGCGGCGCTGCTCCTCGCCGGGATGTGGTTCGCGGACCCGCCCACGACCGCGGTCGGGCGGCAGGCGAGAACGACCGATCGGTCCGTGCCGCATCCACCGTCACTCGCCCCGGCAGCGGACCCTGCCCGACCCTCACGGCCCGAGATCGCGGCGACCACCCCCGACCAGCCGACGGCGGGTCGCCGGCGCGAGGCCGATGGTGGTGCCGACACACCGCCCGTCGCACGCCGCCCGCCGCCGGTGCGCGCGGCCCCCTTGCCGGTGGCGGGGCACGCGGGATCCGACGTGGTCGGAGCGCGCCGCGGGCCGTTCACCGGGATGCAGGTTGTGGCCGAAGGGGGCCGCCCCGGCGCAACGCGACGAACCGTCCCGAAGCAGCGCGGTTTCGACCTGGCGTTCGCGATGGCGCATGGAGAGCAGCCGTTCGTCGATCCATCCGTCTCTCCGGCGCTCGCCGTCGACCACCCGCCGCTTTCCGTCGCCACGTCGTCGTTCGACAGGGCATGGCCGCTTCCGCCCGGACGGGAACGTCTGGAGGCGGTCGATGGCCTCCTGACGGAGCATCTTCTTGCCGCACTGTCGGCCCCGGCGCCGGTTGGCGAGAAGCCGCTCGTTGCGATCCACGCCGTGCGGTCGCTGCGTCCCGGACGCCCGACGTACGTCGTGGAGTTCACCGTTCGAGCGCCGACGACGGGCGCCCCGCAGCCCGAGCCGACCGAGGCGACGATCCTGCTCGACCATTCGGCCGGCCCGGATGCGGTGCCGTTGTGGATCGCCGCCTGCCGTGGGATGGCCGCCGCCGCGGCCGCCGTGGGGCCCGCCGGCCGGATGACGGTGGTCGTGGCCGAGCCGCGGCCGCGCGTGGTGGCGATCAGGGCCACCGGTGCCGAAATCTGTCATCTGGCGGACGAACTCGAGGCGGAACTGCCTTTCGGCACGGCCGATCTCGACGCCGCCGTCGCGCTTGCCGACGCCACTGCCGCGAGGGAACGGGCGGTTTCCCGGCTCGTCGTGGTGTGCCACGCGGATCAGGCGGAACGCTGTCTCGGGCGGGGTCGCGAGGCGCTGCTGTCGTGGCGCGAGGCGGCGGCCCGGGGCGAGGCGGCGGGAACGCAGGCCGCTTTCGTGCTGCTCAGTGGAGTCCCGGAGGGCGGCTCCGATGGCGAGGAGTCGGCGCCGGGCTGGACGTTGAGCGAACCCGCGGTGGTGCGGCGGCGCGTGGCCGAGACGCTGGCCGGGGCGTGGCCGATCTCGCTCTGCAACGCGCGACTGGAGGTGCGGTTCGATCCCCGGGAGGTGGCCACCTTCCGCCTCGTCGGCCATCGGCAGACCGTGCCCGAGTCGCTCTCGATATTCGGACAGGCGGAGGGGGCGCGGGCTTCGACCGACCTGTATCCCGGGGAGGTCGCGCGGGTTGTCTACGAGGTCGTACCGCGGGCCGCGGCGTCCGGTCGGTTGACGGGCATCTCGGCCCGGCTCGTGTATCGGCATCGGTCCGGGACCGATCGCGAGGTCCACGTGACGGAGATTTCGACCGAGGACGCCGGCGGCAGCCTGCCGTCGGCGCGGGGATGCGAGCTCCTGCTCGCCGTGGGGCTCGGTGAACTGGCCGGCAGGTCGATCCACGCACCGCCCGGTCGCGGCGCCGTCCAGAGCCTCCGCGAGCTGGCGTCGGCGTGGCGCGACCGGGGAGACATGACCGCCGTCGGCTCGAGGCTGGAGGCCCTGCTCGGCGACGCCGCCACGGGCCGCAGCGGGCACGGTCGTTGAGCGGACGAGCGCAGGGTTGGTTCGGCCGACCTGCAACATGCCAGGTTTGACTGTCCGATCCGACGGTCTCACAATGCCCGAGGTTCCCGCAGTTTCGTCCGTGAAGCCAGCTGCACTGCGATTTCCATGAGCAGAGTGCCCATCAACACGCTCGGCAGCGGGATCCGTGGGTCGGCAGGTCTGTGCATGGCGGGCCTCTGCGCGGCATGGTCGGTGGTCGCCGGCGGAACGCTCCGCGCGGAGGATGGCCGTGGCACGCAGGAGGTGGTGACGCGCCGCCTCCTCGACGCGCTCGACGAGCGACAGATGCCGGACGTCTCGCTGTGGGTGCTCGATCGCGTCGCCCGCGACGCTGGCGGCTACCCGGCCCTCGGCAAGGAGGTGCCGTTCCGGCGGGCCACGGCGCTCGTCGCCACGAGCCGGATCGAGACCGACTCCAAAAAGCGTTCGCAGATCCTCGATGCCGCGGAACTGGAGATCGACCGCTTTCTCGGGGGCGAGCCGGTCGGCGAGCAGGTCATCGCCGCGTACACGCAGAAGGGGAACCTCCTCGTGGAACGTGGGCGGTCGAAGATCGAGGAGTCGAAGCGTCCGAACGAGGATGCGAAGGCGCGGCTGGCGGAGGCGGTGTCGTTCTTCGACGCCGCGATCAAGTCGCTCGAGGGAACGGCGAAGACGGAAGAGATCGCGGTCGCGCAGAACGCCGAGGATGCCGTGCTCAAGGAGCTCCGCGACGTCGATCGCCGGCTCCGTGACATGCAGGGCAAGGGCAAGACCGCGGACGGAGACGAGGGGGTGAAGTCGGGCAAAAAACCCCTCAAGCCCTCCGACCTGAGGCTCATCGAGCAGCTGGAGGAGCGGCAGGATCGCCTGCGCGGCCAGTTGCTGCAGACGCGGCTGCTCGTTGGCGGCGCCTTCTACGAGAAGTCGAAGGCCCTCGCGGCCGGGTCGAAGGAATGGAAGGCGGCCCTCGAGACCTCGGCGGCGCACTACAAGGAGTTGTACGACAAGTATCGCACGCGGGGCGTCGGCCTCTTCGCCCGGTACTACCAGGGGCGGAACGAGCTCCTTCTCGCGCAGGCCGAATCGAAGCCCGACGAGCGGAAAAAGCTGGTGGAGAAATCCCTGCTCACGCTCTCCGATGTGCGCGGGCTCGAGGGGGAAACCGGGTTCGTGCCGGGCCTGCGGGCCAAGGCGCTGGGCTCGACCCTCGAGGGGTGGCTCGAACTGAAAAAGTACGCCGACAAGGACTTCAAGGAGTTCGACGACCGGTTGCAGAAGACCGTGCTGAACGCGGTGCCGGCGGACCGGCTCGACGCCGACTGGCTCGCGATGAAATACCGCGCCGCGGAATGGTTCACGAACTCGGCGGAGTCCCAGTCCGACAAGGCGAAGGGGCGGCCGTTGTTGCAGAACGCGAAGCGGCTGGCGCTCGAGGTCGCCAAGGTGAATCGCGACTATGCCAGGGAGGCGCGGGGCCTGCTCGAGCGGCTCGGCAAGTCGCTCCCCGACGACGTCGCCGGCGGGGGCGATTCGTTCGAGTCCGCGATGGACGCCGTTCGGCTCGCGGTGTCGTCGATGATGGAAAAGCAGGCGGCGGCCAAGCAGGCGCAGGCGGCCGGAAACACCGCCGAGGCGGAGGCCGCGGCCAAGGCCGCGGCGGCCGAGCGGGACAACAAGGTGATCGCCGGAATCCGACGGGCCATGCCGATGGCGACCGCTGACGATCTCGACGCGGTCAACCAGGCCCGGTACATGCTCACGTTCATGCTCTATGACGCCCGACGGCTGCACGATGCGGCCGCGATGGGCGTGTTTCTGGCGGAGCGATATCCGAATGCGAAGGGCAGCCGGCAGGCGGCCAAGGTGGCCATGGCGAGCCTGCAGCAGCTGTCGAAGGAGGGGGTGCCGGAGTGGCGCGTGGCGGCGAAGCGGCAATGCGGCGAGATCGCCGGCCTGATCATGCGCACGTGGCCCGAGGATGCGGAAAGTGCCGACGCGGCCGTGATCGCGATCGCCGCCGCGACCGAGGCCCGCGATCCGGAGCGGCTGATCGAGATTCTCGACCGGGTGCCGGCGTCCTCGCCGCGTCGGGCCGAAGTGCTGCTGCGGGCCGGCAGCGCGTTGTGGCGCGACGTGCTGGAGAAGCGGGCGCTCGACGAGGGGGCTCGGCCGGCGCCCGAGTCGCTCGCCGCCTGGAAGCGGCGGGCGGCGGCGGCGATCGACGAAGGTCTCGCCGGCATTCCTCCCGGGGGAGCGCCCGCTCGCACGACCGTCGCCGCGGCCCTGGCCCGTGCCCAGATGGCGATCGAGGATGGGGACGGCCAGCTCGCCGCGCGGTTGCTCGAGCATCCGGAATACGGGCCCTGGACGCTCGTCAACGGCCAGGATCCCGCCTTCACCACGGGGCCGCTCGCCGAGAGCACGCTGACGCTGGCCCTGCGGTATTTCATCCAGTTCGATCGGCTCGACAAGGCGCAGCAGGCCATGGACAAGCTGGAGGCGGTGGCTGGCACCGGCGACGAGGCCTCGGCGAAGCTCACCGCGATGTACCTCGTGATGGGCCGTGACCTGCAGGCACAACTCGACGCGCTCGGTGCGGGCGAGCAGGCGGGTTCGGCGGCTGCGCTCTCCAAGGCGACCGCGATCCTGGGCGGGTTCGAGAAGTTTCTCGACGGCGTGGCGAAGCGCGATGCGAAGGTGTCGTCTCAGGTGTGGGTGGCGACGACCTACCTCTCGCTCGGTTCCGGGGCGGGTGCGGGTTCGGTCGTCCCCAAGGCCAAGGCCAACGGGTATCTGGCGAAAGCCGCCGAAACGTATCGCCGCCTGCTCGACAAGGGAGGCGACGAAATCGCCCGGTTCGAGCCCTCGATCAGGCTGAAGGTGGCCAACGTGTACCGCGAACTCGGCCAATGGGACGACGCGCAGGAGCAGATCGACTGGATTCTCTCCGACGCGAAGCGGCAGAATTCGCTCGACGCCCAGATCCAGGCCGCTGAACTCCTCCAGGCTGCGGGCGAGAAGACGGCCGACAAGGCGAAGGCCGAGCAATACCTCAAGGAGGCCATCGTCGGCAGGCGGCGTGGGCAGGCCGTCGCGTGGGGGTGGGGCGGTATCGCCAACAAGCTCGCCCGCCCCGCCTTCGCGGGTGCTGACGAGCGGGCGCTGGAGGCGCGCGGCAAGTTCTTCACGGCCCGTCTCAATGTGGCAAAGTGCCGGCTGAAGCGTGCCGAGGTGGCGACGCAGGATCGGGAGAAAGTGCTCGACATGGCGTTCAACGACATCGCGATCACCTACAAGCTCTACCCGGAACTGGGTGGCAAGGGGATGGAGAAGCAGTTCGATCGCCTTCTCAAGGAGATCGAGAAGGCACAGGGGAAACCCGCGCCGAAGGGGCTCGCCGGACTGAAGCAGGCCGCTGAAGCGACCCCTGCGGCGGGAACGGGGACGTGATCCGACCACACACGATGCGGGAGCGAAGGATGAACTCGGGGACGACTGCCGGAAGTGGATCGAGCCTGCGGCTGCGGGGCTTGAGCGGGTGGAGTCTGGTCCTGCTGGTCGCGGGCTGGGGCGGCGGGCTCCTCGCCCAGACGCCCGATCGGGTGCTCTCGACCGAGGGCACGTTCACGGGCAAGGTGGTGGCGGTCGGGGTCGACGGCGTCGATCTGGAGGATCGCGGCGGTGACACCCGCAAGATCGCGATCGACCAGATTCGCGAAGTGCAGTTCGGCGGGGAGCCCCAGTCGCTGAGGGCCGCCCGCGCCCTCCTCGGCCGGGGGCGGGCCGCGGATGCCGTGGAGGAGGTGGCGAAAGTCGAGTCCTCCGAACTCGACGGAGCCGAGCCCCTCCTGCTCGACGAGTTGGACTTCGTGAAGGCGGCCGCCGCGGGCCGGGCGGCGCTGGCGGCCGGCGCGGATCCCAAGGAGGCGGGCAGGCTCGTGACGGAGTTTCTGACGAAGCACCCCAAAAGCCATCATTTTTACGAGATGCAGGAGCTGCTCGGGGACCTGCTCGCGAGGGCGGCCAAGCCCGATGCCGCGGTTGCAGCCTACGCGACGCTCGCGAGGGGCCCGGCGGCGTTCAAGGTGAGGGCGGCGGCGGCGAAGGCCGGGATGCTGCTCGACCAGCAGAAGTTCGCCGAGGCATTGGCGGAGTACGAAGCGGCGATCGCCGTCGATGCGGCCGACGAATCGAGTGCCGCCCAGAAGCGGAACGCCCAACTCGGCAAGGCGCGGTGCCTGGCCGGCCTCGGGAAGAATGCCGAGGCGGTGGAACTGGTGCTCGGGATCGTCAAGCAGTCCGATCCGGAGGAGAAGGAACTCCTGGCCCGGGCCTACAACGTCCTGGGTGCAGCCTACCGGGCGGCCGGTGACAAGGATCAGGAAGCGCTGATCTCGTATCTGACCGTCGATCTCGTCTACAACGGCAGTCCGGAGAGTCACTCCGAGGCGCTGGCCCACCTGGCGGAACTCTGGGAGAAGGCGAAAAATCCCGAGCGGTCGCGCGAGGCGCGAAAGCTGCTTCAGGAGACCTATCCCACGAGTCCGTGGGCCAAGAAGGCCGGGGCGGGCGGCGGCTGATACGGACGGCACGGGCGCACGTCTTTGCGGGCTCGCACTGAGTGGCGTACGATTGCAGCCCTGAGCAAAGACGTTCCTGCAAGGAGAAGCGAGATGCGGATCGGTGTCGTGGATGGACGTCGGGGCGATGCGGCCGACCGGGTGGCATCGGGGTGGGCGATCGTGGGCCGAGTGCTGATCTCGATCGTGACGATCGTCGCCGTGGCGGGACCCTCCGTGCTGACGCCCGCCGTGGCGCAGGCCCAGGACGAGGGTGCTGCCGCCGGTGAGGAGCCGGCCGAGGAAGGCGAGAGCATGCTCGTCTTCTACTACAACGCGCTCGGCCTGAAGTACGTCATCGTGTTTCTGGCCCTGTCGTTCGGGCTGGTCGCCCTGCTGGTGATGTGCTTCCTCCAGATCCGCAAAACGGTGCTCATGCCGCCCGGGCTGAGCCAGGCGTTCGAGGCGCACCTCGAGGCGAAGGAATACCAGCAGGCCTACGAACTGGCGAAAAGCGACGATTCCTATCTCGGGCAGGTGCTCGCCGCTGGCATGGGCAAGCTGCAGTCGGGCTACGGAGCCGCGATCGAGGCCCTGCAGGAGGAGGAGGGCGAGCAGGCGATGAAGCTCGAGCACAAGATCAGCTACGTGTCGCTCATCGGCGCGCTCGCCCCGATGTTCGGCCTCCTCGGCACCGTGGACGGGATGGTGGCGAGTTTCATGATCATCGCCAAGTCGGCCACGGCGCCCAAGCCGAACGAACTCGCGATCGGCATCTCGCAGGCCCTCATCACGACGCTCATCGGGCTCTGGCTGGCGATCCCTGCCATCGCCTGCTTCGCCCTGTTCAAGAACTGGCTGCAGAAGCTCAATGGTGACGTCGACACCGAGGCGATGCGGCTGATGTCACGGTTCCAAAACGTCGGCAAGAAGTGAGCCTGACATGGCGCGGAAGCGGGGCGGCGATCCGTCGAGCACGGACATCGACATGACGCCGATGATCGACATGACCTTCCAGCTCATCACGTTCTTCATGTTCGTGATGAACTTCTCGGAGGCGGAGCAGGACGAGCGGATCCAGCTCCCGCTGAGCCAGCTCGCCAAGCCCGTCGAGGGCGCCCTGGAGACGCCGATCACGCTGCAGCTCACCAACAGCGGCGCGGTGATCTACGCGGGCGAACTCGTGGCCGTCCGCGACATCGGCGGCTACCTGGAGCGGGAAAAGAGCGTGATGCTGGATGCGGGTCGGGAGCCGAGCGCCGCGACCGTGATCGTGCGGGCCGACGGGCGGGCCAAGACCGGCGAGGTGCAGGACATCATCCGGATCTGCCAGGAGAAGGGCTTCGAGCGGTTCGCCCTCCGGGCCCAGTACGACGAGGGCTAGCAGGCATGGCGAAGCGGGAGTCATCGCTGGGCGACAAGGTGGCGGTGGACATGACGCCGATGATCGACGTCGTGTTTCAGCTCATGTCGTTCTTCATGTGCTCGCTGAAGGTGGTGGCGCCGGAGGGCGACTTCGACATCCGGATGCCGCTCGGTGCGGCCGCGGCCGCGGCCGCACCCGATGATCAGCAGGTGCCGCCGGTCCGGATCAAGCTCTCGGCCGGCCCCGACGGGTCGCTCGGAGGGATCGCGATGAACGGGTCGCCGGTGGCTGACTTCGAGGAGCTGCGGAAGCGGATCATCGGCCTCGTCGGCACCGACACCGGCCCGAACTCGCTGGCGGAGCGCACGGAAGTGGAGCTCGACTGCGACTACGGGCTGAAGTACGTCAACGTGGTGCGGGCGATCACGGCCGTGTCGGGAAAGGTGCAGGACGGCCAGATCGTGGAGTTGATCAAGAAGATCAAGTTCACTCCCCCGAAGCGCGGCTGAACCCGCGCGGGGGCAGGGTTCGGCCCGCATGCCGCGCGGCGTCATCCCCGCGGGTGGAACCTGCCGTGGATGCCCTTCAGGCGGCCGGCATCGACGTGGGTGTAGCGCTGCGTGGTGGCGATGCTCGCGTGGCCGAGCATCTCCTGCACGTGCCGCAGGTCCACGCCGCCGGCGACGAGGTGCGTGGCGAAACTGTGCCGCAGCGTGTGGGGGCCGATGTCGGCCGGGACGCCGGCCGCCTCCGCGTGCCGCCGCACGATCTCCCAGATTCGCATCCGGGACAGCCGGTTGCCGCGCGACGACAGGAGCACCCACGGCGGGTCGCCGCCCGCGCGCGACGCCGCATCGCGCCGCGGGCCCTCGATCCACGCTGCGACGGCCGCGATGGCCCGCGCACCGAGGGGCACCACCCGCTCCTTGCCCCCCTTGCCCAGGCAGGTGCAGAAACTCTCCGCGAGGTGCAGGTCCGCGCGCCGCAGCGCGGACACCTCCGAGGCCCGGCAGCCGGTCGCATAGAGGAGCTCGAGGAGCGCCGCGTCGCGGCGGCCGACCGCAGTCGTCCGATCGGGGCTCCCGAGGAGCCGATCCACCTGCTCGGGCGAGAGCGTGCCGGGAATGTGGTCGTCGCGCCGTGCGGCCGCGATCCGCTCGGCGGGGCTCTCGGCGACCACGCCCTCGACCTGCAGGAAGGCGTAGAACGTCCGCAGCGTCGCCGCCTGCCGGGCGATGCTGGCCCGCGCGAGTCCCTTGTTCGCCAGCGCCGAGAAGTAGTCGCCGAGGTCGCGCACGTCGAGGCGGTCGGCCCGGCGGCCCGCGAGCCAGGAGGAAAAATGGGCGAGGTCCCGGCGGTAGGCGGCCTGGGTGTTGGCGGACAGCCCGCGCTCGTTGCGGATCGACTCCAGAAACCGGGTCACGAGGGCGGACGTGGACTGCGGCCCCGCGGGCGTCGCGGGGGCGTCTTCGAACAGGATCCGCCGCGCTCGTGACCGACGTGTCATCAGACGCCTCCTCGGGCCCCGCGCGGGTCGGGGGGCCGCCGACGTCTCGTCGCGAAACCGGACGACCGGCTCAGACGTCGTAGCCGAGGTTGGGCGCGAGCCAGCGTTCCACCTCGCTCACCGCCATGCCCTTCCGTGCCGCGTACGACTCCACCTGCTCCCGCGTGATCCGATCCACTGCGAAATATCGGCTATCGGGATGGGCGAAATAGAGCCCGCTCACGCTCGCGGCCGGCAGCATCGCGCAACTCTCCGTAAGCGTCATTCCCGCCCTCGTTTCGGCGTCCAGGAGGGTGAACAGGGCCCGCTTCTCCGTGTGGTCGGGGCAGGCCGGATAGCCCGGCGCCGGGCGGATGCCCCGGTATCTCTCCTCGATCAGGTCCTCGGGCGAGAGGTCTTCCCGACGGCCGTAACCCCACTCCCTGCGGGCCTTCGCGTGGAGCCACTCGGCGCAGGCCTCCGCCAGCCGGTCGGCGACCGCCTTGGCCATGATCGACGAGTAGTCGTCGTGGTCCTGATCGTACTTTCGGCACAATTCGTCGCAGCCGTGCCCCGTCGTGCATGCGAAGGCTCCGATGTAGTCCCGGCGGCCGCTCTCCACGGGGGCGACGAAGTCGGCGAGCGCGTGGAACACGTCCTGCCCCTGCCGCTCCCACTGCTGACGCAGCGTGTGCACGCGGCCGATTTCGGCCGACCTCGACTCGTCAGCAAACAGGACGATGTCGTCGCCGGTCGAGTTGGCAGGGAAGAATCCGTAGGAAGCCTTCGACACGAGCGCGTCGGCACGGACGATCTCGTCGAGCATCCGCAGGGCGTCGGCGTGCAGCTTCCGCGCCTCCGTCCCCACCACCGGGTCGTCGAAGATCGCCGGAAACTTCCCCTTCAGCTCCCACGAGAGGAAAAACGGCGACCAGTCGATGTAGGGGATCAGTTCAGCCAGCGGGATCTTCTCGAGCGTCCGCACGCCGAGGAATTCCGGCTCGTCGATCGGGGCGGTGGCCCAGTCCGTGGTCCATCGCTTCCCACAGGCGGCCGCATAGGGCACGAGTTTCGTCTCCTGCCGGCGACGGAAGTTCTCCACGTCGCGGGCCTGCGCCTCGCGGGTGGCCCGCACGAACTCGTCACGGGCCGTCGGGCTGAGGAGCTTCTCGACGACGCCGGCGGCCCGGGAGGCGTCGTTCACGTGGACGACGGCCCCGGAATACTTGGGGGCGATCTTGACCGCCGTATGCCGGGCCGACGTGGTGGCCCCGCCGATCAGGAGCGGCATCTTCAGCCCGGCGTGCTCCAGTTCCTGCGCCACCTGCACCATCTCGTCGAGACTCGGCGTGATGAGCCCCGAAAGCCCGACGATGTCCACCTCGTTGCGGATCGCCTCGTCGATGATCTTCGTGCAGGGCACCATCACACCCAGATCGACCACCTCGTAGTTGTTGCAGCCGAGCACCACGCCGACGATGTTCTTGCCGATGTCGTGGACGTCGCCCTTCACCGTGGCCATCAGGACCTTGCCGCGTTTCGCCTGCGTCGTGCCCGCCGCCAGCCGCTCCGCCTCCATGTGGGGCAGGAGGTGGTTGACGGCCTTCTTCATGACGCGGGCGCTCTTCACGACCTGCGGCAGGAACATCTTTCCCTCGCCGAAGAGGTCCCCGACCGTCTGCATGCCCCGCATCAGCGGCCCTTCGATGATCTCGAGGCTCGTGGCGTACCGCTGCCGCGCGGCCTCCACGTCCTCGTCGACGTGATCGGCGATGCCCTTCACGAGGGCGTGCGCGAGCCGCGCCTCGACGTCGAGGCTCCGCCACGTGTCGGCCTGGAGTCCCGCGGCCCCCTCCTGCTTCCGCACGGTCTCCGCGAACTCGACCAGCCGTTCCGTCGCGTCCGGCCGGCGGTCGAAGAGCACGTCTTCGATCCGCGTCCGGAGTTCCGGCTCGATCTCCTGGTAGACGGCGAGCTGGCCGGCGTTGACGATCCCCATCTCCATCCCCGCCTGGATGGCGTGGTAGAGAAAGCACGAGTGCATCGCCTCGCGGACCGGGTCGTTGCCGCGGAACGAGAACGAGATGTTGCTCACGCCCCCCGACACCTTGACGGCCGGCATCGACTGCTTGATCTGCCGCGTGGCCTCGATGAAGTTGACCGCGTAGCGGTTGTGCTCCTCGATCCCGGTCGCCACCGTGAGGATGTTGGGGTCGAAGATGATGTCCTCGGGCGGGAAGCCGGCCTCCTCGGTCAGCAGCCGATAGGCCCGCTTGCAGATCGCCACGCGGCGCTCGATGTCGGTCGCCTGGCCTTCCTCGTCGAACGCCATCACGACCACCGCCGCACCGTGACGACGCACGGTCCGGGCCTGCTCGAGGAACTTCTCCTCCCCCTCCTTGAGGCTGATCGAATTGACGATCCCCTTCCCCTGGACGCACTTCAGCCCCGCCTCGAGCACCTCGAAGCGCGAGGAGTCGATCATGATCGGGACGCGCGAGATCTCGGGCTCGCTGGAGAGCAGGGTGAGGAATTTCGTCATCACCTTGACGCCGTCGAGCATCCCCTCGTCGACGTTGACGTCGATGATGTTGGCTCCGTTCTCCACCTGCTGCCGGGCGACGCCGAGAGCCTCCTCGTAGCGTTCCTCCTTGATCAGCCGGGCGAAGGCGCGCGAACCCGTGACGTTGGTGCGCTCGCCGACCACGGTGAAGCTGCTCTCGGGGCGGAGTTCGAGCATCTCCAGACCCGAATACCGGCTGCGGCGCGGCGGCGCGGCGGGCGTGCGCGGCGGGTAGTTCCGCATCACGTCCGCGATCGCCCGGATGTGGGCCGGCGTCGTGCCGCAGCAGCCCCCGACGATGTTGAGCCAGCCGGCCCGGGCGAACTCCTCCAGCACCGACGCCATCATCTCGGGCGTCTCGTCGAATCCCCCGAGGGCGTTCGGGAGGCCGGCATTGGGATAGCAGCTCACGAACCGGGGCGTGATCCGCGACAGGTCCTCCACGTGCGTGCGGAGTTTTTCCGGGCCGAGGGCGCAGTTGATTCCGGCGGAGAGCAGATCGATGTGGGAGATGCTCGTCCAGCAGGCCTCGACGGTCTGGGCCGAGAGCGTGCGGCCGCCCTCGAAGATCGTGAACGACGCCATCACCGGCAGGCTCCGGCCGAGGTCGGAGAACACCTGCTCGATGGCGTGGAGGCAGGCCTTGAGCACGAGCGTGTCGAACGCCGTCTCCGCGAGCAGGAGATCGACGCCACCTTCGATCAGCGCCTCGATCTGCTCGCGGTAGGCCGTCACCATCTGGTCGAACGTCACGTCGCGATGGCCGGGATCGGCCACGTTGCCGGCGATCGAGAGCTGCTTGTTCGTCGGGCCGATCGAGCCGGCGACGAACCGGGGCCGGTCGGGCGTCTTCGCGGTCGCGGCGTCGGCCGCGGCTCGTGCGAGCGACGCGGCGACCAGGTTGATTTCCCGGGTATGGTGCTGGAGACCGAAGTCGGCCAGCGCGACGCTCGTGGCACCGAAGGTGTTGGTCTCGACGATGTCGGCCCCGGCGTCCAGATAGGCCGCATGGATCGTCCGGATCGCGTCCCCCTGGGTCAGGGTGAGGACGTCGATGCAGTTCTTCAGATCGCGGTGATGATCTGCGAACCGACCGCCCCGGAAACCCTGCTCGTCGAGGGCGAGCTGATGGACCATCGTGCCCATGGCGCCGTCGAGGATCGCGATCCGCGTCGCGAGGAGTGAGTGCAGGGCTTCCGACGGCGAAAAATTCGATTTCGGGGGCATGGGCAAGCGGGGGAAGGTTGGGCCGGGGGCGGAAGTCGCGGGCCGAGACCCTGATGATAGGCAGACGCGGCCTGCAGACATAATTCGGACCGGGATCGGCGAATCCTCAAGCCTGCCGAATCCCGGCGTCGATCCTCCCTACCACGGCCGGGGCCGGGTCGGGGGCAGCTGCGAGCATGGAGATTCTGGCGACGTTTCCCACCGTGCGGGCTGGCGTCTTGGACTCGCCAGGCGAGACCGGGCAGGACTTCCCGCTCCCGATCGACCCCGCGGCGCCGCGGGGCCGCATGGGCGGGGCACGACGGCGTGGCCGGCGCGGGCTCGGGCTGCCGTCACGGTCCGTCACGATCCTCGGGCTGGTCGCAGCAGCCGTGTGGGCTGCGGTGTGGGCCGTCGAGTGGCGGGACTCCACCGCCTTGGCGTCGAAGGCGTGCGCCGTGGCCGCCCGCGAGTCGGTCTCGGAGCGGGTTTCCCGATGACCATGGACCTGATCGATCGCGCTTTTCTCAGCCGGCACGAGGCGTCGTTGGCCCGTGGTGCCACGTCGATCCTCGAGCAGCAGGAGCCGATGATGCAGCCTGTCGTGGAGCAGGTCGTGGAGCCGATCGTGGCCGACCTGCTGCGGATTGCCGACGACGAATGGATGCGTCTCGTGGCGCGGGTGGGGACCGCCGTGGCGGACGGTGCCCGCGTGATCGCGCTGGCCGGGCGGGAGCGGGGCGAGGGACGCTCCACCGTGGCCCGCGGCCTCGTGCATCTCCTGCGTGAGCAAGGCCACGCCGCCGACCTCGGCCAGAGACCGGATCTGCGGGAATCCGATTCCCCGGAAGGACGGATGCGCGATTGCGTCGTCTGCGATGCGGGCGTGTGGTTTCCGCCGGGGCCCGTGCATCGCGGCCGGTTGGCTCGGGCGGCGCTCGGCTGCGACGTCGTGATCCTCGTGCGGCGGGCCGCACGGCCTCCGTGCCCCGCCCACGAACAGGCCCTCGTCGGGCTGGGAATCCGCTTGCTCGGCGAGATCGTGACCTTCGCCGGTTCGACCATGGCGGTGGCTCCATGACCGCCGCAGGCTGCACGCTCACGCATCCGCAGCAGGCCGCCGTGGCCAGGATCGTCTACGCCCTCGAGTCACCGGCCGCGATCGCGCTCGTGTGCGGCGCGGCCGGCGTCGGCAAGACCCTCGTGCTCGATCGTGTCATCGCTTCACCCGCACTCGGCGGGCGGCCCTGCGTGCGCCGGAGCATGGCCAGCGATGAATCGTCCCGCGACGGGCAGACGGCACGCGGCGACGCGATCCTCGTCCTGGACGACGCCCACATGGCCGCTGGCGACGACCTCCATGCGGTCGTCGAGGCGTGGCGCCGCCACGAGCCCCGCGGCGGCGTCGTGCTCGCCGGCGAGGGACGGCTGCTGACGCTCGTCGCCCGCGACAGCCGGCTCGAGCGGGTGATCTCGCTCCGCGCGGTGCTCGGGCCGTTCACGCTCGCGGAGACCCGCGAGGTGATCGGACCCCGGCTGGGCATTCCCGGCCGCGACGCGGTCGGCACCGACATCGTCCGAGCGATCCACGAGATCGCCGCCGGCATCCCGGCCCGGATGATCCGTCTCGCCGAGTTCGTGCGGCTCGTCGCCGAGGCCGCGCCCGACGGTCGCGTCACGCCCGACGACGTGGAGGCGGTGCATCGCCGACTGACGCTGCAGGCCGCCTGACCGTCATGCGGCGGGCTCGTGGGCCCGGCGGAGGTAGTCGGTGACGGATCCCGGCGCGGGACACGCATCCGCATCCCACTCGATCCGCCGAGCCGGTGAGAACGGCGCGGGATCGCAGGCGGGGGTCGCCCCGGTGATCAGGTCGGAGAGCAGCACCGCCGTGCCGGTCGACTGGTGCAGGCCGGCGCGGAAGTGGCCGGTCGCCACGAACCCGTTCGCGACTCCGGGAATCGACCCCAGCGTCGGCAGGCCGTCCGTCGAGCCGGGTCGCAGACCGGCCCATGCCCGCTCGACCACCGCATCCGGCAGGTCGCCGAGCAGCCGGTCGGCCACGCCCCGGAGCCGCTCGATCGCCGCGGGCGTCGTCGTCGCGGAGAAGCCCGCGTCCTCGATCGTCGACCCGACCAGCAGCCGGCCGTCGGACCTGGGCACGAGGTAATCGATCCCGAAGTTGACGACGTGGTGGAGCGGCTGCCGCGGCAGCCGGAGCAGGAGAATCTGCCCGCGGATCGGGCGGGTGTCGAGGCGGAGCCCGAGTCCGGCGAGCAGTCCGCCGGCCCACGCGCCCGTGGCGAAGCAGTAGGCTCCGCCGCGGACGATGCCGGAATCGGTGCGGATCCCGGAGATGCGGTCGCCCTCGCGTTCCACCGCGCGCACCGCGGCCGTCGTGGTCGCGACGCCGCGTCGTCTGCAGCTCTCCGCCAGGGCTTCCAGATGCCGCGGCGGCCGCAGGCTCGTTTCTTCCGGCAGCAGGATCCCGCCGCGAAGCCCCCCGCGCGCGACCGCCGGCAGGAGCCCGGGTTCGAGATCCTCGATGCCCGCGGCATCGAGCCACGTGCAGCGAGTGCCCCGTGCCCGCCACGCTTCAAGGTCGCCTTCCAGCCGCGCGAGGCCGGCGTCACTCGCGGCGACGTGGAGGCCACCGCACCTGCGCAGCTCGTTGTCGATCCCCGTCTCCTCCCTCAGGTCGTCGGCCCACTCGACGTGGAGCCGGTCGCTCCAGGCGGTGAGCCGGTCCGCGGCCGATGCGGCGGCGAACACCGGAGCCGGGGGAAAGATGCCCGCCGCGGCCCACGACGCGGTGTCGCGGCCCGCTTCCCGCGACACGACCCGCACGCCGACTCCTCGGCCGGCGAGCTCCCGGGCGATCGACAGGCCGATCACCCCGCCGCCGACGATCACGCAGTCGTCCATGGGGCGCACGGTCCGGGTCACGCGTTGACGGAAACGTCGGGGGTGTCGGCGACGTGCACCCAGACGTGCACGTGGGGCGCGCCGCGGAAGTGCCAGACGAAAGCCGGTCCCTCCAGCCGCCAGTTGTCCCACACGCCGTCGTCGCCGATGTCGCCCTGCCGGAAGAACGCCAGGCGGCAGCGTTCGAGGCCGCCCTGCTTCGCCAGGCAGCCCCGAACCTCGTCGCGATCGACGGTGCGGTAGGGCTCGAGCAGGATGCCGAGCACGCGCTCCAGTTCGGCGCGCTGGTCGGGCGAGAGTTCGGACACCGGGATGCCGGGAGTGGCGTCCGGGGCGCGAAAGCCGATCGCCGTCTCCTGCGGCAGGCCGTCGACGACCGCGCGGGCCCGCTGGCGCCCGTCGAGCATCGCACACACGCCGTTGGCGGCGATCGCCTGCGGCCAGAACACGTTGCCGGCGTGATCCTTCCCCTCGTTGAAGCCGCCGGCGTCATGGCCGTAGAAGATCGGGCCGCCGAAGGCGACGTGCTCGGCGGATTCGCCGTCGCAGCGGAGCGTCATGTGACGACCGGTGAGCAGGAACTGGAACGCGCCGCTGCCGGGATCGCCGATGAGCGCGATCGATTGCTCGTGGCCGAATCCACCGGTGTCGTCCTCGAGCTGCCTGTCGAACCGGGCGTGCCAGCCGGGGTCGATCAGGCTCTCGAAGATCTCCCGGACGAGCCGCTGCTGGTCTCCGGTGAAGAAGTCGCTCCTCACGAACGGCTCCGTCGCGTTCCAGTTGTTGCCCACCCGGGTGCGGAGCAGGCCGAACTTCGGATGCCGGTAGTCCCACGGGAAGCAGACCGTGGCGCGCTGGGCCGGCGTCAGCGACGCGTGGAGCCGGGCCGCGAGCGTCTCCGACGACACGGGCGATTCAGCCCCGCGTGCGGAGTGGAGGCCCGACGGAGCGACGAGAGGAATCGCGGCGGCGCCTGCGGCCAGGAGTCGGCGCCGCGTCATGCGACGGGTGGACGTGTGCATGGAGACTCTCCGGGACCGCTTCAGCGTACGCCATCCGCGCGTCAGCCGCCATGGTCAGCCGCGCGGCGATCGAGCCCGCCGCGATCCGGGCCGCCTCTGGCAACACGCGCAGAAGAACGTGCTTCGCTGGGCCTGCACGAACCTCACGATCGGCGCGCCGCACGTCGCGCACGGTTCGTCGGCTCGACCGTAGACCCGATGCCGCAATTGAAACCGGCCCGCGCGATTGTCGGCGGTGCGGTAGGTCTCATCGCCGATCGACGAGCCCTCGAACCGCACCGCTTCGGCGAGGACGCTCCGCGTGGCGGAAGCGATCCGCTCCCACTCCGGCGCCGTCAGCCGGCGGCAGGGTGACCGGGGGTCGATGCCGACGCGAAACAGGATCTCCGCGGCGTAGATGTTGCCGATCCCGGCGACCGCCCGCTGGTCGAGAAGCGCGGGCTTCACCGCGCGGCGCGACCGACCGAGGCGGGCGGCGAGTTCGACACCCGAGACTTCGAGTCCGTCCGGGCCCAGCTTCGCGGGACCGCAGGCCGCCTCGAGCCCGGAGCGGTCGAGGAGCGTGATCGTGCCGAGCCCCCGCCGGTCCCAGAACAGCACCCGATGCGGCCGGTCGCCCGCGCGCCGGCCGTGGTCGAGTTCCAACACGAGCCGCACGTGGTCCGGCGACGGCGGCTCGGCGACGAGCATCAGACCGGTCATCCGCGGCTCGATCGCAAGCCAGAGCGGCTCGGGCTGCCCGGCGGCACCCGCCAGTTCGAGCACCACCCGCTTGCCGCGGCGCCGCACGGCGGCGATGGTGCGGCCGCCGATCCGCCGGCTCAGCGTCTTCGGCGAGGGCTTGATCGCGAGCGGCCGCACGCGGGTGCGCGGGAACGTGGCGGCGGTGATCCGCCCGCCCACCGCGCCGGCGAGGCCGCGGCACATCGTCTCGACTTCCGGGAGTTCTGGCATCGCGACCGGCACCGATGGTGGGCGGATGGGCACAGGCTACAATCCACTCGTGGCCCAGCGTACTCCGCGTCGTCCCGTCGTCACCTCCCAGGATTCGCCCCATGCCAGCCGCAGCAGCCGTCTCGAGCGTTCCCGACGCCTTGGGGCGTTTCGGTCGGTTCGGCGGCCGCTACGTGCCCGAGACCCTCTCGGCCGCGCTGGACCAGTTGGAGCGGGAGTATGCGAAGGCTCGCGCCGACGAGGGCTTTCAGGCCGAACTCGACGGCCTGCTGTCCGCATTCGTCGGTCGCCCCACTCCCCTCCTCTTCGCCAGGCGGCTCACCGAATACGCGGGGGGCGCCCGGATCTACTTCAAGCGGGAGGATCTCAGCCACACCGGCGCGCACAAGATCAACAACACGCTCGGCCAGGGATTGCTCGCGATCCGGATGGGCAAGCGGCGGATCATCGCCGAGACGGGCGCGGGACAGCACGGCGTGGCCACGGCAACGGCCTGCGCACGGTTCGGACTCGAGTGCGTCGTCTACATGGGGGCCGAGGATGTCCGGCGCCAGGCGCCCAACGTACGAAACATGCGATTCATGGGGGCGGAGGTCCGACCGGTGGAGAGCGGCTCGCGCACGCTTCGCGACGCGATCAACGAGGCGATGCGCGACTGGATGGGCTCGGTGGAGACGACCCACTACATCATCGGCTCGGTCGTGGGCCCGCACCCGTTCCCCCGGATCGTCCGCGACTTCCAGAGCGTGATCGGTCGTGAGACCCTCGAGCAGTGCCATCGCCAACTGGGCCGGCTTCCCGACACGGTCGTGGCGTGCGTGGGTGGGGGCAGCAACGCCGCCGGCATGTTCCATCCTTTCGTCGACCACCGCGAGGTTCGGCTCGTCGGTGTCGAGGCGGGCGGACGGTCGGGCGAACCGGGAGATCATGCGGCGAGCCTGAGCTACGGCAGCCCGGGCATTCTCCACGGCAGCTTGAGCTACGTGCTGCAGGATCCAGACGGCCAGACGTCCGACGTGCACTCCGTGTCGGCGGGCCTCGACTACCCGGGCGTGGGGCCCGAGCACGCCTACTGGCACGACACCGGCCGCGTGGAATACACGAGCGTCACCGACGCGGAGGCGCTCGACGCGTTCGACCTCGTCGCGCGGCGCGAGGGCGTGCTGCCGGCGCTCGAGACCTCGCACGCACTCGCCTGGGCGGTGAGCGAGGCTGCAAGGCGTCCCCCGACGGAGATCCTCGTGGTGTGTCTCTCCGGCCGGGGCGACAAGGATGCGGCCGAAATCGCCCGGCTCCGCGGGTTGGCCGCCGACGGCGGCGGGGACGCCCGATGAGTCACACGACGGCCGACGCGAAGCCGATCGCGAAACTGGAGGCGGCTTTTGCCTCCGCCCGGGCAGCCGGCCGCACGGCCCTGGCCCCATTCGTCACCGCCGGCGATCCGGACCGTGAGTCGAGCGTCGCGGTGCTCGAAGCGGTCGCCCGCGGCGGAGCGACGCTGTGCGAACTGGGCGTTCCCTACAGCGACCCGATCGCCGACGGGCCCGTGATCCAGTCGTCGTACACGCGGGCACTCGGATCGGGCATCACGCTCGAGGACGTGTTCTCGATCGCGAGGCAGGCGGCGGGCCGTGTGGCGATGCCGATCCTCGCGATGGCGAGCTACTCGCTGGTCTTCCGCCGCGGGATCGATCGGTTCGTGGCCGATGCCGCCGCCGCGGGGCTCGCCGGTTTCGTCGTGCCCGATCTGCCGCTGGAGGAGAGTGACGATCTCGATGCCGCCTGCCGCACGGCGGGCCTCGCGCTCGTGCGGCTCGTCACCCCCACCACGCCTCCCGAACGCGCCGAGGCCATCGCCCGGAAGTCGACCGGTTTTCTGTACTGCGTGTCGGTGGCGGGGGTGACGGGAGCCCGCACGGAGCTGCCGCCGGGCCTCCTCGAACGGATCGGCTGGCTGCGCACGAAGACCGACGTGCCGATCCTGGTGGGATTCGGGATCTCGACCCCCGAGCAGGTCCGCGCCGTGGCCGCCGTCGCCGACGGGGTGATCGTCGGTTCGGCGCTCGTGCGTCTCGTCGCGGATTCGGCGGCGGAAGGGCGGAGCGGGATGCTCCCGCGGGTCGAGCGGTTCATCGCCGATCTGGCCGCCGCCTGCGGTTGACGGGGACACGCCGTTCGGCACGCCTCGGTGATGAAGGCCGCACGC
>Ga0136644_10000045_pt1 | contig 88884 bp, 74 predicted proteins | sample C_130820_EF_Meta_FD_94780 | JGI IMG/M metagenome (GOLD analysis project Ga0136644, IMG submission 94780) | Freshwater microbial communities from Lake Croche, Canada to study carbon cycling - C_130820_EF_MetaG (v2) (version 2) | ecosystem: Environmental > Aquatic > Freshwater > Lake | place...
CGGTGTGGTCCGCGAACCGGGGCGAAACGTCACTTCCCCAGCGGGACGCAGACCAACTCCTCGTCGTTGCGGGCGAAGATGCAGCGGCCCGCGAACGCGGGGTGGCTCCACACGACCTCCCGGCCGAAGCATTCGTTCGTGGGGTCGAGGAGGTGCATCCGGCCGCGCTCCACGTAGCCGGCGGGCGACAGCGTCGCCAGGATCAGGTCCCCCGTCTCGCTGAAGATCCACGCGCGCCCGCGTGTCGCGGATGGCTCGCCGGCCGGCTCGTGCCGCACCAGAAACGCCGTGCCATGCTTGCCGCGGCGCGTGCCCCCCATCGTGGCATCGGCCGTTTCCCAGAGGCGGTTCCCCGTCGCGAGATCGACCGCCGTCAGCATGCCCGTGTCACAGTCGCAGCCATAGAGCACCTCGCCGGAGATGAACGGCGTGCTGTTGGCGCAGTAGACGGCGGTCTTCGGCTCACCCCGCCAGAGCAGTTTCGCGTCGGGCTTGTCCGACGCGAGCGCGAAGAGCGCCCCCACGCGGCCGATGCCGCTCGCGAACAGCACGCGGCCCCGCTGCGTGTCGGCCACCTGAGGCGCCATGATCGACATCCCGTACATCGGCTTGAGCGGCTGCGACCAGAGCAGCCGGCCGGTCGCGGGCTCCAGGGAGTTGAGATTGTCGGCGTCCCAGATCAGCAGCTGCCGCACGCCGGCGCTCTCGGTCATCGTGGGCGGGCAGTAGCCACTCTCGCTCGCGGAGAGGGCCCGCCACAGCTCGACGCCCGTGTCCTTGTCGAAGGCGACCGCCACGCTGCCCGGCCCGCCCACGAGGCAGACGAGTTGCCTGCCGACGACGAGCGGATGGCCGCAAAAGCCCCAGATCGGCGTCGGGGCCGCGTAGTCCTTCTTGAAGTCCTTCGTCCAGATGACGGTGCCGGCGACCGCGTCGAGGCACGTGAGGTGGCCTTCGGCGCCGAGCACGTAGACCTTGCCCTCGGCGACCGTGGGTGTGCACCTCGGCCCCGAGGCATACGAGATGGCGTACGGGCAGTCGTACTCGTGCTTCCAGATCAGCTTCCCGGTTTCCGCATCGAGACACAGGATTCGCTCTCGGCCCGCGAACACGGTGCGGTCGTTGGGGGCATTCACGAGTTCGCCGGCGGGCCGGTCGTAATCGGTGAGGTACACGCGGCCGTTCGCGACAGCGGGCCCGGAGTATCCGCCTTTGACCGGCACCCGCCACTTGACCGGCAGTCCGGCGGAGGGAATCGTCTCCACGACGCCCGCCTCGCGCCACACGCCGTCACGATTCGGCCCCATCCACTGCGGCCAGTCCTCGGCGTGCGCGTCGATGCCCAGGCAGGCGGTGAGAAGGAAGAGCGGGACGATGCGATTCATCGGGGTAGCCTCGCGAGAGCGGGAAAGATGCAGCAGGGACCGGCAGTGCTAGGAAACGGCGACGAGTGAAGGCAGATCGATCGAAACATCCATCCCCGCGGGTCGCCAGTCCACGATCTCCATCTCGGCGGTGCGCCGGCCGCGGAATTCGTTGATCTTCGGCTTGAAGGCCACGTGGAACGGCTGGCCCGGCGGCGGCAGGTGGTCGAGCCACTCGGCGCCGCCGAAGGCCACGCCGCGGACCTTCGCGCCATGTTGCACGAGGTTCATCGCCAGGTGGCGGGCGCCGCCGCCGATCGTGCGCGGCGGCTCCGCGAGGCTCACGGACATGGCACACAGGAGCGGCCGGCGGTTGGCCTGGCCGAAGGGCGCGAGCCGCTCGATCTGCTCGACCGTATCGAGCGTGAGGCCGGCGAGCGTGGCCTCGCCGTCGAGCGCGAGCTGGGCCAGGCGCAGCGAATCCGGCAGCCGTGCGGCGACCTCGGCGCGAAACTGCTCGCGAAACGCGTCGATGCGCGCATCCTCGACGCGGAGTCCCGCCGCCGCGGCGTGACCGCCGCAGGTGACGAGATGCTCGCGGCAGGCGACGAGCGCGGCGTGCACGTCGAACCCCGGCACGCTCCGCACGCTGCCCGTGGCGGGCCGGCCCTGGAGCGGGTCCTGGGCGATCATCACGACCGGCCGGTGAAACTTCTCGGCGAGGCGGCCGGCCACGATCCCGATCACACCCGGATGCCAGCCCCGGTCGGCGAGGACGAGGGCGGGATCGGCTTCCGGGTCGAACCGCTCGCGGGCCTGCTTCGTCGCGGCGAGGAGGATGCTGCGCTCCTCCGTCTCGCGCCGGGCATTGAGTTCGTGGAGATAGGTGGCGAGGCTCGCGGCCCGGTCCTCATCGGCGGTCGTCAGCAGTTCGATGCCACACGCAGCCTGCCCGAGCCGGCCCGCGGCGTTGAGCCGCGGCGCGAGCCGGAAGGCGACGTCCTCGCTGTCGAGGACCGACTTCCCGTCGAGCTTGGCGAGCTCGAGCAGCCGGGTGATGCCGGGCCCGCCCCGCCTGCGCAGGCATTCGAGGCCGTGCTTCACGTAGATCCGGTTTTCATCCAGCAGCGGCACGACGTCGGCCACGGTGCCGAGGGCGGCGAAGCCCATCCCCTTGAGGAGCATCTCGCGGAGCCGGGGCGTGACCTGCTTGGCCCCGCACGCCCTCGTGGCGACCGCCCAGGCGAGCTTGAAGGCCACGCCGGCGCCGCACAGTTCGCCGAAGGGGTAGGCGGTGCCCGGAAGCCTCGGGTGCACGAGCACCGTCGCCTCGGGGAGCGTGTCGGCGAACGTGTGGTGATCGGTGACGACGAGTTCGAGTCCGAGATCCCGCGCGTGCCGGGCCTCGGCGACGCTCGCGATCCCGCAGTCGACCGTGACGACGAGGCTCGCGCCCTGCGCGGCGAGCGTGGTGAGAGCCTCGGCGTTGAGGCCGTAGCCCTCTTCGAGCCGATCTGGCACGTACCAGGCGGCATCGGCGTCGAGGGCCTCGAGGCAGCCCATGAGGATCGCCGTCGCGCACATGCCGTCGGCGTCGTAGTCGCCATAGACGACGATCCTTCGCCCCGCCCGCACGGCCGCGAGGATGCGGTCGGCGGCCTCCGGCACGCCGGGCAGGAGATCGGGATCGCGCAGATCGGCCATCGTGCCGGACAGAAACGCCTGCACGTCGCGGGCGGCGGTGAGGCCGCGGGCGGCGAGCAGCCGGGCGACGATCGGCGACACGCCCGCCGAGCGCTCGACGTCGGTCACCGTGCCGCGATCGTGGGGCTGAATGTGCCAGCGCTTCGGCATCGACCGACTCCCTCCGGGCGGACGGCAGAGTATAGGGCATCGGACCGCGGCACGGATGGTGGTATAGTGCCCGCCTCCGCGGAGAATCCCCGATGTCCGTCGCCGACGTGCCGCTCCCCACCCTGCCACCGAAGCCGAAGCGGGGTGACATCCCCGAGGACACGGTGCTGTGCGAATACTGCACGGCGAAGTGCTGCCGCTATTTCGCGCTGCCGCTCGAGACGCCGACCACCCGCGAGGAGTTCGAGTACATCCGCTGGTTCCTCCTCCACGACCACGCCACCGTGTTCACCGAGGACGGCGACTGGTACGTGTGCGTCCACACCGAGTGCAAGCACCTGCAGCCGGACCACCGCTGCGGCATCTACGAGACGCGGCCGCAGATCTGCCGGGAGTACACCACGAAGGACTGCGAGTACGAGGACGACTGGGTCTACGACCAGTATTTCGAGACCGCGGAGCAGGTCGAGGAATACATGGACGCGGTGCTCGGGCCAGGCGGCCGGGAGATCGGCGACGGTCGGAAGCGGAAGAAGCGCCGGAAAAGCATCCGCGGCCCGAAGCCGGCGCTGCTCCCGATCGTGTCATGATCGAGCCGCGCACGCTCAAGGGATTTCGCGATCATATGCCCGCGCCGGCGCTGGCCCGCGAGCGCATCCTCGACATCGCCCGGCGGGTCTATCGGTCGTACGGGTTCGCCCCGATCGACACCCCGGCGCTCGAATACCTCGAGATCCTCACGGGCAAGGGGAGCGAGGAGACCGACAAGCAGCTCTACCGGTTCACCGATCACGGCGGCCGCGAGGTGGGCATGCGGTTCGACCTCACCGTGCCGTTCGCCCGGTTCTGCGCGCAGCACATCGCGGCGCTCGGCACGCCCTTCAAGCGCTACCACATGGCCACGGTGTGGCGTGGCGAGAACACCCAGCGCGGCCGCTACCGCGAGTTCATGCAGTGCGATTTCGACACGATCGGCACCACGAGCCCCGTGGCCGATCTCGAGACGGTGCTCGTGGTGCACGATCTGTTGGCGGCAATCGGCATCGAACGGTTCACGATCCGTGTGAACGATCGGCGGGTGCTGGGCGGCGTGCTCGCGGGGCTCGGCCTCGCCGACCGGTCGGCCGACGTGCTGCGGTCGCTCGACAAGCTCGGCAAGGCCACCCGCGCGGCGGTGGCGGCCGAGATGACCGGCCACGGGGTGCCGACCGACGCGGTGGAAACGCTCCTCGGCATGGCCGAACTCTCCGGATCGCCCGCGGCCGTGCTGGCCGGGCTCGACCTGCTCGTCGCCCGCTCCGAGAGCGGGCAGGCCGGCGTGGCCGCGCTGCGCCGGCTGCTCGACGGCGTGCACGCGGCGGGCGTCGCCGACGGCCGCGTGGTCGTCGATCCTTCGATCGCCCGCGGCCTCGACTATTACACGGGTGTCGTGCTCGAGAGTTTTCTCGACGACCTGCCCACGCTGGGCAGCATCTGCTCCGGCGGCCGCTACGACAACCTCGCGGGCCTCTACACGAAGCAGCCGCTGCCCGGCGTCGGGGCGTCGCTCGGGATCGATCGCCTGCTGGCCGGCCTCGAGGAGCTGGGCAGGCTCTCGGCGGTGGAGACGCCGGCGGAGGTGTTTCTCGTGTTCTTCGATGAGACGCACCTCGCCGACTACCTCCGGATCGCCGCCGCCCTGCGTGCCGCGGGCATGGCGGTGGAGTTCTTTCCGGAGGCCCGGCGGGTCGGACAGCAGCTCAAGTTCGCCGCGAAGAAGGGGTTTCCCGCGGCCCTCGTCATCGGGAGCGACGAGTTCGCCGCCGGCACCGCCCAGTTCAAACACCTCGCCACGCAGCAGGGCGTCAGCATCGACTGGCACGGCGACCTGCACGTGCTCGTGGACGCGGTCCACTCGCTGCTCGTGTCACACTGACAGCGCTCGCTCCAGAACGGCCAGTTCGGCCGCGACGGCGCCGGCGTCGGCCGGACGGTCGTCCCTGTCGTGGGCGATGAGCCGCATCACGAGGCCCGCGAGGGCGTCCGGGATGTCCGGCGCGAAGCTGCGCACGTCCCGCGGATTGCCGCGCGAGATCGCCGCCAGCATCGAGACGAGCGAATTGCCCTCGAACGGAAGCCGGTCGGTGAGCTGCTCGTAGAGGATCACACCGAGACCGAACAGGTCGCTCTTGGCATCGAGCGTGCGGCCCTCGACGCGCTCGGGAGACATGTAGGCGGGGGTCCCCACGACGGCGCCATCGACCGTCACGTCGCCCGCCTCCGCGTTCCCCGCTCGAGCCAGTCCGAAGTCGATGATCCGCACCTGTCCGCCGGGTTCCTGGAGGAAGATGTTGTCGGGCTTGATGTCGCGGTGCACGAGCCCCTGGCGGTGGGCGGCGGCGAGGCCCTCGGCCGTCTCGCGCACGATCCGCAGCACTTCCCGCACCGGCAGCCGTCCCTCCATCTGCCGGGCCTGCTTGAGCGTACGGCCGACGAGCCGCTGCATCACGATGTACGGCAGCCCCCGATCCTCGCCGACCTGATGGATCGCCATCACGTGCGGATGCTCGACCGCCGCAGCGGCCCGCCCCTCGCGGAGAAATCGCCGTGTCGAGGCCGGATCGCGGGCCTTCGAGGGATGGAGCACCTTGATGGCCACGTCGCGGCTGAGCCGCTCGTCCCGGCCGAGATAGACCCGGCCCATGCCCCCCTGTCCCAGCAGCCGGAGGACGGTGTACCCGCCGATCGACGTCGGGATCGCCTCCCCATCGAGTCCGCGCAGCGAGGCGGGTTCGCCGCCCGAACGGACATCCCGGGTGTCGGCCAGCGTCGAGTCGGCCGAGTGCGTGTCATGGGGAACACACCGGACCACGAACGAGCAGAACGGGTCCCCCCGGTGCATGCACGAGGGCTCCTCCACCTCGATCCGCTCGTGGTAATGGTCGGCCATTCCCCGCATCAGACCGATGGCCAGCGAACAGAGCTGACGCTGGGAACTGTACACGAGGTGCAGTTCGTCCGCGGCCGGCCGCACCGCCTCGAGCACCGGCGGCAACGCGCCCGGATTCGACGTGCGGACCATCGCATGGATGATCGACTCGGTGTGCTCGATGAGGTCCAGGGTCCGCCACCCCGGATCGACGTTCTTTCCCGCCACCTTGACCAGATGCGGCGCGAGAAACCGGCCGAACCGCTCGAGCACTTCGGGGAGCGGGTGGCCGGTCGATTCGGCGATGCTGGTCAGCAGCCGCACCGCGTCGGCGTCGGGATAGGTTCCCGAAGGGAGATACCGCGCCGCCCCGGTCGCGACGCTCGAGCGGATCGAACTCCACGACATCGTGCCCTGGGCGGCCGATTCGGCGAATTTCTGGATGTAGAAGAAGATCAGGCCGTACATGCTTCACTTCAGGGGGGCAAGGTCGGCGAGGACCCTCGGCACCGTCGCTGGTTGTACAGCATCAGGCCGTGCACCGCATGGTAGAGGGCGCCGCACTCGACATCCACGTCGGCCGTCTGTTCCAGCAGGGTTACGAGCCGCTCCGCAGCCCGGGTCACCCACGGTGCGGCCAGGTCCTCGTCATCGAGGGTGATCGCGAGCACCTCGAACACGTGGCCGGTCGCCCCGAGCCGCGCGAACACGTCGGGGGAGGTGCCGGGGCGGTCGAAGAATCGCGTCGAGAAGCTGCCGTCGGGCTGCTGGAAGCGCCGGGCGCGGTCGATGGCGTCGGCGAGCCTCTCGTCCGCCGCGGCCCAGCCACCCGTCAGCGGCGCGGAGGGGCTCACGCGGGCGGATCGATGGGCGGCGAGCGCCAACGCGAGGCCCGCGAGGCGATGCGCGCCGCCGCACGCGCTCGAAAAAAGATCTGCGTCGGCCTCCATCTGCACCACCCGTTCGGTCGTCCACATCGAACCGTCGCCGGCCCGCCACGACGCGTCGGGTGGCAGGTAGGCCGCGAGGGCCATGAGGGTCCACGACGCCTCCCGGCCCGGACGCACATCCTCCTTCGCCTGCTCGAGGAGGTCGGCGAGCGAGAAACTCCTCCCCCGAACCGTCAGCTTCGTATCGAGTGGGACGCCTCCGAGGCCACACTGCGACAGGTAGCCGATCCACTGGTCGGGGTGACCCTGGCCGGTCGTGCTTCCCTCCTCGACGACCGCGACCACGCCGCGGTCGCCCGGCCGTAACTGCCAGCCCGTGACCGGCCCGCCGGCGAGCAGGTAGTCCAGCGCCGGGGTCGTTTCGCCGTCGTGCGCGAGCGGCAGGTCGGGACCGAAGGCGAGAATGCCGTGCACGATCTGCCAGGCACCATGCACCTTCGCATCGAGCCGGCGGTGCTGGAGGGCGTGGGCGAGGACGGTGCGGATGCGGTCGCAGAGAGCCCCTTCCGGCCGGGCTGGAGCGGTGGCAGGCGGCCGCACCGGGAGCGCGTGTCCCCGGCTGCATCCCACGAGGGCGATGCCGGCGAGGAGGAGGCGGCCGAGGTGCATGTGGCGAACATTCCCGGGCATGGTGACGTACGCCTACAATACCCTCGCGAGGTGCACAGGGCCGGGGTCCGGTCCGCGCGGCCTCACCCCCCAGGAGTCCCAGGGAATCCATGCCGTTTTTCATCGATCCCGGCTACATGCTCGCCGTCGCTCCGGCACTTCTGCTCGCGATGTGGGCGCAGTGGCGGGTGCAATCCTCGTTCGCCGCCGCGTCGCACGAACCGGCTCCGCTGACGGGCGCGGCTGCCGCACGGCACATCCTCGACTCCGCCGGTGCGACCGACGTCGAGATCGAGGCGATCCCCGGGAAACTCAACGACCATTACGATCCCCAGGCGAAGGTGCTCCGGCTGTCGGAGGCGGTCTACGGCAGCCGGTCGCTGGCCGCCGTCGGCATCGCGGCGCACGAGGCGGGGCACGCGTTGCAGGATGCCCAGAGTTTCTCGCTGATGTCGATTCGCAACGCCGCCGTGAACCTCGCGAACATCGGCAGTGGATTCGGGATCACGATGTTCGCGCTCGGTCTGATGATGGCGATCAAGCCGCTGGCGTGGCTCGGGATCGCGCTCTTCGCGGGCACGGTCTTCTTCCAACTCGTCAACCTGCCGGTGGAGATCGACGCGAGCAATCGGGCCAAGGCGCAGCTCGTGAGCCTCGGCATCGTGCCTGCCGACGAGATGCCGGCCGTGAACAGCGTCCTCAACGCCGCCGCCTGGACCTACGTTGCGGCCACGCTCCAGAGCGTGCTCACGCTCCTCTACTACGGCAGCTATCTGACCGGCGGCAGGGACGACTCGGAAAGCTAGCGGCCGGCGGATCAGAGCCCTCGATGCGCTTTTTCGCCTGGTCACCGGCGGCGTGCCGAGGGTTTCCCCGATGACGTTCAGCACATCGTGCGGCGGCTGAATTGCTCCGACGTCTGCCTCGTGGCCCGCCGCGAATAATGGAGGTGCAGCCGGCGTGCTGCGCCCCGTTCCGCGGAGGGCATCGTGACCCGACGACCGTTCCCCCAGGCGTGGCATGCGCTCGCCCCGGCGGACGTCGCCGCGCGGCTCGGCGGCGATCCGGAAGCCGGGCTCTCGGCCGCCGAGGCGGCCCGGCGGCTCGAGGCCGGGGGAAGGAACGCGATCGAGGAGCCCCCCTCCGTGCCGTGGTGGAGGCTCCTCGTGAGACAGTTCCAGGAAGTCGTGATCGGCATCCTCCTGGTGGCTGCCGTCGTCGCAGGCGCGGTCGGCGAATGGGCGGATGCGGCCGCGATCCTCGCGATCGTCGTGGTCAACGGCATGATCGGCTTTCTTCAGGAGGAGCGCGCCCAGCGGGCGCTCGGAGCCTTGCGGCGGCTTTCCGCGCCGCACGCCCGCGTCGTCCGCGACGGACTGATGGCGACCGTCCCCGCGGGGGAAGTCGTCGTCGGCGACCTGATCGAACTGGAAGCGGGCGACCATGTGCCGGCCGATGCCCGGCTGGTCCTGGCCCACGGCCTCTCCGCCCAGGAGTCGGCACTCACCGGCGAGTCGCTGCCCGCCGCGAAGGACGCCGCCGCGGTGCTGGCAGCCGACGTGCCCCTCGGCGACCGCTCGACGCTCGTGCACGCCGGCACGGTGATCGCGTCGGGCCGCGGCAGGGGCCTCGTCGTCGCCACCGGCATGGACACGGAGTTCGGGGGCATCGCCGGACTGCTCGAGTCGGCCCCGCCGGAGACGACGCCCCTGCAGCGCCGCCTCGGTGAACTGGGCCGCGTGTTGATCGTCGTCTGCCTCGCGATCGTGGCCGTGATCTCGTGGCTCGACCTGGTGCGCGGCGGCAGCCCGCTCGACGTGCTCCTGCGCTCGGTGAGCCTGGCCGTGGCGGCGGTGCCGGAGGGGCTGCCCGCGGTCGTCACGCTCGTGCTCGCCCTCGGGCTGCAGCGGATGGTGTCCCGCAACGCGCTCGTGCGGCGGCTGGCGAGCGTGGAGACGCTCGGCAGCGTGACGGTGATCGGTGCGGACAAGACCGGGACGCTCACTCGCAACGAAATGACCGTCCGGATGCTGGTCGCCGGCGGGCGGACGTACAGGGTGTCCGGGGCCGGGTATGCGCCGCGTGGCGGATTCACGACCGGAGACGCCGCTCGTGCGGTCGCGATCGAGCCGCGGTCGGCCCCTGACCTGTGCAGGCTGCTTTCGATCGGCAGCCGCTGCAACAACGCCACCGTTCGTCCGGCGGGGCAGGACGACCGCTGGGATGTGGTCGGCGATCCCACCGAGGGGGCGCTGGTCGTCGCGGCGATGAAGGCGGGCGTCGGGCCCGAAGCCGAGGAAACCGTGGCGTACGAACTGCCGTTCGACTCCGAACGGCGGGTGATGTCGGTGATCGGGCGGCAGGCGGGGGGCGGCCTGGTCGTGTACACGAAGGGGGCCCCCGAGGCGGTGCTCGATCGCTGCACGCACGAGATCCACGACGCAGTCGTCGAGCCCCTGACCGATGCTCGTCGCGCGGAGATCCTCGCACAGGCCGCGGCCCTGGCCGCCGCAGCGCTGCGCGTGCTCGGGATGGCATGGCTGCCGGATGCCATGCCGCCCGGGCCGGCTGGCCGCCCGGAGGATCTGGAGCGCGGACTCGTGTTCTGCGGGCTCGTGGGGATCATCGATCCGCCGCGGGACGAGGCCCGGGCCGCGGTGGCGACCTGCGTGGCCGCCGGAATCCGCCCGATCATGATCACGGGCGACCATCCGGAGACGGCCCTGGCGATCGCCCGTGAACTGGGGATCGCCGGGGCTCTAGACCGCGTGGTGACGGGCCGGGACCTCGACGCACTGACGGACGACGCGCTGGTGGCGGAGGCGGGGGCGATCGCGGTCTACGCGCGCGTCACGGCCGCTCACAAGCTGCGGGTCGTGCAGGCCTGGCAGCGCCGCGGAGAGGTCGTGGCGATGACGGGCGACGGCGTGAACGACGCCCCGGCGATCCGGGCCGCCGACATCGGGATCGCGATGGGGCGCACGGGCACCGACGTCACGAAGGAGGCGTCGGACATGGTGCTGACCGACGACAACTTCGCGTCGATCGTGAGTGCCGTGGAGGAGGGGCGGGGCATCTACGACAACATCCGGAAGTTCGTCCACTACCTGCTCTCCTGCAACGCCGGGGAGGTGCTGGTGATGCTGGTGGCCGCGGTCGTCGGCTGGCCGTCGCCGCTCGCGGCGATCCAGATCCTGTGGTTGAACCTGATCACCGACGGTCTGCCGGCGCTCGCGCTGGGCCTCGAACCACCGGACGCCGACATCATGCGCCGCCGGCCCCGCCCGGCCCGTGAACCGGTGGTGACCTGGCGTCACGGGCGGACGATCGTCGGCCACGGTTCCCTGTTGGCGGTCGCGATGCTGATCGCCTTCTGGGCGGCCTACCGCGGCGATGCCGACCGTCTTCCCCACGCCCGCGCGGTCACCTTCTGCGTCGCCGCGTTCACGCAACTGTTCTTCGCCTTCGCCTGTCGGAGCGACCGCATCCCGATCTGGCGGCTCGGCGTCGCCGGCAACTCCGCGCTGCTGGTGGCCGTGGCGGTGTCGATGCTGCTGCAGATCGCCGTGGTGATGCTGCCGTTCGTCCGGCCGATCTTCGAGGTGCACGCCCGCCTGGACGTCGAATGGGCCCTCGTGCTCGCCGTCTCGCTCGCGCCGCTCCTCGTGGTCGAAACCGGCAAGGCCCTCCGCCCGTCGGGCGATGGGCCGCCCGTCACCGATGGAGCGAATAGAGCAGGATGTTGAGGGCGATCTTCTCGGCGTCGTCGCGGTCGTAGCCGGTGCACTCGAGTGAATTCTGCTTCTCGAGCGCGCACGAGAGGTCGTAGGGGGAGAAGATCACGGCCCAGCGGTCGCCGATGCGGACGCCCTCGAGCCTGGGTGCGATCCGGCGCCGGCGGGCGGCGAGCGGGCCGTCTCCGCCCGCCGGCTCGCGGAGCGTCACCTCACGGATGTCGTAGCCGCCGTATTCGTTCGCCGTGAACAGCGGGTCCGACGCGGGGATCTCCTCGAGTTTGTGGTCGGGGAGGATCGCGGCGATCTCGGCGCGAAACGCGGCCGTGAAGCTTCCGGCGGCGCACACGCTGTCGGCGAGGAGCGTGCCGCCGCGCTCGAAGAACTGCCGGAGCCGCTCGCGTGCCGCATCGGGAAAGGAGAAGCCCTGTCGGCCGTGCATGAACACGAGGTGGTGGTCGAACAGCCGGGGATCGGCAGGGTCGATCTGGGCCGGCGTGTCATCCACGCGGACGCCGAGTTCGCGGGCGGCCGCCCGCAGGATGTTGGCGAGCGCCGCCGGCGCGGCGTCGCACATGCCGCCGTGCCTCAGCTTGCCGATCGTGATCCGGCCGCGCTCGAAGCGGTCGGCCGGCTCGGCCGGCCCCCGGTCGGGCGCGAACAGCTGATCCTTGCTCTTGAGCTCGCGGTTGGTGGCGTAGGCCAGCACGTTCGTGCCGATCGCCAGCGCCGCATCGACCTCCCGCTGGATCGCGGGGGCGAGGCCGCGCCGCGCAGGACCGCCGATCTCCCAGAGGCAGGAGAGGCTCGGCATCGACGGGGAGTCGCGCTGTGTATCCGTCGGTGGAGCGTAGATGAGGCAGGTGCGGCAGCCGTAATCGACGCCGAGGAGCGGACGGTGGAGTTCCGGTTCCACGACGGCCTCCGCATGCCAGGCCGGGTGCTCGGGCGGCAGGAGATTGAGGCGGTATTCCGGCTCGGGAAAGATCTCGCCGACGAGCTGGCGGAACCGCCTGTCGAAGTCGTTGCTGGCCGGGCAGCAGGCCTCGGCGAAGATGAAGCCGCCCTCGTCGATGTACCGCCGCAGCCGCGGGCCGGCGTCGGGCCCGAGGTCGAAGCCGCCCTTGCCCGAGAGCCACAGCACCGGTGCCTGACGGAAGTCGTCGAGCGTCGCCGCCGGCGTGTCCACGACGTGCCACGAGAGGCCGGCGGGATAGTCCCTCCTCCACTGCGCCTCCACGTGCTCCACGAGGTGCGCGACATCGTGGCCGTGCCGATTCCAGTCCGCGCCCGGATCGTGGCGGCTCTTCGCGACGAGTACGGGCCGGCGGCCTTTCGCCAGGAACAGGAGGGCGAAACTCGTCGCCACGACGGGATCCTCGATCCGCCCGCCGCGGAACGAGCCCGACAACTGGTCCTGACTCGCCACGAGGACGCGGGCGCCCTCGCGATACCAGTCGGCCGCGCCGATGAAGCGCCGTGCCGTGAACCGGCCGACCCGCTCCAGGCCGTACAGATAGTAGTAATGCCAGGTCTGGCCGCCGCCGGGGTTCTCCCGCACGCTGAACCGCTTGCCCAGCCAGTCGAGGCCCCTTTCGAGCGCTTTGGGCGAGGTGCCGCCGCCGCAGCACGACACCGTGTCGCGGCCCGCCTGGGCGTCGGGTGTGCCGAGGTGTTCCGCGGTGATCCACACGCTCGCGATCCCGGCGCAGGTCATGCTGCCGGTGCCCGCCACGTTGCCGATCGTGTAGCCCCACGACCCGTCGGCATTCGCACACGACACCCAGTACTGCTGGGCCTTCATCCACACGTCGTGCTTGACCCGCGCGCCGCTGCGGGCGGCCTCGTGGAGGGCGAGCAGCGCGAACTGCGAGTTGGAGTTGTCGCCGGTGCCCTTGCCCTTTCCATAGGACCAGGATCCGGTCGCGGGACCCTGTGACACCTGCGTCTGCTCGAGCCAGCCGACGTTGCGCTGGAGGATGGCCCTGTCGGCCGCCGGCGAGAGCATGGCGAGCACGAGCGTCTGGAGCGAAACCGAATAGGTTTCCTCGGGCTCCTGCCGGCGCAGCCAGTCGAGGCTTTTCCGCAGCGGGGCCTCGTCGGCCGTCACGCCGGCATTGGCCAGCGCCAGCATGACCAGGGCCGTGGCGCCCACGCGGGTGTCCTGGGCGCGCATCGCACACTCCCAGGTGCCGTCGTTCTGCTGCTCGCGGACGAGCCAGTCGCGGGCCTTCTCGATCGCCCGCTGGATCTGCTCCGGCGACAGGTCGCCCGGTTCGGCGGCAGCGGCCGGGCACACGGTGCCGCCCGCCGCCAGACCGATGGCCGCCAGCGCGATCGCCAGATTCCTCCAGCGCGGAGGCGTGGAAGGAGAAGGAACGCGCAGTGCGATGGCGTGAGGTGACACATGACAAAGTTTACCGGTTTTTCCCGGCGGACCATCGCACGCTCGGCGAAACCCCCGGCGCGGCGGCGGGAACGTTTGCCGCTTTGGGGACGAAGGCGGATACTGGAATCCGTCAGCCCTCCCGGCTCGGCCCGCGTCGCCACGCTCGGCTCCCGTCATCAGGAAGGATCGCGCCCCCCGTGTCCACCGCGCCCAAGCCCAAGACGCTCGACGACGTCCTCCACGAGTTCGCCCAGCACCGCCGGCTCATGCAGGATGAACTGCAGAAGGTGATCGTCGGCCAGAACGACGTCATCGAACAGCTCTTCGCGGCGATCTTCACCCGCGGGCACTGCCTCCTCGAGGGCGTGCCGGGACTGGCGAAGACGCTCATGGTCTCGACGCTCGCCCGAATCCTCGACGTCGCCTTCAAGCGGGTGCAGTTCACGCCCGATCTCATGCCCTCCGACATCACCGGCACCAACGTGCTCGAGGAGGACGAGTCGGGTCGGCGCGCCTTCCGCTTCGTGGAGGGGCCGATCTTCACCAACATCCTCCTGGCGGACGAGATCAACCGCACGCCGCCGAAGACGCAGGCGGCGCTCCTTCAGGCGATGCAGGAACAGGAGGTGTCGGTGGGCCAGGAGACGCATCGGCTGCCCGATCCGTTCTTCACGATCGCCACCCAGAACCCGATCGAGCAGGAGGGAACCTATCCGCTGCCCGAGGCCCAGCTCGACCGGTTCATGTTCAACATCAAGGTCGGCTATCCGACGGCGTCCGAGGAGGAGCAGATCCTGATGGCGACGACGCGGTCCGAGAAGCCCGAGGTGCGGAAGGTGCTCTCGGGCAGGGCGATCGTCAACATCCAGAAGCTCGTCGGCAGCGTGCCCGTGAGCGAATACGTCGTGAAGTACGTGGCCCGGCTGGTGCGTGCGACGCGGCCGAAGGATCCCCTCGCCCCCTCGTACGTCGCCGAACTCGTCGATTGGGGCGCCGGCCCGCGGGCCGGCCAGTTCCTCATCCAGGGAGGGAAGGCGATGGCCGCGATGGACGGACGGTTCAGCGTCTCGATCGACGACGTCCGGCGGATCGCGGTGCCGGTGCTGCGGCACCGGATCGCCACCAACTTCCAGGCGCAGGCCGAGGGGCTCACCAGCGAGTCGATCGTGGAGCGGCTCGTCCGCGAACTTCCCGAGCCCGAGATTCCCCCGCTCGTGAAGTGAGCCGGCCATGGTGCGGGCGGTCGAGGAATACCTGAAGCCGGAGGTCGTGCGACGGATCGCGCGGCTGGACCTGCGCGCGCAGTTCATCGTGCGCGGGTTTCTGCAGGGATTGCACCGGAGCCCCTACCAGGGCTTCTCGGTCGAGTTCAGCGAGCATCGCAAGTATGCGGCGGGCGACGACCCCAAGACCATCGATTGGCTCGTCTATGCCAAGACGGACAAGCACTACGTCAAGAAGTTCGAGGCCGAGACCAACATCACCGGCTACCTCGTTCTCGACACGAGCGCCTCGATGGCCTACGCCTACCGCCGCGAGATCACGAAGCTCGACTACTCGATCTCGCTCTCCGCCGCCCTCTGCTGGCTGATGGTGCACCAGCAGGATCCGTGCGGCCTCATGACGTTCGACGACCGGCTCCACGCCCGGCTGCCCGCCCGCTCCAAGCGGTCGCAGATCGCACAGGTCCTGTCGGTGCTGGCGAAGGTGGCGCCGGCGGGCCGCACCGACGTGGCGAGGAGCATCGGCCAGATGGCCGCGATGCTGCGCCACCGTTCGCTCGTGATGATCTTCAGCGACCTCCTCGCCGACCCGGAGCCGATCCGCGACGCCCTGCTCCGGCTGCGGCACCGGGGCCACGACGTGATCCTGTTTCACGTCCTGGACGAGGCCGAGGTGACGTTTCCGTTCGAAGGCGTGGTCGATTTCACCGAGCCCGAGTCGAGCGACCGGCTCGTCGTCGATGCCGATGCGGCCCGGCGCGATTATCTGGCGGCCGTGGCCGCGTTCCGCGATGACTACCGGCGGGCCTGCTTCCGGGCCGGCATCGACTACGTGCCGCTCGACACGGGCATGCAGTTCGACAAGGCGCTGATGGAGTATCTCGTGAGCCGGAGAAACCGGTTTTAGCCGCCATGGGGCTCTCGTTCCTCACGCCCGCGCTGCTCGCCGGCACGGCACTCGTCGCCGTGCCGCTGGTCTTGCATCTGATCATGCGGCGGAAGCCCGTCCGGCACGACTTTCCCGCGTTGCGGCTGCTGCGCGAGCGGGCCGTGGCCAACCGGCGCCGGCTGCGGCTTCAGCACCTGCTGCTCCTCTTCCTGCGGATGGCGGCGGTCGTCCTGCTCGCGCTGGCGCTCGCCAGGCCCACCCTGCGCGGGGCCGGCTGGCTCGCCGACGCCGAGGGCCCGGTGGCCGCGGCCTTCGTCTTCGACACCGCGCCGCGGATGCTCGTCCGGGAGGGGAACCGCACGCGGCTGGAGCAGGCGGCCGAGATGGCCCGTGTCCTGTTCGGCAAGCTTCCCCCCGCGAGCCAGGTGGCGGTGGTCGACACGACGGGCGGCGTCGCGGCGTTTTCCCCCACCCTCGCGGCCGCGACCACTCGGATCGAGCGGCTCGTGGCCTCCACCCCGGGCACGACGCTCGCCGGGGCGATGGCTGAAGGACTGCGGCTCCTCGAGTCGGCGGCGCTTCCCCGGAAGGAGATGTACGTCTTCACCGACCGGTCCCGCGGCGCCTGGGCCGGAACCGCGCCGCTGGACCTCGCCGCCACGCATCCTGACGTGAGCGTGTTGTACGTGGACGTCGGGGCGAGGTCGCGCCGCAACTTCTCGATCGACGGCGTCGAACTGGCGAGCGACGTGATCGCGGCCGGGGTGCCGGCGACGCTCAGCGTGACCGCCAGCCGCAGCGGCCCCGACGCCAGCCGGGCGATCGCCGTCGAGCTGCTCGCGCCGCAGGGCGGCTACGTCCGCCGGGCCATCAAGCCGGTCGCCTGGAAGGAAGGCGCCACGACGCAGGTCACGTTCAACGTCGCCGGGCTGGAGCCCGGGGTGCGGCAGGGGCGCGTGATCATCGACGGCTCGGACGACCTCGAGGCCGACGACGTGCGGTCGTTCACCGTCGAGGTGGGCAGGCCGGCCCGCGTTCTCGTCGCGGCACCGGCACCGGCGGACCGGACCGGACGGTTCGTCGCGCAGGCCATCGCCCCGTCGGCGCTCGCGAAGGCGGGGAAGGCGCGGTTCGACGTCGCGCTCGTGGACGTCGCGCAGATCGAGACGACCTCGTGGGACGGTGCGGCCGGGATCGTGCTCGTGGATCCGCCCCCCCTCCCGCCGCGCACGTGGGAACTGCTCGGTCAATGGGTCGCCTCGGGGCACGGGCTGGTCGTCTGGCTGGGGCCCGACGCCCGCGATGCCGGCCGTTTCAACTCGGATGCGTCGCGAAGCGTGCTCGGCGGCGACATCGTGCGGGTCTGGCGGAGCCCCGACGGGGGCAACTTCCTCGCGCCGGCCGCCCTCGAGCATCCCGTGCTCGCGCCGTTTCGGCGCGTGGGGGATGCGGTGCCGTGGCAGGACTTCCCGGTCGAGCGTCACTGGGAGTTCGCGCCGCTGGCGGTCGATCCGGCCGCCGGGAACGCCCCGGCCGCAGCGGTGGCGATCGCCGCCTACCGCAACGGGCTGCCCGCGATCCTCGAGCATCGCGTCGGCGCCGGCACCGTGGTCGTGGTCACCACGCCGGTCTCGCAGGCGGCCGACGACCCCGACGCCTGGAACATGCTGGCGACCGGGTTCGAACCGTGGCCCTTCGTGATCCTCGCCACCGAGACGCTGCGCTACGCCGTGGACACCGCGGACGATCGCAACATCGTGGCGGGGCGCCCGGCCGTGCTGCACGTCGAACGACGCGACCTGCCGGCGGTGTTCGTGCGCACGCCGTCCGGCGACGAGGTGCCGGTGGCGATCGACCAACGTCGGGGCACGGTCACCGTCACGGCCACGCAGCTCCCCGGCAACTACATGGTGCGGGGCGGTGGTGAGGCGGGGGGGGTCGTGAAGGGATTCAGCGCCAACCTCGATCCCTCCGCCACCGACGCGGCGCGGCTCGGAGACGATCTGCTCGCCGCCGTGGTCGGGCCCGCCGCGCGGATCGCAGCCGACGAGCATGAGTTGGTGCGCGACGTGAACCTCGAGCGCGTGGGGGCCGAGCTCTCCGGATGGCTGCTGTTGCTGGCGGCCGCGGCGATGGCGGCCGACTGGATGATCGCCAACCGGTTCTACGCGCCGAAGCACGTGGATGCCCCGGCTGGCGATGCCACCGTCGGATTCGCCGGCCCGCCGCCACTCCCGGCTCCTTCGCAGGCGGCAGGATGAACGCGAGCGGCGGGTTGTTTCACGACGTGTCCGTCGCCTTCGATCCGGTCGGATCGTGGGGGCTGCTCGCGGCGGTCACGACGGCGCTCGCGGTGGTGCTGTTCGCGGTGGGGCCCGACCGCACACGGGTCACGGCTGGTCGCCGGCTCGCGCTCGTGGTCGTGCGGCTGCTCGCCTTCCTCGCACTCGTCGCCTGCATGCTCCGGCCGACGATCGTCGCCACCAAGAAGTCCCGGCAGCCGGGCACGGTGCTCGTGTTCGCCGACGCCTCGGAAAGCATGACGGTCGCCGATGGCCTGAATGGCCGGACGCGGTGGCAGGAGCTCACCGCCGCGCTCGGTGCAGCCAGGCCGGCCGCCCGGGCGTTCGCCGCCGAGACGAACCTCGACGTGGCGCTGTGGCGATTCGACCGCGAGGCGCGGCCCGTGCCCCCCGTCGGGGACGACCCGTTTCCGCTCGACGCCTGGCGGGCGGGGCCGACCGTGGGGGAGACGGCCATCGGTGCGGCCCTCGAAGACGGTCTGCGCGCGATCGCCGGACGGAGCGTGGCCGGCGTGATCGTCCTGAGCGACGGCGCTCAGCACGCCTATCCGCCCCGCGATCAGCCGCCGCAGACGGTGGCCCGGCGGCTCGGCGATGCAGGGGTGCCGCTGTGGAGCGTGACGTTCGGCCAACAGCGCGGCGTCGGACAGGGCCGCGATGCAGCCGTCTCGAACCTCGCCATGAGCGAGACGGCGTATCTGGGCAACGCGGTGGAGGTGGCGGGCCGCGTCAGGCTCGAGGGACTCACCGACCGCGACGTCACCGTGAAGCTTCTCGTCGAGGGGGCGGACGGACGCATGGAGGAGGCGGCCCGGACCGTGGTGCGCGGCGCCGCCGACGGTGCGGAGGAGCCGGTGCGGCTCGCATGGACCCCGCGGGAGGTGGGCGAACGCAAGGTGGCCCTGGTCGTCGAGCCCCAGGAGGGAGAGACGGTGACGACCAACAACGAGCTGTCCACGTTCGTCGAGGTGGTCGATGGCGGTCTGCGGGTGCTCTACCTCGAGGGTGCCCCGCGGGTCGAGCAGCGGTTTCTCCGCCGGGTGCTTTCGGCGAGCCCCGACATGCAGGTCGATTTCCAGTGGATCGACTCGACGCGCCGCGAGCGCTGGCCCGTGGACATCGAGCGGACGCTCGCCACCGACTACGACGTGTTCCTGATCGGCGACCTCGATGCGGCGGCCCTGCGGCCGCGCGACCTCGAGGCGATCCTGGGCAAGGTCCGCGCCGGCGCAGGCATCGGCCTCCTCGGCGGTTTTCACGCATTCGAGGCGGGCGGCTGGGCATCGTCGGCGCTCGGCCCGCTCATGCCCTTCGCTGCGGATCGGCTGGCGCGGCAGCCGTTCGCCGAGCCGATCCGGCCGTCGCTCCATCTCGAAGGGCCGCTGCAACTCGTGCCCGACGCCCGCTTCGGGGGAGTGTCGATCCTGCGGCTCGGGCAGACCGACGGCGAGACGCGGGCCGCCTGGCAGCAGGTGCCCGCGCTCGACGGGGCGAACGATCTCGGCCAGCTCGTGCCCGAGGCCAGGACGCTTGCAGGCACGGCCGACGGCCGCCCGCTCCTGGTCGCGCGGGAGTTCGGCGCCGGCCGCGTGGCGGCGTTCGCGGCCGACTCGACCTGGCGCTGGGTGATGCAGGGAGCCGGCGAGCAGCATCGGCGGTTCTGGAGGCAGTTCGTGCTCTGGCTCGCCCGCCGCGACGGCACCGAGGCCGACTCGTTGTGGGTGCGTCTGGGCCAGCGGCGCATCGCACCGGGCATGACGATCAGCTGCGATGCGGGCATGACGAAGCCCGACGGCGCGGCGGTGGCCGACGTGGAGCTCGACGCGGTGGCGGTCTCACCGGAGGGCAAGCCCCGGCCGGTGCGGCTGCCACGTCGCGGGGAATCGTTCTCGGGAACGCTCTCCGAGTTCACGGAGCCGGGGGATTGGAAGTTTGTCGTGAGGGCGACGCGCCCGGGTCAGGAGCCGGTCGAGCGTTCCGCGCGATTCACGGTCGTGCGGCAGGATCTGGAGCTCGCCAACCCCCGCGCGAATCCGCTGCTCATGCGGCAGCTCGCCGAATCGACGGCGGGCGGGACGCGGGCCCCCGAGGAAATTCCCGAGATCTTCGCCGAGATCCGCAACCAGCCGGCGGCATTCGCGACGCTCGAGCAGTGGTCCTCCACCCCCTGGGACACCTGGCCCGCCCTCCTCGTCATGGTCGGCCTGTTGATCCTCGAATGGATCCTGCGGAGGCGGTTTGGACTGGTCTGAGCCGGTGGTTTGCGGGCGGGATTCCATCTTTCGACGCCGTCCCAGCTTTGCTAGTTTCCCCCCCCTTGTCGCCCCTTGCGGCGCGTGGCCGACGGGCCAGGGAGGACCTGCGTGCACAAGCGGCGGCCGATTCGCGACAAACTGCTCCTCGGCGGCCTGCTCGTCGGGATCATGGTCGCCACGCTCTCGGCGAGCAGCTTCCTCGGGATCTACTCCTATCGCCGTCTCGTGCGGGCGCTCAGCTGTCGCGCCGCCGAATTGCCACGGGCCAGCGCGCTCGATGCATGCGTCAGCGACCTGAGGCTCGCCCATGCGCGGGCGCTGTCGGGAGATGCTGGCACGTTCGACGGGGCGGGTGCGACCGCCTCGCCCCTGCTCCTGCGGCCTTCCCCGGGAGGCGTGCACGACGAGCCGGCGTTCGGCGACTGGTTCACGGACCAGATCGAGCGCACGTGGTGGGCGCTCGAGCGCTACTGCGAGGAACTCCGCGCGGGCGAGCTCGACGACATGCCGTTCGGAGACCGCAGCCGCGAGCGGCAGACGGCCCGCGCCATCACGGAGTGCCTCGAGAGGGTCCGATCGATCGCCGGCACCGGCCGGGGGCGGCTGCTGCCCTGGATCGAGGAGTCGGTGCCCGACCAGCGTCGCAAGCTGCTCGCCGTCGAGCCGCACCTCGAGCGTCTGGCCACGCTCTCGGCGGAGCTGCCGACGTTTCTGCAGGAGCGGCTCCACGACCTGTCGCACGAGGTCCGCGTGGGGTATCGCACGCTCATCGTCACGACCTGGGCGGCGGCGCTGGCCGCCACGGCCCTGCTGGCCGCGCTCGGCGTGCTCACCTACCGCTGGGTCTTCCGACCGCTGCGGCTGCTGGGGCAGGGATCCCGGCGGGTCGCCGCCGGTGATTTCGATTTCCGGATCCGTCTCGACACCCGCGACGAGATGGCCGAACTCGCCGGCGCGCTCAACGACATGACACGCCGGTTCCAGGAGATCCGCGACGACCTCGACCGCCAGGTGCAGCTCCGCACCCGCGAAGTGGTGCGCAACGAGCAGCTGGCGAGCGTCGGCTTTCTGGCTGCAGGCGTCGCCCACGAGATCAACAACCCGCTCGCCTCGATCGCCATGTGTGCCGAGTCGCTCGAGAGCCGGCTGGAATCCCCCCCCACCGGCGAGTCCGACATGCAGGTGATGCGCCGCTACCTCGAGCTGATCCAGCAGGAGGCGTTCCGCTGCAAGGGGATCACCGAAAAACTGCTCGACTTTTCCCGGCTCGGGGAGGTGCGACGTCAGCCGACGGCGATCCTCGCGCTCGTCACCGACGTGGCCGACATGCTCCGGCACGTGGGTCGGTTCAAGGGCCGCACGATCGACGTCGCCGCGGGCGCCGACGTGCTCGTGACGGTCAATCCACAGGAGATCAAGCAGGTGGTGCTCAATCTGCTCGTCAACGCGCTCGACTCGATCGAGGAGGCCGGCCGCGTGCGCGTGGCCGTAGAGCGCGACGGGTCGGCGGCGGTGCTCGAGTTCAGCGACGACGGCTGCGGCATGACCGACGAGGTCCTCGAGCACCTCTTCGAGCCGTTCTTCACGCGGCGCAAGGCCGGGCAGGGAACAGGACTCGGGCTCTCGATCGTGCATCGGATCGTGGCCGACCATGGCGGCCGGATCGAGGCCACCAGCGCCGGGCCCGGACAGGGATCGACGTTCCGCGTGACGCTTCCGGTGGCCGACATCGGCGCCGCCCCCGTCACGCACGCCACGAAGAAGGAGGTGGATCATCCCGCCCAGCAAGCAGCCTAGGCCGATGCGGATCCTGTTCGCCGACGACGAGGCGTCGCTCCAGGAACTGATGCGGATCGAGCTTCCCCGCCTCGGCCACGAGGCCACCGTCTGCCCCGACGGCCGCACCGCGCTCGCCGCCCTCGATCGGACGGCGTTCGACTGCGTGATCGTCGATCTCGACATGCCGGCGGTCGGCGGGCTCGACGTGATCGCCCGCGTCCGCGAGACGTCGCCCGACACCGAGGCGGTGATCATCACCGGCAAGTCGTCGCTCGAAAGCGCGATCGCGGCGGTCCGGCAGGGCGTGTTCGACTACCTCACGAAGCCCTGCAAGCTCGCCGACATCCAGGCGGTGCTGGAGCGGGTTCGCAAGAAGCGCGAGCTGACGGCGCGGCTCAAGGCGCTGGAGGGACGCGTGCGCCGGGCCGAGGGTTCGACGCAGCTCGTGGGCGGCTCCGCCGGGCTGGAGCGGGTGCGCCGGCTCATCGAGCGTGTGGCCGCGAGCGACGCGACGGTGCTCGTGCGCGGCGAGACGGGCACCGGCAAGGAGCTGGTGGCGCGGGCGATCCACGAGGGCAGCCCGCGGGCTGCGGGTCCGCTCGTGGCCGTGAACTGCGGGGCCCTGCCCGAGCATCTCGTCGAGAGCGAGCTGTTCGGGCACCGCAAGGGCGCGTTCACCGGAGCCGACGAGCACCGGGCCGGTCTCTTCGAGGTGGCCGACGGCGGCACGATCTTCCTCGACGAGATCGGTGAACTGCCCCGGTCGCTTCAGCCGCGGCTCCTGCGGGTGCTGGAGAGTGGCGAGATCCGTCGGGTGGGCGACAGCCACCCGATCACCGTCGACGTGCGGGTGGTGTGCGCCACCCACCGAGTCCTCGAGGAGATGGTGGCGGCCGGGGCGTTCCGCGAAGACCTGCTGTTTCGGATCAACACGTTCGAGGTCGCGATTCCGCCCCTTCGGGAGCGGCTCGAGGACATCCCGGCGCTCGTGCGGCATTTCATCCACACAGCGCGGCCCCAGACACCGGTCGGGGCCGAGGTGGCCGATCCGCACGTGTTCGCGGCACTCGCCGCGCACCGCTGGCCGGGAAACATCCGTGAACTGGCGAACGTCGTCGAGCATGCGCTCGTGCTCTGTGACGCCTTGCCGCTCACCGTCGAACATCTCCCTGTCCGGCTCGGAGCGAGCAGGGTTCAGACGCCACCGACGGTTGCTTCGAGTCCGCCTCCCGTGCCCCAACTGCCCGCGGCTCCGAAGCCCGTGAGCCTGCGCGAACTCGAAATGCAGGCGATCCTGCAGGGTCTGGAGCGCAACCGGGGCAACAAGGCCCGCACGGCGGAAGAGCTCGGCATCAGCCTGAAAACGCTCTACAACAAACTGCACCAGTTGCAGGACAACGCCAGCGAACGCTCCGCGTAGGGCGCACCGCTACGTCTTGCGGACGACGCCTGCCAGGACGCCGAGCACGCGGGCGTTCCTGACGTAGATCGGCTTCATCGACGAGTTCGCAGGCTGGAGCCGGATGCGGTCGCGCTCCGGAAACCACTGCTTCAGCGTCGCTTCGCCGTCTTCCGTCTGGGCGACGACGATGTCACCGGAGTGCGCCGTCTGCCTCTTCTGGATCACCACCCAGTCGCCGTCTGCGATCTGCGCGTCGATCATCGAGTCGCCCATGACTTTCAGCACGAAATGGTTGTCGCGGCTGAAGAGTTCCTCGAAATCGATCCGTTCCTTCTGCTCCTCGGCGGCCCTGAGCGTGCCCGCCGCCACCCAACCGGCCATCGGAAGGCCACGGAGGCTCGCCGGTTCCATCACGAGTTCGATCGCGCGGGACATGTTTTTGCCGCGCGTGATCAGCCCCTTCCGCTCGAGGGCCTTGAGATGGCAGACGACCCCGTTGGGGGAGCGAATCTTGAAGGCTTGTCCGATCTCGCGCACCGTCGGGCCGAATCCGCGGGACTGGATCTTTTCCCGGATGAACCCGTAAATCTCCATCTGCCGCTCCGTCGGTGCCTCGCCGGGATCCCCATCCTCGTCGGTGTGGGGCAGCAGGGCGCCGAGCGGATTCGGCCGCAGCGTCGTCTTCGGCCGGCGGCCCCCGCGGCTCCCCGTTCGGCCGGCGGGCTTCTTCCTGGCGATGGGCTTGCTGCCGGACTTCGTGGCGGTGAGTTTGGGCATGGATGCCTGACGGCTGGGCCGCTCCGTTGAAAGGCTCGAAACTGCGGGACTCGAAACTCTGGACACCGGTATCTTACTATACGGCCGTTCAATCGCAAGTCCAGCAGTTTTTTCCGGAAGGGGCGTCGCGTGGCGGGCTGGCGTACACTCAAGGCCTCCAACTCGGCACATTCACAGGAGTCTTCGCCGCCATGAACCGTGCTTCCCGGTCGTTCGTCATTCCGCTGCTGCTGGCCCTTCTCGCCGCTCGATGTGGCATGCCGCCGGCGGCCGCCGGCGAGACGGCCGCGGCAGTCGAGAAGGTGCTCGGCAAGCAGGCGGAGAAGAAGGCGGCGCCGACGATCGCCCACGTCAGGCTGGCCGGCGGGCTGCCGGACGGCGTGGGGCAAGGGGGACTGCTGGCCGACGTGTCTCCGCACCTCCACCGGATCGTCGAGCGGCTCGACAAGGCCGCCGCCGACAAGCGCGTGAAGGGGGTCGTCCTGTCGATCGAATCGCCCGACCTGGGACGGGCCCGGGCCGATGAACTGCGGGCGGCGATATCCCGGCTGCGCAAGGCGGGCAAGCCGGTGGCGGCCCATCTCGTGGGCTCCGCGCCGGTGCACTACATGGTGGCCCTCGCCTGCGACACGATCACGATGCCCCCTGCCGCCACGCTCGAGATCACGGGCGTCCGCACGGAGGTGATGTTCTTCAAGGACCTGCTGGACAAGCTCGGAGTGCAGGCCGAGATCCTTCAGGTGGGCGAGTTCAAGGGTGCCGGAGAGCCGCTCACCCGATCCACGATGAGCCCGCAGCTGCGCGAGCAGTACGAACGGTTCGTCGGTGACCTCTTCGAGCAGCTCGTGGAGCGGGTCGCCGCCGACCGCGGGCTCGCGCCCGACACGGTGCGCGCCCTCGTCGACACCGGAGTCTTCACGCCGGAGGCGGCCAGGGAGGCGGGGCTGATCGATGCCGTCGGCTACGAGGATGAGGTGGCGGCGGTGCTCGCGAAGCGGATCGACCTCGCCGAGCCCAGGATCTCCCGTGACTACGCCGAGCGGAAAATGGACAACGACTTCTCCGGCATCGGCGGCCTCGTGAAGCTCGTCGAGATGCTCTCGGGGCAGAAGCAGGAATCCTCGACGGGCAAGGGGAGACGCGTGGCCATCGTGCATGTGAACGGCGAGATCGCGGAGGGCAAGGGGCGAGACGACCTGCTCGCCGGGGGTTCGGCCGGAAGCGACACCGTGATCGACGCGATCCGCACGGCGGCCAAGGACGACAAGGTGGCCGCGATCGTGCTCAGGATCGACTCGCCCGGCGGCTCCGCCCTCGCCAGCGACCTCATCTGGCGCGAGGCCAAGCGCACGAAGAAGCCGGTCGTGGCGAGCCTCTCCGACACGGCGGCCAGCGGCGGCTACTACATCGCCGTGGCGGCTGACCGGATCGTGGCCGCCCCCGGCACCCTCACCGGCTCGATCGGCGTCGTGGGTGGAAAGATCACCGTGGGTGGTGCGCTCGAGCGTTACGGCGTCCACACCGACGTCGTGAGCAAGGGGAAGAACGCCGGCTGGCTCTCGATGCAGACGCCCTTCACGGCGGCGGAGCGCGAGGCCTTTCTCGGCACGATGAAGGACGTCTACCGGCTGTTCACGTCGAAGGTGGCGGAGGGCCGCAAACTCGACCCCGCGAAGCTCGACGCGCTCGCCGAGGGCCGGGTGTTCACCGGCCGGATGGCCCGGGAAGCCGGCCTCGTGGACAGGCTCGGCACGCTCGACGACGCGATCGACGAGGCGAAGCAACTCGCCGAGATCGGCGCCGACGAGGAGGTCGAGCGCGTCCTGCTCCCCGAGCCGCGCGGCCTGTTCGACGACCTGTTCGGAATGACGCCCACCGGACTGCCGAAGGGCGCCGCCGGTGAGGTGCTTTCGAAGCTGCTCGGGCTGCCGGGCGTCGAGGCCCTCACGACCCACGCCGGGGTGATCTCGGCCCTGACCAGCGGCAAGCCCCAGATGCTCCTGCCGGCCCGTGTGACGGTGCGCTGACGCCGAGTCGAACCCGCTACCGGCTGAAGACTACCAGGCGAAGTGGGCGAAGGCCTTGTTGGCGTCGGCCATGCGGTGCACGTTGTCGCGCTTCGTGACCGCCGCGCCCTCGCGCTTGTAGGCGGCCAGGATCTCCTCGGCGAGTTTCTCGTGCGTCGCGCGGCCCTTCTTTTCGCGGACCGCCTGCAGCATCCAGCGGATCCCGAGCGACTGCTGCCTGTTGCGGTTCACCTGCATCGGCACCTGATAGGCTGCACCGCCGACACGCTTCGAGCGGACTTCGACGGACGGCTTGCAGTTTTCCAGCGCCCGGTTGAACACCTCGATCGGCTCCACGTCGGTCACCTTCTGGGCGACGAGATCCATCGCCTTGTAGAAGACGCTCTGGGCGACGCTCTTCTTGCCATCCACCATCAGGCAGTTGATGAACTTGCTGGCGAGGAGCGACCCGTAGCGGGGATCGGGGATGAGCTGTTCGCGGCTGGCGGTGATCTTTCCCATGACTCGTGCGGATTCCTTGTTGTCTTAGCCCTTCTTGGCACCGTAGAGGCTGCGTGACTGCTTGCGGCCCTGCACGCCGAGCGTGTCGAGAGCACCACGGACGATGTGGTAACGGACGCCGGGGAGGTCGCGGACACGGCCGCCGCGGACGAGCACGATCGAGTGCTCCTGAAGATTGTGGCCCTCACCCGGAATGTAGACCGTGACTTCCTTCTGGTTCGAGAGCCGGACGCGGGCGATCTTGCGGAGGGCCGAGTTCGGCTTCTTCGGTGTCATCGTGCGGACCTGGAGGCACACGCCCCGCTTTTGTGGGCAGCGGTCGAGCACGGGCGACTTGGAGAACTTGCGCTTCGGCCGACGACGACTGCGGACGAGTTGGCTGATCGTGGGCATACCGGAAACTTTGCCTGCGGGACCGGAAACGGGGACGGAAATCGCCGGGTGGCGGGAGCCCCAGAGAGTAGCCGAAACGGGAGGCTCGCGAAAGCGGGTGCGGAAAACCCGGGCGGACACCGGGGCAACGCGGCCGTCACCGCCCCTGCGCCGGCAGGAAGAACTCGCCGCGGCCGCCGGCCAGGAGGTCTCCGTGCCAGTGCCGCCATGCTCCGGCGAGAAAGTCGCGTGCTGAACCGCCGAGCGGACTGAAGCCGACGGCATCGAGCCGCGCCGCGAGGAGCGGCAGGAACGTCGGACTCCAGACCGTTCCGCGGCAAAACGTGGCTGGCGGCGCGAACTCCCGGTCGGTCGCGAGAATCGAACCACGGTGCATGCCGGCGCCGGCGTGCGACCCGAGCGAGCCGGCGACGACGACGGTGCCGGCTCGCAGTTCGAAGCCGGCGGCCGGGCCGCACGCGCCGCCGATCGCGAGGATGCCACGGCGCATGCGGGCGCCCGCGAGACTGCCGGCGTTTCCCGCGATCGTCACGAGGCCGCCACGCATTCCGAACCGACTGCCGGGGAGCGCCGCGGCGACGTTGTCGCCGACGCTGCCGCCGACGTGCACCGATCCCCCGGTCATTTCGCAGGCGAGCCAGTCGCCGGCGTCGCCCTCGATGCGGAGCACGCCGCCGTTCATGCCCTGTCCGGCATGGCGTCCGGCGGATCCGAGCACGACGACCTCGCCCGCCAGCATTCCGCTGCCGATCCAGTGCACGCGGGAGAAGTCGCCGCGGCACTCGACTCTGCCGTCGGCGGGCGAACCGGCGATCTGGAACAGCCCGCCGAGTTCCGCGGGCCGCTCGTCGGCCCGGATCGGGAGCCGTGCCACCGAGCCGACGGAAAGCGTCGCGATCCGGTCGGGCGTGATGCCCAGGAGGTCGATCGCCAGCGCGCCCGTGTCGGCGAGACGTTCGAGAATGAGTGGCATCGGTCGCTCCTCCGCACAACGAGCCGGGCCGCCGGGAGGCGTTCTCCCGGCGGCCCGTCATCATAGAGAGAGCCCGCGATGCGTGACGTTCACGCCCCGACCGGGGCCGGAGGATCTCGTTCCGACCGGGCTACTTCGTGAGCACCGGCACCTTCCGCGACGTGCTCGAAGGCGACTTCGTCAGTTCCACCATCAGCACGCCCTTGTCGTAGCGGGCCGTCACCTTCGCGGGATCCACCGACTCCGGCAGCGGGATCGCCCGGCTGAACCCGCCGTAGTGGCTCTCGCAGTGCGACCATCCCTCGCCCGACTCCTCGGTGCACGACTTCTTCTCACCCGCGATCACCAGCCGGTCTCCCGACACGCTCACGTCCACGTCCTTCGGTTCGATCCCCGGCAGTTCGGCCCGCACGCGGATCTGCGTGTCGGTCTCGGAGAGATCGATCGCCGGGATCCACTGCCCCGGCTCCGGGGTCTCGAACCAGCCGGGCATGAACGCGGTCGGCCGGTTGAAGAAGCCCTCGAACAGGCGGTTCATCTCGTTGCGGAAGTCGGCCAGGGTGGCGAGGCTGCCCCCCTCCATGCCGCTCGTGCGCTTCGTGCGGAAAGGAATCAAGCTCATCGGACGTTCTCCTTTCTCGGGGAAGTGAAACGAAACCTGACGGTGTCGGACGTGGTGGCGCGCCGGGCGGCTCAGCCCGCGCGGACCTCGACCTTGCGGGGCAGCACGGCGGCCCTTCTCGGCACATGGATCGTGAGCACGCCGTGCCGCGCGTCGGCGGTGATCCGCGAGGCGTCGAAGTCGTCGCCGAGCCGGAAGGAGCGCCGGTAGTCGCCGACGCCGTACTCCTGCCGGACGGGGCGACCGGGCAATTCGCGGGCGGGCACCTTCGCGTGGAGCGAGAGGACGCCATCCTCGAACGAGACGTCGATGCCGTCGGCCGTCGCACCCGGGATGTCGGCCACGATCAGCACCTCCGCGCCGCAGTCGCAGACATCGACGTTCGGCTGGTAGGTGAGCCTGGGTTCCGGCTGCGCCGGCCGCGGGCCGGCTTCGGGCTGGGCGAGCGTGGGGGAAACCATGACGAAGTTCTCCTGCTGTGATGGGGGTTGGATCGGGGTGACCAGGGTTTCAGCGAGGGTGTCAGCCGGGGTCTCAGGTGGAACGCACCTGCACCTTGTGGGGCTGGGCCTCGGGCGCCTTCGGGCACGTGACCGTGAGCACGCCGTGGACCAGCCGCGCCTCGACCCGGGCGGAATCGACGGCCACGGGCAGCGTCAGGCGACGCTCGAAGTTCCCCGTGCCGCGTTCGCGCCGGTGCCACGTGACACCGGGCTTCCGCTCCCCGTCGCCCGCGGGCGGCTGCTCCGCAGAGATGCCGGGGCGGGCTCCCTTGAGCACGAGTTCGTCCCCGGTGATGGCGATGTCGAGGCCGGCCGGATCGAGGCCCGGCAATTCCGCCTCGACGATCACGGCGTCGTCCGTCTCGCGGACGTTGACCGCCGGAAAGGCGGTCGCGGAAGGCTGGGTGCCCCAGCCGTGGAGCGGCGGGGCGGCCGCGAGCGTGCCCCAGAGGCGGTCCAATTCGTCGCGCAATTCATCGAACGGGTGCGCGAACCCCGGGCGGGAGGTCTGCATCGCTGACTCCATGAACGAGGGAATGACAGGGGTGGTGACAACCGCCGTCCATGGAACGCGATCAATCATTCGCAGGGACGGCCACGAAAAACAAATCGCCGCCTTCACGGTGCGATCGGCGCCGCGAAGCGCGACCCTCGAAAATGCAAAGGACGTGCCAATGACGCGGGGTTGGGCCTGTTCACCCGTGCGCCGGCGAAAACTGCCGCGGTATGGCGGGGGTCGGCCCTCGTGCGACCCGTCTGCGAAACCCTGCGGATCGTGTCGGCTGTCATGTTGACAGCGCGGCGCGAGAGGGCGTGGCAGGTGCCGGAGGCGGTTGTGGGGGGGCGGTGCGCGGCATAGACTGCGGCGCTCGTGAACGGACTCGCTCGACGCGAGCATGGCAGTCGCCCGGCGGCGGGCGGCCACGCCGGCCGGCAACGTCACTTCTCATCGCAACGGATTTCCCATGCGTTTCACGCTCCTGGATCGTGTCACCGCCATCGAGCCCGGCAAGAGCATCACCGCGATCAAGACGCTCACGCTCTCCGAGGAATACCTCGCCGACCACTTTCCGCGGTTTCCGGTGATGCCCGGGGTGCTGATGCTGGAGGCGATGACGCAGGCCGCCGCTTGGACGATCCGCGTGGCGGAGGATTTCGCCCACAGCATCGTCGTGCTGCGGTCGGCGAAGAATGTCAAATACGGCGATTTCGTCGAGCCCGGCCGGGTGCTCACGGTCACGGCCGAGGTGCTCTCGCAGGACGAGACGACCACCAAGGTCAAGGCGAGCGGAACGGTTTCGAGCGCCTCGGGCGAGCGCACGAGCCTCACCGCACGGCTCGTGCTCGAACGCTACAACCTGGCCGACCGCCAGCCCCACGGGGAGGCGGTCGACGCCCGGGTTCGGGCCGAGATGCGGAAGTTGTGGGCGGTGCTTCACCCTGCCGGGCGATCCGCCGCCGCCTCCCGTCGCGTGGTGTACGGAGCCGATCGGGGCCCGCTGGCGCTGGGCTCGATCCCCGTGACCGAACCGGCGTCGCTGGCCCGTTGAACGGCCTGCCGAGCGGAAAAGCGTGCCGGAAGGGATCGCCGGTGGCGGGGATTTCGGCCGGGTTTTTGCCCCTCTCGCCAGCGGTGGCCGCTTTTCGGGTTTCCTCTTCAGCGTGGTGACATTACCCTTGGCAGTCCACGGAACGAACCAGTTTCCCTTTTCCGACTCTTCCCCGTCCCCGTTTTCGAGGTGCCACGTCGATGCCGTCGCGCGATGAAATTTTCGAGAAGGTGAAGACCGCCCTGGTGGATGCCCTTGGTGTCGATGACGACGAGGTGACCCCCGCGGCGACGATGGTGGGCGACCTCGGTGCGGAGTCGATCGACTTCCTCGACATCGTGTTTCGCCTCGAGAAGGCGTTCGGCATCAAGATCCCGCGCGGCGAGCTCTTCCCCGAGGACGTGCTTTCGAGTTCGGAGTACGTGACCAACGGCAAGGTCAACGCGGCCGGCATCGCGGCCCTCAAGACGCGGATGCCGTTCGCCGACCTCACGAAGTTCGAGTCCAATCCGAGCGTGCAGAATTTCGCGAACACGCTCACGGTGGAGGACATGGTGCGGTACGTCCAGGGGAAGCTGGCTTCCTGACATGCGCTGGTTCTGGATCGACCGTTTCGACGAATTCGTGCGCGGGAAGCACGCCAGGGCGGTGAAAAACGTGTCCCTCGCCGAGGAGCACATGCACGACCACTTCCCGGGCGCGGCCCTGATGCCGAACTCCCTGGTGGTGGAGGGCATGGCCCAGACCGCGGGACTGCTCGTGGCCGACGCGATCGAGTTCAACCGTCGCGTCGTGCTCGCGAAGGTGGCGGGTGCCGAGTTCCATTTTGACGCGGTGCCCGGCGACACCATCACGTTCGAGGCGTCGATCCTCGACCTCAAGCCGACCGGCTCGCTGTGCAGGGTGACGAGCCGGGTGGGCGACCGCGTCCAGGGCGAGGCGGAACTGTTCTTCGCGCACCTCGAGCCGGGCGAGGGTGTGCCCAAGCTGTTCGAGCCCGACGAACTCCTGCAGTGGCTCGATCAGATGCACATTTACGACATCGGACGCGACGAGTCGGGGCGACCCCTCGCGCGACCCGACTGGTGACCGTACACATGCCGACGGGCGGATGTCGCCCGTGGGCGGAGGGAGCGACAGCGTGACCGGCCGGCGGAGGGTGGTGATCACGGGAATGGGCCTCGTCACGCCCCTGGGCGTGCGGGTGGAGGAACTCTGGAAGAACCTCCTCGCGGGCGCATCGGGCGTGGGATACACCACCGTCTTCGACGCCTCGCGGTTTCCCACCAAGATCTCCGCCGAGGTCCGCAACTGGGACATCGCCGACGAGGGGCAGGACGCGAAGCTCTGGAGCTTCTGTGGACGGCACACGAAGTTCGCCGCCGGGGCCGCCCTCCAGGCGATGCGCGACGCGGGGCTCGAGCGGGGCCTGCCGGCCGACCCGACGCGGCTCGGCGTCTATCTCGGCAGCGGCGAGGGCCAGCAGGATTTCGACGCCTTCACGAGCATGATGATGGCCGCGATCTCGGGGGACACGCTCGACGTCGCCAAGTTCACCAAGCTCGGGCTGGAGACGCTCCATCCGCTGTCCGAGGTCGAGCAGGAGCCCAACATGCCGGCCGGCCACCTGGCAGGCATGTTCGACGCCCAGGGGCCGAACCTCAACTGTCTCACCGCCTGCGCCGCCTCCAGCCAGGCGATCGGCGAGGCGGCCGAACTCGTCCGCCGCGGCGACGCCGACGTCATGCTCTCCGGCGGCACCCACAGCATGATTCATCCGTTCGGCGTGACCGGCTTCAACCTCCTCACGGCGCTCTCGACGCGCAACGACGAGCCGACGCGGGCGAGCCGTCCGTTCGACAACGAGCGCGACGGCTTCGTGCTCGGCGAGGGGGCGGCCATGGTGGTCCTCGAGGAGCTCGAGCATGCGAGGAAGCGGGGCGCCACGATCCACGGGGAACTGCTTGGCTACGGCTCCACGGCCGACGCCTACCGGATCACCGACACGCATCCCGAGGGGCGCGGCGCGGCCACCTGCATCAAGCTCGCCCTCCAGGACGCCGGCCTCGGCCTCGACGACATCCACTACATCAACGCCCACGGCACCAGCACGAGCGTGAACGACCGCGTGGAGACGCTCGCGATCAAGACCGTGTTCGGCGACCAGGCCTACAAGATCCCCGTCTCCAGCACGAAGAGCATGATGGGCCATCTCATCGCCGCCGCCGGGGCCACGGAGCTCATCGTGTGCCTGCTCGCGATCCGCGACGGCATGCTGCCGCCGACGATCAACTACGAGCATCCGGATCCCGACTGCGACCTCGACTACGTGCCCAACAAGGCCCGCGCCGGCCGATGCGAGCACGCCCTCTCCAACAGCTTCGGCTTCGGCGGTCAGAACATCTCGCTGATCGTCGGCCGCTACGCGTAGCCGCGGCGGACAGGCTGCGGCCTGTCGCCGTCGCAGCTTGCCCAGCTTCACGCCCGCCGGGTTTTCTCAACCGGTGCGACCGGCACGGCCGATACCGTCCGTGAACCCGAGGGGAAACAAGTCTCATGAAAAGCGCATCCGCTCTCCTGTTGGCCGTCGCCGTGATCGGGGCATCGAGCGGGTGCTCGATCATCGACCGGCTGTTTCTGCTGAACACCGACGGCCCCCACGGCCAGCATGCGGGCCGCGGCGGCCCGTGCGGGCACGGCGGCTGCCAGGACGGCGCGTGCGCCAACGGGCAGTGTGCCGTGGGCGGTCCCTGCGAGTCGTGCGGTCCCGGTGGCTGCCAGCCCGGCTGCCGTGACTGTGCCGCGGGCAACTGCCAGGCTCACGTCGGCCGCTACGGCGGTCTGGCCAAGCATCACCTCTCGCCCGCCGAGCGGGCGGCGCTCGCCGGAAGCGACTACGGCGCCACCCAGCCGGCCGGCCCGCCGACCGGCGCGGTCGCCTATCCCTACTACACGACGCGTGGTCCGAGGGATTTCCTCGCGCGGTGTCCGCCCTCCATCGGGCCGTGACACGATCGGCCCGCAGGTCGGCGAGTACTCCTTTGCCGTGACGCGTCACCGCCGATAGGCTTTTCGCCTGTCGGCGGTGTCGTTTCCCGGACCGGAGGCAGAGGATGCAGGCACAGGGCGGCGCGGGTGTGGCGGCGAACGGTCGGCTCTCGACGACGGGCTGGCTCGTGTGTGCGATCGCCGCGATCGGTTTCGCGTTCGACATCTACGAACTGCTCATGCTGCCGCTGGTGATCAAACCCGCGCTCGCGGCGCTGGGAGGTGCGGCGGCCGATGGCACCCCGCTGCTGGTGCCCGGATCTCCCGCGTACACGCAATGGGCCCGGGCCCTGTTCTTCGTGCCGGCGCTCGCCGGCGGCGTGTTCGGCCTCGTGGGCGGCTATCTCACCGACCTGCTCGGTCGCCGCCGCGTGCTCACGTTCAGCATCCTGCTCTACGCGTTCGCGGCGCTGGCCGCCGGGTTCGCCACCTCCCTGCCGCAGCTCCTCTTCTTCCGCTGCCTCGTGTTCATCGGAGTGTGCGTGGAGTTCGTCGCGGCCGTGGCGTGGCTGGCCGAGTTGTTTCCCGACCGCGAGCAACGCGAGCGGGTGCTCGGGTGGACACAGGCGTTTTCCTCGCTCGGTGGCCTGCTCGTGGGATCGGCCAACGTGCTCGCCGCCCGGTTCGCCGACATCATGCCCGCGATCCAGGGAGGGCACGAGGCGTGGCGATACACGCTGATTTCAGGTGTCATCCCGGCTTTGCCGCTGATCCTGATCCGGCCGTTCCTTCCCGAGAGCCCCGTGTGGGCGGAGAAGAAGGCGGCCGGAACGCTTCGCCGACCGAGCATCCGCGAGTTGTTCAGTCCCGAACTCGTCCGGACGACGGTCGTGACCACGCTCGTGTTCGCGGCCAGTTACGGCATCGCATTCGGAGCGATCCAGCAGTTGCCGCAGATCCTGGGCGGCCCCAAGGGACACGCCGCCATCCTCGCCACGGCGAAGGCGGCCCAGGAGGAGGCCGTGGCCGCGGCCAAAGATGCAGGCAGGCCCGCACCCCCGCCAGGCCGGCTGAAGGCGATCTCCGGCAATGCGACCGACGAGGCCGTGGCCACCGTCACGATCTTCCAGGAGATCGGCGGTCTGGTGGGCCGCGTGCTCCTGGCGTTCGCGGCGCTGCGGATCGCGAGTCGCCGCTGGCTCCTGCGGCTCTTTCAGTGGCCCGCGCTCCTCGTGGTGCCGGCGCTGTTCTGGTGGATCTCGACGCAACTGCAGCATGCCGACTCGCTCCCCTGGATCAAGGCGGGCATCTTCCTGGCCGGGCTGCTCACCGTCGCCCAGTTCAGCTTCTGGGGCAACTACATCCCGCTCGTCTTCCCGACGCACCTCCGCGGCACCGGCGAGAGCTTCGCGGCCAACATCGGCGGCCGCGTGCTCGGCACCGCAGCCGCCTGGCTCACGCTCACGTTCTCCGCCGCCACGCCGCCCGATCCGGTCCGGATCGCGCTCGCCGGCGCGGTCGTGGCCGGCGGGTATGCGATCATGGGGGCGGTCCTCACGCGGTGGCTCCCGGAGCCGGATGCCGCGCTCGAGCACTGAGCCGCAACCCCCAGGGAGTGCCATGAAGTTCTCTCCCCTTCCTCGCCCGGCCCGACACGCAGCCCTGGCGGCAGTGGCCTGGCTGTCTCTCGACGCGGCGGTCCGGCCCGCGGAGTTTCCGGAGCCGATCGACAGCGAGCGCGACGCCACGGCCCGCCCGCTCGCCGCGGCGGATGCTGCCGCCGGGTTTCGCGAGACCCACGGCCTGCGCGTCGACGTGTTCGCCGCCGAGCCCGAAGTGCGGAATCCGATCGCGATGGCCTGGGACGCCCGCGGTCGGCTGTGGATCGCGGAGAACTACACGTATGCCGAGCAGCCGGTCCGCCTGGACCCGCGGCTGCGCGACCGCGTGGTCGTGTTCACCGACGGCGATGGCGACGGCGCGTGCGACGGCCGTCGCGTGTTCATCGACGACCTGCGTCAACTCACGAGCGTCGAGGTCGGGCTCGGCGGCGCGTGGCTGCTGTGCCCGCCGCAGCTGCTCTTCGTGCCCGACGGCGACGGTGACGCGGTGCCGGACGGGCCTCCGCGGGTCGTTCTCGACGGGTTCGACGTGGCGGGACAGAACCACCACAACTTCGCCAACGGGCTGCGGTTCGGCCCCGACGGTTGGTTGTACGGCCGGTGCGGCGCCTCGTGTCCCGGGAACGTCGGCCCGCCCGGCGCCCGCGACGCCGAGCGCGTGCCGCTGGCCGGCGGCATCTGGCGATACGCTCCCTGGAGCGGCCGGTTCGAGACCCTCTGCCACGGCACCACGAATCCGTGGGGTCACGACTGGAACTCGTTCGGTGACGGATTCTTCATCAACACGGTGAACGGCCACCTGTGGCAGATCATTCCCGGCGCCCACTACCGACGGCCGCACACGCTCGATCCGAACCCCTACGTCTACGAACTGCTCGACATGCACGCCGACCACTGGCACTTCGACGTGTCAGGAGGCTGGCAGAAGTCGCGGGACGGAGCCGCCGACGAGTTGGGCGGCGGGCACGCCCACAGCGGGGCCGTGATCTACCAGGGCGACGCCTGGCCGGAGGACTTGCGAGGCGACCTGTTCACCTGGAATTTCCACGGCCGCCGGCTCAACCGCGAGCGTCTGGAGCGGGCTGGCAGCGGCTACGTCGCCCGGCACCGGCCCGATCTCCTGCTCGCCACCGATCGGTTCTTTCGCGGCATCGACCTCGCGACCGGCCCGGACGGTTGCGTCTACGCCCTGGACTGGAGCGACACCGGCGAATGCCACGAATCGACCGGCGTGCATCGTTCGAGCGGCCGCGTGTTCCGCATCGGATCCGCGGCGGCTCGCCCCGGCGCTCCGGGGCCCGATCCGACGACGCTCTCCACGACCGCCCTCGTCGGGCTCGTGCGGCATCCGAACGACTGGCACGTCCGGCAGGCGAGGCTCGAACTCGCCCGACGCGCGGGGCGGGGCGCGAGCGGAGCCCCGGCTCGCGTCGATCTCGCCGACGCAGCGGGAGAACTGCGCCGGCTGGCGACCGACGGCGACCCGGGCGTGGCGTGCCGCGCCGTGCTCGCGCTCCACGCCGCCGCCGGCACAGACGTCGGGTTTTTGCGCGGGCTCCTCGTCCATCCCGACGAGCGTCTCCGGGCGTGGGGCGTGCGGCTGCTGGCGGACGAATGGCCGCTCGACGGTGTTCTCGGGCCGCTGCCGGCATCCGCGGAGACGTCGGACCGGGTCGCGGACGAGTGGCGGTCCGTGGCCGGGGACTTTCTGCGTCTGGCCAGCCACGATCCGGGCGGGCTCGTGCGACTCGCGCTCGCCTCGTGCCTGCAGCGGCTGCCGGTCCGCGAACGGCCGGCGCTCGCCGCGGCGCTCATGCAGCGGGCGGAGGACGCCGACGATCGCAACCTGCCGCTCCTCGTGTGGTACGGCCTGATCCCGCTCGTCGGCCTGGAGCCCGTCAGGGGGGCGGAACTCGCGGTCGAGTCGCGGTGGCCGAAGACGCAGCGGCTGATCGTGCGGCGGGTGGCGGGGCTCATCGACCGTGAGCCTCGGGCCGTCGGTACGATCGTGTCCGCCATCGCCGGAGCGACGGACGCCGCCGTGAGGCGCAATCTCGTCGGCGGGCTGGCGGACGGGCTTGCCGGCTGGCGCCGGGCTCCGCAGCCTCCGGGCTGGGAGGCGGCCGTGGCCGCCGTCGCGGGGGATGCAGAGTTGGCGGTGCAAGCCCGCGACCTGTCGGCCCTGTTCGGCGACGGCCGGGCTCTCGACGAGATTCGGAGCCTGGTGCTCGACCGGGAGGCCGACATGGGCCTGCGGCGCGAGGCGCTCGAGTCGCTCGTGCGGCAGGGGGGCGACCTGCGCGAGATCTGCCTGCCGCTGCTCGGCACGCGCGAACTCAACCTCGCGGCCGCCGAGGGGCTGGCAGGACGCGACGAGCCGGCGGTCGCCGCGGCACTGGTGGGCAAATTCAACACCTTCCATCCGTTCGACCGCCCCAGACTCGTGGCGATCCTCACCTCGCGCCGGTCGTTCGCGACGGCGCTGCTGGCCGCGCTCGAGGAGGGCCGCCTGCCCCGTTCGGCACTCGGTGCCTACGACCTCCGTCAACTCCGGGCGCTGGGGGATCCGGCGATCGACGGCCAGGTCGAGAAGCTCTTCGGCGGCGTCACGGCGGCCAGTGCCGACAAGCGGGTCCGCATCGCGGACCTGCGGGCCGCGCTCGACCCCGAAACGCTGGCAGGCGCCGACTGTCGTCGAGGACGGGGGCTGTATGAAAGAGCGTGCGGGCGGTGCCACAGGCTGTTCGGCGCGGGCGAGTCGATCGGTCCCGACCTCACCGGAGGCAACCGCACCAACCTCGACTACCTGCTGGAGAACATCGTCGACCCGAGCGGCGTCGTCAGTCGCGACTATCGGATGTCGATCGTGACGCTCGGCGACGGCCGCGTCGTGGGTGGGCTCGTGACGGCCAGGGATGACCGCACGCTCACGATCGTGACGCCGACCGAGAGCCGCACGATCCCGCTCGGTGAGATCGACGACGTGACCGTGACGTCGCAGTCGCCCATGCCCGAGGGCCTCCTGGACCGGCTGTCGGCCGGGGAAATCCGCGACCTCGTCGCCTACCTGATGCAACCTTCGCAGGTGCCGCTGCCGGAGTGACGCACGCGACGTGGTCCTGTGGTTCACCGCCCCACGGCGAGGCATGCGAGCGTGGTGCCGTCCCGCACGTAGAGCCTGCCGGAGGCGAGGGCCGGGAGGGCTCGGATGGTGCCCGCCAGGGGGCGGGCGACGGACAGGATCTCGCACCGATCGGGGTTCGGGCGGACGAGCATGAGCGTGCCGTCCGTGCGGGCGGCCATGAGCCTGCCGTCGGCGGCGATCAGCGTGCCGTAGCCCGCGCTCGTGTCGGTCCACACGAGACGGCCCGTCTTCGCCTCGAGGCACGTGAGCGTCGCAGGCGGGACATCATCGCGGCCGTCGATGCAGTACACGTGGTCACCGATCGCGATCGGCGTGCAGTACTGCGTGGCCAGCGAATCCGTCCCCTCCCACAACCTGGTGAATCCCGCCGCGTCGAACGTGGCACAGACCGAGCCGATCCCGTACGACGCCGTGACGAGCAGCCTGCCGTCGGGCCACGCGACCGGGGTGGCGGCATTCACCGTGGGCCCGCGCTGGCCGAACGGAAACTGCCAGCGGACGTCGCCCGACTGCGGCTCGATGAGCAGGCAGGCGTAGCGGGTGACCATCAGCACGTGCGGCACATCCCGCACATTGACCGCGACGGGCGCCGAGTAGCTTGCGGGTTCCGACGTCTTTGCCCAGACGCTGTCGCCGGTGGCCAGCGAGAAGGCGACGATCCCCGCCTCGCGTCGCGATCCGCCGACGTTCACGATGACGTGCCGCCCCACGACGATCGGTGTCGAGCCCGCGCCGAAGTAGCCCTCCGGGGCGTTGAAGTCGCGGTGCGTGTCGCGGAGCCAGAGCCGCCTGCCGGTCGCGGCATCGACGCAGCGGAGCACCCCCTGGGCGCCGAACGTGATCACGCGGCCGTCGTGCACCACCGGCACGCAGAGCGGCCCGTCACCGCCGCCGACCTGCGGCTGGAACGATGTGGGGTGGGCGTCGGCCCAGATCGACTCGCCCGTGGCGGCCGCAAGCGCCTCGAGCACCTCCTCGTCGCCGACGCGGTGAAACACGAACACGCGGTCGCCCGCCACCGCCACGCCGGCGTGGCCGCGGCCCACTTCACGCCGCCACACGACGTGCGGCCCGCCGTCAGGCCAGGCGTCGGCCAGCCGCTCGTCGGGCTCGGCATGACCGTCGCGGTTCGGCCCGAGAATCTGCGGCCACTCGCCGGCGAGGGAAGGCCAGGCCCAGACCGCGGCGAGAATGACCGCGAAGGCGCGCATGCCGGGCTACTCGATGGGTGTCCGCGGCGCGCGGGGGGCGTCGTCCGGCAGCGTGGGCACGGTCCAGATCACGTACAGACCGCAGGCCACGAGGCCGAGCGTCGCGTACCGCAGCCACCCCGGCAGGCTGTTGAGCACGAGGCTCGTCGCCACGACGGCGGCCACCATCATGACGGTGCGATACTTCACGCTCTTCCGGATGCCGTGGTAGTGCTGCCAGTCGTCGAGCGTGGGGCCGAACCACTTCGAGCGGTGGAGCCAGGCGTGGATCCGGGGCGACCCGCGGTAGAAGCACCAGCTCGCGAGCAGCAGGAAGGGCGTGGTGGGGAGCAGCGGGAGGATCGAGCCGAGCACCGCGAGACCCACGCACGTCCAGCCGCCGACGACGTACAGAAAACTCTTCAACGGATCGGTGGTGGGCTTGAAATCCATGATCATCCGCGCCGGTGGGGAGGCGAGCGAGCATCGTATCACGCGTGCTCCCCGGGCGACGTTTGTGCGGAAAACCGGGAATTCATATGCTTTTGCCCGGACCGTCCCCCCCGTGCTCGATTTCCCGCCTTCGCCTGAGGAGTTTCTTCCATGCCGCTCGTCCCCATGCGGATCCTGCTCGACCACGCCGCCGAACACGGCTACGGCCTCGCCGCGTTCAACGTCAACAACATGGAGCAGATCCAGGCGATCATGGAGGCGGCGAAGGAGACCGACTCACCGGTCATCATCCAGGCTTCGCGCGGCGCCCGCAGCTACTCGCAGGACAACTACCTGCGGCACCTCATGCTGGCCGCGGCGGAGCTCTATCCCACGATCCCGATCGCGATGCATCAGGATCACGGCAATTCGCCCGCCACCTGCCAGAGCGCGATCGACCACGGCTTCACGAGCGTGATGATGGACGGATCGCTCAAGGACGACGGCAAGACGCCCGCCGACTTCGACTACAACGTGAAGGTCACGAAGGAGGTCGTGCAGTCGGCCCACCGGCAGGGAGTGTCGGTGGAGGGCGAGCTCGGCTGTCTCGGGTCGCTGGAGAGCGGCGAGGGAGAGGCGGAGGACGGCCACGGTGCGAGCGGCAAGCTCTCGCACGACCAGCTGCTCACCGACCCCGACGAGGCGGCCCGGTTCGTCGCGGCGACGGGCGTCGATGCCCTGGCCGTGGCGATCGGCACGAGCCACGGCGCCTACAAGTTCACCCGCAAGCCCGACGGCGAGGTGCTCGCCATGAAGCGGATCGAGGAGATCCATCGGAAGCTCCCCAACTGCCACCTCGTGATGCACGGCTCATCGAGCGTGCCGCAGGATCTCCAGGACGTCATCAACACGTTCGGCGGCACGATGCCGCAGACATGGGGCGTGCCCGTCGAGGAGATCCAGCGGGGCATCAAGCATGGCGTCCGCAAGATCAACGTGGACACCGACTGCCGCATGGCGATCACGGGCGCGATCCGCAAGGTGCTCTTCGAGCATCCCGAGAAGTTCGACCCGCGCGACTACCTGAAGCCGTCGCGCGAGGCGATGAAGAAGGTGTGTGCCGAGCGCATGGTGCAATTCGGCCAGGCCGGCAACGCCGGCAAGGTGAAGTGCATCACGCTCGCCGACATGGCGGCGCGTTACGCGCGGGCCGGCTCGTGACTGCCTGCACCCTCTCGCTTGACGTTCGCCTCGGCCCTCCAGGCCTCGGCTCTCTGCGTGTCCGCTTCGCTTTCGCCATCCATGGCTGCGCTCGCTCCCACAGCCCGCTCGAGGGCACAGGCAGCCACGATCCTCCTCAACGCTTCGGGGTGGAAAGCTGCATTGCGGCGGGTTGCCCAGTCGCCCTATAGTCCCGCCCCCCATGGATGCCCGCCGCTCCTCCGCCGAACCGACGGACGCCGACCTGCTCACGCATGGCCGGGAGATTCTCCGCGCCGAGGGGGAGGCGATCCTGCGGTCGGCCGACACGCTCGGCGACGCGTTCGCCCGCGCCGTGCGGATCGTGGCCGACTGCACCGGCAGCGTGGTCGTGACGGGCATCGGCAAGGCGGGGCTCGTGGCCCGCAAGGTCTCGGCCACGCTCGCGTCCACGGGCAGCCCGAGCCATTTCCTTCATCCCGCCGATGCCATGCACGGCGACCTCGGCGCCTTGCGGGCCGACGACGTCGTGCTCGCGCTGTCGCAGTCGGGTGAGACCGAGGAGATCACGCGGCTCCTGCCGCACGTCGCGGCCCGCCGGGTCCGGATCGTCGCGTTCACGGGTTCACCGCAGAGCACGCTCGGCCGGGCGGCTGACGTGGTCGTGCCGACCGGGAGCGTCCGGGAGGCCTGCGACCTGGGACTGGCCCCCTCGACGAGCACGGCATTGATGCTCGCCCTCGGCGATGCAGTGGCGCTCGTCACGTCGAGGCTGCGCGGCTTCACGCACGAGGAATTCGCGGCCCGGCATCCGGGTGGCAGCCTCGGCCGGCAGCTGATGCGGGTCGAGGACGCGATGCGGCCTCTCGCCCGTTGCCGCACCGCCCGGCTCGGCGACACCGTCCGCGAGGTCTTCGCCCGGCCGCTTCCCGCCCGCCGGACGGGTGCCGTGATGATCCTGGATGACGCCGCCCGCCTCGCCGGCATCTTCACCGACAGCGATCTCGCGCGGCTCTTCGAGCGCCGGACCGATGCCATGCTCGACGGTCCGATCCGCGACGTCATGACCGCCCGGCCCACGACGGTGGTCCTCGGCACCCGCCTGTGCGACGCGCTGGCGCTCCTCGAGGCGCGGCGACTGAGCGAACTTCCCGTGATCGACGCGGCGGGCCGCGTGGCCGGCCTGCTCGACATCGTCGATCTGGTGGGGCTCGTGCCGCACGAGATGATCGAACTCCCCCTCACACCCGGCTCGGCGTCCGCCGCCTAGCCCGGGCGCCGCTCCCATGCCTGCCATGCGACCATCGACGAATCTCCACGACGCCCTCCAGCAACGCCTCGCGGAAGTGAGGCTCCTCCTGCTCGACGTCGATGGCGTGCTCACCGAGGGGGGCGTGACCTGGTCGAACGACGGCGTCGAGCAGAAGACGTTCCACATCCGCGATGGCCTCGGCATCCGCCTCTGGCAGTTGGCGGGCGGCCGGACCGGGATCGTCACGGGACGGGCCAGCCGCGTCGTGCAGCTGCGGGCCGAGGAACTGGGAATCCCGATCGTCAGGCAGGGGGTCGAGGACAAGCTCGAAACGACCGCTGCGATCCTCGCCGAATGCGGCGTCTCCTGGGAGCAGACCGGCTTCGTGGGGGATGATCTGCCCGACCTCGCGGTGATGATGCGCTGCGGCGTGGGCGTGGCGGTCGCGAATGCCTGTGCCGAAGTCGTCGATGCGGCCGCGATGGTGACGCGGAGCCCGGGAGGGCAGGGGGCCGTGCGCGAGGTCGTCGAGCAGTTGCTCAAGGCTCGTGGAAGTTGGGAAGGGATCGTGCGCCGCTATCGTCCGATCTCCGCCTGACCGGCGCGACGTCCGGATTCACCGCCATGGAACATCGCCTCGGACGCACGCTGCGGGTCTTCCTCGTCGTGCTCGCGGCCGCGGGCTTCTACCGGCTGGCGGTCGTGCCGTGGGTCGAGCCGCGGCTGCAGGACACCGCGGGCGAATTGGAGCTCACGCCGGAGCAGGCGGCGGCGATCCGGGCCCGGGCCGACAGGCGGTTGGCGGCCCTGGGAGAGGTGTTTCCCGAAGGTTCGTGGGAACGGGACGAGCCGATCGTCCTCGAGAGCCGGCAGATGCGGCTGCTCTTCAAGCACTACCACTCGCTCCCCGACGGCCGCGTGAACCTCGTGCCCTGCACGCTCGTGATGCTGCCGGATCGCAACCGGAAGGCCGACGGCGACTCCGGCGGACGCACGCTCGTGCTGAGGGCGCCGCAGGGCGCGGTGCTCGAGTTCGACGAGCCACTCGACCTGCGGCAGGGAAAGCTGGCGAAACTCGTCGGCGGCAGCCTGCGGGGGCAGGTCACGATCCGCGGCACTCCCACGGGACCGCACGGAGACGACGAGATCGAGATCGTGACCCGCGACGTCGAACTCGCGGAGTTCGAGATCCGCACGAACGAACTGGTGCAGTTTCGCCATGGCCGATCGACCGGCAGCGGCCGCGGGCTCGTGGCGGCCCTGCTGCCGAAAGCGGGCTCGGAAAGCGGCACCGCCCAGGGACCGAACATCGGCGGTGTCGATTCGATTCGCCTCGACCGCGACGTGCGGATGCGGCTCGAGGGCTTTTCCGGCGGGCTGATCGCCGGCACGGCCCCGCGTCCAACGCCCGAGACCGCCCCCCCTGTCGAGCCGCCGCCGGTGCTGGTGCAGTGTCGGGGAGCGTTGTGCATGAACGTGTCGGCCCACGTGATCACGTTCGAAGACCATGTCGAGGTGGAGCGGAAGGCCTCCGACGGTGCCACGGACCGGATCGCCTGCGACCTGCTCGCGATCACGCTCGCGCGCGACGAGCCCTCCGGCGCCGGGGCGACCGCGGGTGGGCTCAAGCCGGTGGAGATCCAGGCCCGGGGCACGCCCGTGATCGCCAGTTCGGCCGCCGCGGAACTCGAGGCGAAGGCCGCCCGCCTGGGCTACGAGATCGCGACCCGGCGGATCCTCCTCGACGGAGACGAGCCGGTGTCGCTCGTGGTGCGAGGCAGCGAGATGGAGGCTCGGTCGATCGACTACTGTCCCGGGCCGCCCGGCGATCCAGGGTCGCTGATGGCCGTCGGCCCGGGCTGGATCAAGGCTCGCTCCGCCGGCGCGCCCCCGGTCGAGGCCCGCTGGAGGAAGTGGTTGCGGATGAGGCCCGACGGTGCCGGCCATGTCGCTTCACTGACCGGCGAGGCAAACGTCTCCATCGAGTCGCAGGGCCGCCTGACGGCCGCCGAGATGCATCTCTGGCTCGACGTCGTTCCACAGGCGGAGCGGGCTCCTTCCGCGGCCCGCCCGCCCGACGGCGCGGGGCTTCCCGGCGGACCGAATCCCGCCGCGGTGAAGCCCACGCGGATGCTCGCCCGCGGCACGGTGGAGATCGACACCGAGTCGCTCGCCGCGCGCACGGATCGGATGGAACTGTGGTTCAAGAGCGGCCCGACGCCCGCTGCCGCCGAGGCGGGCGCGCCGGGGATCGGCCAGGCATCGCGCCCGGGCGTTGAACGCGCCGCGGAGCCCGGCGGAACGCGGCCGCAGCAGCGCGGCGTGCCGACACGGGGCCGGCTGCTCGCCACCGGCGGTCTCGTGCGCGGGCTCGTCGGCATGGCGCCGGGCGGAAACCAGATCGAGGAGATCTCCCTGGAGAACCAGGTGCATCTCGTCGAGGAACCGCAGGGTGCCGCGGGGCCCGCCGAGCCCGGTCTCGTGATCACCGGCGACCAGCTCCAACTTTCGCGGCCCGCACGGTTCGATGCCCGCGCCGTCGTCTCGGGCAGGCCGGCGAAGGTGTGCGGTCGCGGGCTCGACCTGGAAGGACCGCTCGTCGAGTTCGACCGCGGCCGCAATCGCCTCCTCGTGGACGGGGCGGGCACGCTCGGCATGCCGATGACGGCCGGGGCGAGCGGGTTCGAGTCGCTCGGGATGGTGGGCGGGGCGCCGGCTGCGGCGACGCCGCCCGCGGCCGGGCAGCCGCCGGCGCGACTGGTCGTCGCCTGGCAGGGACGGATGGATTTCGACGGGCTCACGGCGAGGTTCGTCGATCGCGTGGTCACGACCAGCGGCGCGACGGCGGTGCACGCCGGGTCGCTCGACGTCATCTTCGCCCAGCCGATGGACTTCAGTGCCGACGGGATGCAGCGCGGCCCGCCGCGAACCGAGGTGGCGAGGATCGCCTGTGGCAGCGGCGTACGGATCGAGAGCCGGTCGGCGGCCGCGGATGGCTCCCGCGCGGTGGAAAAACTCCTCGTGCGCGACCTCGTGTTCGACAGGGCGACCGGCGATGTGACGGGAACGGGCCCCGGGCGGCTGCAGAGCACGCGATTCGGCCAGGGGACGGCGCTGACGATGCCGGTGGTCGCGGGGCCCGGGCAGCCCGGCGCACGTCCGCAGCCGGCGCCGCAGCCGCGGCCCGACGAACTCACCTATCTCGGCGTCGATTTCCAGAAGGGGTTGCGAGGCAACATGCATCGCAGGCAGATGGAGTTCCAGCAGCGGGTCGAGGCGATCTGGGGACCCGTCGCCGGCTGGGACGACACCCTCGATCCCCACGCTCCCGAGGGCATGCCCGCGCGGGCCGTCGCGATCACCAGCGACGTGCTCGGGGTGACACAGGCTCCTCCGGCTCCGGGGCAACACCGCACGTCCATCGAGCTGATGGCGGGCGGCAACGTGCTCGTCGAGGGGGAATCGTTCACGGCACGGAGCGCCCGCCTGAGCTGGAGCGAGGCGAAGGATCTGCTCGTCTTCGAGGGGGACGGCCGGAGCGACGCCCAGCTCTTTCGCCAGGTGAAGGTGGGCGCGCCGATGTCGAGCGCGTCGGCCGGCAAGATCCTCTACTGGCGGGCGCTCAATCGCGTCGATGTGGACGACGCGAGATTCCTCGACCTCGACCAACTGGGCGGCGGCGGCACCGCCCCGCGGCTTCCGGGCTTCGGCGCGGCGCCTGCCCAGCCGGTGAGCCGCCCCCTCCCCGGCACCTGACCGGGTGCGGGGCCGCTATCCGACGCGCCGCGACTCCTTGTCGAGCGCCGACACGAGGAACTCGATGGCGGCGGTCGCCATCCGGTCCTCGAACGCCGCCGCATCCTCATCGGGGAGCCCGGCCAGGACTGCTTCGTGCGGGATGCCGAGGGCCGCCAGTTTCGAGTGCAGTCGCTGTGCGCCGTCGTGCCAGTGCATGTCTGCCGGACTGCTCGCGAACCACTGGTGCCGCGGCCAGTTGAGCGGATGCACGTGCAGGATCGCCGTGTCCTGCCGAGCCCGTTCGACGTCGCCGAAGGTCTCCCACAGCGTGTCGAAGAGTTCGCCGTCGTCGCGGTCGGCGGCATGCCGCATACCGAGGTGGAAGTCGATCGCGGGAGCGATCGCCGCCGCGACCGGAAAAACGTGCGGGCGACGGTACGCGAGCCGCAAGGCACCCTGGCCTCCCATCCCGATGCCCAGCAGCGCGATGCCCGGAGGCTCCGTGCGGAAACGGCCGGCGACCTCGGCGACCACCGCGTCGCACACGAACCGCTCCGGCGTCGCGGTGTCGAACCCGGGCATCTTCCGATCGAGGAACCATGAACGGCCCGTGAGGGGCGCGATCACGGGCAGGGCGGCCGCCTCGATCGCGTCGCAGAGTGCGTCGAGGTGCGACGGCGGTCGGGCGTCGAGTCCATGGAGATACACGACCGCCCGGCCCGGCACGTGCTCCGGCGGCGCGTACACCTCGCACGCCCGGCCGGCGACGCTGACGACCGACCAGTGCGGCCGGGTGGAGAGTGACATGGGGCGGGTGGCCGCGGCCGGCCGCGGTTTCGCGGGGGGTGAAATCTGATACTGTAATGCCGATCATGCACACGCTGCTCTCCTCCGCACAACTCGCCGCGGGAATCGAACGGCTCGCGGTCGAGGTGCGGCGTGACGCCGGCGATCGGCCCCTGACCGTGATCGGCGTGCTCACCGGCTCGATCATGGTCGTGGCCGACCTCATCCGCAGGCTCGAGGGGCCCGTCCAACTCAACATGGTGTGGGCGAGCAGCTACCGCGGCACGGCCACCTCGCCCGGCCGGCTCGATCTCCGCCTCGACCTGCTCCCGGATCTCACCGGACATGACGTGCTCGTCGTGGACGACATCTTCGATTCCGGCCGCACCATGCAGGCGCTCGTGGAGGAGTTGAGGAATCGCGGGGCCGTGCGGGTGAGGACGCTCGTTCTCCTGCGCAAGACCGGGCGGGCGGAGGTCGTGATGCAGCCCGACTTCGTGGGGTTCGAGATCCCGGACGCGTTCGTCGTGGGCTACGGGCTCGACTTCGACGGCCTGTGGCGGCACCTGCCCTATCTCGCGGTGCTCGAGGCCGACGACATCACCCGGCACGAGGCCACGGCAGCCGGGGCCCACGGATGACGCGGGCCGGGCGGAAGTCGATCCTCATGGTGACGCGGGGGCTCGATCCCGTGGGCACCGGGCGACAGGTCGAACTCGCGGCGGTCGCCTTTCGCGACGCGGGCTGGGACGTGCCGATCGCCGTGGCGACCGCGGGTGGGGCGGTGCCCCGGCGGCTCCACGCCCTGGGGTTCCCCGTGCACCCGATCGGGGGCAGGCCGGGACTCGACGCCGGGACCGCGGCACGACTGGTGCGTCTCGCGGCGGCACTGCGGCCGGCCGTCGTTCACGCCTGGGGGCGGTCGGTGGCCGGACTCGTCGGGGCCGTGCGGCCGTTCCTCTGCGGTGCCCGGACGGTCGCGCATGTCGCGACCGGGCCCCGGCCAGGTTCTGTCGGCCCCATGCTCCGCCGGTGTGATCGTGTGATCGCGGTGTCGGCCGGTGTCGCGGGACGGTGCGAGGCGGTCGGCGTGCGGTCGGGGAGCATCGACATCATTCCTCCGGGGATCGCCGCCACGGCAGCGGTCGAACTCGACCGGTCGGAGATCGCCCGCCGGCTGCACCTCCGCACCGACTCGCCGTGGACGCTGTGCGTCGCCCCGCTCGCGCACGAGTCCCGGCTCGAACGGCTCCTGTGGGCGATCGACCAGTTGGACGTCGTGCATCGCGGTGTGGAGCACGTGCTCGTCGGACATGGACCGCTGCTGGCGAAGGTTCGACGGCGGGCCCGCGTGCAGGAACTCGCCACGCGGCTGCGGATCGTGCCGCACTGCGACTTCGTGGGCGACCTGCTGCGGGAATGCCGCCTGGTGTGGCAGTCGGGCGAAGTGGCCTATGGCGGGGCACTGCTCGACGGTCTCGCCTGCGGCATCCCGGCGGTGGCCGTCGCCAGCGATGCGGCGCGGCAGGTCATCGCCGATGGGGAGACGGGGCGCGTCGTCTCGGCCGATCCGGAGAGCGAGTTTCCGCGGCGGGCGTTCAACATCCTTGAGGATCCCGATCTGGCGGCGCGCTACGCCGCCGCGGCGCGGGTCCGGGCGATCGGGCACTTCGCCGACGGGCCGGCGCACGCGCGGCTCGTCGAGACCGTGTCGAGCGTCGTCACGCGGTGAGCGTCACGCCCGGTAACGCGGCCCGCACCTCGCCGTCCTCGGCCACGAGGATCCCGGCCTTGAAGACCTTCGCCGGCATCGAAAACATCCGCGCCAGATCGCGGCTCGGCCGGTAGAGCGTGATGTCCGCATCGGCGCCGACGCCGAGGTGGCCCTTGTGGGCGAGGCCCGCGATCCGGGCGGGTGCGGCCCGGGTCACGATGCACAGTTCCTGCAGCGAGTATTCGCGGCCGAATCCGGCGAGCGGGCTCCGCTTCCGCACCGCCGGATGAATCCTGGAGAGCGCCTCGCGACGAAACGCCTCGTCGCCCAGCAGCTGCATGAGCACGGGATAGGCCGTGAAGTGGGCGCCGTTGGGATGGTCCGTCGAAAGCGCCACCCGCCACGGGTCTGCGACGGTGAGAAACCATTCCAGGCCGATCGCCCACTGCCACGCGTGGATCAGGCTCTTCTCCCGGTACGCGATCGGCAGCACGCCGCAGCCCCCCTCGAGATGCAGGTCGTGCGACACCCAGGGTGTGCCGGTGGCATGGGCGAGATGCTCCGCGGCGGCCGAGTCGCCCGTCATCGCCACGGTGTCACCGAACAGGATCTGCCCCACGTCGAGCGTGAGATTCCCGTGGGCGTTGAAGTGCTCCACCAGCGGCGCCACGCCCGAGCCGAACGAGCCCTCGTCGAGATCGCCGCCGGCGTAACTGTGGAACTGCACGTGCGCGAGATGGGCCGGCACGCCGTCGAACGTGCGCATCGTTTCGAGCATCGTCGTCCAGTTGCCCGGCAGCCCGAGGTTCGCCGTGTGTACGTGGAGCGGATGCGCCAGACCGATCGACCGTACGGCGCGGCCGAGCCGGTCGAGGATCTGCCGGGGAGTGACCTGCCTGTCGGGGAGCGGCGTGTCGAGATCGTGATGGTCGCCGCGGCGGCCACGCTTCCAGAACGAAGGTCCACCGGGATTGGCCACCTTCACGGCCCAGCCGCGGCCGGCCCGTACCTTCTCGGCCAGCAGGGCCTCGCAGCGGGGCATGTCGCGCGTCGCGAGGGCGTCGAGCGTGTCGGCGTCGTCGGCTGCGAGCAGGTAGATGCCCTTGTCGAGAATCGGCAGCTCGTCGAGCTCCGCATGCGCGATCGCCGCGGCATCGGTGGCGATCGCGGCGTCGAAGACCGTCGTGTAGCCGAGCGTGGCGTAGAGGACGCCCGTCGCGTGGATCGTGGGCACGGCTGCGGGACGCGTGGACCGGTGGCGGGCGAGGTGTGGCGCGATCCGCCGTCCCGCGTTCACCTTGGGTCCGGCGACGTGGCTGTGGAGATCCACGCCGCCGGGCATCACGACCAGCCCCGCGGCGTCGACGGTCGCGAACCCTGTCGGATCCGCCGGGCGGTCGACGATCTTTCCGCCGTCGATCCAGATGTCGGCCACGATGCCGTCACGATCGTTGGCCGGATCGTGGATCGTGCCACCGCGGAGGACGAATCGGTGCGACGTGTTCATCGGCGCCCTCGGCGGGATCGCGCGTCGATGGCCGCCAGCAATGTCCGCAGCGCGTCCGGTTCGGCGGCGATCCTGATGACCGTGAGGCCGTCGCCGCGGCGCGTGACGGCATGCTCGACGGCCTCGGCAAGCCGGCCGACGGCGACGACGCAGTCAACCTCGCCCCGCTCCACGAGCCGGCGGGCCGAGGCCTCGCCCGCCAGGAACCGGCCACCGTCGCGGTCGGTCCGCGCGATCGCCCCGGGCGCCCCGTAGCGCCAGGTGCAGACGCTCGCGGCCGCCGCATGGTCGGCCGCCCGCAGGGGGATCTCGAAGGCGGGTTTCACGTGGGCGATCTCGCGCACGAGATGCGTGATGGCCCACGCCTCGAGCCCCAGCGGATCGGCCGAGTCATCGGTCACGATCGCCACGCACGCAGCTTTCTCGATCGCCGTTCGTGTCGTTTCGCATGCCTCGATCAACGGTCCGCACGCCGCGGGCGGACTGCCGCCGCGGACGAGATGCTGGAGGAGCCGCGCCGCGTCGACCGATGCCGTGGGGTCGGGCGGCATCCGCAGCACCACGGCGCGTTTCGGCAGGAGAGCTGCGACCGCCGGATGCGTGGCGGCCGGGTCGCAGCCCCAGAGGATCACGAGATCGGCCCGGTCGCCCATCTCCTCGGCATCGGCCGTCACGGCCCCTGCCCGGGCGATCGTCGGTCCGGCCGGCCGATCGACGTCGGCGGCCCCGAAATCGACCGCCGCGTCGAGCGCCTCGGCGAGATCGCAGGCCGCGCTCGCCGCTTCGACCGACGCCCCGAGCAGCCCCGTCAGCAGCACGCGCCGGGCATCGAGCAGGTGCGCAACCACGCGATCAAAGTCGTCGGCCGGGAACGCCGCACGGGATGTCATGAGGGAGATGAGCGCGGTGTGTGCCGGAACGCACGACGATGATCACTCGGGGGATCACTCGGGGCGCCTCGAATACCTGCTCCCAGTATGACGCCGCCGCGGTCGGTGCGCAAGCACCGGCCTCACGCGAGGCCGGAGAGCGGGCCGTCGCCGCAGTAGTCGGGGTTGCCGAACCGCACGAGCGACGTGTGGCCCAGGGCGTGGGCCAGGGACAGATGGAGCCGGTTGTGCGGCACACCGGGGAACTGCAGCGCCCGGCCCATCGTGAACCCGAGGCCGCCTCCGATCATCACCCAGGGGATGTCCTCGAGCGAGTGCGAGTTGCCCTCGCCGAGCTCGTTCGTCCAGAGGATCGTCGTGTGGTCGAGGAGCGAGCCCGGGCCGCCGGGCTCCGGTGTCTCGGCGAGCCGCTGGGCCAGGTGGGCGATCTCGCCGGCGTACCAGGTGTTGATCTTCGTGAGCTTCTCCTGGGCGGCCTCGTTCGTGTTCGGCTCGTGGGAGAGTTCGTGCTGTCCCTCGTCCACGCCGATCCACTTCATGTGCGGCTGGCCGACGGAGTTCGTGAACTGCAGCGTCAGCACGCGGGCGAAGTCGGCCGCGAGCGACGAGACGACCAGCTCGATCTGCATCCGGCTGATCTTCGGCATCCGGTCGTTCTGCTCGACGATGCCCTGCTCGAGCACCGGCACGGGATGCCCGACGCTCTCGTGCTGGCTCGCCAGCTCCTTCTCGAAGTCGCGGACGAGCGCCGTGTGCTCCTCGAGGATCCGTCGATCCTCGGCGGGCAGCGAGCCGGCGACCTTGGCGAGGTCTTCGTGCAGCTCGTCCAGAACGCTCCGCATGCTCTCGCGGTCTTTCATCTGTCCGTAGAGCTTCTCGAACATCTGGTAGGGGTCGTCGATCGGGGCCACCGGCTTGTTGGGCCCCGCGTAGACCATCCGCGTCCAGGTGTCGGCGCGATCGGGCACGAGCACGCCGAACTCGAGCGAGCCGAACCGCGTGGCCGTCTCCGGCTGCGACTGCAGGTGGTTCCTGATTTCCTGATCGATCGAGAGGCCGCTCGCCCAGCCGGCCGGCGTCTCGCTGCCCCCCTGGATGTTGCCCGGGAAGAGCTCGATGCCGGTGAGCAGGCAGCCCATGCCGCGCATGTGGCGGTCGCCGTCGCCGCCCACCTTGTCGTGCACGCCGCGAAGCGTGAGGAGCCTGTCGCGGAACGGCTCGAAGGGTCGGAGGATCGGCGGCAGCTCCGCGGGCACACGCACGGGGCCGGGCGTGAGAAACGGGCCCGGGATCGTCGGCCAGAAGTTCTTTTTCACCACGCCGTCGGGGCTGAACACGACGACGAGCCGCTTCTTCGGGCCGGCGGCACCAGCCAGCGCGAGGCTCGGCAGATTCCCGAGAAACGGCAGGACGCCCGCGCCCACGCCGAGCGTGCGGAGGAGGTCGCGACGCGAGAGTCGGGTGAGCGGGTTCATGGCTGCTGCTCCGCAGGCCCGCCCGGCGCCTGGGCCACGTCGAACGCCGGCGGCGAAGCCGCCATCACCATGATATCGACCACCAGCCGCCGGATATCGAATCCGCCGCCGGCGAACGCATTCCGCAGGCTTTCGAGGGCGTCCGGGCCCCAGGCCCGCACCGGCTGCTTCACGAGGGCGTGAAACAGGCTCTGCACGAACGCCTCCTGGGCATCGCGGCTGGCGGCGATGTAGGCCGCCAGTTCCCGGACGCCCTTGAACGAGGCCTCCGGGCCCTCGCGCGGCAGGTAGGATCCCGACGCGTCGATCGGCTTCTCCACGCCGCCACGCCGCTCCACGGCGCGGTGCCGGCCGATCGCGTCGAATTCCTCGAGGGCGAAGCCGAGCGGATTGATCATCGTGTGGCAGGTCTGGCAGGCGACGGCGCTCGTTTGCATGGCCACGCGTTCGCGGGTGGTGAGGTCGGGGTGCTGCTCGGGCGCGAGGGGAGCCACCGCCTCCTGCGGCGGTTTGAGCACGTTGCCGAGCACGCTCCGCGCCAGGAACACGCCGCGGTGGATCGGCGACGTGGCGCCCGTGTAGGAGAGCACGCTCATCATGTAAGGGTGCGAGAGCATGCCGCCGCGGCGGCCGTCGTCGAGCCGTACGCGGGTGAACGGCGCGTCGGCCGGCAGCGCGGCGCCGTACAGCGGTGCCAGTCGGCCGTTGAGCCAGACTTCGTCGTCGAGGAACAGCCGGCGGAAATCGGCGTCGGTCGCCGTGCCGGACGCCCCGAGCACGTCGTCGAGCGACAGGAGCAGGCTCGTGCGCAGGTCGGCGGCGACCTCCGGCGAGAAGCCGGCGTGAAGTTCCTTGTCCTTTGCCAGTTCCGGGCCGTGGTCGATGCGGAGCCAGGTGAGCAGGAAGTCGCGAAGCTTGGCCTGCGTGCGCCGGTCGCCCGTCATCCGCTCCGCCTGTCTGCGAATCTGCTCGGGTTTGGCAAGTTGATTCCGCGCCGCAGCCTTCCAGAGAGGCTCGTCGGGGATCGAGTCCCAGAGCCCGAACGAGAGCCGCGCGGCCGTGTCGAAGGCGTCGGCGGCCGTGCCTGGCTCGCGGAACAGGAACCGGGGCGAGCCGAGGGCGAGCAGAAGCGACCGCTTCAGGCCGGCGTCGAGGTCGGGGGCATCGGTGAACGCGCGATCGACGATCAGCGTCTCGAGCTCGGGCGACAGCGGCCGGCGGAACGCCCGCTCGGCGAACCGGGCCGCGAATGCCCGGAGCTTTTTGGCCCGGTCGGGGGCGTCGCGCTTCACGTGGGCGAGGTGCTCGACATGGTCGAGGACATAATCGGCCGTTTCGCTCGCGGCCGCCGTGGCCGCCTGGAACCAGTCCTTCGACACCGTCGCGCCCCGCTCGTAGCCGATCGACCTGTCGTCCGGGGGGAACGGGGTCGCGAGCACGAACACGGGCGGGCTCTCGAGCGGGATCAGGCACCGCCCGGGCACCGTCTCGAGCACGCCGTGCGGCGGCTTCCAGAGAAGTTCGATCGAGGCATGGGTGGGAAGTTCATACTTCGTGTTGTCGACACCCTGGTTGGCCTTCGAGAATTCGAGCCGCAGGGGATACGACCGGCCCCCGAGGAGGAAGATCGTGCCGCGATGCTCCGTCCCGTCGCCCGACTTCACGTAGGCATCGACGAGCGGCGGCTCGTACCAGGCCGAATTGATCGCGAGCTTCGCCGAGTGGGCCGTGCGGATCACGAACTCGTAGTGTCCCGTCTCGGGCGGCACGATCGAGCCCGTCCAGCGGATCGCGAACCGGTTGGGCTCGAAACGCTCCGGGTCCGGGCCCTCGACGCCGAAGTCGAACGCCACCTGCGGGTCGACCTGTTCGTACACGAGCGTTCTACCGCGGTCGAACTCGCGTCCCTTGAAGTACTCGGCCCGCAGGCCGCGTCGGGCGTCGGACCCCGGGGCTCCCCCGCGGAAGCACGCGACGAGGTCGGCGACGGTGTTGCGATATTGCCGCACGGTCAGCCGCGAGAGTTCCACTCGGGCCGGCCGGTTGCGGTCGCGGGCCACGGGCGAATAGAAGGCGCCGTGGATGTACTCGGCGACGTTTCGGGCGGCCGTCCCCGTCACCCTCGACGGGTCGTCCTCCGGCATCGTGTCGTCGATGTAAGCAGCGAGTTGATTGACCGAGAGGTCGCCCACGAGCGGGTCGGGCACGTCGCTCGTGCCGGTGCCCGAGTCGCCGTGGCAGCGGGCGCAGTGCTCCCTGTAGACCGCCAGGCCCGGATGCTCGGCGACTGCGCGAACGGCGAGGCACACCAGCGCGGTCGCGGTCAGGCACGTCACCTTCGTGATGCTGGAGGAACGCATGCTGGAAAACCCGCGGTATACTCCATTATTGTTCGTCTTCAGCAGCAGGGGAACATGGCATGGATCCGCAGGTTCGGGCTCCGGTGGGCAGACTTCGACGTCGCACGTTCGCGGGCCTGGCGGCCGGTCTGCCCGGCTTCTTCGCCGGCCACGGCTTCGGGGCACCGCCGGCCGAGGGCCCGTCCGACAGGCTCAGCCTGGCCATCGTGGGGATCGGCGGCCAAGGGGCGGCGAACCTCAAGGACCTGAGGCAGCAAAACATCGTCGCGCTCTGCGACGTCGACGAGAATCGGGGCGCGAAGGCGTTCGAGGAGTTCCCGAAGGCACGGCGGTTCACCGACTTCCGGAAGATGTTCGATGGGCTGGAGAGGGAGATCGACGGCGTCGTGATCAGCACGCCCGATCACACGCACTTCCATCCCGCGTGGTGGGCGATCGAACGTGGCAAGCACGTGTATCTCGAGAAGCCCCTCGCCCACGAGGTCGAGGAAGTGCGGCGGATCACCGAAGCCGCCCGGGCGAAGAGGCTCGCCACCCAGCTCGGCTCGCAGCGGCACGCGCTGCCGGGGCTGCGTGCCGGAGTGGAGTTCGTGAAGGCCGGCACGATCGGCACCGTGACCGGGGTGCACTCGTGGATCGCCAGCAAGAGGGGCATGCCGAAGCCGCTGGCGGCGGCGGAGATGCCGCCGGCGACGCTCGACTGGGATCTCTGGCTCGGGCCGGTGGCAGCGCGGCCCTACACTGCGGGCCTCGCGCCGTATGACTGGCGGTTCTGGTGGGAGTTCGGCACCGGAGAGGCGGGCAACTGGGGCTGTCACATTCTCGACATCCCCTTCTGGGCACTCGACCTCGCACATCCCGTCCGGGTGGCGGGCGATGGCCCCGAGCCCGACCGGGACCGCACGCCCACGCAGTTCACGAGCCGGCTCGACTTCCCGGCTCGGACTTCGGCCGACGGCAGGGCCCTGCCCGCGGTGAGCGTGCACTGGCATCAGGGGGTGCCGCCGGTGCTCGCCGAGCGGGGCATCGACGCCAAGTCCGCCGAGAAAAAGAACACGCTCTTCATCGGCACCGAAGGGATGCTGCTCTGCGGGTTCGACGACTGGAAGCTCCTCCCCGGAGAGAAGTTCGCCGCCGTGAAGGCGCCGCCGCAGACGCTCGCGCCGTCGCAGGGGTTCCGCCGCGAGTGGGTGGATGCCTGCCGGGGCGGCACCCCGGCGACCTGCAACTTCGACTACTCGGGCCCCCTCGCCGAGAGCGTGCTCCTGGCGAACATCGCCTATCGCGTGCGGGGGGAGTTCGCGTGGGATGCCGCGGCGATGAAGAGCGACCGGGCGGACGCCAACGCGCTGCTCCGTCGCGACTACCGCAAGGGCTGGGAGGTTCCGGGGTGAGAGACGGCCCCGGGGAGCGAGTGGCGATCGCCTTCCGCCGGTGGCCGGTGGCGACACCCGACTCGCGAGGGCTTCAGCTGCGGGCGAATTCAGGGCGGGCGAACACGAGCCGGCCGTTCGACGTCTGCAGCGTGCTCGTGACGCTCGCGTGCACGAGCCGGCCGATCTGGTCGCGGCCCCCCTCGACGACGATCATCGTCCCGTCGTCGAGATAGCCCACGCCCTGTCCCGCCCCCTCGCCCGGCTTCACCAGTCGCACTTCGACCATGTCACCGGGCACGAACGCCGGCTTGAGGGCCAGGGCGACGTCGTTGATGTTCACGGCCTGCACCGAGCGGAAGCCGGCGATCTTCACGCAGTTCGGATCGTTCGTGATCAGCCGCCCGCCCAGCCGCCTGGCCATCGCCACGACCCGCTGCTCCTCCGAGGAGTCCGCATCCGACTCGTCCGCGGGCGCGAGCACCTCGACGTCCACCGTCTTGTTCTCGCGGAGCCGGGCGAGCACGTCGAGGCCGCGCCGACCCCGCTGCCGCTGCAGCCGGTCGGATGACTCGGCCGCGGACTGCAACTCATCCACCACGAACGACGGCACCACGAACCGGCTCTGGAAGAGCCCGGTTTCGGCGAGATCGGCCACCCGGCCGTCGATGACCGCGCTGGCATCGAGAATGTTGGGCCGCAGGCCCTTCACGTCGCGGGCGAATTCCACGTAGGGGATGAGGAAGCGGAAGTCGTCGCGGGTCTGGAGAAGCAGACTCGTGCACACGTAGCAGAGCAGCATGCCGAGGATGAGCGGCAGCCACCGCGTGACCGGATGATCGGGCTTGGTCGGCAGGATCGGCGCGAGCGCGAGTGCCGCCACGTAGGCGAGGAACACGCCCACGAGCAGTCCGAAGTAAATCGCGGTGATCACCGTGACGTCCTTCCGCCGGAGCGAGGAATCGACGCCGATCACGACGAGCGGCAGCGTGACCATGCCGACGAGCACCGCCCACGGAACCCACGCCGGAGATTCGCGCACCGCGGGAGTGTTGAACATCAGGACCGCGATTCCGACCGAAACCGCGACGAAGATGGCCCGCAGGACGATGATCGCCATGCCGCGATTGTATCAGAGCCGACGCTCGTAGTCCTGCTCGAGGAAGCGGTCGGTCATTCCGGCGATGTAGTCGGCCGTGCTCCGCGGCACGCCGCAGTCGGCCGCGCGGTCCCGAAAGCGTACGGGAAGCTCGTCCGGGTGATCGACGTACCAGCGGAACAGCGCCGAGAGCTTCCGTTGCACCGCGGTCCGCACGGCCATCACCCGCTCGCTCCGGTAGACCCGCTGGAACAGGAATATTTCGAGCTGCTTCTTGGCGGCGGCGAGTGCCGGGCTGTGGGAAACGATCCGCACGCCGCGGCCGCCCCGCACGCCGTCGAACGCGGCCCGCACGCCGGCCACCGAATCGATGCCCAGCCGATCGATCACGGCCCGGCTCTCCGCGACGAGGTCGCCCACCTGGAGGTCCACGAGTTCGTGGAGCACCGCACGGCGCAGGACGCTCCCGGAACCGCCCCCGAGGCGGTCGCGGGCCCGCGCGGCGGCCTCCGCGACGAGCGGCAGTTCGAGCAGCTCGTCGAGCGAGACGAGCCCCAGTTCGATGGCGTCGTCGGCGTCGTGCGTGTCGTAGGCGATCGAGTCGGCCGCATCGACGGCCTGCGTCTCGAGGAGGGGGGCCGGAGCCCTGCCGTCGCGCTTGCGGGTCGCCTGTGCGTCGAGCACCTCCCGGGAGAGATTGAGCCCCGGAAACCGCGCGGACCGGACCTCGAGCAGCTCCATGATCCGGAGCGCCTGCGCGTTGTGGTTGAAGCCTCCCTCGGCCGCGAGCAGTTCGGCGAGCGTGTCCTCTCCGGCGTGGCCGAGCGGTGGATGGCCGATGTCGTGCCCGAGCGCCAGGGTTTCCACGAGATCCTCGTTGAGGGCGAGCGCCCGGGCGAGCGTGCGGGCGATGCTCGTCACCTCCAGCGTGTGCGTCAGGCGGCTGCGGTGGTAGTCGCCATGGTCGCCGGTGAAGACCTGCGTCTTGTGGGCCAGCCGGCGGAAGGCGGCCGAATGGACGATCCGGTCGCGGTCGCGTTGGAACGGCGCGCGGAACGGATGCGGCGGCTCGGGATGGACGCGGCCGGCGGAGTCGGCAGAGCGCATGGCCCACGGGCCGAGCGTGTGCATCTCGCGCAGCCGCCAGTCGGCGAGCTGCGACCAGTCGTTCGCGGTCATCGCGGCTCCTTCGCGGCGGCGACGAGCTGCTCCCACAGGCTGTCGAGCGACTGGGGGAGGACACGCACGCCGGCCGTCGTGGGCATGAAGTTCACGTCGCCGTGCCACCGCGGCACGATGTGCCAGTGGAGATGACCGGGCAGCCCCGCTCCCGCGACGTCGCCGAGATTGAGGCCGACGTTGAATCCCTGGGCCTGCATCGAGCGCTCGACGATCCCGCACCAGCGCACGAGCTCGTGTTGGAGGTCGAGGAGGGCGTCGTCTCCGAGGTCGGCGAGCCTGGCGCGATGGTCGAGCGGGGCGACGAGCAGGTGCCCGTTGGAATAGGGGAAGCGATTCGTGACCACGACGCTGCGGGGGGTCGCCGCCACGACGCCGAGCGCCCGGTGGTGGGCCGTGTCCACGGCCGCGGCACGGCAGAGAAAGCACGTCCGGTCGGCATCCGGCCGCCAGGCATGCGGCTCCACGGGCTCGCCGGGGGCACCGCGGTCGTGTCCCTGCACGTATCCCAGCCGCCACGGCGCCCAGAGGGTTTCAATCGCCATGGGACTGATCGTACCGCACGGGTCCGCCATTGACAGCCGGCGGGGTCAGGCCGCAAATGGCCGCATGGAATTCAAGGTCGCGATCGACGTCTTCTCAGGGCCGATGGACCTCCTCCTGTACCTCGTGAAGAAGCACGAGGTGGACGTGACGCAGGTGCCGATCGCGCGGATCGCCGAGGAGTTCGTGGCGTACCTCGACGTGCTCGAGGGACTGGCCATCGAGCAGGTCGGGGAGTTCGTCGAACTCGCGAGCGTGCTGCTCGAGATCAAGGCGCGGTCGCTCGTGCCCCGGCCCGAGGAGCAGCCCGAGGAGGCGGTCGAGCCGGTCCGTGAAGACCTCGTGCGGCGGCTCCTCGAATACAAGCAGTACCGCGATGCGGCCGTGATGCTGGAGGACCGGGCCCGCCAGTGGGAGCTGCGGTTCCCCCGGCTCGCGACCGACGGGCAGCCCCGGACCGCGGGCCCCGCCGAGGTGACCATCGGCGACGTGCAGGTGTGGGATCTGGTCGGCGCCATGTCGCGCGTGCTCCGCAGACGCGAGCGACGCAAGCCCCGGCAGATCGTCCAGGACGACACGCCGATCGAGGTGCACATCGAGCGGGTCGATGCCCTCGTGCGGGAGCGGGGAAAGGTCGCTTTCTCCGAGTTGCTCGACGACGACATGCCGCGCAGCCGGCTGATGGGTATCTTTCTCGCCGTGCTCGAACTCGTGCGGCGCGGCAGGCTCTGCACGCGGCAGGAGCAGCTGTTCGACGAGATCTGGCTCGAGCCGCGGCGCCCCGCCGCGCCCACGATCGACCCCGAGACTCCATCTCCATGATCGACAACGCCCCGCTCCGCACCCTCGTCCACAAGGGGCTCACGATCGAGGGCTACTCCCGCGCGGCGGTGCAGAGCTACTGGAGGATCCCGGAACTCAAGCTGGGCTTCGACCTGGGAGCGCAGCCCTGGAGCTTCATGGCCACGAGCACCTGGTTTCTCACGCACACGCATCTCGACCACATCGCGGCCTTGCCCGTCTACGTGGCCCGCCGGCGGATGATGAAGATGGAGCCGCCCACCATCTACATGCCGGAGACCGCGATCGAGCCGATCGAGAAACTCCTGAAGGCGGTGAGCCGGCTCGACCGCGGCCGCCTCCCCTGCACGCTCCTGCCGGCCCGGCCGGGCGACGAGATCGAGCTGTCGCGCGAGCACGTCGTGACGGTGTCGGGCACCTGCCACACGTTGCCGAGCGTCGGCTTCGTGGTGTGGGAGCGGCGGCGGAAGCTGAAGCACGAGTTCCAGGGCCTGCCGGGCGACAAGATCCGCGATCTCAGGCTCTCGGGCGTGGACGTGACGCACGAGGTGCGCACGCCGCTGGTCGCCTATCTGGGCGACAGTTCACCCGAGGGGCTCGACCGCTGCCCGGCGATGTTCGAGGCGATGGTGCTGATCACGGAACTCACGTTCGTGGCCCACGCCCATCGCAAGGAGAAGATCCACAAGTTCGGCCACATGCACCTCGACGACCTCCTCGCCCGCCGGGACCGGTTTCACAACGAGGTGATCATCGCCACGCACTTCTCCACGCGCTACACCGACGACCGCATCCGCCGGATCCTCGCCAAGAAGATCCCCGACATGCTCGACGGCCGGCTGCACGTGTGGCTCTAAGACGGGCTCCAGCGTGGCGTGGCCTCGACGCGCCCAACCCGGCTCGGGGCTACCCATGCTCCATCGCCGGACGTTCGCCTCGGCCCTCCCGGCCTCGGCTCACTCGACTCCGACTGCGCTTCGGCATCCTGCCTACGCTTGTCTGCGTACGCCGGCGATCGGAGCACGGGTAGCCCCGAGCCTCCTCGACCGAGAAGACGTAGGCGAGGGGTTGCCCCTGCCGTTGAGACGGCGTACCTGACCAGCGGAGCCATGGATGGCGCAGCGCAGGCAGATCCGAGTGAGCGGAGGGCTGGAGGCCCATAGCGAACGTCCGGCGAAACGGTACGGGGCAACCCGTCGCCGGGGTGGGCGAGTTGACCGCTTTCACTCCGCGTATAGTGAGTCGCGAGATGATCGCTTTTCCCCGCCATGCCTATGTGCACGTGCCGTTCTGCCGTCACCGCTGCGGTTACTGCGATTTCACGCTCGTGGCCGGCCGCGATGATCTGATCGATCGCTACCTTGCGGCGCTCGGGATCGAACTCGGACGCATCGGGAATGTGCCGGAGTCGACGTCCGATCCGGCGTGTCTGGAGATAGACACGCTCTATCTCGGCGGGGGCACCCCGTCGCACCTCGGGCCCGACGGCCTGCGGCGATTGTTCGACGTGCTCCGTGAGCGGCTCGTGCCTGCCGCGGGTGCCGAGGTGACCGTCGAGGCGAATCCGCTCGACGTCACCGACGACTTCGCGGTCGCGTGTCGCGGTCTCGGCGTCACGCGGGTGAGCCTCGGAGGGCAGTCGCTCGCCGCCGCCACGCTCCGGGCGCTCGACCGCGACCACTCCCCTGATGACGTTCGGGCGGCGACGGTCCGCCTGCTCGACGCCGGCCTCGCCGTGAATCTCGACCTGATGACGGCCGCACCGGGGCAGTCGCTCGGCGACGTCGAGGCGGACCTCGCGGCGGCCGCCGCGCTCGGGGTGCAGCACGTGTCGGTCTACTGCCTCACGTGGGAGCCGGGAACGGCGTTCGAATCGGCCCGACGACGGGGCGATCTCGTGCCGGCTGAAGAGTCGGTCGAGCGGGCGATGTTCGAGATGGCGATCGACCGGCTCGAGGCGGCGGGCTTCGAACACTACGAGGTGAGCAACTTCGCACGGCCCGGCTTCCGCTGCCGGCACAACGAGGCCTACTGGGACTGCCGGCCGTGGGAGGCGTTCGGGCCGGGAGCAGCCCGGTTCGACGGCCGCGTGCGGATCACGAACCACCGCAGCACGACCGCCTGGATCGAGCGGGTTCTCGAGGGGCGGGAGACCGTGGGCGACGTCGACCGCATGACCGCCGAGCAGGCGGCCCGGGAGCGGATCGTGGTGGGCCTGCGCCGGCGCGACGGGCTGGACCGCGCGGCATTTCAGGCCACGACCGGATTCGAGATCGATGCCCTCGCCGGCCCCGCGATCTCCCGCTGGCTCGCGGCCGGCTTCGCCGCCGACGACGGCCGCCGGGTGCGGCTCACGCGCGAGGGGCTTCTCGTGTCGGACATGCTGTGGCCCGACGTCCTGTAGGACGGCCCGCCGCCCGACCTACCGGAGGGCGCTCGTCAGGTCCAGGATCGCCTTCTTGCCGTCGGCGAAATACATCAGCGTGTTGTCGGCCGCGAACAGGGGGTTGGGGATCCCCGCGAAGCCCGGCGAGAGCGACCGTTTCACCACGACCACCCGCTTGGCCTTGTCGACGTCGAGGATCGGCATCCCCGCGATCGGGCTCGTGGGATCGGTGCGGGCCGCCGGGTTCACCACGTCGTTGGCCCCGATCACGATCACCACGTCGGTTTCCGGGAAGGTGGGGTTGATGTCGTCCATCTCCCGGAGTTTCTCGTAGGGGATGTCGGCTTCGGCCAGAAGCACGTTCATGTGCCCGGGCATCCGTCCCGCGACGGGATGGATCGCGTACTCGACGGTCGCCCCGCGTTTTTCCAGGGCGGCGGCCAGTTCGCGGACGGCGTGCTGGGCCTGGGCCACGGCGAGTCCATAGCCCGGCACGATCACGACGCGGTCCGCTTCCTCGAGCAGCATCGCGATCTCCTCGGCGCTCGCGCTCTTCACCTTCCCCGCGTAGACGTCGTCGGCGCTCGCGGCGGTCGTCGTGCCGAGGCCGCCGAAGAGCACGCCCGCGAGCGAGCGATTCATCGCCTGGCACATGATCGCCGTGAGGATGAGCCCCGAGGCCCCCACGAGCGACCCGGCGATCACGAGCACCGCGTTGTCGATCACGAAGCCGGCCGCGGCCGCCGCCAGGCCCGAATAGCTGTTGAGCAGGCAGATCACGACCGGCATGTCGGCCCCGCCGATCGGCATGGTGAGGGTGCAGCCGAGCGCGCTGCCCACGATCACGAGCAGCCAATACAGCAGGTTCGACGACGGGTTCGCGCACACGCCCCACACCAGGAGCAGCGTGGCCACCGCGAGGCCGAGGTTGATCGAGTGGCGGTTGGGATCGGTCCAGGCCTGCTTGAACCGCGGCAGTTCCTCGAGTTTGGCGAAGGCCACGAGGCTCCCCCAGAAGGTGACGGCCCCGATCAGGCCGGTGAGCGCCGTGGCGATCGCGAACTGGGTCCAGGCCGGGAGCGGCGTGGGGGCGACCCTGGCAGCGGCGGTCGCGTTCCAGAGTTCGGCGCCGGCCACGAGCGTGGAGGCTGCGCCGCCGAAGCCGTTGAGGAGTGCCACCATCTGCGGCATGCCCGTCATCGGATACTTGAGCGCCATCGTGGCGCCGATCACCGCTCCGATCACGCCCGCGATGCCGAGCATCACGAGGTTGCCCGTCCCGTGGCTCGCCAGCCGCGTGACCACGGGGCTCTCGCAGCAGGCGGCGAGCAGGGCGACGGCCATGCCCGCCGCACCGAGATAGTTCCCCTTCACGGCGGTGCGCGGCCCCGTCATGAGCTTGAAAGCCACGATGAACAGCATCGAGGCGGCGAGATACGCGAGGTTGATCCAGGCTTGGCTCGACATGCAGATGGCTTTCGGGGCGGGCTACTTCCTCTTCGGCTGGAACATCTCCAGCATGCGGTGCGTGACGACGAACCCGCCGACGACGTTGATCATCGCCAGCACGACGGCGAGAAAACCGAGCAGCGTGCCGAACCGCGTGGCCATCGCGCCGGCGACCACGATCGCGCCGACGGCCGTGATCCCGGAGATGGCGTTGGAGCCGCTCGTGAGCGGCGTGTGGAGACGCTGCGGCACCTTCGTGATCACCTCGAAGCCCACCCACATCGCGAGCAGGAAGACGGTGAGCAGCCGGATGAATCGGGCGGCCGGATCCTCGGGCAGGCCGACATCGGCCAACAGCGCGGCAAGTGGCGAAAGGTGCATGGCGATACTCCGCGGATGCGGGGGTCAGGCGGACGCGACGAGTGGCGGCAGGCCGGCGAGTTCGCGGATGTTCGGATGCACGAGTTGGCCCCCTCGGGCCACGAGCGTGTCGCGGCAGATCTCGTCGTCGGCTGCGATGTCCGGAAACCCGCAGGTCGCCAGGTGGGCGAGGAACGTGGCGATGTTCCTGGCGTAGAGCTGGCTGGTGTGGAACGGCACGTCCGAGGCGAGGTTCGTCGGGCCGAGGACCGTGACGCCGTCGAGGTTCACCGTCTGGTCGGCGACGGAGCCCTCGCAGTTGCCGCCGCGTTCGGCGGCCATGTCCACGATCACGCTGCCGGGCCGCATGCGGGACACCATCTCGCGCGTCACGAGCACCGGTGCCTTGCGGCCGGGGATCAACGCCGTGCAGATCACGAGGTCGCTGTCGGCCACGACCTTCCCGAGAAGCTCGCGCTGCTTCGCGTAGAACTCCTCCCCCATGGCCTTCGCGTATCCGCCCGCCGTCTCGCTCGCCCCCGTCTCCAACGGGAGTTCGACGAATTTCGCCCCGAGGCTCTGCACCTGCTCCTTCACGGCCGGACGCACGTCGTAGCCACTCACCTGCGCGCCGAGTCGCTTGGCGGTGGCGATCGCCTGCAGTCCGGCGACCCCCGCCCCCAGCACGAGCGCCTTCGCCGCAGTGACCGTGCCGGCGGCCGTCGTCATCATCGGCAGGACCCGGGGCAGGGCGGTGGCCGCCAGGAGCACCGCCCGGTAGCCCGCGATGTTGGCCTGGCTCGACAGCACGTCCATGCTCTGGGCACGGGTGATCCGGGGCACGAGGTCGAGGGCGAACAGCGTCACCCCCTTCTCGGCCGCCTCGCGACAGGCGTCGGGAGTCGAGAGGGGATCGCAGAGTCCGATCACCGCAAGTCCGGGCCGCAGGCGGTCGCGGTCGGCGCACCACGCTTCGCCGCAGGCCCCCGCCGTGCGGACGGTGAGCAGACAGTCGCCGGCGAAGGCGGTTTCCCGCGATACGATCTCGGCCCCGGCCGTCCGGTACGCGTCGTCCGAAAATCCCGCCGCAGCGCCCGCGCCGGTCTCGACCAGCACCTCGATCCCGCCGGGCAACCCGGCGCAGGACTTCTGCAGCGGCGCGATGGCCGCCGGCACCAGAGCCACGCGGCGTTCGCCGGGAAACGCCTCTTTGACGACGGCAACTTTCATGACGACGACTCGGACGACGAATCGGTCCGGATGGAACCCCGACCCGGTCACGGGAAGGGATCCCGCGCCGCCGGGCCCGTGCCTGGCAAGTGTGATTCGCTGCCGCCAGGCTGGCAACCGTGCGTGCCGGGGAGGGAGGAAACGAGGCCGATATCACGACTCGCGGGCCACGTCGGGGCCGCTTGCCCGAGTGGCAGGGCACTGGTAGCATCCGGGACTCGCCGACGTGGACGGCCCGGTCAATCTGACCGGCGTGCGGGAGTCGGAGACAGGCAGGACAGGTGCAGGTTCGATGAAGACATTCATGGCGAAGCCGGGCGAGATCGAGCAGCGCTGGTGGCTGGTCGATGCGAGCGACAAGATCGTGGGCCGGCTGGCGAGCGACATCGCGATGGTGCTGATGGGGAAGCATCGTCCCACGTACACGCCGCACGTGGACACCGGTGACTACGTGGTCGTGATCAACGCCGACAAGGTGCAGTTCACCGGCAAGAAGTGGCAACAGAAGGAGTACCGCTGGTACACCGGATACCAGGGCCTCAAGGCGGAGACCGCCGAGCACAGGCTCGCTCGCCGCCCGGAACTGATCGTCGAAGAGGCGGTCCGGCGCATGTTGCCCAAGACCCGGCTCGGCCGCGTGATGCTCGACAAACTCAAGGTCTACGCAGGGGCGGAGCATCCCCACCAGGCCCAGCAACCCGAGACGCTCGACGTCGGCTCGAAGTAGCCAGCCCACGAGCGGACCGGGCCCGCACCGGGCCCGCATCCGAAACACACCGCAACTCGATCCGAGGAAGAATTCGATGGCCGCCGAACAGACCGCAAAATCCGTCCGCACGTCCGACATCCTGGCCACGGGCCGGCGCAAGACGTCGGTCGCCCGCGTCCGGCTGCGCAGCGGCTCGGGCAAGATCTCGGTCAATGGCCGCGATCTTGCCGCCTATTTCCCCGCCATCAAGGACCGCGTTCTCGTGTCCGGTGCCCTCGAACAGGTGGGGCGTCAGTCGGCGGTGAACGTGGACATCACCGTCGACGGCGGCGGGCCCGCCGGGCAGGCCGGTGCCTGCCGGCTCGGAATCGCTCGGGCGCTCAAGGCCTTCGACGGTGAACTTGCCGAACCGCTCCGCCACAGCAAACTCCTGACCCGAGACGGCCGCATGAAGGAGCGGAAGAAGTACGGGCTCCGCGGCGCCCGTCGCGGCACGCAGTTCAGCAAGCGATAGTCCCCGCGCCGCGTCGGCTCCTGCCCGCGCGGAACATTCGGAATATCCGGCCCAGAGGCCGGATTTCGTGCTGTCGAATGCCGAAGGCATACTCGTAGGGCTGTCGGTTACCGCCCCTTCGAGGATGTTGCCACCATGTCGATCTTCCCACGGCTCGTCGCCGCCGCCGCACTCGCGTCCTTGTTCGTGATGGTGCCGGCCGCAGCCCGCGAGCCGGCGAAGTCGCCCGCGGTCGCTTCGTCGGCCGCGGCGGGCGGCAGCCAGGAACTCCTCGCCGCCCAGGCCGCCGGGCTCGTCGAGGTGAAGTACATCCCCAACGACTCCCGCTCGGCCCAGATCATCGTCACCAACCGTTCGCGAAAGCCGGTCACGCTGCGGATGCCGACGGCGTTCGCAGGTGTCCCCGTGCTGGCGCAGATGATGGGCATGGGGGGTGGCGGTGGCGGCGCGGGATTCGGTGCGGGCGGCATCGGAGGCGGTGGCCAGGCCATGGGCGGCGGCGGCATGGGTGGCGGCGGCATGGGTGGCGGCGGAATGGGCGGCGGCGGCATGGGCGGCATGGGCGGCGGCGCGTTCTCGATCCCGCCGCAGAAGACCCGCGTGCTGCGCGTGACGACCGTCTGCCTCGAGCATGGCAAACCCGAACCGTCCCCCCGTCTGCCCTACAAGATGGTGGAGCTCGAGACGTTTTCGAGCGATCCGCGGCTCGCGATCGTCCTCGAACGTCTCGGTCGCGGAGAATTCTCGCAAAAGGTCGCACAGGCGGCGGCCTGGCACATCTCCAGCGGCCTGTCGTGGGAGCGGTTGGCCGCCGAGAAGATCGACCACGCCGGGCCCGTGCCCGACGAGGCCTACTTCACGCCGGCGGAACTGCTCGCTGCCCACCGGATCGTCGAGCAGGTGACGCAGGCTGCGGAGGCCGAAACAGGCTCCCCGTCGGCCGTCTCCTCGGCCGCTCAGTAGTCGGAGCGGATCGTCTCGCCGCCCGCGCGGGAGCCGAGCGCACGCCACGTGGTCGCGTCGATGCCCGAAGCGATCGGCCTCACGGAACCGTCCATCAGCATCGCGTTCACGATGTCCCGATGATGGCTGCGGGAGGTGACGACTCCGCGGAGAGCGGTGGCGGACCCGTCCGACGCCTTGGTCGCGGACATTTCCCGCACGCTGAACACGTCCACGTCGTAGGCGCGGCCGTCGGCATGCATGTAGGAGACGGCCGTGTTCGGCGGGAAGGTGGTGGTGAAGCCGACGTGCAGTGACCGGCCGCACACCCATTCGGTATGGCCGCCATCCGCCGAGAAACTGCCGCTGGTCATGAGGGGCGCGATGTCCGATGGGGCTGCCGGGGCGGTGGCCGGCATGCTCGGCACGTCCTGGCTGCGGGGCGTGCGCGCCTTCACCTCCGCCATCGCGAGCGTCTTGCTCAGGCCGTCGGTGAACATGCCGCCCTTGAACCGCACGAACGGGGAGAACGCGCCGCCGCCCGGCCTCTGCGTGGCGGGGTCGTAGACCAGGTAGTCGCCCGTGTTGAGACCGTAGGTGACGGGAAAGTGCTTCGGCTTTCCCGTCGTCGTATCGAGCACCTGCGTGGCCAGTGGATCCGACGCACAGATCAAAACATCCACCCGCATGCTCGCCACGGTGGTGTTGAGCGAGTTGTTCGCAGTGCCTCCGTACGTCTGGGTGAAGTCGATGTTCTTGAACAGCGTGTCCCCCTCGAGGTAAGGCAGGATCAGGGCCTGTCCCGACCACGGGGTTCCGCTCGCAGTGCCCGTCAAGGACTGGGCGGATGGCGGAAACCATCGCTGCGCGTTCTCGTGGTTGTGGAGCGCCAGTGCCAACTGGCGGAGGTTGTTTTGGCAGGCGCTCCGGCGGGCGGCCTCGCGCGAGCCTTGCACTGCGGGCAGAAGAAGGCCCACGAGCGTGCCGATGATCGCGATCACGACCAGCAGTTCAACGAGACTGAACCCCGCGCGAGTTGCCCCCGGCGACGGCACTTCGTCAGCGGGGTGATCTTGTTTTCGCATGGTTGAGTGCCAAAAAAGATGCAGAGAAACGAAATTGAGAATCAGTATCAGAATAGCCATCGTATGGGGTGATTGTGAGGTTGTCAATAATCCGCCCCATGGGTCTTCGCGCCGCGCCTTTTGCCGTTACAACGAAGAAGTTAGGCACTTTTTCCAGTCGATCGGAACGGGACGCACCTGGATGCACGCCGAGCCTGCAGTCAACCGCCGGGCCGATGACCAAGAGGTCATCGTCGCAGCCCGCAACCTCTCGAAGACCTACCGGGATTTCTGGGGCCGCAGCAAGAAAGTGGCCCTCAAGCCGCTCGATCTCGAGATTCGCCGCGGCGAGATTTTCGGACTTCTCGGCCCCAACGGGTCGGGGAAGACCACGACGATGAAACTCCTGCTCGGGCTCATCTTTCCGACCTCGGGCGAGGCGCTCGTGTTCGGCCGTGACGCGACCGACGTGTCGAAGAACGAGCGCATCGGCTATCTGCCCGAGGAGACGTACCTGTACAAATTTCTCGACGCGGAGGAGACGCTCGACTTCTACGGTCGGCTCTTCGACATGCCGCCCGAGGAGCGGAAGCGTCGAGCCGACGCCCTGATCGCCCTGGTGGGGCTGTCGCGGGACAAGAAGCGGCAGCTGAAGGAATACTCCAAGGGCATGACCCGGCGCATCGGGATCGCCCAGGCGCTCATCAACGATCCGGAACTCGTCCTTCTCGACGAGCCGACGAGCGGTCTCGACCCGATCGGCACCCGCGAGATGAAGGACCTGATCATCGACCTCAAGCAGCGCGGCAAGACCGTGATCATGTCGTCGCATCTGCTGGCTGACGTGGAGGACGTGTGCGACCGGATCGCCGTCCTGCACCAGGGCGAACTCAAGGAGTTGGGACGCGTCGAGGACCTCCTCCGCGTGACCGACATGACGCAGATCCGGGCTCGTGGGCTGCCTCCGGCCGCGATCGCCGAGGTGCGGTCGGTGCTCGAGCGACACGGTGGTGCGGAGATCGAGATCGGCAACCCGACCACGACGCTCGAGGAGTTGTTCCTGGAGGTCGTGCGCGACACGGAAGCCCGTCCGGGGCGGCGGGCCAGGCAGCCCGAGCGGAACGCTTGAGCGGAGGGCGGGGCGGTCCGCAGGGCTGACGCGTATGGTGCTCGAAGAGGAAATCCCGAAGTTCACGGCTTGGATCGGTCCGGCCCTCGTGGCCTGGCTGTTCACGGCAGGGCTCGTCGCCGTGTTCGCGGCGGCGCTGGCGTGGCTCGTGCAATCGTTGATCCACGGCCCCCTGGCGGCGGGCGATCGGGTGTATCGCGGCGTCCTGACGACGCTGGCCGACCTGGCCGGCATGTCGCCCCGGCGGATCTGGGCGCTCGCGCGGCTCGCCATCCAGGAGTCGCTCCGCCGCAACGTCCTCGTCGTGCTGGGCCTGTTCGCGGTGATCGTGCTGTTCGCGGGCTGGTTCCTCGACCCGGCGAGCGTCAATCCGGGCAAGCTCTACCTCGGCTTCATCCTCTCGGCGACCAATCTGCTCGCGTGCCTCGTGGTGCTCGTGCTCTCGGTGTTCAGCCTGCCCGCCGACATCAAGGCCAAGGCGATCCAGACCGTCACGACCAAGCCGGTCCGGACCGGTGAGATCGTGCTCGGTCGGATGCTCGGGTTCGCGCTCGTGGGCACGGCGCTCCTCGCGCTGATGGGGGCCGTCGGCTGGGCTTTCGTGGTCCGCAGCGTGCGTCACGACCACGAACTCGCCGCCGCGGACGTCGTCGAACTCAAGGCCGAGGACGGATCGACCTCGGGGTTCGAGGGCCGCACGAGTCTCGCCCGTGGCCACCGTCACCGGGTGGAGATCGGCGTCGATGGCGTCGGCCGCACCGACACGGTCCAGGGGCATCGGCACACGGTCCGCGCCGTGGATGGAGCGGGGGGCAGAACCTGGACGGTCGGGCCGCCCGAGGGAATGCTCGAGGCCCGCAAGCCGCTCCGTGGCACGCTCCGGTTTCTCGACCGGCAGGGCAAGCCCAGCACGAAGGGCATCAGCGTCGGTTCCGAATGGTCCTACCGCCAATACATCGAGGGCGGGTCGCTCGCGGCGGCGATCTGGTCGTTCGACGGCGTGAGCCCGGGCGAGTTCCCCGACGGCCTGCCGCTGGAGATGATCGTGCGGGTGTTCCGCACCTACAAGGGAGAGATCGAGAAGGGGATCGCGGGAAGCGTCCGCGTGCGGAATCCGGCCAACGGCCTGCAGAGCGACCCGATCTACTTCACGGCCAAGGAATTCACGATCGACTCGCTCCTGATCCCCCGGGAACTGCCCGTCACCACCACCGACGGCGGCACCCGGCAGGTCGATCTGTTCCAGGACATCGTCACCGACGGACGGGTCGAGGTGGTGCTGCAGTGCCTCGAGCCCGCGCAGTACTACGGCGTGGCGCAGGCCGACTTCTATCTTCGGCGGGGCAGCGGTTCGTTCGCCTTCAATTACCTCAAGAGCTGCCTCGGGATCTGGTTTTCGATGCTGATCGTGACGGCGTTGGGGGTGATGTTCAGCACGTTCCTCGCCGGGCCCGTCGCCCTGCTCGCGGCGATCTCCGTGGTGCTCGTGGGACAGTTTCGTGAGTTCATCCAGCGGCTGTTCGAGAGCCAGGTGACCGGTGACAGCCAGATCGCCCCCGGAGGCGGCCCGATCGAGTCGCTCTACAGGATAGTGACGCAGGAAGCCATCACGATGGACCTCGATCGCTCGCCTGCCGTGAACGCCATGAAGGCAGTCGATACGATCCTCCTCGCTCCGATGCGGCTCGGGGCGGGGCTGTTTCCCTCGCTCTCTTCGCTCGGCACGGGCGATTTTCTTGCGGGCGGCTTCGACATCCCGTTCGACCTGCTCGGGGCGCACGCGATGGAGACGTCCGGCTATCTGGTGGCGTTCTTCCTCGTGGGGGCGGTATGCCTCCGATCCAGGGAGGTGGCGGCATGACGGCGGCGGCGAAATCCTGGCTGGGACTGCGGCGGGAAACGCTCCTCGCCCTCGTGGCGATCGCCATCCTGCTCGTGCCGCTCTCGGTCCTCAGCCAGCCCGCCGACTCGGCGAGCGCCGGCGGGGTGCTCGCGCGTCAGCGGGCGAAGAACGGACTGTCGCAGGCCAATCTCGGGGAGGTCGATCCCACGAGCGAGACGATGCGGCTGGCGACGCTCGGCCTGAAGAACGTCGGCGTCACGCTGCTCTGGGACCGGGCCAACCACTACAAGAAAGTCGAGGACTGGACCAACCTCTCGGCCGTGCTCGAGCAGATGACGAAACTGCAGCCGAATTTCTACTCCGTGTGGGACTTTCAGGCCCACAACCTGTCGTACAACATCTCGGTCGAATTCGACGACTACCATGACCGGTACGCCTGGGTGATGAAGGGAATCGAGTTCCTCCGTCAGGGCATCACCCTCAACCAGCGGGAGCCGCGGCTGCTCGGGCGGATGGGCTGGTTCCTGGGGCAGAAGATCGGTCGGTCCGACGAGAAGAAGCAGTACCGCCGCCTCTTCAAGGCCGACGACGACTTCCACGAACGCGACCGCCCGGGCCGCACGCTGCCGGAACGGGACAATTGGCTGGTGGCACGCGAGAAGTACCTGGCCGGCCAGCAGCTCGCCGATTCCGGAGCCCCGCTCAAGACCACGGCGTTGATCTTCCACAGTGAGCCGATGATGTCCGCCATCAACTACGCCCGCGCGCTCGAGGAAGAGGGCGTGTTCGGCGAGACGGCCCGCGAGGCGTGGAAGCTGGCCGGCGAGGAGATGCGTCGCTTCTCGGTTCGCGAGATCCCGACGAGCTGGGACGTGCCGATCCGGCTGGGGATGCGGGAGGCCGAACTGGCCCGTGCCGAGCGGATCACGGGGGAGTTGGAGTCGCTGCTGCCGGGCCAGTTCAAGAAGCTCGAGGAAACCCGGCGGGCCGCTCTGTCCGCCGAGCAGCGGGCCGCGCTCGACACGCCGCCGATCGATCGCTCCGAAGCCCAGCAGCGGGCGGCGGCCGAGGCCGAAGCGGCGACCCGGGTGTCGTGGCCGATGGTCGCCCGAGAGGCTCCGGCCGACGTCCGGGAGAAGGCCCGCGACCTCGCCCGGCAGTACGTCGAGGCGATGGAGACGGCGGCGATCATCGAGCGGTACCGCGACATCGTGAACTTCGACTATTGGCGGGCCTCGTGCGAGGTGGAGGTCACGGAGCCGGCGCTGCGGGCCCGCGAGACCGCCTGGCGGGCGGAGCGGGAATTCGAGAACGCCCGGCTGGTGCCGGCCAAGGAGGCCTACGAGGAGGCATTCGCCGCCTGGCGGCAGGTGCTCGACGCGTCGCCGGTCCTCAAGGCCGACGACCTCACCGGGGACGACCTCGTGGAATACATCGAGCGATACAAGAAAGTCCTCGAGCAGCTCGACGAGAAGTTCCCCCAGCCGTTCATCCTCGACGACGTGCTGAATCGGCCCGGTCAGCCCAGGCGCTGATGGTCGCCGCCGCCCGGACACCAAGTGTCCGGCGTGATGAAATCGGCCGAAATTCCGCGACGAAACGCCTGTTGCCGCGCGTCGTGTGAACCGTTCGCAGGACGGCTCCGTACAGTTGGCACCAGCGGACGGACGCGCGGTCCCGGGGCAGGTCGTGCGTCGTCGAAAACTCACTCATCCGCGAAAGGAGTCTCTCCCATGGCCACCGTCGTCGCACCGGTCCACCGTCAGCACTCGCTCTGGCTCCGCGTCCTCGAGGATCTCGCGCTCGTCCTCGCTGCCATCTTCGTCGGTTGGACGCTGTTCGCCATTCTCGGCCTGCGTCAGTCTCCGCTTCAGGCGGTCTCACTCCGCTCGGCACTGATCGGCCGCCCCGTTCCCGCCGTCGTGGTGCCGATGTCCCTCATGCAGGCGAGCAGGCCGATGCTGGCCGCGGTGGCGGCCGCCACGCGGCTCGAGGACCAGGGGGTGTTCGGTGCCGACACCCAGGCCGCGTGGGGCAAGGCGCTCGCCGAGTGCCGGCGTGTCTCCGTGCAGCCGATCATCTGCTCGCGGGGCGAGCCCGTGATGCTCTGGCTGATGGAGCCGGAGTTGGAGCGGGCAGCGGAACTGGCCGAACGCATCGCGGCGCCCGAGACGCCGGCTCACGAGATCGAGGCCCTGACGGCCCTCCGCGAGGAGGCGCTGGCGTCCGCGGCCCTCATCGGGCGCTACCGGGACATCGTGAACTTCGACCACTGGAAGGCCGCCTGCGAGCAGGGTTCGACGGCCGCCGGGCTGGCGGCCCGGGAACAGGCCTGGCTCGCCAATCAGCTCGACTGATCAGGCCCTGCGGACGAGCAGTTTGTCCACGCGGCGGCCATCCATGTCCACGACCTCGATCAGGAGTCCCTGCCACCGGGTGGTATCGCCGGTGGCGGGGATTCTTTCGAGGAGGGCGAGGACGAGACCGGACACGGTCGAATAGTCGCGGGGAACCGCATCCAGCTTGATCTCGAAGAGGTCGGCGAGCGCCTCGATGCCGACGCCGCCGTCCACGAGCCACGACCCGTCCTCTCGTTGGACGACCTCGCTTTCCCGGTCTCGATGATGCTCGCTGTGGATCTCTCCCACGAGTTCCTCGAGCACGTCCTCGAGCGTCACCAGACCCTCCGTCCCGCCGTATTCATCGAGCACGATGGCGAGCTGGTTCTTCTCCTTCTGGAACAGCCCGAGCAGCCGGTCGAGGGGCATGGTTTCGGGCACGAACAGGGCCCGGTGCATCATCTTCCGCAGCTCGATCGGCCAGCCCATCCAGTTGTGGCGGAGCACGTCCTTGAGCGAGACGTAGCCCAGGATGTGATCGAGCGAGCCCTCGTAGACGGGGAGCCGCGAGTAGCCCGCCATCGCGATCGCGCCCAGCACCTCTCCCGGCGGGGTGGCGATGTCGAGTGCATCGAGATCGATCCTCGGCCGCATGATGTCGCGCACGGTGCGTTCCCCGAGACGGAGCGCTTCGGTGGCGACGGCCTGCTCGACCGCCTCGAGCACCCCTTCGGCCCGACCGGTCTCCAGCAGGTGCTCGATGTCGTCCACGGAGACGCTCGGTTCGGACTGCTTGTGGGCCCCGAGGAGGAAGAGCACGGCCGAGGTTGCGGTGCCGAGTCCCCACACGAGCGGCTTCGTCAGCCGCGCGAAGAGCTGCATCGCGGGGGCGACGAGCCTGGCGATCGACTCCGCCCGGCGGAGCGCGAGCCGCTTCGGGACGAGTTCGCCGAGGAGGAGCGTGAAGAAGGAGAAGATCGCCACGAACACGGTCAGTGCGATCGGCTGGGCGGCTCGTGCGAGACCGGGCGGGCCGTGGGCGACGATGAGGGCGGCCAGGTCGCTCACGAGCCGGTCGCCGCCGTACGCGGCCGCCAGCGTGCCCACCAGCGTGATCCCGATCTGCACCGTCGGCAGAAAGCGGTCCGGGCTGGAGGCCAGCTCGAGCGCCTTGCGGGCCGCGTCGTCCCCGGCGTCGGCCAGTTGCCGCAGGCGGCCGCGGCGGCTGGCGACGATCGCCATCTCCGCCCCGGAGAAAAACCCGTTGGCGAGGATCAGCGCCAGCACGATGAGCAGTTCCTGCAGCATGGGGGCCTCAGCCTGCATCGTGGTCGCGGCGGATCACGGCGAGATTGTCCCGATGGATCACCTCGTCGTAGGGGCAGCAGCCGAGTTGGCCGGCGATCTGCTCCGTCTTCAGTCCGGCGATCCGCCGCAGTTCATCCACCCGGTAGTTGACCAGACCCCGGGCGAAGTCGCGACCGCCCTCGGTGGCGAGCGACACGACGTCTCCCGCCGTGAACGCGCCTTCCAGACCGCGGACGCCGGCCGCGAGCAGGCTCCGGCCATGGCGCACGACGGCATCCCGCGCCCCGTCGTCCACGATGACGCGGCCCCTCGCGTCGGCCGACCATCCGAGCCAGCGTTTCCACGCCGGCATGGTCGTGCCGCGGGCCGTGAACGCCGTGCCGACGTCCTCGGCCGCCATCAGGCGCCCGAGCACGTGGTCGTCGCGGCCCGACGCGATGACGCAGGCGCTGCCCGCCTCGGTGACGATCCGGGCCGCCGCGATCTTGCTCGCCATGCCCCCCTTCGAGACGCCTCCGAGCCGATCGCGGGCGAGGGATTCGACCCGCCCGTCGATCTGCTCCACGATCGGAACGCGGGCGGCGTCCGGCTCGGCCGGGTGGCGGTCGAACACCCCGTCCACGTCCGACAGGAGCACCAGCAGGTCGGCGCCGAGCAGCGTGGTGACGAGGGCGGCGAGCCGGTCGTTGTCGCCGAAACTCGTGCGCAGCTCCTCGACGCTGACGGTGTCGTTCTCGTTGATCACGGGAATGACGCCGTAGTCGAGCAGGGCCCGCAGCGTGTTGCGGATGTTGAGGTAGCGGGCGCGATCCTGGAGATCGTCGGCGGTGAGCAACACCTGCGCGGCGTGTCGTCGATGGGTGCGAAACGCGCGTTCGTAGGCCTCGATCAGGCTGCTCTGGCCGATCGCCGCCACCGCCTGGAGGTGGGCCAGTTCCTGCGGCCGGGAGGTGAGCCCCATCCGCCCCATGCCCGCACCCACGGCCCCCGAACTGACGAGGACCACGCGCCGGCCCTGTGTCAGCAGGGCGTCGAACTGCCGGCCGAGAGCCTCGATCCGCGCGGTGTCGAGCAGGCCGTCGGGAAGCGTGAGCACACGGGTCCCGACCTTGACGACGACCAGTCGGGAGGACTCGGCGAGGGCCCGGCGCGTGGGATCGGCCATGAACGTGGGAGCAGACGCTGGAAAGCGAGACGTGAACGGCCCCGAATCCTACCCGCCGGTCACCACGGTCGGCCACCGCCGCCGGCCGGCAGCCGAACCCGCCGGGAGCGAAGGGCCGCGTTTCCGTGCCGGACGGCCGCGTGCCGTTGAGAGGGTTTCGGGCGGACCGCTATAGTGCGAATGCGGCGTGCGTTCCCGGTTGTCCCACGGGCCTCTGCGATGAGCGACCTTCATCACGAGTGCGGCCTGGCGGCGATCTATCACCTGCCCGGGCCCGATGTCAGCCCGCTCTGCCCGCCCCAGGGGCCCGACGAGGTGTCGCGGCTGGTCCCGCGGATGCTGCTCGACATCCAGAACCGCGGCCAACTCTCCGCGGGGATGACGGCGTGGAATCCCGGACGGCCGCACCTGCTGGCGACGCTCAAGGACGTCGGCACCGTCAGCGAGGTGTTCCGTCTGGGGCACCGCGGCAAGTACGAGAGCCTGATGGAACAGCATCTCGGACGGGCGGCGATCGGCCACGTGCGGTACGCCACCTGCGGCGCCGATGACCGCGGCTACGCCCAACCGCTGGAGCGGCCGCACATCCAGAAGCGGAAGTGGTTCGCGTTCGGCTTCAACGGCCAGCTCGCCAACTATCCGGAACTGCGGGCCGAAATCCTCGCCGGGGACGACAACCACCTCGCGCGCGACAACGACACCGAAGTCATCATGCACGCGATCGGCAACGAGCTCTCCGGGGTGGCCGACCCGAGCCCGGTCGATCTTCTGGCGGCGATCGCGGCACGATTCGACGGAGCCTGGAACCTCGCCATCCTCGACGCCTGTGGACGGATGATCGTGGCCCGCGATCCGCTCGGCCTGCGGCCGATGGAGTATGCGGTGTCGGGGCCGCTCGTGGCGGCCGCCAGCGAGAGCGTGGCCCTGCTGAACCTCGGATTTCCCGCCGAGTCGATCCGCTCGCTGGAGCCCGGCACGGCGATCGTCGTCGACGGGGGGCAGATGCGGATCGAGCGGTTCGCGGCGAGCCCGCGGCGGGCGCACTGCTTCTTCGAGTGGATCTACTTCGCCAACGTGGCGAGCACGATGGACGACCGCAGCGTGTATCTGTCGCGGAAGCGGCTCGGTGAGGAACTCGCCCGACTGGAAACGGTTCCGATCGACGCCGACACGGTCGTCGTTCCCGTTCCCGACACGAGCAAGGCGGCGGCCGACGCCATGGCCTACGCGCTGTCGATCCCCTGCGTCGAGGGCCTGATCCGCAACCGCTACACCGGCCGGACGTTCATCGACGGCGCCTCGAGCCGCCGGCAGAAGGCCGAATCGAAATACACGCCGCTGCGCGAGGTGCTGGAGGGGAAGCGGGTGATCCTCGTCGAGGATTCGATCGTGCGCAGCACGACGATGAAGGTGCTGCTCGGCCGGATGCGGTCGCTCGGCCTGGCCCGCGAGATCCACGTCCGTGTGGCCTGCCCGCCGATCATCGCGCCCTGCTTCTACGGCATCGACATGTCCACGATCGACGAGCTGTTCGCGCCGGCTTTCCTCCCCGACGGCCGGCTCACGGCCGACGCGCAGACGGCGATGGCCGCGAAGCTCGGGGCCGACTCGCTCCGGTATCTCCCCGTCGAGGCGGTGGCCCGTTCGATCGGGTTCGACGCCGCCGATCTCTGCCAGGCCTGCCTCACGGGGGAGTATCCGACGCCCGCCGGTGAGCGGCTCTACCAGGTCGCCCTCGAGCAGACGGCGAACGGCCGCGCGGGCCGGACCTACGAGGCTGCCCGGTAGAACGACGCGCCGGCTCGGGGTTGCCCCGTACCGTCTCGCCGGACGTTCACTGCGCCCATCCTGGGCTCCGTTCACTCGGATGTGCCTGCGCTCCGGCATCCATGCCTGCGCTGGTCACATACGCCGTCTCAACGGTAGGGGTAACCCCGCGCCTCCCGCTGCGTCACCCAGTCGGGGAGGCGAGGGGCTGCCCATGCTCCGTGAGCCGGCGTATGCAGACGAGCGCAGCCATGGATGGCGAAGCGAAGTCGGAGTCGAGTGAGCGGAGGGCTGGAGGCCCGCAGCGAACGTCCGGCGATGGAGCCTGGGCAACCCTGAGCCGGGTTGGGCGCGAACAGGCGTTCCGGCGACTGACTCCCGCCCGTCCTACGCGCCCCGCGTGACCGTCGCAGGTCGGTCGTTGCGCGGGAGGAGGGCGCGCCAGACAGGAGCCCCGGCGAGGCGGGTGCGACGCTCGAAGTGGGTGCGATAGTCGAGGTCGTGCTCGGCCGGTCGGGCCGCCACGACCTGCGGGTCGGCGAAGAGTTCCGTGGCCGCGGCGAAGGCGAGCGACTCCTCGAAGTATTCCTCGACGTCGGTCCACACGTGGAGTGCCCCGCCCGCGGGCAGCACGCGGCCGGCATGACGCAGGAACGTCTCCGACAGCACGCGGCGCTTCCGGTGCCGAGCCTTCCACCACGGGTCGGGAAAGTAGACGTGGATCGCCGCGAGGCAGGCGTCGGGGAGGAGACCGCGCACGAGCCACGTCGCGTCGCCCTGGATCATCCGTGCGTTCGCGGCGCCGCGGCGTGCGAGCCGGGCGGCGCAGAGCCGGGCGTAACCGGCGGCGATCTCCGCCCCGAGGAAGTTGGTCGCAGGGCGGGCCAGCGAGGCCGTGTCGATGAACAGACCCTTGCCGCTGCCCACCTCGAGTTCGATCGGGGCGGGACGGGAAAAGAGCGTCGCCGGGTCGAGCGGCTCGGGCACATCGGCGAGCGCGAGCAGATGGCGCGAGAGGTCGAGTGCGGGATCGATCTTCTTCGGCGGTCGCCGCGGCATCAGTGGGCCGTCGCCCCGCCGGACGACTCGAGCAGGTAATCGACGGGCAGCGGAACGCCCTTGATCACGCCGTCCACGACGATGCTTTCGCGGACGATGCCCTGGAAGCGGCAGACGATCATCGCCTTCGGACGCACCCGCACCCGCTCGACCGCGATCACGAGGCGGTCGCCGGGCACCACTGGCTCGCGGAACCGCACGTCTTCCATGCCGCCGAAACCGATCACCTGGGCGTCGAGCAGATTGTGCTTCTGGGTGTAATAACTGGAGAGTTGGGCCGCCGCCTCGCACATCAGCACTCCCGGCATGAGCGGCATCACCGGGAAGTGCCCCCGCACCCAGAATTCATCGCGGGTCACGTCCTTGTAGCCCACGCACAGACCGCGGCCCTGATCCTCGTGCACGATCGCCGTCAACTGCTCCATCTCGAAACGCTGCTTGTTCCAGCGGCGGATCTCGTGGATGTCGGCGATGACGTGGTCGAGGTCGTACTCGCTCGGATGAATGATGTAGTCGCGCGGGGCCACGGTCGTGTTCCCTCGGGCCGCCGGCGGGTCAGGTGCGGATGTGCTTGCGCTTCATCTTCCGGGCCTTGCTGTTCGCCGGTCGGGCGCCGTGATTGGCCTTCTTGAGGCCGCGGTGGGGCTTTGCCATGGGAGGTCCTCGGGATGGGTGCGGTACGACTCGATTTCGAGTTGTACCACGCGGCCGGCAGGCCCGCCACGCCGGGCCGTCAGCGGCGCGGCCGCCCGGCCGCGGCCCGCTCCGCGGCGATCGCCTCCCGCAGGCTGGTCCGCAGAATCTCGACGAAGCTCGCCATCAGAAACCCGAACAAACCGCCGATCACCGCCGACGACACTCCGCCGAGCAGGGCGCCCGTCCAGGAGCTGGCCGTGAATGCGAGCAGCGCGGCCGTTCCGATCGCCGCACCACAGAGGGCTCCGATTCCCGCCGAGACGGGAACCAGCAGGCCGAGGCTGCCGCTGCGCTCGAGGTGGGTCGGTTTCGCGGACGGAACCGGATCGGCCCAGACCCGCAGGCCGCCGCTGCGGGCGAGGTCCCGATCGGTCGCCTCGCGCATCCGCGTTCCGAGCGCGTTGCCGGCGACGTGGGCGGCCAGGCTCGCGAGCACCACCACCGCGGCCAGCCAGCCGGCTGGGCCGAGCCACGAGATCGCCGCGCACGCGACGGCGAGCACGACCGCCAGCCAGGAATAGGTGACCAACCGCATGAGGGCGCCTCGCCTTCATCGTAGCACCGCCGGCGAACGCGTCCGCGGGCGTCAGAACTCGCTGTCGACCGCCTCGTCGCGGTAGATCGGCAGGAGGCGGTAGTAGACCTCGAGCGTGAGCACGGCGAGGGCGGTGTGGGCGAGGCGGCCGCCGGGGGCGGTGTCGCGGTCGGCGAAGAACCAGCTGCCGGCCTCGTGGCCGAACTTCGCCTGCTGCGCGACGATCTGATCGCGGTTCCTCGCGTTCCAGCGCGGCCACACCGGGTGGTCGAGCTGGATGAGCGCCTGCGACAGGTAGAAGTTCTGGTAGATGTTCGTGGGATGGGGGCCGGGCTTGGCGAGGTTCGTGATCCCGCGCTGGAGCGGCTCCTGCGTGCTGCCCCAGCCGGTGTACATCCGGCACAACAGTCCGATCGCCGACGTGCAGGGCTTCGCGGCCGGCGTGCGGTATCCGTAGGCGGCGCCGTTCTGCGTCTGGATGCGATCGAGAAACCGTCGAGCCCCGTCGATCGTCGGCGACGGCACCTCCATGCCTGCGAGCGCCGCGCTCTTGAGGGCCGCGATCTGCCACGCCGTCACCGTGACGTCGCCCGCCTGTCCGGGCAGATAGCGCCAGCCGCCGCCGTGCAGATCCTGGGCGGTCTCGATGAACCGCACGGCGTCGCGGACGTAGGGTCTGAGCATCGCGTCGCCGGTCATGCCGAGCGCTTCGGCGAGGGCGAGCGTCGTCACGCCGTGGCCGTACATCGTGCCTTCGCAGAAGTCGCCTCCGCGCGGGGTCGGCTGCATCCGGCTCACGAGGTAGTAGATGCCGCGCGACACGGTCTGCTGGTACGGGCCGTCCACGTGCGTGCTGCCCGCACCCAGGAACGGGAGGAGCGCGATCGCCGTGCTCGCGGTGGAGCCGGTGAGGGTGCCCGGATCGCGGCAGGCGCCTTCGCAGCGGCAGCCGGAGAGATCGAACTGCCACGAGCCGTCGGCCGCCTGGTGGGCCGCCAACCACGCGAGCCCGGCCTCCACGGCAGCCTCGCTCGCCGCCGATGCGCCCCGGGCCCGGGCGGCGCCGTGCCCCCGTCCCCGCCGCATCGCGAACGCCGCCGTGCCACTCTCGACGGTGCCTCCGGAGCGGTTCATGGCCGCAGTCCGCGGCGCGGAGTCCACGCCCACGCGCACCGACACCGCCTGCACCGGCGGGCCGGTCGGATCGAAGCGTTCCGCAGTCGCGCCCGCGGCTTCGAGAAGGGTCGAGTCCGATTCGGCGATGGCGACGACCGGCACGTCTTCGATCGAGGGGGCTTCTGCGGCGGGCGGGGCCGGGGCCGCGTCGGCCGGTCGGTCGGCGGGCATGTCGTCGGCGCCCAGGCCGACGTCGGCCAGCGGTGCGTCACCTGCCGCCTCGGGTCCGAAACTCAGTTCGAGCGGTCGCACCGGTTCGGACCGCCGCCCGTCGAGCAGGAACACCGCCAGCAGGATGCAGGCCAGGAGGTGGGTCACGAGGCTCGCGTAGCCCGCCCGCACGGTCGGGCTCGCGATGGCCCGCTCGATCCACGGTTTGTGGGAGCGATGGTGCGGCATGGCTTTGCGTGTGGCGGCGACTGTACCGCCGGGGCAAATGGTACGCCCGGGAAGGCCCGCATTTCCCGCGCAGACAGCGATCCTCGCGGACACCCCCGCAGTTCATCGTCCGGCATCGAGCACGGGCTTCAGCCTGTCGTGCGGTGCCGCCATGCCTTGCCTCGCCTGCGCTACTCTTTGAACTCCTCGTCCACGCTCTGCTGGCCGTAGATCGGGAGGTGGCGGTAGTAGACCTCGAGGATCATCGTGGCCAGCGACGTCGTGTAAAGGCGACCACCGGCCTCGGTGACGTGTCCCGCTTCGAATCCTTCGAACCAGCTGCCGGCCGCGTGGCCCTTCGTCTGTTGCGACTTCACGAGCATGTCGCGCATCTTCGTGTTCCACGCCACCCACACATCGCCCTCGATGTGGTGGAGGATCTGCGTCGCGTAGTAATCGAAATACAGGTTTTTGTCTGGCCCCTTCTTGGCGAGCCGCAGGACGCCGCGTTGCAGCGCCGGGTTGTCCTTCTTCCAGCCCAGGTACATCCTGCACAGCAGACCGACGGCCGATGTCCCGTAGCCGTTGCCGGGATCGGTGTAACCGTACATCGCGCCGTCATCGGACTGCACGCGATTCAGGAACTCGACCGCCTTCTTGATCGTGAGCGGGCTGACCTGGAGGAACGCCATGTGGCCGCTCTTGAGTGCCATGAGCTGCCAGCCCACGGCCGACGTGTCGCCCGGCTGCTTCGGCGAATAGCGCCAGCCGCCGCCCACTGGATCCTGGGCAGCCATGATGTAGTTGAGCGCGAGCTGTGCCGGGCCTTGCAGACGCTTGTCCTGCGTCATCGCGTAGGTTTCGGAGAGGGCGATCCCCGCGAGCCCCTGTGAATAAAGATTTCCACCCTTCTCGTAGGCTTTTCCCTGGCCATTCACGGCCATTGCCGCAAGGAAGCCGACGCCTGCTTCGAACTGCTTCTTATACGGCCCTTCCTTGTGCGTGTATCCGCGGCCGAGCATCGGCAGAAGCGCCATCGCCGTGGCCCCGCCCCGGTCCGGCATTTTCCCGGGATGCGAGCAGTTGCCTCCGCAGCTCGGGCACTTCGAATGGTCGAAGCTCCAACTGCCGTCGGGCAGTTGATGGTTGATGATCCACTTGAGCGCCGCTTCCACGGCGGCCTCGCTCTGGGCGTTGCCGCCGCCGGTCTGGACGAGCTTGGAACGCATCTTGGGGTCGGTGCGGCCACCGAGCCCGCCGGCCTGCCCGCCGATCGCGCCGACACTCGCGAGCAGATCCGACGAGGCGGCCGTCTCGGTGGAGAAGTCGGTGAATTCGACCGCGACCGCCGCGGCGTCGATGTCGGTCGCGTCGGCGACCACCTGCACGTTCTCGACCACCGGGGCGTCGGGAAGGACGACGTCGTTGCTCATCTCCTGCGGGACGTCCGGCTGCGGCTCGAGCGGTTGCTCCTCGAACTCCTCGAATTCCTCGACGACCTCCGGAGCGGTGGACACGATGACGCGGGGCTTCTCCTCCTTCGGCGGCTCCTGGACGACCAGCGCCATCGAAAGCAGGATCACGATGTGCAACAGCATGCTCACCGCCCAGGCGGGGGCTGCCCGCAGCAGGCCCGACGACGCCGACCTCCGGGGTGGATCCACGGACGCGGACGGCGCTGCGGCCGCGGGGGCGCTCGGCGCTCGCGGCGGCTCCGGCGGATTCACGGGCGCTGCGGGCCGGGGAGGCACCGCGGGCCTGGCCGCGCTCTCGACCGCCGGGCGAATCGGATTCTGCGCCGGGCCCGACGTGTCGCCTTGGTTGTTGCTGGCCATCGTGCGTCGGCCTGTCGTGCGAGTGTCCCAACCACCTTCCTCATGAATCGTACTGAGTGCAGGAGTGATCGCAAACTACGGCCCAAGGCCGGGCGCGGCTCGGGCCCGCTGGCGGCCCGACCGCGGGAAGATTACGATCCGTGACCCGTCCGGGTTCCGTTTTCGGCCCCATTTCCGCCTCCTGGCTGCGAGATTCCCCCAATGGCAAAAGGCAAGAAGAAGCTCGAAGTGGTTCACCTCGTGTGTGAGGAGACCGGCGACATGAACTACACGCTGCGCCGGAAGACGGGCGGCGAAAAGCTCAAGGTGAAGAAGTATTCGCCGCGGCTCCGCAAGCACACGCTCCACAACGAGAAGCGGAAGTAGCGTTCAGCCCGCGTCGGCGAGCACCGCCTCCACTTCGGCGGGCGGAATCCTCGCCACCCGGTCGGCGCGCCGCAGCAGCGTTCGTTCGACGGGGGCATCGGGTGCGGCGATCAGGAGACGGCATTCGGCCCGCCGCACGAACCGCGACCGTCCGGGCCGGATCACGACGTCGATCTCGCAGGCCTCGTCCGGCGCCGCCCTCGCGGTCGGCGGGATCAGGTCGGCCAGCGCGCGGGCGAGCGGCCCCTCGTCCGTCGCGTCAGGGAGTCCCCAGCGGACCGTCTCGACCGGCCGCTCGACCAGCCCGCGGCGGCAGCGCGTGAGCCGACCGCGGCGGAGGAAGTAGCCCACGTTCGGCCCGTCGCGCCAGCGCTTCGTGGCGGTCGGGTCGGTGGGGTGCCAGACGTGGAACGAGCAGGTGCGGTCGAGAATCGACTGGAGTCTCACGCCGGCCGCACGGAGCCGCAGTCCGAAGTCGTCGTCCTCCTGGCCCCAGCCCGTGAACCGCTCGTCGAAGCCGTTCACACGCTCGAAGTCCCTGCGCCACACGCCGAAGTTGTTGCCGACGAGCCGCGGCTTCGTGGGATGTCGCAGCAGCTCCTGCCACCATGCCTTGCGAAAACGGTGGCGCAGCAGCTGCCGCTCGGACGCCGGCACGAGCGCTTCGATGCCGGTGGAAGCGAGCGTTGCAGGCGAGAGGGTGGCGCTCGCGGCCTCCGGCAGGCGGGCACAGCCGCCCAGGTGGGCCACCCCCGGCCGCCTGCGGTCGAGATACGTCGCCAGGTGGTCGCGGGGCAGGATGCAGTCGCCGTCGAGGAACAGGAGGTAGTCGCCGCCGGCGAGTCGTGCGCCCCGGTTGCGGACCCGCGCGAGGCGGAAGCCGGCGTGCGGCTCGGTGGCGAATCGCACCGGCATCCGCGTCGTCGCGGAGAACCCCGCGACGACGTCGGCCGTCTCGTCGCACGAGCCATCGTCGGCCACGATGACCTCGATGCGGCCGTCCACGCCGGTCTGGGCGGCGATCGATGCGAGCACGAGCGCGAGGTGTCGCGGCTTCTCGAACGTGTTCACGATCAGCGAGCAGTCGAGCCGGCCGTCCCGGGCGGGCAGCGTCATGGAACGCCTCGTCCGCCTGGTGGAGTTTCCGGGGCCAGGATCGCGGTCCGCACGAGCTGCTCGAGTTCGGCCGCTCCCGCGACGAGGCGGAGCGAGATCTCGACCGCGACCAGCGGCACGCCGCCGAGCGTCTCGTGCGGCAGTTTCACCAGATCTTTGAGCGTCGTCACCACGAACTCCGCCTCCGCCGCGGTCGCCCGCGCTTCGAGATCGGCCGCGTCGGCCGCGGCGTAGGCGTGGTGGTCTGGAAACGCGCGGAATTCCACCGGGTTCGCACCGAGGCCTTCCAGCGTGCGTCGAAACGCACCCGGGTTGCCGATGCCGCAGCATGCGACCACGCGCCGGCCGCGGATCGCGTCGAGCGGGAACTCCCGCCCCCCCGACGTGCGCAGGCCGCGTGGTTCGTGCGCGGCCTCGGCCCACACGACCGGAGCGGCCAACCCTGCGGCGGTGGTGAGCGTCCGCCGAATCTCCAGGCGCTTCTCGGCGTCGACCGCGTCGGCGCGCGTGAGCACGACGGCCTGGGCGCGGCCGAGTCCCCGCAGCGGTTCGCGGAGCAGCCCCCGGGGAAACATCCGGCCGCAGCCGAACGGGTCGGTGGCGTCGATCGCCACGATGTCGAGGTTGCGGGCGAGCCGCCGGTGCTGGAAGCCGTCGTCGAGCACGACGACGTCCGCGCCGGCGGCGACGGCCGCCGTGGCCGCCGCGACACGGTTCCTGTCGGCGACATGGGGCACCCCCGGCACGACGAGCGCGAGTTCGGCGGCTTCGTCGCTGGTCCGGCCCGGCGTGGCGCCGTAGCCGCGACTGACGATCGTCGGCCGGCGTCCCGCCGCGGCGCAGCACTTCGTCACCCAGGCGACGAGCGGTGTCTTGCCCGTGCCCCCGAGCGTGAGGTTGCCGACCGAGACGACGGGCACGGGGACGGCGTGGACCGCGAGCAGCCCGCGGTCGTAGGCGATGTTCCGGGCGTGCACGACCGCCGCGTACGGCGCCGCGAGGGTCGCCAGGCCGGCCCGGGCGAGGGCGGCAGCCGGACCGCGGCGCGAGCCGTCCACGAGTCGGCGAAACGCATCGGCGGCGGGCAGCAACGACGGCATGAAGTTCGCGAACGCGTGTCGTCGCACGATAGAAGGGTTTGCGCACGCCCGTCAACGCCGCGAACCGGAGGGCTCGGCCCGCCGATATACTTGTGGGCGACGGCGCGTCCCCCGTCGCCGCCCGCCCCGATTCGGCTGCCGGACCCCCCGGAGTTCCGCGATGGCGACCGCTTCCGACACCGACACGGATCTCGCCGTGGCCGAGTGGAGCCGCGGCGGCGATCCCGACTCGAAGTCAGACCGGTATCTCGCCGGCCGGCTCGCGGCGGCGAGCGCCGACTACAAGGGTGTCGCCCTGACCACGTTTCTGCTCGGTGCCGCCGTCGGCGGTGCGGCATGGCTTCTGGCAGGCGTCCTGGCCGAGCACTGGCTGGTGCCCGGAGGGCTGCCGCCGGCGGCCCGCTGGGCCTGGCTGGGCGTCGGCGCCGTCGCGATCCTGCTCGCGGCGGTGCGTTGGCTCCTGCCGCTCGTCCGCTACCGCGTGAACCTCGTGTACGCGGCGCGGGCGATCGAACGGGAGCACCCGGAGCTGCACAACGACCTCGTCAACACCGTGCTCGTCAAGGCCCATCCGGACGCGAATCCCGAAAAGGTCGTGCGGTCGCTCGAACGCCGCACCGCGAAACGGCTCGCGGGCGTGCCGACGGAGGCGGTGATCGATCGCACGCCCGCAGTCCGCCTCGCCCTCGCGCTCGCGGCGCTCGTCGGCCTGGCCGGCGTCTACGAGCTGGCGGCGCCGAAGAGCCTGCTCGTGAGCGCGGCGCGGCTGGTCGCGCCATGGGTGGGTTGGGCGGCGCCGTCTCGCGTGCGGATCGAGGATCCCCGGCTCTCGTGGCGGATGCCGGCGGAACGCGACACCCCCGTCGATCTCCTCGAGCGCCGCCGACTCGCGGTCGATGGAGGGGCTGCGACACTCGTCCGCGGTCGCCAACTGCTGGTGACCGCGGACATCCGCGGTCTGCGGCGCGGCGAGACGCCCGTCGTCGTCGTGGCCTCGCTCCTCGCCGACGGCTCGGTCGATCCGACGGCGGCGACCTGGCGCACCGAAATGTCGCGCGGCCTGGTGGACGGTGGGCAACGCACGTTCGCCGCGCTCCTGCCCGATGCGGCGCGGGGGCTCGACCAGTCCGTGGAGATTCGCATCGCGGCCGGAGATGCCGTCAGCCGGCCGCTGCGTGTCGCGGTGGTCGATGCACCGACGCTGCTCGTGCGCGAGATCCGCTACGCGTTCCCGCCCTACACCCGTCGGCCCCCCGAGACGACGGCCTGGCAGGGGGATATCCGCGCCGTCGAGGGAACCGAGGTGACGGTCGTCGCCGAGAGCAACCAGCCGCTCGATGATGCCTGGATCGACTTCGAGGCGGACGGCGGCCGCGACCTCCGGTTCACCAAGTCGGCCGCCGACCTGGCCCGCGTGACGAAGTCATTTCATCTCGCGCTGAAGGCCGACGGTTCCGGGCCGGAGCACGGCTCCTATCGCCTCCTCTTCCAGCCCCGCGGCAAGGAAGGCGCGGCACGGGAGCAGGTGATCGTGGATCCGCTCGAGCACCGCATCGAAGTGCTCGCCGACGTGGCCCCCGACGTGGTGATCGAGGAGCCACGCTCCTCGCCGCTGCGGGTGCCCCCGGCGGCGCCTGTGACCGTTCGCGTCAAGGCCCATGACCCCGACTTCGCGCTGGCTCGCGTCGCGATCGAAACCAGGCTGCAGGGCGATGCCTCAGGTGCCGAGATCGTGCTTCTGGAGCAGGAGCAGAGCGGGGTGTTTCGAGGCTCGGCGCAGATCGTGCCGGAGCGGTTCGGGGCGGGCCCCGGTGCGATCCTCGAATACCGTGCGGTCGCGAGCGACAACCGGCCCAAGCGGCCGAACGTTTCCCACTCGCCGTGGCAGTCGTTGCGCATCGATCCGACTGCTCCGCCGCAGCGACCCGCCGAGCCGCCGCCGGGTCAGCGGCAGTCGGACAGTCAGCGTTCGAATGACGAGGGGCAGGGCGACGGCAAGCAGGACGGGAAGCAGGACGGGAAGCAGGACGGGAAGCAGGACGGGAAGCAGGACGGGAAGCAGGACGGGAAGCAGGACGGGAAGCAGGACGGGAAGCAGGACGGGAAGCAGGACGGGAAG